>Ga0075428_100009718_pt1 | contig 10684 bp, 10 predicted proteins | sample RhiMetdeltSRZDD2_FD_75291 | JGI IMG/M metagenome (GOLD analysis project Ga0075428, IMG submission 75291) | Populus rhizosphere microbial communities from Tennessee, USA - Rhizosphere MetaG P. deltoides SRZDD2 | ecosystem: Host-associated > Plants > Roots > Rhizosphere > Soil | place: USA... | reverse complement strand
ACGGGCTCCGGTCGAGCCCGAGCCGGCGCCCGAGGCCGCGCCGCCCAAGGCCGAGAAGGCCACCAAGGCCGAGAAGGCCCCTCAGGCCGAGAAGCCACCTAAGCCAGCCAGGCCGCCCAAGGCTGACGCTCCGGCCGAGCGCGAGCCGGCGCCCGAGCCAGCGGCCGCAGCCGCCGCCGCGGCCAAGGCGCCGCAGCCCGAGCCCCGGGCCGAGGAGCCGGTGCCCGAGCCCGCACCTGCCCCGACCCCCGCGCCCGAGGCGGGCCGCCCGGCAGCCCCCAAGCCCCCGCCGCCACCCCGGCCCCGTCCCGCCGCGCCCGAGCAGCCGGCCCGCCCGGCAGCGGCCGCCGTGCGCCCGAGCACGCTGCCGGCCCGACCGCCGCGGCTGGTGACGTCGTCGGGTGGGGATCGCCCGGCCCGGCGGCCCGAGACCCGTCCCGAGGCACCCGCCGCGCGCGGGCCGCGCCCCGCCGAGCCGTCGCAGCCCGCTCCTCGCCCGGCCGAGCCCCCGCAGCCTGGTCCGCGTCCCGAGCCGGCGGCCCCCGCCGCCGCAGCAGCGGCTCGTGCCCCTCGTCCGCCGCGCCCGGCGGCATCCCCGCCGCCCCCCGCGGCGCGTGCCGGCGCGTCCGCGCCCGCCGCGCCCCGGTCCCCGGTGGGACCGTCCGGCCGGGCGATCCCCCCGCCTCCCGGGCCTCCCGTCTCGTCCTCGGGCAAGCCGATCCCGCCCCCGCCCGGCCTCGGCGGCCGGTCCGCGGGGGGCGGTGGGCGGCCCGGCGGCCGTCCCAGTGGTCCCGGTGGCCCGGGCGGTCGTGGCCGGGGCGGCCCCGGCGCGGCGCCCGGCGGTGGTGGCGGCGGCGGTGGCAGCCGCCCGTTCGTCGGTGGTGCCGGTCGTCCCTCCGGGCCGCCCGGTTTCGGCGGTGGCCCCGGCGGTGGGCCGGGTGGTGGTGGAGGTCGTCCGGGCCAGGCCCGTGGTGGCCCGCGCCAGCAGCAGCGCCGGCGTGGTCGTCGTCGCCGCAACCGTGAAGAGCTCCAGCCGATGGAGGTCCCGACCTACACCCCGGCGTCGGCGCCGGTGCCCGAGGGCGTGGTGGTGGTCGAGCGCGCCTCCACTCCCCAGGACCTCGGTCCCAAGCTGAACCGCACGGCGGCCGACGTGGTGCGCTACCTGATGCAGCAGGGCGAGATGGTGACCGCGACGCAGTCGCTGAGCGACGACATGATCGAGCTGTTCGCCGCCGAGATCGGGGCCGAGATCCGCCTCGTCGACCCGGGGGAGGAGCAGGAGGTCGAGCTGCAGAGCCAGCTGGGCCTGGAGGAGCTGTTCGACGACGATCCCGAGGGCCGGGTGGCCCGCCCGCCGGTGATCACGGTCATGGGCCACGTCGACCACGGCAAGACCAAGCTGCTCGACCGCATCCGCAACGCCAATGTCATCGAGGGCGAAGCCGGCGGCATCACGCAGCACATCGGCGCCTACCAGACCGAGAAGAACGGCCGCCACATCACCTTCATCGACACGCCGGGCCACGCCGCGTTCACCGCGATGCGGGCGCGGGGTGCGCAGGCCACCGACATCGTCATCCTCGTGGTGGCGGCGGACGACGGGGTGATGCCCCAGACGGTCGAGGCGCTGAACCATGCCCGGGCGGCCGACGTCCCCATCGTGGTGGCCATCAACAAGATCGACCGCGAGGACGCCAACCCCGACCGGGTCCGCCAGCAGCTCGCCGAGCAGGGCTTGAACCCGACGGCGTGGGGCGGCGACACCGAGATGGTCGAGATCTCGGCCCGCGAGGGACTGGGCATCGACGACCTGCTCGAGACGCTGCTGCTGGTGGCCGACGTGCAGGAGCCGCCGATCGCCGCGGACCTCGACGGGCGCGCCGCGGGCGTGGTCCTCGAGTCCCAGCTCGACGTGGGCCGGGGACCGGTCGCCACGGTCCTGGTTCAGCGGGGCACGCTGCGGGTCGGTGACCCGCTGGTGGCCGGTGCCGCCTGGGGCCGGGTCCGGGCCCTGATCAACGATCGCGGCATGAACGTCCGCGAGGCCGAGCCGTCGACGCCGGTGCAGGTCCTGGGCCTGAGCGAGGTCGCCGATGCCGGTGACCAGTTCGTGGTGGCGCCGGACGAGAAGGTGGCCCGCTCGGTCGCCGCGACCCGCGAACACTGGCACCGCCTGGCCAACCTCGGCCGCGAGGCCGCCGTTACCAGCGGCGGCGCCAAGCTCGAGGACATCTTCGAGCAGATCCAGCAGGGCGAGAAGGCCACGCTGAACCTGATCCTGAAGGCTGACGTGATCGGCTCGCTGGAGGCGCTCACCGAGGCGCTGCGCAAGCTCGAGCGCGACGACGTGACGCTGGCGTTCGTCGACCGGGCGGTCGGCGGCATCACGCAGAACGACGTCCAGTTCGCCTCGGCGTCGAACGCCACCATCATCGGCTTCAACGTGCGACCCGACCGCAAGGCCCGCGACCTGGCCGCCGCCGAGGGCGTCGAGATCCGCACCTACGAGATCATCTACCAGGTGCTGGAGGACATCGAGAACGCGATGGTCGGCATGCTGGCGCCGGAGTTCGAAGAGGTGGTCACCGGCGAGGCCGAGGTCCGCGAGATCTTCACGGTGCCGCGGGTCGGCAAGGTCGCCGGCTGCTACGTCACCAACGGCACGATCACCCGGGGATCGAAGGTCCGGTTCCTGCGCGAGGGCACCATCATCTGGAAGGGCACGGTCAGCTCCCTCAAGCGGTTCAAGGACGACGCGCGCGAGGTGCAGTCCGGCTACGAGTGCGGCATCGGGCTGTCCGACTTCCAGGACCTCAAGCAGGGCGACGTCATCGAGACCTTCGACGAGCGGGAGATCCCCCGCTCCTGAAGCGCCCTAACCTGACGAAGTGCACGCGGCCGCGTTGCGGATCGAGCTCTATCTCCGGGAGTGCCGGTCCCTCAAAGCCAAGCGATCGGCCGTGCGGCCGCTCGTCGAGGGGCTCCGCAAGCGGCATCGCGTCGCCGCTGCCGAGATCGACCACCAGAACACCTGGCACCGTGCCGCGGTCGGCGTGGCCGCGGTAGCCGGGTCGCACGCGCAGCTCATCGAGGTACTCGACCAGGTCGAGAGGTTCGTCTGGTCGTTCCCCGAGGTCGAGGTGCTCCGGGTCGACCGGCGCTGGATCGAGGAGGAGGAATAGCGATGAGAGAGTTTCCCCGCACTGCCCGCCTCAACCACTTGATCCAGGAGATCGTGGCCGAGGAGATCGAGCGCCTCGACGACGAGCGGCTGGGCTTCCTGACCGTCGTCGCCGCCGAGGTCGAGCCCGACCTGCGCCACGCCACCGTCTGGTACACGTCGCTGCTGGACCACGGCGACGATCCGCAGGACGTGGAGGACGCCGCCGCCGCGGTCGCCGCGGCGCTCGAGGAGGCCCGGCGGGGCGTGCAGGCCGCCATCGCCCGCCAGGCCCGGCTGAAGCGGACGCCGGAGCTGCTCTTCCGGCCCGATCCGGTGCTGCGCCAGGCCGAGCGGGTCGAGACCATCCTCCGGGAGCTCGGGCCTCAGTGACGTCCGAGGGCATCGCGTTGGTGGACAAGCCCCCGGGCTGGACCTCCCACGACGTCGTAGCCAAGTCCCGGGGCCTGCTCGGCACCCGCAAGGTCGGCCACGCCGGCACGCTCGACCCCGACGCCACCGGGCTGCTGATCCTGGGCGTCGGGCGGGCCACCCGCCTGCTCACCTTCCTGTCCGGGCTGGACAAGACGTACACGGGCGAAGCCGTCCTGGGGGTGGCGACCTCCAGCCTCGACGCGTCAGGGGAGGTGACGGGCACCTGGGACATGGACGCGGTGACGCCCGACGAGGTGCGGGCCACCGCGGCCGACCTGACCGGCACCATCCGGCAGGTGCCGCCCATGGTCTCGGCCAAGAAGGTCGGGGGGCGGCGGCTGCACGAGCTGGCCCGGGCCGGGGTGGAGGTCGAGCGGGAGGCGGTGGAGGTGCGGGTCACCACGTTCGACGTCGGCGATCCTGTGGCGGCCGGTGTGCTGCCCTTCGTCGTCACCTGCTCGTCGGGCACCTACGTCCGCTCGCTGGTGGCCGACCTGGGCACGGCGCTCGGCGGTGGCGCCCATCTCCGCCATCTGTGCCGCATGGCGATCGGCCGGTTCACGGTCGGCGAGGCGGTCCCGCTGGAGAGCCTGGCTCCCGAACGGCTGCTGCCCCCGCTGGCCGCGTTCCGCGGGCACGAGCCCACGCTTGTCGACGACGACGTGGCGGCCATGGTCCGCAACGGCCGGGTGCTGCCGGGGGAGCAGTTCGCGGCGGCTGGGGACCCGCCGTGGCCGGTGGTGGACGGCACCCACGCGCTGATCGCGGTCTACGTCCCGCACCGGGAGGGCACAGCGAAGCCGGCCGTAGTGCTCGGATCGGCCGACGGGTAGGGTCGCGGCGGTGCCAGATGACCTGCAGATCGCAGATTCACTGCTCGATCTGATCGGCAACACCCCGCTGCTGAGGCTGCGCCGGGTCGCCGCCGACCTGGAGTGCCGGATCGTCGCCAAGCTGGAGCTGCTGAACCCCGGCGGCAGCGTCAAGGACCGGCCGGCGCTGCGGATGATCGAGGATGCCGAGGAGGCCGGCCTGCTGAAGCCGGGCGGCACGATCGTCGAGCCGACCTCCGGGAACACCGGTGTCGGGCTGGCCATCGTGGCTGCCCAGCGGGGCTACCGCTGCATCTTCGTGGTCACCGACAAGGTGGCCCCGGAGAAGATCCGGCTGCTCGAGGCGTACGGCGCCGAGGTCGTGGTCTGCCCGGTCGCGGTCGCTCCCGAGGACCCGCGGTCGTACTACTCGGTGGCCGAGCGGCTGGTCCGTGAGACCTCGGGCGCGTTCCGCCCCAACCAGTACGACAACCAGCAGAACCCCCGGGCCCACGAGCTGAGCACCGGCCCGGAGATCTGGCGGCAGACCGCCGGTCGCATCACCCACTTCGTCGCCGGTGTGGGCACCGGCGGCACCATCACCGGTGTGGGCCGGTACCTCAAGTCCCGGGACCCGGCCGTCCAGATCGTGGGCGCCGACCCCGCCGGCTCGGTCTACTCGGGCGGCTCGGGCCGTCCCTACCTCGTCGAGGGCATCGGCGAGGACTTCTGGCCGTCAACCTACGATCCTTCCCTGGTGGACCGGGTGGTGCCGGTGACCGACGAGGACAGCTTCCTCATGGCCCGCCGCGTCACCCGGGAGGAGGGGCTGCTGATCGGCGGCTCGGGAGGCACGGCCGTGGCCGCCGCACTCGAGCTGGGCCGGGAGCTCGGGCCGGACGACCTGGTGGTCGTGCTCATCCCGGACTCGGGCCGGGGCTACCTGTCCCGGGTGTTCGACGAGGAGTGGATGGCGGGCTACGGGTTCCTGCGGGGCGGCGATCACACCGTCGCCGACATCGTCGAGGCCCGCCGGGCCGACGTGCCGCCGCTGGTCTACGTCGATCCCGACGCGACGGTGCGGCGGGCGGTCAACGTGATGCGGGGCTACGGCGTCTCGCAGCTCCCGGTGGCCAAGGGCGAGCTGCCGCTGGCGGCGGCCGAGATCCTCGGGGCCGTCGACGAGCTGGTGATGATGGACCTGGTGTTCCGGGCGCCCGAGATCATGGACGAGCCGGTCGAGAAGGTCATGGGACCCCGGCTCCCCACCATCGGGATCGGCCAACCGCTGGCCCTGGCGGTCGAGAAGCTCGACCAGGCGCCCGCGCTGGTCGTGCTGAGCGGTGGCCGCCCCCATGCCGTGCTCACCCGGACCGACGTCCTGAGCTACCTGTCCCGCGTGGGCGCGGCCTGATGCCGGGGTTCGAGACCCAGGCCATCCACGCGGGGTCCGAGCCCGACCCGTCGACGGGAGCCGTCGTCCCGCCGATCAGCCTGGCGACCACCTTCGCCCAGGACGGCATCGGCCGTCACCGGGGCTGGGACTACGCCCGCACCGCCAACCCCACCCGAGGGGCGCTGGAGACGTGCCTCGCCACCCTCGAGGGTGCGGCGCACGGCTTCGCGTTCGCCTCCGGCATGGCCGCCGAGGACGCTGTGCTGCGGCTGCTCGCCCCGGGCGATGGCATCGTCCTCGGGCACGACGCCTACGGCGGGACCTTCCGCCTGATCGACAAGATCTACGCGCCGGCCGGGCATCCCTGGCAGGCCATCGACCTCACCGACGTCGACCGGCTGCAGGCCGGTTGGCCGGACGGCACCCGGATGGTCTGGGTGGAGACGCCGACCAATCCGGCGCTGGCGGTGGTGGACATCGCGGCCGTGAGCGAGGTCGCCCACGCCCGGGGGGCCTGGGTGGTGGTGGACAACACCTTCGCGACGCCGTACCTGACCCAGCCCCTCGGCTTCGGCGCCGACCTGGTCGTGCACTCGTCGACCAAGTACCTGGGGGGCCATTCGGACGTCGTCGGCGGGTTCGCGGCCACCGACGACGGCGCCCTCGCCGAGCGGCTGGCCTTCGTCCAGAACGCGGTGGGTGCCGTTCCGTCGCCCTTCGACTGCTACCTGGTGCAGCGGGGCGTCAAGACCCTCCCGGTGCGGATGGACCGGCACTGCGCCAACGCCCGGCAGGTGGCCGAGATGCTGGTCGATCATCCCGCCGTCGACCGGGTGCTGTGGCCGGGTCTCGATGACCACCCGGGCCACGAGGTGGCCAAGCGCCAGATGCGGGACTACGGCGGGATGGTGTCGCTCACGCTGCGGGGCGGAGAGGCCATGGCCCGCGCGGTGGCCGAGCGGACCGAGCTGTTCACGCTGGCCGAGTCGCTCGGGGCGGTCGAGTCTCTGATCGAGCATCCCGCCGCGATGACCCACGCCTCGGCCGCCGGATCGCCACTGGCCGTCGATCCTGCGCTGCTACGCCTGTCCGTGGGCCTGGAGACCGCCACCGACCTCCTGGCCGATCTGGCCCAGGCTCTGGACCTGGCTGGCTCTAGCCACGTCCAGCGGCCCGCCTAGAGCCCTCCACGGTCCGTTCGTTGCCGAAGCCGAGGCGTTCGGTCCAGGATCATGCCGGAGGCCCCGAGCCGAAGGCGAAGGGCATAGCCGGAGGCAGGGTGTCGGTGCTCGGCTTCTCGAATCCGGCTAACAGAACCGCACATCCCTGCCGATACGCTCCCCGGCCGATGAAGGTGCTGCGCGACCAGTCGAGCTGTCCCCGGCCCCTGGAGGGCAGCGCCGTCACGATCGGCGCCTACGACGGGGTCCATCTCGGGCACCAGGCGGTCATCGCCGAGGTCCGCCGGCGGGCCGAGGCCCGGGGCCTGGCCAGCGCCGTCGTCACCTTCGATCGGCACCCGGCCGCGGTGGTGCGACCGGAGAGCGCCCCCCGCCTGCTCACCGACCTCGACCAGAAGCTGGAGCTGCTCGGCGCCACCGGCCTCGACTACGGCCTGGTCATCACGTTCGACGCCGAGCGGAGCCGGGAGTCCGCCGAGGACTTCGTCCGGGAGGTGCTGGTCACGTGCCTCAACGCCCGCATCGTGGTGGTCGGCGAGGACTTCCACTTCGGCCACAAGAGGGCCGGCAACGTCACGCTGCTCACCGAGCTGGGCCAGGCCCTCGGCTTCGAGGTCGACGGGGTCGACCTGGTGGACACCTCGGGCCGGCCGGCCCGGGTCCGGGACCAGGTGTCGTCGACCCGCATCCGGCAGGCGCTGGCCGGAGGCGACCTCGACACCGCGACCGCCCTGCTCGGGCGGCCCCACGAGGTGCGGGGCCGCGTCACCGGCCCCGGGATCGCCGTCCCGGCGGACATCCTGCTGCCCGCGGCCGGTGCCTATGGAGGCTGGTACGAGGAGCCCGACGGATCGGTCCACCCCGCCGTCCTGGAGGTTCCCGACGCCGGGAGCGCGGTCGTGGTGGAGGTCCTGGACACGACCACCGACCCCGACGACGACGCACCGGGCGAGGCTGCTGGGGGGCCAGCAAAGGCGCGCTTCGTCGGTCGCCTACACGGGGATGATCACTGGGATGAAGCTCGGCGTCTCCTCGACAAGCCTTAGCCACCTGTTCGCTCCCTCGGCCCCGTCCTCGGCGGAGGCCGGAGCGAGCGGCGGCGGGTCGCGTGCCCGCCTGGCCCGCCACGCCCTGACGCTGGACGACGGCCACCGGGTCGGGGTCGCGGTGTGCGGCCAGGGCATGCCGGTGGTGCTGGTCCACGGGTTCGGCGCCCAGGGCCTGCTCTATGCCCAGAGCCTGTCTCGACTGGTGAAGATGGGCTTCAAGGTGGTCGCGGTGGACATGGCCGGCCACGGCTCCACTGACGGGCTCCCGACCGGGGGCGGCGACCTGGCCGGGTACGCCGAGCTGCTGGGCCGGGTGCTCGACCACCTCGGCCTGCCCCGGGCGGTGCTCGCCGGCCACTCGCTCGGCGGTCGGCTGGTCACCCAGCTGGCGGCGGCCGAGCCGGAACGGGCGGTGGCGGTGGCGCTGATCGATGCCGCGGTCGGCGAGGCCTGGGACCGCCTCATCAACGTGTCCCGGCTGGCACCCCCCGTACTGGCCGGGCTCGGTGCCCTGTTGATGATCGACATCGTGACGACGGCGCCTCTGCTCCGCGACCGGAGCCAGGCCATGAAGCTGGGCCGCCTCGTCGCCCCGACGGTGGCCGGGCACCTCCTCCACCCGTGGCGGATGGTCGGCCCGGCGGTCTCGCTGATCCGCTCCCGGTCGAGCAGGCCGATGCTGGAGGCTCTGGCCCGCGAGCAGGTGCCGGTGGTGGTGATCCACGGCGACCGCGACCTGGTGGTCCCCTACGCGACAGCCCGGGATGCCGCGAAGGCCACCAACGGCTGGCTGGTGACGGTCCACGGAGGGACGCACTCCTGGCTGCTCAAGGACCCCGAGACGCTGCCGGCCATCGTCGCCTACCTGCTCGGCAACGAGCTGCACGAGATGCGGCGCCGGGTGCTGTCCGAGGCGGGGCTGAACCCGGCCACGGCCACCTTCGAGCAGATCGAGGACCGCTTCGTGGCCCGCGACGCCCTGGTCCGGCAGCTCACGCCGACCTACATCGCCCCCGCGCCCCTGGCCCTGCCCACCCGCCACGCCCGCTTCCGCTGGACGGTCAGCGGTCCCGAGTAGCACGCGAGTTTCCGGTCCTGAGCGATCCTGCTGGTAGGCTCGCTCGACTGCAGCCCACCGTAGGAAAGAGAAAGTGTCAGACCAGATAGACGCGGCGAAGCCCGGGATCATCACCGAACACAAGCTCCATGATTCCGACACCGGCTCGCCCGAGGTGCAGGTCGCGCTGCTGACAGCGCGCATCAACCACCTCAACGAGCACCTCACCACCCATCGCAAGGATCATCACAGCCGGCGAGGGCTCCTCAAGCTGGTCGGACGCCGGCGTCGGCTGCTCGACTACGTGCGAGCGAACGACGTCGAACGGTACCGGGCGATCGTCGCCCGCAACGGCTTGCGTCGTTAGCAACGCAACCTAACGGCGGCTCGACGGCCAGCTGCCAGTCGCCGGATCCCGACGAGAGTCGGGGTACGCCGACTGGGAACTGGCCCGGCCGCCCTCGAGCCGGCAGTCGATCTGCCGGAAAAGGAGAGCCACGATGGCAGATCCCATCGTCGCCAAGGGCCCGATCACGGGCTCCGGCGAAACCCTGACCTTCGAGACCGGCAAACTGGCCTTCCAGAGCCAGGGTGCGGTCCACGCCAGCCTGGGCGGCACGACAGTGCTCGTGACGGCCAATGCGGCCCGATCGATCCGCGAGGGCATCGACTTCTTCCCCCTCACCGTCGACGTGGAGGAGCGCATGTACGCCGCGGGACGCATCCCCGGCAGCTTCTTCCGCCGGGAGGGCCGTCCCACCGACCTGGCCATCCTGACCTGTCGGCTGATCGACCGGCCCCTGCGGCCCAGCTTCGTCAAGGGCTACCGGAACGAGACCCAGGTCGTGGTCACCGTCCTCGGTGTCGACGGTGACAACCCCTACGACGTCCTGTCGATCAACGCCGCCTCGGCGGCGCTCATGGTGTCCGGGATCCCGTTCGAGGGTCCCATCGGCGCTGTGCGCATCGCCTGGTCCCAGGAGGGCACCTGGGTGCCCCACCCCACCTTCGAGCAGAGCGACAACGCCACCTTCGAGCTGATCGTGGCGGGCCGGCAGCTCGAGGAGGGCGACATCGCCATCATGATGGTCGAGGCCGGCGGCACCGAGAAGGCCTGGGAGTGGTACGAGCAGGGCGCCCCCCACGCCACGGAGGAGGTCATCGCCGAGGGCCTCGAGGCCGCGAAGACCTGGATCCGCGAGTCCATCGACCTCCAGCGCCAGCTGGCCGAGCAGACCCGAGCGGCCGGGCAGGTCCCCGAGCTCGAGTGGACGCCCCAGGTCGACTACGGCGAGGACGTGCTGGCCCGGGTCGAGGAGATCGGCGCCAAGCGGCTCGACGAGGCCGCGCGCATCACAGCCAAGGCCGAGCGCAACGAGGCCACCGACGAGGCCACCGCGGCCGTCGTGGCCGAGCTGGGCGAGGAGTTCGCCGAGCGCGAGCCCGAGGTCAAGGCAGCCGTACGGGCGGTGCTCAAGAAGATCATCCGGCGGCGGATCGTCGAGGAGGGCCAGCGCATCGACGGTCGCGGCACCACCGACATCCGGCCGCTGTCGGCCCAGGTCGGTGTGCTGCCGACGGCTCACGGCTC
>Ga0075428_100009717_pt1 | contig 10684 bp, 7 predicted proteins | sample RhiMetdeltSRZDD2_FD_75291 | JGI IMG/M metagenome (GOLD analysis project Ga0075428, IMG submission 75291) | Populus rhizosphere microbial communities from Tennessee, USA - Rhizosphere MetaG P. deltoides SRZDD2 | ecosystem: Host-associated > Plants > Roots > Rhizosphere > Soil | place: USA... | reverse complement strand
CGGCCGTCGAGGCTGAAACCCTTGCGCTCCTGATACGTGCGAACCGGCACGACCCGGCGGCGGCCGAACGAATCGTAGACTTCCTGTTCGCGCTGGACGATCTGGTTGCGCTGCAGCGGCGTGAAGAGCACGGTGCCGGTCACGATGAGCGGCTGCTGATATTCCTCGCCGATCCGCTTCCAGTACTCGACGTTCGCGAAGACGTGCTCGTACGCCTCCAAGTCTTTCTGTTCCTTGATTTGCGGCGGCGCGGGCGCGGCAGCACCGCCACCACCACCGCTGTCGCCATTGCGGCCTTCGGTCGCGACATCCTGCAGCGGGAGTACATCGGAGTCGATGACGCGCAGCTCCGACTTGGTCCGCAACTGGCTACGGAGCAGCCGCGTGGTTTCCAGGTTTCCGTCCACGTCCTCGGTGCCGCCCGCGATGAAGCCGGCGACGAGCACGCGTTGAAATGCCCCCACATCCAGCTTCGGGCGGATGGGCGTCTCGATCGGGATCTCGAACGAGTTAGTGCAGGCGACCGCCACCAGCACCGCGGCGATACTACTGAGCAGACTAACGCGTCGTGCGATCATTGATTTCCTTAAACAGCTCGTAGTTCTGCTTGATCAGCGCGTTGCCCGGTTCGAGCTCGAGGGCTTTCTCGTAGGCGGCTCGCGCCTTCATCAGGTCGCCTTCGTGCTCGTACGCGATGGCGAGATTGTTGTGCGCGGCGGCGTAGGTGGGATCGATCTGGGTCGCACGCTCCCAGCGGTAGATCGCCTCGCGCCACAATCCGCGCTGCGCCACCGAGATTCCAAACTCCACCTGCTTCTTCGCGTCGTCGCGGGCATCTGCGGCGAGCGGCGCGGCCGCAAACGCCAGAACGGCGATTATCAGAGCGGCAATACGCATGTGAAGTGAGTAAGTAGTCACTATAGTCACTGGCTTGCGCGCGGCGCAAGCGCTTTGAGCGCCAAGGGCTTAGCCAAGCGGAGCAAGGCATGTACCACGGCACGCCCTCCAAATGGCCGAACCGCTGTGGTGATCCCCATGATTAGTGTCCCCGTTCTTTCGTGGACCGTCGTCCGTTTGTTGCGATTTCGAAAGTCGCCTGCCTATAATTCAGACAGTCAGGCCGGGTGCATCAGGTGGCGATCTGTCCACGTGCGCCCGGCCTGTCGTGCTTCAGGGCCGCCGAAAGGCCGCCCACGGCCGCAAGGCCGCCCACGGCCGAAGGCCGCCCACGACGGGTGGGCCCCGTGTAGACGCCGCCTGCGAACGCCCTTCGGGGCCGGAGTTGGCGAATGACCCTCGATCACGCGGTAGCGCTGTCCCTGTTCGACGACCAGCTTACCAAACCGGGTCTCACAGCCCGTCTGTTGTCAGATGACCCTGAGCTACTCGAGCTTGCGTCATCTCGCCTGGACGAGGCGCGCGAGGTTCGCCGCAGCGCGGAAAGAGCGGGTATTCATGCGCTCGCCTGGTGTGATCCGTCGTTCCCGTCATTACTCGTGGCCATCTCCGACTGTCCGCCGGTGCTCTGGTATCGTGGCGATCTCACGTCGCTCAATGTCCCGATGATTGCGATTGTCGGATCGCGGGCGGCAAGCTCCGTGGCAGTGGATACCGCGGCGCGCCTTGCAGGTGATCTGGCGGCGCGTGGCGTGACAGTGGTGAGTGGCCTTGCGCGCGGCGTCGATTCCGCTGCGCATCGCGGCGCGCTCACGAATGGTCGAACCATCGCGGTGCTTGGCTCGGGCGTGGACTGCATCTATCCGCCGGAGCACAAGCCGCTTGCCGTGCAGATCGCAGAGGCGGGGCTGGTCGTCAGCGAATATCCGCCGGGGACGCCACCGCTGCCGCACCACTTTCCGCTCAGGAATCGCCTGATCAGCGGACTCTCGCTCGCCGTCGTCGTGATCGAAGCCTCGGAGAAGTCGGGGTCGCTCATCACTGCTGGATGTGCGCTCGAACAGGGACGTGAGGTCATGGCCGTGCCCGGCAACGTCTTGAGCGGCCGGAACCGAGGCGGCCATGCCCTCCTCAAGGACGGAGCGAAGATCGTCGAGACAGCGGACGACATCGTCGAGGGGCTTGGGTGGGATCCGGCGTCGAATCGTTCGATCCCAGGGGCAAGTTCTTCTTCCACAGCATCTTCTGCGGACCCGGTGCTGCGGGCGATGGTCTCGGGGGAGCCCTACGACCTGGACGCCCTGGCAATCCGTTCCGGGCTCGATGCACGTCGTCTGCTGCCCCGGTTGATCGAGCTGGAATTGGCCGGTCTGGTCCGTCGCTACGGCGGGGGTCGTTTCGTCCGTCCGTCGTGAACGTGCTAGCCTCCAAGGTCAGACGAAGGTCATAAGGTCAAAAGTCAAAGGTCAAAAGGCTGAGGTCGTAGGGTTTGGCAGCGAAGCCACTCGTCATCGTCGAATCGCCCGCCAAGGCGAAGATTCTTGGCCGTTTCCTCGGCAACAAATACCGAGTCGAGGCCAGCTATGGCCACGTCCGCGACCTTCCGGAGTCGGCATCTGAGGTGCCGAAAGAAATCAAGGACAAGGAATGGGGCCGTCTTGGGGTCGATGTCGAACAGGACTTCACGCCCTATTACGTCATCCCGGCCGACAAGCGGAAGCAGGTCGCGCTTCTGAAGACCGCCATCAAGGACGCGTCCGAACTGCTGCTCGCGACCGACCCTGACCGCGAAGGTGAGTCGATCAGCTGGCATCTGACGCAGATTCTCAAGCCGAAGGTGCCGGTACGGCGCATCGTCTTTCACGAGATCACCGAAGAGGCCGTCAAAGAGGCGCTCAAGAATCCCTCGGACGTGGACGAGAATCTGGTGCGCGCGCAGGAGAGCCGGCGCATTCTCGACCGCCTCTACGGCTACACCCTGTCGCCGCTGCTCTGGAAGAAAGTGCAGACCGGACTCAGTGCGGGCCGTGTCCAGAGCGTCGCCGTCCGCCTGATTGTCGAACGTGAAGAAGAGCGGCGGGCGTTCAACTCGGCGGTGTATTGGGATCTCGAGGCAAAACTCAAAGGTGAGGGACGCGAGTTCATCGCCACCCTCGTTCGGCTCGGTGACCAGCGCATCGCATCTGGCAAGGACTTCGACCCGCAGACGGGTGTCCTGAAGAACCAGAACGCACGGCTGTTGGGCGAAGAAGAGACGGCCGCGCTCGTCGCGACGATTCGCGCCAACGTGCCGTGGACGGTCACCTCGGTCGAGCAGAAGCCCGGTGTCGAGCGGCCGGCGCCGCCATTCACGACCTCCACGCTGACGCAGGAAGCCAGCCGCAAGCTCGGGTTCTCCGCCGAGCGGACGATGCAGGTGGCGCAGCGGCTGTTCCAGGGCGTCGAGGTCGGTGACGATCAGATGGAAGGTCTGATCACGTATCACCGCACCGACTCGACGACGCTGTCGGACAAGGCCTTGAACGAATCCGCGCGCGTGATTCGCGAGATGTTCGGTGGTGAGTACTACGACAGTCCGCGGCGCTACCAGACGCGTGTGAAGAACGCACAGGAAGCGCACGAGGCGATCCGTCCGACCGACTTTCGGCTCGCGCCCAGTCAGCTCGAGAGGGTGCTCGACTCCGACAGCTTCAGGATTTACGACCTGATCTGGAAGCGGACGATGGCGTCGCAGATGGTCGATGCCCGTGTTCTGAGGACGACGCTCGAGATCTCGGCGAAAGGGCCGAACGGCGAGACGGCGGCGTTGACCGCGAGCGGCAAGGCCATCGAGTTCGCCGGCTTCCGGCGTGCCTACGTCGAAGGCAGCGACGATCCGGCCGCGGAGCTCGAAGAGCAGGAGGCCATCCTGCCGCAGTGCGCGGTTGGCGATCGCATTCAGATCGAAGGTGGAAGCCCGGCAACGGCGATCGTGCTGCTCGGCACCGAGGCCAAGCGCCACGAGACGTCGCCCCCGGCGCGATTCACGGAAGCCTCGCTGATCAAAGAGCTCGAGAGGTTGGGCATCGGACGGCCATCAACGTACGCGCCGACAATCGCAACCGTTGTACGGCGTGGCTACGTCTTGCGGCAGGGCAAGGCGCTCATCCCCAGCTTCACCGCGTTTGCCGTCACCAAGCTACTGCGTGACCATTTCGGCGACTTCGTCGAGACCGACTTCACCGCGGAGATGGAAGATGACCTCGACGAGATCTCCCGCGGTGAGCGCGAGTCGATCGCGTTCCTCCGCGAGTTCTATTTCGGCGATAAGAAGCACCGCGGACTGCTGCCCGCCGTCGAGCACGGGGCGTCTCGCGCGGATTATCCCCTGATCGATCTCGGAACCGATCCGGAAAGCGGCGAGCCGGTCCGCATCCGCATCGGTCGCTTTGGGCCGTTCGTCCAGGTCGGTGAGGGCGGCCCGGGGCGGACCGCGTCGCTGCCTGACGATCTGGCGCCCGCGGATCTGTCCGTGGACAAAGCGCTCGAACTGGTGCGCGCCAAGGCCGAGGGGCCGCGAAGTCTCGGCGTCGATCCGAAGACGGACCAGAACGTTTATGTGATGACGGGGCGCTTTGGCGCCTACGTCCAGCTGGGCGAGACGCCGGAGCCTCCGCCCAAGAAGAAGGGACAGAAGGCCGCGCCGGTGGAGAAGCCCAAACGGGCGTCGCTGCAGTCGGGCATGACCGATCAGACGGTCACACTCGAAGAGGCGCTAAAGCTGCTGTCGCTGCCACGCACGGTCGGCCTGCATCCGGACGACAACGAGCCGATCACCACCAACTTTGGCCGATTTGGTCCGTACGTCAAGCACGGCGACGAATTCCGTTCGCTCGAATCGGAAGACGACGTCTTCAACATCTCGTTCGACGCGGCGCTGGAGTTGATGCGGGCGCCGAAACAATCGCGCCGTCGGCAGGGCGCGCAGAAGAAGACGCTGCGCGAGCTGACGCACGACGGCACCACGATCAAACTGCTCGCCGGGCGCTACGGTCCCTACGTGACCGACGGTCGCACCAACGCGTCGATTCCGAAGACGACGAATCCAGACGAGCTGACCTACGCGCAGGCAGAAGAGCTGCTGGCTGCGCGCCGGGGTGCGGCACCGACGCCGCGTCGCAGCGGAGGCCGATCGCGACGCGCGGGTGCGAGCACGAAATCGCGCGGCAGTTCACGGAAGGCCGCAGAGGCCTGACGGCCTCGGATAGGGCACAATGCCCTCTGACCGTTGAAGACCGTACACATCATTGGCGGAGGTCTGGCCGGAAGTGAGGCGGCGTGGCAGGCCGCGTCACTCGGAGTGCGCGTCGTCCTCTACGAGATGCGGCCGGTACGCGCGACGGCAGTCCACAAGACCGATCGGCTTGCCGAACTGGTCTGCTCCAACTCACTGCGCGGCGACAAACTCGATAACGCCGTCGGCCTGCTGAAAGAGGAGATGCGTCGTCTTGGCTCGTTGGTGATGCGGGCGGCAGATGCGCATCGCGTGCCCGCCGGAGCCGCGCTTGCCGTGGATCGTGAACGATTCTCGCAGGCGATCACCGAGGCGATTCAGTCACACCCGTCGATCACCCTCGTCCGTGACGAGGTCCCGCGCATTCCCGATGATCCGTCGATGTATCCGCTCATCATCGCGACGGGTCCGCTGACGTCGGAGACGCTGTCCCAGGACATCGCCGCGCTCGTCGGCGCAAAGCATCTCTATTTCTACGATGCAATCAGTCCGATCGTCCTCGCCGAAACGCTCGATATGGATAAGGTCTTCCGCGCGTCGCGCTGGGGCCGCAGCCTTCGTCGCGACGCCGCCGGCGTCCCGGACGCTCGTCGAGGCGGGTCGTTAGACCCGTCTGAATCGCCTGACGGTCCAGCGTGCGGTGTAGATGATGGCGAAGGGGACTATCTGAATTGTCCGATGACCGAAGAGGAGTACGCGCGGTTCTATGACGCGCTCGTCTCTGCGGAATCGGCCACGGTGCACGACTTCGACAAAGAGAAGTTCTTCGAAGGTTGTCTGCCGATCGAGGTGATGGCGCATCGCGGTCGCGACACGCTCCGCTTCGGACCGATGAAGCCTGTCGGACTCGTCGATCCGCGGACCCGGCGTACGCCGTACGCCGTGGTGCAGCTGCGTCAGGACAACATCGCCGGCGATCACTTCAGCCTGGTGGGTTTCCAGACGCAGGTGAAATGGGGCGAGCAGGCACGCGTCCTGTCGCTGATCCCGGGACTCGAGCACGCCGAGTTCGTCCGCTTCGGGATGGTGCATCGCAACACCTACATCAACGGCCCAACGGTGCTGCGCGAGACATGGCAGACGCGCCAGCGACCCGATCTGTTCTTTGCCGGCCAGATTTCCGGTGTCGAGGGCTACGTCGAGTCGGCGGCGTCGGGACTGATGGCCGGCCGGAATGCGGCAGCGATCGCCCTCGGCGAGGAGCCGCGGGTGCCGCCACGGACGACGGCGATCGGTGCGCTGGCGTATTACGTCTCGCACGCGGATCCGCACAACTACCAGCCGACGAACATCACGTTCGGGATCATGCCGCCACCCGATCCCGCCGATGGCCGACGCCGACTGAAGCGCGACGAACGCAAGACGGCCACTTCGGAGCGTGCGTTGCGCGCCCTCGAGGAGTGGATCGCCCCGGCGTTGGCGCGATGACGAAGCAGCTCCGCGAGTTTCTCGAATACCTCCGGCTGAATCGCAACGCCTCCGCGCATACATCCGCCGCTTACGAAAGCGACGTCACCCAGTTTCTCGGCTTCACCGCTCAGTTTCGCGGCGTTCCCATCGAAGCGCTCGAGCCGTCGCATCTCGACCTCGGTGCGATCCGCGCCTTCATGGCCGATCTGTACCGGCAGGGCCATGCGCGAACCTCGGTGGCCCGCAAGCTGTCGGCGCTGCGCGCGTTCAGCCGATACCTGCGTCGTGAAGGATGGATCGAGAACGATCCCGCGGCACTCGCCGTCGGTCCAAGACGCGAACAGAAGATTCCGGCGCATCTCTCCGTGGACGAGATGTCGCGGCTGCTCGAGATGCCCGATGTGTCAACGGCGCTGGGACGCCGCGATCGGGCGATCCTCGAGTTGTTCTACGCCTCGGGCCTGCGGTTGAGCGAGCTGGTCAGTCTCGATCTCGAAGAAGTGAATTTGCGTGCACGGATGGTGCGTGTGATGGGGAAGGGCGCGAAGGAACGGCTGGTGCCGTTCAACACCACCACAGAGCAATCGATTCGCACGTGGCTTGCCGACCGCGCCGTCTTTCGTCAGAGCCCAAAGCCCAGGGCCCAGACGCCAAAGCCCAAGGCCCAGAGCCCAAAGCCGAGAGCTCAGACCGACCCACTGTTCGTCAACTTTCGCGGGGCACGTCTGACCGGCCGGAGTGTGCAGCGGCTCGTCGCCCGATATGTTGCCGCGTGCAGCACGCGCTTCGGGATCAGCCCGCACGCGTTGCGGCATTCGTTTGCGACGCACCTGCTCGAGCGCGGCGCTGATCTGCGCGCGATCCAGGAGCTGCTCGGCCACGTGCAGCTCTCCACCACGCAGCGCTATACGCACGTCAACGCGGCGCAGTTGCTCGATGTCTACCGCAAGGCGCATCCGCGCGCGAAGCGGACGTAAGCGCGTCGCTCTACACTGAAATCGTGTTTGGCTCGTGGTGCTGGAGCGCAGCGCGCCGGCCGCGCGGGAAGTCGATGCCGAGCGTCTTGATCTTGTAGTTCATGACGCGCGGGCTGATCGCCAGCAGTTCGGCAGCATCCTTCTGCACCCAGTTCGACATCTTGAGCGCCTCGATGAGGGCGATGCGTTCGACCTCTTCGAGCGGAATGCCGGTCGGCGGAATCTTCACGACTGAGGCGTTGTCGCGCGGGGCACCGCTCGGTCCGCTGTCGCCGAGCCGCAGATCATCCACGGCGATGTGCAAGCCTTCCGCCAGCAGCATGGCGCGCTCGATGGCGTTCTCGAGCTCGCGGATGTTGCCCGGCCACTGATAGCGCATCAGCAACTTGAGCGCGTCGGGCTCGAGACCCTGAATCTTCTTCTTCAGCTCGCCTGCGAAACGGCGGATGAAGAAGTTCGACAGCGCGGCGATGTCGTCCTTGCGCTCGCGCAGCGGCGGCATCTCCATCGTGACGACGTTCAGGCGGTAGTAGAGGTCTTCGCGGAAATGGCCGGCCTCGACCATGGCGGGCAGGTCACGGTTGGTCGCGGCAATCAGCCGGACGTCGACCTTGATCGTTCTGGTGCCGCCGAGACGCTCGAACTCGTGCTCCTGCAGGACGCGCAGGATCTTGGCCTGCGTGTTCGGGCTCATGTCACCGATTTCGTCGAGGAACAGCGTGCCGCCGTCGGCCTGCTCGAAGCGGCCGATACGCTGCTTGTCAGCGCCCGTAAACGCGCCCTTCTCGTGGCCGAAGAGTTCGGACTCGAGCAGGTTCTCCTGAAGGGCCGCGCAGTTCACCTTGACGAAGTTGCGCGCCGCGCGATGCGAGTTATGGTGCACCGCGCCGGCGATGAGCTCCTTGCCGGTTCCCGTTTCACCGCGGACCAGCACCGTCGTGTTGCTCTTCGCGACCTTGCGGACGACCGCCAGCACCTTCTCGAGCGCGCCGCTCGATCCGATGATGCGATCGAATTCGTAGATGTCGCCCTGCGCGTGCCGGAGGTAATCGATCTGGTTCTGCATCCGGCGCATCTCGAGCGCCTTCTCGATCTTGACCTCCATCTCCTCGATCTCGAACGGCTTCTGCACGTAGTCGAATGCGCCGGACTTCATCGCCTCGACAGCCGTCGACACCGAGCCAAACGCGGTCATGAGGATGATCGCTGACGAGGGATGCAATGTCTTCGCGGTCTTCAACACTTCGAGACCGGTGCTCCCGCCCATCTTCAGGTCGCTGACGACGACATCGAAGAAGCCTTCGTGCAGCTTCTCGATGGCGGCGTTGCCGTTCGGCGCCTCTTCGACGTCGTGGCCGGCTTCAGACACAGCCTGTGCCAGGCCGCGTCGCAGAGAATCGTGATCGTCGGCGATCAAAATCCGTCCCATACAGCTAATCCTCGTTCCCGCCTGTTACCGGCAGCGTCACCCGAATCGTCGTGCCCTGACCTGGGGTCGTCCGCAGGTCAATCCGTCCGTCATGCGCGTCCACGATCTTCCGCACGATGGCCAGGCCGAGACCGGAGCCCTGGGCCTTCGTCGTGAAGAACGGGTCGAACACCTTGTCCGCCACATCGGGCGGAATCCCCGGTCCGTTATCGGCGAATTCGACCAGCACCGCGTCACGGGCGTCGCTGCCGTCTTCGATCCGGAGCATTTCAGCGGAGATCGTCACCCGCCCCTTGCCGCCCATCGCTTCATAGGCGTTCATCAGCAGATTGGTGAACACCTGCGTGATCTGATGCTGGTCGGCGTTGATGTGCGGCAGGCCATCGGAGATCGCGACGTTCACGTCGACGTTGCCCCGCTTGCCCTTCGAATCGGCGAGCTGGATCGCGCCCTGCACCGCATCGGCCACCGCGGTGTGGTCCACCTGCAAACGGATCGGACGGACGAAATCGAGCACTTCCTGCACGATGGCGTTCGCCATCTTGGCTTCGCTGATGATGTCGGTCAGCACCATCTGCGCGTCGGGGGCATCGGGAATCTTGCGGCGCAGCAGACCGGCCATGACCTCGATGCCGGCGAGCGGGTTCTTGACCTCGTGGGCGATCACGGCGGCCATCTCTCCAACCGCTGCAAGACGATCGCGCAGGCGCTCGCGCTCCTCTAGCTGTTCAACGCGGGTCAGGTCCTTGAAGAACATGGCCGCCCCGATCACGTCGCCATCGTCGGAGCGGACGAACGCGAGCGTGTAGCCGATCACCTTGTTCGAGGGCTTGAGCCGCATCTCGACGCGGTTCGGCAAATGGTGCAAATCGAACGCACCGGCCAGCACGCGGACGACGTCCGGATGATCGCGAAGGACGGTGGCAACGGGCTGACCGACATCGTCGGGCTGAGCCGAGACGCCGAAGATTCGATAGGCCTCGTCGTTGATGAGGGCCAGGTGCGCGTTGCGGGTAATGGCGAGCACACCGTTCCGCATGCCGGCCACGATGTGGCGGTAGAACGCGTCCGTCGTTCCCGCCGAACTTGCCGGCCGCCGCGTGCCCGGACGCACCTCGTCCGCGCCGGCGGTTCCTCGTCGGGAAAGGCGTGGACGCGACTTGGCCATTACGACGGACTCCATAAAACAGACCTCAACCCACTCAAGGAGGGGCAAAGGCTATGCCCGAGGCTGAACCTTGAAATTGGCCAGTAAGTAGCTGATTCCAGAGGGGTAAGTGTCAAGAAACTGAACAGGTCGATTACGAAACCGTAAGTGTATGACGCCTTCCGTTAGTCCCGGGGGGTGGACTTACGAGTCGGATGGCTCTGCACTTACGATTCGGACTGGGCCGCGTGTTCCTGTAGGGCTTCCCACTGAGCCATCAAGTCGCCCACCTCCCACATCAACGTCTGATGCTGCTCGATGGCATGCTTGGACGCGTCTCGGTCCTCATAGAACCCGGGCGCTGACATCGTCGCCTCGAGATCCTTGACCTTGGCTTCGCGCTCGGCGATGCGCCCTTCGAGGTCGGCGATGCGCTTCTGAAGGGCTTCAGCCGCTCGCTGCTGCTTCTTCCGCTCGGCGTCCTGGCGCTTGCGGGCCTCGCGGTCGTCGGGCTTTGGGCTCTGGGCTTTTGGCTTTGGGCTCTGGGCTTT
>Ga0075428_100009716_pt1 | contig 10684 bp, 8 predicted proteins | sample RhiMetdeltSRZDD2_FD_75291 | JGI IMG/M metagenome (GOLD analysis project Ga0075428, IMG submission 75291) | Populus rhizosphere microbial communities from Tennessee, USA - Rhizosphere MetaG P. deltoides SRZDD2 | ecosystem: Host-associated > Plants > Roots > Rhizosphere > Soil | place: USA... | reverse complement strand
TCTCACGGGAACGGACCGCAGGTCGGGCTGCTCGCGTTGCAGGCCGCGGCGTACACCGACGTGGAGGCCTACCCGCTCGACGTGCTCGGCGCGCAGACGGAGGGGATGATCGGCTACATGCTCGAGCAGGAGCTCGGCAACCTGCTCCCGTTCGAGGTGCCGTTCGCCACGATCCTGACGATGGTCGAGGTGGACCCGGCCGACCCTGCGTTCGAGGACCCCACGAAGTTCGTCGGGCCCGTCTACGAGGAGGCCGACGCCGACCGGCTCGCGAACGAGAAGGGGTGGGTCTTCAAGCAGGACGGAGACGTGTGGCGCCGGGTTGTTCCCTCGCCCGAGCCCAAGCGGATCTTCGAGATCCGTCCGATCCGGTGGCTCCTCGAGAAGGACGTCGTGGTGATCTGCGCGGGCGGCGGCGGGGTCCCGACGATGTACGAACCGGGGAAGGACCGCGTCCTCATCGGGGTCGAGGCCGTGATCGACAAGGACTTCGCGAGCGAGCTCCTCGCTCGGGAGGTCGAGGCCGATCTCTTCGTCATGGCGACGGATGTCGACGGCGTCTACGCCGGCTGGGGCACGCCGGAGCAGCGGAGGCTCGAGAAAGCCACGCCGGAGGAGCTCCGCACTTCGGAGTTCGCCGCCGGGTCGATGGGCCCGAAGGTCGAGGCCGCGGTCCGGTTCGTCGAGGCGACGGGCAAGCGCGCGGCGATCGGGAGCCTCGAGCAGATCGAGGCGATCGTGGACGGCGACGCGGGGACGCAGGTGGTGTCGTCGTGAGTGCGTTCAGAACGGGGGACCGATGACGGAGTTCGGTGTCCACTCCGAGGTGGGCAAGCTGCGCAAGGTGATGGTTCACCGCCCGGAGCTCAGCCTCCAGCGGCTGACGCCGACCAACCACGACGAGCTGCTGTTCGACGATGTGCTGTGGGTGGAGCGAGCGCAGTTCGAGCACGACCGGTTCGTCGAGAAGATGCGGGACCGAGGCGTGGAGGTCTTCCTGCTCCGGGAGCTGCTGTCCGAGGCGCTCGCCGCGAGCGACGGCGGACGGCAGCGGCTGATCGAGGTCGCGGCGTCCGAGTACACGGTCGGCGTGTCGCTCGTCGACGAGGTCCGGAGCATGCTCGCTGGGCTCGCGCCCGCCGACCTCGCGAAGCATCTGATCGGCGGGCTGACCGTCGCCGAGTCCGGGATCGACCTCGCGAAGTTCAGGGAGTTCTCCCTGCCGGCGGCGGCGCTCGAGGACGAGAGCACGTTCGTCTTGCCGCCCCTGCCGAACACCCTGTTCACGCGCGACTCGTCGTGCTGGATCTACGGCGGCGTGTCGATCAACCCCATGTACTGGCCCGCCCGGCGGCTCGAGGCGTACAACGTGGCCGCGATCTACCGCTACCACCCGATGTTCCAGGGAGCGGGGTTCGAGTACTGGTACCCGGAGCTCGGCGACGACGGGAGGTTCGAGGCCGCCGACTTCGGGCGGGCGTCGATGGAGGGGGGCGACGTCCAGCCGATCGGCAACGGCACGGTCCTGATCGGGCTGTCCGAACGCACCCAGGCCCGGATGATCGAGCAGATCGCCCGCGCGCTGTTCGCGAAGGGCGCCGCCGAACGCGTGATCGCCGTGGTGATGACGAAGGACCGCGCGCACATGCATCTCGACACCGTGTTCACGCTGCTCGACCGGGACGCCGTCACCGTGTACCCGAAGGTCATGGACCAGGTGCGGGCGATCAGCCTTCGGCCCGGTGCCTCCGAGGGGCGGTTCCACGTGACCGAGGAGCCGGGCTTCCTGTCGGCCGTCGCGGACGCGCTCGGCGTGAAGGACCTCCGGGTCGTCGAGACCGGAGGCGACGCCTACCAGCAGGAGCGCGAGCAGTGGGACGACGGCAACAACGTGGTCGCGCTCGAGCCGGGGGTCGTCGTCGCGTACGAACGGAACACCTACACGATCGCGAAGATGCGCGAGGCCGGGGTCGAGGTCGTGACGATCGAGGGGTTCGAGCTGGGGAAGGGGCGGGGCGGCGGCCACTGCATGACGTGTCCGCTGCTCCGAGACCCACTCTAAGTCCCGTCGGACCGAAGGAGGGGGAGGCATGAGCCACGCCCCGCGGTGGGTGGTCGTGATCCTCGTGGTGCTGGTCCTCGTCGGGTTGCTCGCGTTCGCGCGCGGGCGCGAACATCGACGCGGCGACGACGTCGGCGACCGGGCCGCCGCGGTCGTGGTCGTCTCCGAATCCGGATCCCGGGCATGAGCGACGAGGCCACGACGACGACCGAGCCGACGGGGCGGAAGAAGCGGTTCACGCTCCCGTCCGCGTACACGATCCTGTTCATCCTGATCGTGCTCGCGGCGATCGCGACCTGGGTCGTCCCCGCGGGCACCTACGATCTGAACGACGCCGGCGAGCCGATCCCCGGCACCTACCACGAGGTCGAGTCGAAGCCGGCCGACATCCTCGTCGACTCGCTCACCGCCCCGATCAACGGTCTCTACGGGATCGAGAACGAGAAGGGGAACATCAACTACTACAACTCCGGAACGCTGTTCGGCGCGATCGACGTGGCCCTGTTCATCATCGTGATCGGTGGGTTCCTCGGCGTGACGATGAAGACCGGGGCGATCCAGGCGGGGATCGGCAAGTTGGTCGGGCGGCTCCGCGGCCGAGAGCGGCTGATGATCCCGATCCTCATGACCGTGTTCGCGATCGGCGGCACGACGTACGGCATGGCGGAGGAGAGCCTCGCCTTCTACGCCCTCGTGATCACGGTGATGATCGCGGCGGGCTACGACGCGCTCACGGGCGCGGCCGTCGTGCTCCTCGGCTGCGGGATCGGGACCCTCGGATCCACGATCAACCCGTTCGCGACCGGCATCGCGTCGGGGTTCGCCCGCGTGCCACTCAGCGACGGACTCGTCGGGAGACTCATCATCCTGATCGTCGGCCTTGCGATCGGCATCTTCTTCGTGCTGCGCTACGCCGATCGCGTGAAGAAGGATCCCTCGACGTCGCTCGTCCACGACTTGAAGGACGAGAACGAGGCGCATTTCAAGGCGGACAGTGGAGGGGGCGGTGACGGCGGCGTCGCCGTGCTGACGCGCACGCACAAGACCGTCCTCGTCGTGTTCGGGCTCGCGTTCGGCGTGATGATGTACGGCGTGATCCCGTGGGAGGACCTCGGGATCCCGCTCCCCACGCTCTGGTGGTGGTTCCCTGAGATGACGGCGTCGTTCCTCCTATTCTCGATCGTGATCGGGTTGATCGGGCACATGAAGGAAGGGGAGCTCACCACGACGTTCGTCGACGGGGCCCGCGACCTCCTGGGCGTGGCGCTGATCATCGGTATCGCCCGAGGGATCACCGTGATCATGAACAACGGCGAGATCACGGATACCGTCCTGCACTGGGCCGAGGCCGCGCTCGGCGACGTCGGTTCGGCCGCCTTCATCGTCGTGATGTTCCTGTTGTTCCTCCCACTGTCGTTCCTGATCCCGTCCTCCTCGGGCCTGGCGACCGTCGCGATGCCGATCATGGCGCCGCTCGCGGTGTTCGTCGGCGTGAGCGAGGCGCTCGTCGTGACCTCCTACCAGAGCGCCTCGGGGCTCATGAACCTGTTCATCCCCACGTCTGCGGTCGTGATGGGCGGGCTCGCGATCGCCCGCGTCCCGTACGGCCGGTACCTGCGATGGGTGTGGCCGCTCCTGGTGATGCTCGGGGTGCTCTCGATCGTCGTGCTGGCCGGCGGATCGGCGCTCGAGTGAGGCCTGCGACGAGGATCGGTGCACGGGTCCGGGACCCCGGGAGACGATCCTGAACCGTCGGATCCGTCGGGCGATCGCGACCCTCCTTCCCCTCACGCTGCTGGCGGCGGCGTGTTCGGAGGAGGCGCGCGACCGGGTCGAGGAGGCGTTGCCGAGCGGAGGCAGCGGCATCCTGACGGCGCTCCCGATCCCGACGGACGGGCTCGATGGGCCGAGTGCGCCGACCGGGCCGACGAGCGTGCCGACCGGGCCAACTGCCCAACCGACCGAGGAACCGACGGACGAGCCGACCCTCGAGCCGAGCCCCTCCGTGGCGCCGGAACCGACGCCCGAGCCGACTCCCTCGCCGTCGGAGGGACCGGAGGACGGCGAGCCAGGAAGGCTGATCTTGGCGCTCGTCGCGCTCGTCCAGCGGCTGCTCGGTGCCGAACGCCCGGAGCCGCCCTCGCCGACCGGGCCGACGTCGGCGACGGGACCCACGAGCGAACCGACCGTGGAGCCGACGGGACCGACCGCCGCCGTGTCGGGACCCACGGGAGGGGCGACCGGAACCGGCGCCACCGGCGGCACCGGCGCGACGGGCGCCGCACCCGGGGCCACCGGGCCCACGGGCGCGACCGGACCGCCCGACGTCCCCCGGCCGACGGGTGCGACCGCGGAGGACGCCGAGCAGATCGTGGCGGCAGCGGCCTCGAGTTCCGGCGATGATTCGTCCTGGATCTGGATCGTGGGCATCGCCGCCCTCGTGGGCGTCGGGATCTTCATGTGGTGGCGAACGCGCCGCTGGCGTTCGGGTTCGGCGCCGCCGAAGGGGGGGTCATGAGCTCGTCGGGTAGCACGCCCGACGCCGGCGCACGCCGGACGATGACGGTGCGTCAGGCGGCCTTCATCGGCGTCGGGGCGATGGTCGGTGCCGGGATCTTCTCGCTGCTCGGGGCAGCCGGGGAGGTCGCGGGCGCGGCCGTGTGGCTGTCGTTCGTGATCGCCGGCGCGATCGCGATGCTCCAGGGGTACTCGTTCGCGAAGTTCGGCGCCACCTACCCATCGGCCGGCGGCATGCTCGAGTACGTCGCGCGGGGCTTCGGGCTGGGACACGTCTCGGCCGTCACGGCGTGGCTCGTCTACTCGGCGAACGCGATCGTCACGGCGATGGTCGCGGTCTCGTTCGGGAGCTACGCGAGTTCGATGTTCACGGACGAGAGCGCCGCCTGGGCGAAGGTCTTCGCCGTCCTCGTCGTGGTCGCCATGACCGGGGTGAACATCGTCGGGACGCAGGTGGTCGCGAAGGTCCAGAGCGCCATCGTGTTCGTGGTCGTCGGGATCCTCGGGGCCTTCGCGGTCGTGACGCTCGTGAACATGGACCCGGAGCTCCTCGCGCCGTCCGGGTATCCCGGGGTCTCCGACATCGTGTCGAGCGTCGCACTCACGTTCTTCGCGTTCCTGGGGTTCGGCGTGGTGACGTTCACGGCGAAGGACCTCTCGGATCCGGGACGCCAGCTCCCGAGGGCGATGTTCGTTGCCCTCTCGATCGCCACGGTCGTCTACGTGGCCGTCGCGCTCGGCGTCTTCGGCACCCTGAGGGTGGATGAGGTCATCGCGTCCGGTCCGACGGCGATCGCCGTGGCGGCGGAGCCCGTCCTCGGGCGCCTCGGGTTCTGGCTGATCAGCGTGACCGCGCTGTTCGCGACCGCGGGCGCCACGAACTCCGGCCTGTATCCCGCGCCGGGGCTGTGTGAGCATCTGGCGGCGAACGGCCAATTCCCGCCGGTGATGGGCGGCAGCATCGGCGGTCGAGCCTCGAACGGCCTCCTGATCGCCTCCGCCGCGATCATCGTCATGGTGATCGGGTTCGACCTGTCGGCGATCGCGTCGATCGGCAGCGCGGTGGCCCTGATGATCTTCGCGCTGGTCACCGCGGCCCATCTCCGCGTGTATCGGGAGACGGGTGCGAACCCGTGGATCCTGGCTCTGGCGCTCGGGGTGATCGGGATCACCCTCGTGACCTTCCTCGTGACCACCCTGGCGGACGAGCCGGCGTCGATCGTGACGCTCCTCGCGATCCTGCTGGTCAGCATCGGTCTCGATGTCGGCTGGTCCAGGCGGCGAGACTCGACCCCGACCCAGATCGGAGGATCCTGATGGCGAAGCAGACGGCGGCGGGCCGGCGCGAACGCATCCTGCAGCAGCTCCGCGTCGAGCCCGGGAAGCCGGCGGGACTCGCGAAGCGGGACACCGCGTGGACCGGCGGCGGGGAGTTCAAGCAGCTCTCGGAGAAGAAGCTCAATGCGGCGGCTAAGGACGTCCTGAAGCAGGGGGTGAAGGACCTCTCCGACGCCCAGGAGCTGTTGTGGGCGACCGACACGTACGCGCTCCTCGTCGTCTTCCAGGCGCTCGACGCCGCCGGGAAGGACTCGACGATCGAGCACGTGATGTCGGGCGTGAACCCGCAGGGCGTGCAGGTGGTGTCGTTCGGGAAGCCGTCGAGCGAGGAGCTCGATCACGACTTCCTCTGGCGCATCAACAACGCGCTGCCCGAGCGCGGACGCATCGGCATCTTCAACCGTTCGCACTACGAGGAGGTCGTCGCGCTGCGGGTCCACTCGGAGTGGCTCGAAGGCCAGAAGCTGCCGCCCGGTCCGCGCGGCGCGCGGTTCTGGAAGGGCCGGTTCGAGGACATCAACGCGTTCGAGCGCCACCTCGACCGGAGCGGCACGAAGATCGTGAAGTTCTTCCTCCACGTCTCGAAGGCCGAGCAGAAGCGCCGGTTCATGGCGCGGCTCGACACGCCGGGCAAGGAGTGGAAGTTCAAGGCGGCCGACGTCGCCGAGCGCGCGTTCTGGGACCAGAACATGCAGGCGTTCGAGGACGCGATCACGACGACCTCGACGGCGTGGGCGCCCTGGTACGTGATCCCCGCCGACAGCAAGTCGGTGATGCAGGCGATGGTCGCGCAGATCCTCGTGGAGACGATCAACGCGCTCGGGCTCAGCTGGCCCGAGGTCTCGGAGAAGGATCGAGCCGAGCACGCCGAGGCCCGAAAGGTGCTCGAGGCCGAGAAGGACTGACTCGGCGGTCAGGCCGGCGCCGGACAGGTCGAACCGGAGATCGCGAGCGTCCGCCTGCCCGCCTCGAGGTCCTTCGTGCCGACCCCGAGCACGGTGCCGTCCGGCAGGGCGTCGATCGCGGTGAGCACGTCGGATCCGCCGACGGACGGGCCGTCCACCGGCACCCATCGCCGGCCGCTGTAGCGGTAGACCGCGATCCTCGTCGCGGGATCGTCCTCGTCCGACCGCCTGCCCACCGCCCAGATGTCCCGGCCGCCGACGGCTGCGGCCCCGTCGACGAGCGTGAGCCCGTCGGCGCGCACCACGTTCGCCTCGGTCCAGGCCTCGCCGTCGAACCGCTGGATGGGCGTCCCGATCCCCCACACCTCGCCGGTCGCGAACGGCTCCACGGCGAGGAGGTCGCCCCGGACCTCGGTCTGGCTCCGGCTCCACGCGGCGCCGTCGAACCGGAGCACGAGCGGCACGAAGTGGTGGTAGCCGACGACCCACAGGTCGGTCGGCGAGACCCATCCGATGCCGGTGAGCGCGGCCTTGCCGCCGCCGATCGCGCGACGGACCTCGACCTCGGCCCAGGCCACGCCGTCCCAGTGCAGGACCAGCGCGCGCTCGAGCGACGCCGCGGGGTCGCCCACGAACCCGACCGCCCATACGTCGGTCTCCGAGATCGCCGCGACGTCGTTCAGGACGCCGTCGATCTCGTCGGGCACCTCGAACTCGGCCCACGTCTCGCCGTCGTAGTGCAGCACGAGCGGCGCGTCGCCGAACCCGCTCGACGTCCGACCGACGGCCCAGACGTCGCTCGGTCCCGACGCGTCCACGGCCCGGAGCTCGTTGATGAAGCTCCCGGGGCTCGGCGCCTCCGCGATCGTCCACTCGGTGCCGTCCCAGCGCTGGATCGCGACCGCCGAGGGTGCCTCCGGGTCGCCGGTGCCGCCGACGGCCCACGCCTGCCTCGCCGTCACCGCGGCGACGCCGAGGAGCGTCGTGGGCGTCTCCGGGACGTCCGCGCTCTCCACGAGCTCGAACGTCGGGGTGCAGTCGGGCGGGGCCGGCGGGATGGTCGTCGCCGAGGGCGTGGGGAGCGTGAGCTCGTCGCCGGAGCCGGTCGCGAGGATCGCGGTCGACCCGACCACGAACGTCAGCGCCGCCGCGATCCCGCCGTTGATCAGACCCTTCCGCTGAACGTCGTTCACGACCGGGAGACGAGGCTGGGGCCCGCGCCGGTTCCCGGGCGACGGGGCGAGCGGTCGACATCCAGCGGCGGGTGTCGGTACCCTCCGGCGGGCGTGGGCGTGTTCGAACGCGACGTCGTCATCATCGGGGGAGGCCACAACGGCCTCGCGTGCGCAGCGTACCTTGCGAAGGCGGGCCTGGATGTCCTCGTCCTCGAGAAACGCGGCGTGCTCGGAGGCGCCGCCGCGACCGAGGAGCCGTGGCCCGGCTATCGCGTCTCGAGCGGCTCCTACGTCGTCTCGCTGATGCCGCCGCAGGTGGTCCGCGAGCTCGACCTCAAGCGGCACGGCTACCGCGTTTCGATCGTCTCGCCCGACTACTTCGTGCCGTTCCCCGACGGCACCTCGCTCACGCTGTGGGGCGACGTCGAACGCGACGCGAAGGGCATCGCCGGCTTGAACGAGCACGACGCGGAGGCGTACGTCGGGTTCGACCGCTACTTCGATCGCGTGGCGCGACTGTTGAAGGACCTGTTGTTCGTCGTCCCGCCGAACCTGAACGTGCGCGATCTCCCCAAGTGGGCGGCCACCGCCGGCCGGTTCCGCAAGTGGAGCGGGCGCGACGTCCACGAGGCCGTCCGGCTGTTCACGATGAGCGCGGCGGACTTCCTCGACGAATGGTTCGAGGACGAGCGCGTGAAGGGCGCGCTCGCGACGCAGGCGATCATCGGCGCGTGGTGCGGGCCGATGACGCCGGGCTCCGCCTACGTCCTGATGCACCACTGGATCGGTGAGATCGACGGCCACCAGGGCGCGTGGGGCTGGGTGCACGGCGGCATGGGTGGACTGTCGGCGGCGATGGCGCGTTCGGCGCAGGCCGCCGGCGCCGAGGTCCGCACGGATGCCGAGGTCGAGCGCGTCGCGATCAACGCGAGCGGCCGCGCGGTCGGAGTCGCGCTCGCCGACGGAACGCTGGTCCGGGCCCAGCGCATCGTGTCCGGCGCGCACCCGATCACGACCTATCTCTCGCTCGTCGGCGAGGAGCGTCTGCCCGGCGACGTGGTCCGCGACGTGCGCCGCTACCGGACGCGCTCGGGCTCGGTGAAGGTGAACGTCGCGCTGTCCGAGCTTCCCGCGTTCCCATCGTGGGACCAGGAGGGTGAGCTCCACCGCGGCCTGGCCGCCGTGTCGCCCTCGATCGAGTACCTCGAGCGTGCGTGGGACGACGCGAAGTACGGCCGGATGAGCGAGCACCCCTACGTGGAGGTGGTGTTCCCCACCGCGCACGAGCCCGAGGGCCTCGCGCCCGCGGGCAAGCACCTGATTCTGGCGTTCAGCCAGTACGGGCCGTTCGAGCTGCGCGACGGCTCGTGGGACGACGGGGGGCGCGACGAGTACGCGGAACGGATGCTGAAGGCGCTCGGCGAGTTCGCCCCCGGGCTCGAGGACGCGGTCGAGCACGTCGAGGTGCTCGCGCCGCCGGACATCGAGGCGCGGTTCGGCCTGCTCGGCGGCAACATCATGCAGGGCGAGCTCACGCCCGATCAGCTGTTCAGCTTCCGGCCGATCCCGCGCTACGGCGACTATCGGACGCCGGTGGCCGGCATGTACCTGTGCGGGGCCGGGACCCATCCCGGCGGCGGCGTGATGGGCGTCGCCGGTCGGAACGCCGCGTCCGTGGTCCTGCGCGACCACAAGCGCGGGGAGTTCGTCGGCCGGCTGAAGAACCTCGCCCGCTGATGCTCGCCGAGCTCGCGAAGGACGTCCGCGAAGGCCGGGTGTCGGCGGTGGAGCTCGTGACGGAGGCGCTCGCGCGGATCGAACGCCGCGACGCCGACCTGAACGCGGTGACCGACGTCTGGCCGGAGGACGCGCTCGAGCAGGCGCGGGCGTTCGACGAGCGCGGGGCGACGGGTCCGCTCGCCGGGCTGCCGCTCCTCGTGAAGGACAACATGGACGTCGCTGGCCGGGTGACGAACTTCGGGTCGCGGACGATGGTCGGCCGCGGGCCGGCCGAACGCACCGAGGCGAGCGTCGAGCGCATGGTGGCCGCCGGGGCGATCCCGATCGGCAGGACGAACATCCCCGAGTTCGCGTTCCAGGGTTACACGGACAACGACCTGTTCGGGCCGACGCGGAACCCCTGGGGGCTCGAGTGGTCGCCCGGCGGCTCCTCGGGTGGCTCGGCGGCCGCGCTCGCCGCCGGGCTGGCGCCGATCGCGACCGGGGGCGACGGCGGCGGATCGATCCGGACGCCGGCGGCGTTCTGCGGGCTCGTCGGGCTGAAGCCGACGAACGGGCTGATCGGGCGGCGCCCGATCCCGTCGTGGCTCGAGACCTCGACGACGGGGCCGTTCGGCGTGAGCGTCGAGGACGCGAAGCTGCTCCTCCACGTGATGCTCGGGCCCGCCGAGGGCGACCCGACGGCGGCGCCGTCGTGGACGTACCGGGGCGGCATGCCGTCGCGGGTCCTCGCGATCCCGCGCACCCGCGCGCTCGGCCCGCTGCCCGCGGAGGTCGACGAGCGGTTCCGCGAGGCGCTCCGCGCGATCGAGGCCGACCTCGAACTGCCCGTCGAGGAGGTCACGCTCGAGCAGCTCCTGCCGAGCATCCACGAGGACGATCAGGTCGCGGGCGACGACTGGTTCGTGACGATCGCCGTCGAGGAGCTCGCCTGGCTCGGCCGGGCG
>Ga0075428_100009713_pt1 | contig 10685 bp, 6 predicted proteins | sample RhiMetdeltSRZDD2_FD_75291 | JGI IMG/M metagenome (GOLD analysis project Ga0075428, IMG submission 75291) | Populus rhizosphere microbial communities from Tennessee, USA - Rhizosphere MetaG P. deltoides SRZDD2 | ecosystem: Host-associated > Plants > Roots > Rhizosphere > Soil | place: USA... | reverse complement strand
GGTGTCGACGTGCAGGTCATTGACGTGGTCGAGGAACTCCTTGACCCAGTTCTTGACGTTGTCTTTGCCAGCGATTTCCTGGCCGCCTGCCTCGATGACGACGTCGTCGGCCACGAACTTGTCGACGGCATCGGGGTCGTGCGCGTTCCAGACGTCGTCCCAGAAGGCGTTGACAATCTCCGTTGATCGCATGTCTCAACGATCCCCCTCGCAAGCACTGCCCGCAGGTCTTTCGACCGCATGTGGGGCAGCAGTTTCAATGGATGACGACGCTGGACTGAGCGGACATCCTGTCGCGTGCCCAGGGGCCTCAGGTTTGTGAAAGCAACTGGACCTTAAGGGGTTTGACTGGCTGCCGACGTGCGTATGGTTCAACGACCCGCGGCGCTAGTCACCGTCGCCGTGCCCATGGCGGGAGCCACCGTGGCCAGGCCACGGCCCCCTCGGACCCGGGTTGTAGTAGGGGGGTGGCTGAAGAATCGGTGGGAGCCACGGGATGAGCGGCGGCGGAACCACAAAGGGCGGCGGAGCGGCTAGTGCGGGTGGCGGCGGCGCCGCCGGGGCGGGCGCAGCGTTGCGCACCACCACTGGCGGCGGCGGGGCGGGCAGAACCTTCAGCCGCGCCGTCGCGATCGGCGCAGGTGCCGCTTCCACCCATAGCGGTCGAGGTCGCGCGGCGGCCGATGAATTCGGTTGTGCGACATTGCTTTTGTGAGGGTGTGCGGCACAGGCTCTGGGGAAAGCGCTTCACCTACGGAGTGCTTTCCAGTTTGCGGATCTTGAGACGTCGTAATCCCAAGTTTCCCCTGCCAGATAGGCACCTCCGTGCATTTACCCGCACACAATAACGATCACCCGTGAACGATGCGGGCTAACGAGCGTGTTGTAGTGACGGTTGATCGCGTCACGGGACAGGCGCGTCGGACGGGGCCCCTTTAGTCACGCGAATAGCGTCTACTAACAGCTCAACGACAAACCTCGTCGGCGTACCGTGGACTCTGCCAACGTGGCGCCATCGAGCCGGTGGTGTCGCAGAAGTGGCAAACCGGACAGGGAGTCCGCCTGCTGAGTCACAGCGGCCGGTGCCGATCGCCGGGCCGTTGTAGCCCAGGCGTTTCGATCATGGAGGACTGACCCGGAATGTCTTTAATACATGGCTGGCTGCCGGTGACGGTGCAGGTGATCACCGCGGTGGTGCTGGTGGTGGCGATCGGCTGGCGATCTCGCCGGTGGCGCATGATCTCGGTTCCCGTGGGGCTTTTCGTCGGCGTTGCTCTGACCGGAGCGGTGAGCTGGTTCATCGCGGATCAAGGGTTGGCCGACCATCAATCGCCGCTGGGTCTGTGGGTGTGGATCACGTTGACCGGGCTGGCCGCGGTGGTGGTCGTGCTGGGATGGCGCGACGTCCACTGGTGGCGCCGCGGTGTCTCCGTCCTGGCGGTTCCCCTATGCGTGCTGTGCACGGCGCTGACTGTGAATATGTGGGTGGGTTACTTCCCCACGGTCGGTTCGGCATGGGACGGAATGACCGGTGCGCCGCTGCCCGGGCAGACCGACCGTGCCACGGTCGCCGCGCTGCAGCAACAGCACAGGGCGCCGGATTGGAAAACCATCGTGTCCGTGAGAATCCCCGATCATGCATCGGGATTCAAACACCGTGACGAGCTCGTCCTGCTGCCGCCGGCGTGGTATGCCAGCTCGCCACCGCCACCGTTGCCGGTGGTGATGATGATCGGGGGTGAGTTTGGGAATCCGGCCGCATGGCTCTACGCCGGCGATGCCCAAAGCACGATCGTCGACTTCGCGTCGGCGCACGGCGGCAATGCGCCGGTGCTGGTGTTCCCCGATTCCAGCGGGACCTTCAGCAATGACACCGAGTGCGTGAACGGTGTACGCGGCAACGCCGCGGATCACCTCACCAAAGACGTTGTGCCGTACATCATTTCCAATTTCGGGGTTAGCCGGGACCCGGCCAACTGGGGTATCGTCGGCTGGTCGGCGGGGGGTACCTGCGCGGTTACACTGAGCGTGATGCATCCGGAGCTGTTCCGCGCGTTTGTTGACATCGACGGCCAGCTGGGTCCCACTGCGGGCACCAAGCAGCAGACTATTGCCCGGCTGTTCGGCGGCGACGCCGATGCCTGGGCGGCTTTCGATCCTCGGACCGTGATTGCCAAACATGGTGCATACAGCGGAATGTCGGGCTGGTTCGCGGTCTCGGTTGACACTCCCACGGTGTACCGCGCGCCGACGGACGCCGGTCCGCTTCCCGCAGACGACACGGATCCGAAACCCGAGGACCATGCCGCCATCGCCAATAGTCTGTGCCAATCGGCCAGCAGTCACGGCATCGAGTGCGCGGTGGTGTCCAACCCTGGTAAGCACGACTTCCCAGCAGCGGCGTCGGCGTTCGCTGCGGCGTTGCCCTGGCTCGCCGGAAAGCTCGGAACACCCGGGGTGCCCCCGATCGCAATGCCGGGCGCCCCCCGGCCCCGGTGATGTGACGTCTCGGTCAAGTCGCACAACACCATTGAGCCTCCCCGCGGTTTGACATTTGTATCGCGCAGCTGTGATTACCGCGGCTCGCGACGCGGCAGTTGCGGTGGCCATGATCCTGGAGCCGGGGGTGGTCGTCGACGAGGTTGAGGATCTCCACCTCGGGACCACGCCTCCGCCGGTCGGTGCTGGCCTGAGTCGTCGGTTTCCAACCTGTCATCGCGGACCGGGCGCCCGGCGAGTTGTTCACGCTTGCCGAACAGATACGGGTACGCAATTCCGGCGATCGCAGCGCCGATGAGCGGTGCGAGCCAGAACACCCAGAGCTGCGCGGGGGCGCCGTTACCGTTGAAGAACGCGACGCCCATCGACCGCGCCGGGTTGACCGACGTGTTGGAGATGGGGAGGGAGACCAGGTGGATCGCCGTGAGGGTTAGGCCGATCGCCAGCCCGGCAAATCCCTTGGGCGCCCGGTCATCGGTGGATCCCAGGATGACAAGCAGGAACACAAGAGTCAGGACGATCTCGGTGACGATCACTGCCGTCAGTGAGTAGCCGCCAGGAGAGTGCGCGCCGAATCCGTTGGCCGCCATGTTGCCGGTCGGGGTGAAGCCTTGCTTGCCATTGGCGATGAGGTAGATCACCAGGCCGGCGAGTAAACCGCCGATCACCTGAACAGTCCAGTAGGCCGGCAGAGTCTTCCACTCCACCCGTTTCGCAAGCGCCGCGCCCAGCGTGACCGCGGGATTGAAATGCCCGCCGGAGATCGTGCCGAACGCGTAGACACCCGTGAGTACGGTCAGACCGAAGGCGATAGCCACTCCGAGTAGACCTATCCCGACCGAAACACCCTCGGGGAGGAACACCGATGTGGCGAACACCGCGCTGCCGCAGCCGCCCAAGACCAACCAGAAGGTGCCGAGCATTTCCGCTGCCAGTCGATGAAACATGGTTGGAGCAGTCATGTGCCGCCGCCTTCGCCGTTGATTTGGTGTGCCTTGGCTTGAGCGTGGCACAAAAGCTCGTCACAATCCCAGGCCCCTTCCAGGGCCCCGGTGGGGCGCCTGAACGGAGCAAACCCTGAGCAGCACCGCACCCCCGGCGGACACGCCCAGGGGTGGGAATTGTGTGATGGCGGGTGGGGAACGAAATGACGGACTATCCCTCAAACCTGGCTATTGCGTGACCGCTGACAATAAGATATTGACGCGCGGGGAATCGGTGCAGACGCGCTGGCGCGGCTGCGTAGTGGCTCACTGCGCACGACCGGTTGACAAGACTGCGCGACTAGATCTGGACACGGTGGCCGTTAAACCTTCGGCTCCGCCGCAGGGGCCGAGACCGCAGAACAATGCTTCACTGCATGACGCGGTGCGGGCGCATTGGCGTGAGGTGGTTCGCCGCGTACGACCCGTTGACAACACTGCGCGACTGGATCTCGATCTTGACAACACTGCGCGAGTAGATCCCGAGACGGCGGCCATCAAGCCTCCGGCTCCGCCGCGGCGGCCGAGACCCCAGAACGATGCTTCACTGCATGACGCGGTGCGGGCGCATTGGCGTGAGGTCGTTTGCCGCGTACGACCGGTTGACAACACTGCGCGACTCGATCTGGACGCTGACAAACCTGCGCGACTAGATCTGGATGCTGTCAACACCGCGGGACTAGATCCGGACACGGTGGCCGTTAAGCCTTCGGCTCCGCCGCGGCGGCCGGGACAGCAGAACGATGCTGCACGGCGCGAAGCGGTGCGGGCGCGCGGGCCCGGCGGTGACGTGGTTCGCCGCGCACGACCGGTTGACAGCGCTGCCCCGCTTCGGAGGGGCGCCGCTACGCCATCGGTTCCGCTCTGGCGGCCGGGACAGCCGAACGAAACTGCGTTGCACGCGGTGACTGTTGGCGAGGCACAAGTTTGGGGGCTCCGCGTCAAGCGGACTGCCGTGGCGTTCGGTGCCGTTCTCCTCTTCGTCGCGTTAGTGGTCTTCAGTGGGCCCTTCGGGGGCGACCACCATTCCGCGCCGCAGCCGTCGGTGCCCTCAGCCAGCGGTGACGGGTCATCTGCCGCGACGCAGCAAGAGCAACCGGCACCGGGTGCGCATCCCGAAGGGTCATCCGGCGGCGCACTGCCACCGGCCCAAGGCGTGCAAGCGTTTTCAGGCGGCACTGAGCCGCGCGCACAGCCGATGCCGCCTTACCAGAGTGAGAATCATCCGTTGTCGTGGCCGCAGTTCCTCCTTAACGGCGTGCTGGTGATCCTGTCGCTGGGGTTGTTCACGGTCGCCAGTACGACCCTGTGGTGGATGCTGCACGCGTGGCGCAGTCCTGACGCGTTGGCAGCGACGGGTTTTCGGCGCCGAGCAGCAGGTGCACCTCGATCGTTCTCATTGCTGTTACCGGCTCGCCACGAACAGGATGTCCTCGGGGACACGATCGACGCGCTGGCTCGGCTCGACCACCCCAAGTACGAGGTGATCGTGATCATCGGTCATGACGACCCGGAGACAGAATGTGTCGCGCGTGAGGCGGCGGCACGCTACCCGCGCATCGTCAGGGTGGTCATGGACTACCACCTGCCCAAGAACAAGCCGAAGGCGCTCAACACCGCACTGCGCAAATGCCGCGGTGACATCGTCGGTGTCTTTGACGCCGAGGACGAGGTGCATCCGGGGCTGCTGCGTCTGGTCGAAGCGCGTTTCGAGGAATCCGGCGCAGATGTGGTTCAGGCGGGCGTGCAGTTGATGAACGTCCAGACGAGTTGGTGGTCGCTGCGCAACTGCCTCGAGTACTACTTCTGGTTCCGCTCCCGCCTGCATTTCCACGCGGAGAAACGGTTCATTCCGCTCGGGGGCAACACCGTGTTCACTCGCACCGAGCTGCTGCGGGAAGCGGGCGGCTGGGACCCCGACTGTCTGGCCGAGGACTGCGAGATCGGCGTGCGGCTGTCCACCCGGGGTGCGGTCGTGGCCGTCGCCTATGACCCGCAAGCGGTCACCCGGGAAGAGACCCCCGGTTCGATCCGTGCCCTCGTGAAGCAGCGCACGCGCTGGGATCAAGGTTTTCTGCAGGTGCTCCGCAAGGGGGAGTGGCGCAAGCTGCCTAGCCCCAGACAGCGCTGGTTGGCCCGCTACACCTTGGCGATGCCCTTGCTGCAGGCGGCAACGGGCGTGCTGATGCCGCTGTCGCTGGCGTCGATGTTCCTGCTGAAGGTTCCGATGCCGACGGCGTTGGTGACGTTCCTGCCGCTGGCGCCGACGCTCGTCACCATGGCGGTTGAGTCTGCCGCGCTCGGTGAGTTCGGACGGGAATTCGGCATCCGAATACGTTTCCGTGATCAAGCGCGACTATTGCTGGGCACCGTTCCATACCAGCTGCTACTTGCGGCCGCCGCCGTGCGGTCGGTGTGGCGTGAGGGCCGCGGGCAAGGAGGGTGGGAGAAGACCACTCACACCAACGCCCACCGCACCACCACACCCAAGCGGCCGGTTCCGGCATGAGCCGTTCATCCCGCCTGAATCCCTCGATCCCGATACTCGGAATCCTGTTGGTACTCACCGCGACACTTCGGTTGATCAACCTTACGGGGTCGCCCCAACGACTTGACGACGAAGGCACGTATATGGCCCAGGCCTACGCCGTGGTCAAATGGGGAGAACTCGCCCACTACACCTACTGGTACGACCATCCGCCGGCCGGCTGGCTGCAGTTGGCGCTGTGGACGGCGATTTCAGGTCCCGACTTCGGGGGCAACGCGGTCGCTGCCGGGAGATACCTGATGGTCATCGTCGCCGTGATCACCGCCGCTCTGCTGTGGGCTCTGGCGCGCCGAATCGAAATGTCGCGGTGGGCAAGCGCGGCCGCGGTCGCCTTCTTCGCGCTGTGTCCGTTGGCAATCTCGTTGAGCCGCATGGTATATCTGGACAATCTCGCCGTCGCGTGGGTGCTGGGCGCCCTGGTGCTTCTGTGCTCACCCCAGTACCGGCTGTCGGCGATGTTCGGCGCCGCAACATGTTTCGGCATAGCGGTGTTGACCAAAGAGACCATGCTGCTGCTCCTGCCGATGTTCGCCTGGCTGGTCTGGACCAGGACCGCACCGGCGACCCGCCGCTACGCACTCGCCGTGTTCGTCGCTCTGTTCGGCGTGGTGGTCAGCACGTACGTCTTGATGGCCGTCCTGCGTGGTGAGCTGGTCCCCGGGCCCGGACACGTCAGTCTGTGGGACGGCATCAGGTTCCAGTTGTGGGAGCGCACGACCGGCGGCGAGCTCGATGATCCCGGTTCGCTCAAACGTAATGTTGTTAACAAATGGCTCCAATTCGACCCGGGCCTGCCGTTTCTGGCCGTCCCGATCTCTCTGGCCGCACTGTTCGTCAAGCGGCTGAGGCCGTTCGCGGTCGGGTTGGTGATACTCTTCGCCACGATTCTCCGTCCCGGATACCTGCCGGGGCCGTTCATCCTGTCCGCGCTGCCGTTGACAGCGCTTCTGGCCGCGGGCACCGGCGAGGTGGCGCTGCGCTATCTGTTCCGCGCCGTTGAGCAGCGATCGGTTGGCCTGCGGCGCTTCCGTGTTCCGGCGCTCGCCGCCGGGGCGCTGATCGTGTCCATCGCCGTGTCGCTCTGGCTGCCCACCTATCACCGCTTGATGGAGTCCGACGATGACGCGCCGATGCGGCAGGCACAGCAGTGGATCCAGCGGAACGTGCCAAAGACCGACCGTCTGATCGTCGACGATGCGTTTTGGCTGGACCTGATCCGGGACGGCCGCGACCGGCGCAATGTCGTGTGGGCCTCCAAGGTGGACACCGACAAGCAGGTGCAGGGCTGGGCGCCCCACGGCTGGACCGACTACGAGTGGGTCGTGTCGACGGTGTCCTTGCGTGCCGGCATGCCGCCGAACGGTGTGTTCGCTGACGCGGTCGCGCACTCACAACCAGCGGCGACGTTCGGCTCCGGTTCGGAGCGAGTCGACGTGCTCCGTGTCGACAATGGCGCACCCACCTCGAAACCCCCGTCGCCCGCGGCGCCGGCGTTCGGAGGGCAACTCGCGGCACACCTCGCCGGTGCCACCAAGCCGGATGTACTCGCGGTCCTGCAGTCTCGGACCGTGGATCAACGCGTGCTTGCGACGCTGGCAGTGATCGCTGCGACGCAACCCGTTCAGGTCGAGGACATTTCGACTATCGAAGGAGAGGACAACACCGGAACGGCCCGACGCGATATCACGCTGAGAGGCCCGCGCGACCGGCTACAAAGTGTGGCGGCATTCTTCGAACGCCAAGTGGGCGCGTTCGCAGTGCAGTCCGTGCATCTAACCGCCACGGGACTGAGAGTTCGATTTCCGTTGCGCACCAAGGATATCGGTCTGGGCACAGTTCCGGCGCCGCTGCAGGGCGGTCCGGCCGCGCTGCGGGTGGCGGACCTGCGCCGCAGCCGACCGGCCGAGCAACTCAACCTCGTGCGCATCGACGGCACCGCGGCCGGCTCGATTGACACGAGCGACGACGCGAATCCGTCGAGCTATCGGTCGATGCCCGCGGGGACGTACGTGGTGATGACGAACCGTCCCGGCGGAGGTGACCCGGTTATACGTCAGGTGCTCACGCTCCATCCAGGGGTGACCTACACGCTCGCACTGTTCTCTGCGGCCGAATCCAGCCAGCTCGCAGTGCAACTCGCACCGGACGGCCCGCCCACCGGCCCCACGCCCGACTCCGCCGTACGCATGCTGCACGCGGCCAGTGCAGCGGGATCCGTCTACCTGGCGCTGGTAGCACCCGGCGCGGTCGAGCCGATAGTGCTGGCGAACCAAGCTGGGTACGGACTGATCACCGGGTATGCCGCGCTGCCCGCGGGGCAGTACGAAGCGGTGGTGAGTTCAAACGGCCGGGAATGGCGGTACCCCGTTGAACTCGTCGGTGGCGAGCCGGTGACTCTGCTGCTCACGGACGGGCCCGACGGTCCCGTGCTGCGGATGCTGCGGGATGTTCCGGAGGCTCCCGCTGCGCTGAACCCCCCGACGTTGACGATGCCCGCGAGCGGAAGTGCGGTGGAGAAAACCACAGGGAAAACGCATGCGACTGAACGCTCGGACGGAAGGCGGATCGCGGTTGTACTGTGCGCCGCCGCCATCATGGGCGCAGCGGTCCTGATGGCGAGGGCGCGACCGACGCGGCGGCCGGGACAGCAGAACGATGCCGCACTGCACGAGGCTGTGCGGCCGCCCCGGCGTGAGGTGCCACGTCGCGCACGACCGGTCGACGACACTGCGCGACTACCTAGGGGACTCGTTAAGCCTTCGGCTCGGCCGCGCCGGCCGAGACAGCACAACGATGTTGCACTGCACCAAGCTGTGCGGGCGCGCGGGCCCGGTGAGGTGGCTCGTCGCGCACGACCGGTTAACGACACTGCGCGACTAGATCTCGATGTTGACCACACTGTGCGACTACCTATTGGCGCCGTTAAGCTTTCGGCTCCGCTGCGGTGGCCGAGACCGAAAAACGCTGCTGCGCTGCACCCTGCTGTGCGGCGGCGCGGGCACGCCCGACCGGTTGACGACACTGCGCGACTAGCTCTCGATGTCGACAACACTCCGCGACTACCTACGGTGGCCGATAAGCCTTCGGTTCCGCGGGAGCCCCGATGAAGAGGCAACTGCGCACCGCGTCGGTGATTGCGCTCGTGCTGGCGTTGATGGCCGGCGCCGGCTGGTGGATCGCGAACGCCATCGATCCGCGGCTAGATGCGGCCGACATCGCCGGCCTGCGGGAGGACACGGCGCGTATCGCCGGCCAGAAGTTCCTGGACGAGTACGTCGAACCCGACGGACGGGTCGTGCGACGTGACGAGGGCGGTGACGTCGTAAGCGAGGGCCAGGCGTACGGGATGCTCATCGCTGTGGCGGTCGGTGACGAGACTCGGTTCCGGTCGATATGGAAGTGGACGAAGACTCACCTGCGCCGCGCCGACGGCCTGCTGGCCTGGCGGTGGGCCGATAACGAGGTCACCGGTGTCAACAGCGCCGCGGATGCCGATCTCGATGCGGCGCGGTCGTTGGTGTTGGCCGGCCGACGCTTCGATGCGCCGGAGCTCACCATGGACGGCAGGCGGCTGGGCGTGGCGATCCTGGAGACCGAGACCGTGGCCGTCGGCACCGCGGCCGCCCCTTCGAGCGATGTGAATCCTCCGGGTACCTGGGTGGCCGGCTCGGGGCGCACGCTGGTCGGCGGAAACTGGGCTATGACAGCGCCGTACATCGTCAACCCTGGGTACTTCAGTCCTCGCGCCGAATGGGAACTCTTCGAGGCATCGGCCGACCGGCGGTGGACGGACATCACCCGCACCCAGCGGGTCCTGGGCTGGCAGCTGATCGGGACCGGAATGCTGCCGCCCGACTGGGCGACCGTCAGTGAAGTCGGCCATGCCGTGCCCACCCGACCGGTTACCGGGGGCCCCATAACCTTCGGTCTCGACGCCGCGCGCCTGCCGGTCCGGTTCGCAGAATCCTGCGATCGAGAGGACCGAGCCCTCGCGGGTGCGATGCGCCCGATCCTCACAGCACCGGGTGAAGTTCCCGCTTTGCGCAACCTGAATGGGTCGGCCGCCAGCAGTTGGCAGCATCCCGTCGCCTTGGTCGCCGCCGCGGCCACCGAACAGGGCGCCGGCAATCCCGACGTCGCCGTCGAGCGGCTCGACGCGGCGGCGCAACTGGAGCAGCGGTCCCCGACCTATTACGGCGCCGCCTGGGTGGCGCTGGGCCGCATCATGCTGACCACGTCGCTGCTCGGCGAATGCCCGGTGGCCGGCTGAGCGTTTCGATCACCGCGATCGTCACGAATGGCGATCCGGCGCAGCCAATTCCAGCCTAATCACCGTGGTCGTCGCCGTCCCCGTGCCGGGAGCCGCCGCGGCCCCACGGCGGCTTCGGACCCGGGTACCACTGCGGGCCTAGCTGCGGGTTGTAGTAGGGGGGTGGCTGAAGAATCGGTGGGAGCCACGGGATGAGCGGCGGCGGCATCGGTGGCGGTACCACAACGGGCGGCGGAGCGACTGGCGGCGCCGCCGGGGCGGGCGCTACGTTGCGCACCACCACTCGCGGCGGCGGGGCGGGCAGAACCTTCAGTCGTGCCGTCTCGATGGGCGCAGGTGGTACCGCCGGAGCCGGCGCAGGGGCCGTCTCGGGCACTTGCTGCGG
>Ga0075428_100009710_pt1 | contig 10686 bp, 2 predicted proteins | sample RhiMetdeltSRZDD2_FD_75291 | JGI IMG/M metagenome (GOLD analysis project Ga0075428, IMG submission 75291) | Populus rhizosphere microbial communities from Tennessee, USA - Rhizosphere MetaG P. deltoides SRZDD2 | ecosystem: Host-associated > Plants > Roots > Rhizosphere > Soil | place: USA... | reverse complement strand
ACCGGCAAGCTGGGATCCACGAGCACCAGGAATCTCATCGCCGCGGAATCTCCCGGCGTCACCGGGTCGGTGCCAGGCCCTTTCAAGGTCGGATACACGCAAATCGCCTTCGTGCGCAGTTCTCCTGCAGACTCAGTGAAGCACCGGCCGGGCACCCCGCCTGGGTTCGGCACGCCCGTCAGCGTGTTTTCAATGATGCTCGCGCCGAAGGGAAGAAGCACCTCAATCCTTACGTTCTCGGCCGACGATGGCCCGGCATTTAGGATGGACGTGTCCCACTGGATTCTCCGACCGGCCGTCACCGTCGTCCCGCCGAAGTTGCAGCAGGCCGGATCGGGCATGGGCGTCACCACATTGGAGTTGAAGATGTTGCCCGGCAGGCCATTCACCTGTACCTCGGCCCCAAACACGGAAAAGGCCTGTATGTCGGCGACGGGAGTGACCTTGATATTTACCGTGGAATCGTTATTCGACGACTCAGGGTCGGGAGTGGAAGAAAACACGCGCGTGAAGGTCGTTACGTCTGCACCGTCCTTGACGCTCAGACGGAACGACCCGCGGAGCCGACCCACCACATCGCCCATCGCGTCACGTCCAAACGGCATCAGAAAATTCGTGGCAAAAGTGCCGATGTCGGTGCCGAACTGCGTCTCGACGACCGGACCTGTGGTGCAGGAGAATTGCGTGATCGCTCCGCCCCCCTGCGACACCGAGAAGGCGCAGCTCTGGATAGTGATGTCATGGCCGCCAAAAATCGTACTGTTGAGCAACGTGTCGCGGATGGTGACGTTCCTCGCCGCACTGGGGCCGAGGTTGTCCACATAAATCGTGTAGGTGAATGTATCACCGAGCACTCCGTATGTCCCAGCGGGCGCCTCGACAGCAGGTTCCACGATCTTCGTGATGCGCAGGTCGGCCTTTTCCTCCACGAATGTCGCAACGCTGGATGTGTCGTCGGATGGATCACTGTCGCTGATGCTCGAAACGGTCGCCGTGTTGATGATGGTCTTGGTGCCGTCGGGTTCCAGCGCAACGAAGTCGGGGGGGACTCGCACCTTGATTTTGAAATCTCGGCTGGCAAAAGCAGGAATGTTCCCCAGATTGCAGGTGAGCGTGGTTGTGCCCGTGCATCCGCCGGGTGGAGTGGTGATGGCAGTATCGCCCAGGAACACCACGCCGGTCGGCAGCGTGTCGGTCACCACCGCGTTGATTGCCGTGTTCGGCCCTTCGTTGAACACATGGATGTTGTAGAACAGTTCTTCCCCCGCGATGACGACGTCGCTGCTGGCCGACTTGGTGATCCGCAAGTTGGCCTCTGCCTCCGTCGCGATGTTCAGCGACCAGCCGCTGATGGCGCCATTTCCGGCAGCTAAATCGTCCACCACATAAAGGCTCCACGTGCCGTTCGGATCGCCTCCGTTGAAGACGGAGAGGAACGAGCCGCCAGCGGGCAAGGGCGCCGGGGCCGGGAATCCATCAAGAACGATGTTCGTCGGTCGGAAGGTGCCAGGGGTAAGCTGGCTGGTGGAGTCGGGCAAGAAGGAGGCGGCTGCGTCGTCGAGTGTGATCGTGAGCAAATTGTCCGCCGATACGCCAAAGTCGCCGCCCACGTCGGACCAAATGATGGCATTCTGCCCACCGGGGCCGACCAACAACATGTCTACGTCCTGGGGAAAGGTGTGGCTGAAGTTGTGGATGGTGACCGTGACCTTGTCGATGGTCGAGCCGGCCGGAAAGCCGGCAACCACGATGTTGGATGGGTACGGCGTAGCCGCGGCAGCGTCATTGATTGTGATCGGCGTGAAATTCGAGAAGGTGGACAGAAGCGTCCGCGGTTCCATCTGCTCGAGGAAGAGACGACGAGCGCGTGGGTGTGCTTTCATACTTCGAGAATGCGCGCGAGTGAGTAGGCGAGTAGACATCGCTGGAATAATCTCCCGAGAAGAAAAAAGGACGTTCGACAGAGGGAGCAGAGCGGGGGGGATGCTAGCGAATTCAAATGGGCAAATCAAGCAGAATGGAAAAAATGAGCACGATAGGTAATGTGCGTAAAACAGATGGTTGTTGTGCCATAACGGTAAAAATAAACTTCGTGATTCGAGACGACTCGATTGACACCTCCAATTCCGAGGGGCTGGAAGTAGCCTGCTGCCTAATCAAGTCCTTTCTGCCTGCGATTCCGCCAAGTAGCATGGCCCTATGACCGATGAATCAGTCCGTTTTGCCGGTCTCAAAGTCGCTGCCCTTGAGAGCCGTAATGCCGCCGAGATGGAGCGGCTGATCGAAAAATTCGGCGGAAAGCCCTTCGTCAGCCCCTCCATGCGCGAAGTGCCGCTGGAGAAAAACTCGGAAGCGGTCGATTTTGCCCACCGGCTGATCACCGGCGGCATCGACGTGATGATCTTTCTCACGGGCGTCGGCTTTCGGCACTTGCTGGCCGCGGTGGAGAAGCACGTCGATCGGCAGCGATTCCTCGATTCACTGGCGGACATTGTGACCATTTGCCGCGGGCCCAAGCCGGTCGCGGCGATGGCGGAAGTAGGACTCAAACCGACGCACAAAGTCCCCGAGCCAAACACCTGGCGCGAGCTGCTCGCCACGATCGACGCCGGCATTCCCATCGCCAATCAGCACGTTGGCCTACAGGAATACGGCATCAGCAACCGCAGCTTGATTGCCGGTTTGGAGGCCCGCGGCGCGAAAGTCGTGCAGGTGAAGGTCTACCAGTGGGACCTGCCCGCCGATTCGGCGCCGCTGGAAAACAACGTGCGGGGGATCGCGGCGGGCGAGCGCGACGTGGTGCTGTTCACGTCGGCCCACCAGGTTGTGAACATGCTGCGGGTTGCCGAGAAGCTGTGCATCGGCGAGTCGCTGCACGACAGTCTCAAACAGACGGTGGTCTGCTCGATCGGCCCGACGACGAGCGAGATGCTTCGCGATCACGAGATTGCCGTCGATATCGAGCCCGAGCATCCCAAAATGGGGCCGCTGGTGATGGCGGCGGCGGAGAAGGCGGGCGAGATCCTGCCCCGCAAGCGGCGGATTCACGTGACGCTCTCCAGCCCTGCCAGCGACGCGCACGACAAAAACGCGCCGTGGTACGACAGCCCATTCATGAAGGCGTGCCGCCGGGAGAGCGTGCCCTACACGCCGATCTGGCTGATGCGGCAGGCGGGGCGCTACATGGAGGAGTATCGCCAGGTCCGCGGCCAGACGAGCTTCCTCGAGCTGTGCAAAAATCCGCAGCTATGCAGCGAGGTGATGTGCACGGCCGTGAAGAAGCTCGGCGTCGATGCAGCCATCATCTTCTCGGATTTGCTTCCCATCCTCGAGCCGATGGGAATGGAGCTCGACTTCACCAAGGGGGAAGGGCCGGTTATCTACAATCCAGTTCGTGCGCCAGCCGACGTCGATCGTGTGCTGGAATTGGAGCAAATCGAGTCGCTCAACTTCGTCTTCGAGACGGTCAAGCAAACCCGGGCCGACCTGCCCGACGACATTCCACTCATCGGTTTCGCCGGTGCCCCCTTTACGCTGGCCAGCTACACGATCGAAGGGGGCGCCAGCCGCAGCTTCCTGCATACCAAGACACTCATGTACCGCGACGAAGCAGCCTGGAAAACGCTCATGGATCGCCTGGTCCGGGCCGTCACGAAATACCTCAACGCCCAGATTGCCGCCGGCTGCCAGGCGGTGCAACTCTTCGATTCCTGGGTCGGCTGCCTCGGCCCCGATGACTATCGCCGCTACGTGCTGCCGTACGTCAAAAAAATCATCGCCGGCATTACTTCCGGAGTGCCCGTAATTAACTTCGCCACAGGCAATCCGTCCCAGTTGCCGCTCTTGGCGCAAGCCGGCGGCAGCATCATCGGCATTGACTGGCGGGTGCGGCTGGACGATGCCTGGCGGACGATCGGCTACGACCGGTGCGTGCAGGGGAACCTCGATCCCCTGGTCTTACTTGCCGACAAGGACGAAATCCGCCGGCGGGCGAAGGAAGTTCTCGATCAGGCCGCGGGCCGACCGGGACACATCTTCAACCTGGGACACGGCGTGGTGCAGCAGACGCCGGTGGAAAATGCGATGGCCTTGGTGGAGATGGTGCACGAGATGAGCGCACGGTAGCGGGCTCATTCTACGAGCACCTTCCACCAGTACCACAGCCTGGCCAGCTGGGTGCCGCGCAGGCGCGCCACCAGCGCCAGCGTCCGGCAATACAGCTTTCGCCGCGCCGGTTCGGACTCATAGCTCGCGAACGCACGGCGGGCCGCGGCCAGTTTGCGCCTGACCGCCGCGAAAGCGGCCGGCGCTGTGCCATCCTGCGCCGCAGCATGCATTTCCAGAGCGCACTCGACGAGCGATTTTTGGAACTGGTAGTGCTCGCCGAGTTGCACGTCCCCACATTTTTGCACGTAGTCGCGGGCTGCGTCCGGCTCGCCGTTGAGCACGGCGTCCCCGGCCAGCCAGATACGGTGATAGGGATGCGAGGGTGTCTCATTCTGCGCCAGTGCCGCTCGGCTCACTTCTCGGGCCTCGTCGTCCCGACCGGCGGCACGCAGCGCCTCGACCACGTTGACCAGCATCCATGGCTGCGCGTCTGGAAACTCGCGCCACAGCGCCTGCCACGGCAGCGACAGGTCGTATCGCCCGATGCGCACCAGCCCCATGCCGATCGAGGCCCAGGCCCAGAAGTGCTGGCGCAAAACCGGCCACGCCTGCCGCGCGAATCGCACGACCTGGTCGGCCTGGCGTTCATGCTGCAATCGGTCCATATAAGCGTAAATCGCGCGCTCGCCGATCGCTCCGCGCTCCAGCATCGGAACAAACTGCTCGGCTTTGAGCGGCCGCCTTTCCGACGCCATCAGCGCTCCCCACTGGGCGCCGACTTCCGGAATCACATCCTCCTTGGCGATCGCATCTTCCAGGACCTGTGCCACCTCCTTTTGCCAGCTCGCTCGCCGCCAACCGTCTTTGAGCATCTCCTCGACGGGAGCGGCGACGGTCCACGGCGATTCGGACGGCGTGACGCAAAGTTGCTGAAGCAGATCCAATGCCGCGGCCTTTTCGTACCGGCGTGCCGCCAGGATGGCCCGCCGGGCGATGACGTACGGATTCTCCGAGTGCCGCATGACGTCCAGGGTCTTTGCCGCCTCATCGAGCTTGCCGTCTTCGATCTGAAGGTCGAACAACCAGTTGCCGCCGAAGTCGTAGTGAGGATTCAATTCCAGCGATCGCGCGAAGGCCTCCATGGCGCCGGCCCGATCGTTATTGAGAATCCGGGCCTCGCCCAGATAGCCGTAGGGCACCTCGTACTGCGGGCTGAGATGGACCAGCGCCTGGGCGGCCTCCGCGTATGCCGCGTGGTTCTTGGCGTCCCGAGCCCAGTCGCACATTTTTTCCCACGCGCCGTAAAACGCCGGGTCGTCGAGCAGAACGGCGCGGATCAGCTCGATCGCCCGGGGGAGATTTCCCCGGTCGGCTTCGATCCACGCTTTGCGGGCCCTCAGTTCGCTCGGGACATGTTCGCCGAAAACCGCCGGCTCGCACGCTGCGAGGGCCTCCTCCCACCGCTCGGCCGCTTCCAGACCGCGAGCCCGCAGGTCGTGAGCGTCGATGCAGCGGGGGTTGAGGGCCAGCGCCTTGTCGCACGCTTCGAGCCGATGCGAGAGCTGATCGGGCGCATCCAGCAGCCGGGCCAGCATTAGCCACGAGCGGGCCTCGCCGCCGCGCTGCTGCGTCAGCTCGCGGGCCTTCTCCAGGGCCGTCTCCGGACAGCCAAGCTGGTCAGCCCAATAGTTCAAGCAGTCCCAGGCGCGCTGATTTCCCGGCTCCAGCCGCACCGTTTGACACACCTGGTCGAATGCCGCCTGCCGCTCGCCGGCATTCCACAGCGCCAGAGCCCACTCGACTTGCAGGTCGCCGTCGAGTGGGTGCAGCGTAACGGCTCGTTTGAGCAGATCGCGGGCCTTGTCAAAATCTCCCTGCCGCTCGTGAAAATCGCACAGGGCGCGGATGCTGGCGTCCCAGCGGGGGTTGATCCGCAGGGCCGTCTCCAGCGAGGCCAGCTCCGCATGGCGATTGCCAAGCGCCCGCTCCACCGATGCGCGATCCAGCCACAGTCGCGGCATCAGCGGGAACCGCTCCGTCGCCTGCACCCCCAGGGGTGCTGCCTCCTGCGGCCGCTGCATGTCGCGAAGCTGCACGATCAGCGCCGACCAGGCGTGCCACAGATCGGGCCGGGCCGCGTTCGCTTCGCGGAGCAACTCCAAAAGCTCCTGGTTCTCCATGACGCCGTGGGCATGCGAGCTGAACGCCAGCAGCCCGTCGCCAAAGATCACCTGCTGCTTTAGCTCCTGCATCACGAACTTGAGCACTTCCCGCCGCTCCGCCAGCGTCGGGGACAGTTCCAGCAGATTGCTCACGGCATAGTCGGCGTCCACCGACAAGCGAATCGCATCCCGCAAGACTTGCCGCGCTTCGTCGAGCCGGTCCTCGAGCTTGAGCAGATACGCGCGCATGTGGACCGACGAAGGATTGTTCGGCTCGATGCGCAGCGCTGTCTCGGTCAAACGCCAGGCTTCGGCCAGCTCCCCGCGGTTGGCCAGCAGGATCGCCAGCTCGCGGCAGCCCCAGGCGTGATCGGGATTGATCGCCAGCAGGCGGCGCACGACCGGTTCGCGCGCCTCGTCCGGCTCCGAGCGCGACCATTCGGCCCACAGCTCAAACAGCGGCTGGTGATGAGGAAACCGATCGGCCTGTTCGGCCAGATGCGCCAGCGCCGCGGCCGGGCCTTCCGTTTCCGCCAGGAGCTGCGCCACCCCGCGCTGGGCGTCGATGGCCAGCGGCTGAAGCGCGAGTAGCTCCCGCCAATGCGCGAGGGCGTCCTGCGACCGCCCTTCCAAATGGGACAGCCGGGCCGCCGTCCGCAGCCACGAACCAGGCGCGCTCTTGGCCTTCGCCTCGGCCAAGAGCGCCAAACCTTGCGGCATTTGCTCCAGGCTGGCGCTGCTGTAGGTGTCCGCGGCATAAAGGAGCAATTCACCGTCGTCGGGCCGCAGCGCGATCGCGCGCTTCAGCACGTCGAACGCCTCGCTGGTGCGTTCCAGTTGCAGCAGGCAGTAGGCCAGCGTCGTGGCCGGGTTGCTCGACTTGCGTCCAAATCGCTCAAAGCGCCCGCGGAGAAACGACAGTGACTCGTCGGTTTTCTTGAGATAGACCGTCGCCTGGAAATAGCTGATGGCGAATGACTCGTTCTTGTCTTCGAGCGAGGCTGCCAGTCGGTGCAGCTCCTTGGCTTCGTCGAATCGCCGCTGGTCCCAGTAGACGCCGGCCAGCAGAAAGTAATTGGAGGCCTCCATCGGCCAGCGGCGGATCGCCCGCTTCAACAGCCAAACTGCGTCGTCGTGCCAGCGGGCGTCGGCCCGCAGCTCGCCGGCGTACTGCTGCCAGAAGACAGGATGCGAATCCTTGCGGTTGCACAGGTCGCGGTACATCGCCAGGCGCTCGTCGCGCTGCACCTGATTGCGCAGCAGGGCCATCCGCTCCATGAGTAGCCGCTGGTTCTCTGGGAACTGGGCCAAGAGACCATCGACTGCTGCGAGCTGCTGGGTCGGATTGCCGTCGTAGATCGCCAGGTGCCGCCGTGCCTCAAGCGTCAAGCGATGGTCCGGCGCGGCGGCCACCATCCGCTCGAAGACGCGCTCGGCAATCGGCCGCTGATGAACGTTGAGCGCGACGTCCAGCTCGTGGAGCTGGTCCCACAGGGCCGCGTCAGGCAGAGCGAGCTGCTCCAACAGGTCGCGACGCGCAAGCGGCACGAGCGCCATCCCCCGCGGTCCAAACGGCGCGTATCGCTCGAGCACTTTGTCGGTCAGGCCTTCGCGAGAATGCCGCTCGAACGGATCGCGGATGCTGATCGTGCCGCGTCGGCCGTCGTAGCCGATCACCGCCTGCAAGTGCGAGTTGGTAGGTTCGACGGTGGTGAAGGTGAAGGGAATGCCGCGGTCCAGGAGCTGCGCCGTGGACTCTTCCGTGACGGAGAACTCGCGCACGATCCAGCCGTTGTCCTCGGCCCATTTCCGCTCGCTGAGGTGAGGCGTTCCGTCGTAGCAGATCGCGTCGGCCACTTGCAGATGGTCCACCGGCATTTTCCAGTAAGCGCCGATGGCCGCCAGCGTCGCTGGTCCGCAGGTGAGCCGGTGCTGCCGCACGAAGCCGACGGGAAGGAGCACACGGCCGGCCGCGGTGCGCGACGGATCCTCTAGCCGCCGAGCGATCTCCTGGAAATACTCCGCCTCCGATTCCTTTGCCCGGGCAATCGCCTCGTCGACGTTTCCGAGGTGGTAAGCGATTTCCGAGCGCTGCGCGGCGACCCATTGCGCAACCGGCTTTTCGGCCAGCGGCGCCAGTTCGACATATCGCTTTAGACTAGCGGCTGCCAACTCGTACTGCTTGAGCTCCATCTGTAGCGTGTGAAGTTGCGCGGTGACGCCGGAGTTTTCGAAGCGCTCGGAAGCTTCGGCGAGCAAGGCCAGCGCCTCGTCGTCGCGTGCAAGCAGCGACAGCAAGTGCGCCGCACTCTGTACGCCGGGACGGTACCAGGGACGCAGAGCAAGCGATTGCTGCGCCGCCGCCAGCGCCTCGTCGTAGCGGTCCTCCTGCTCGAGCACAAAGGACCGGCACACCTGGAGCCAGGGACTGGCGGGCGCGATTTGCACCGCCCGGGCCAGCGAGGCTTCCGCCGCATCGAAATCGCGGAGCATGGCCGCGACTTCCGCTTGCATGGCGTGCCAGGAAGACAGCGTGTCCGCCGACGGGAGACCGGGCAGCTCGCCCACTTTGCGCAAAAACTGCCGGCCCGCGTAGGGACCGCGGCGACGAAAGCGATCCAGTGCGTAGAAATAGGTCGCCTCGGGATGCTCACGGTTGCTCCGCCAGGCCAGGCACATCAGCGCGGAGGCCAGTTTGGGCGCACCCAGGTGAGAAGTCAGCCGTCCAGCCAAGACCAGTGCGCCAGCGCCGCGCCACCGGCGGTACTCCCCCAGCTTCTGCGCAGCGCAATGCGCCGAAAGGAGCAGCCCCTGGTCGTAGAATTCCTGAAGCTGGGCGAGCGCCTCCCGGGGAATGTCGATTGCGGCGGTCGCTGCGCTCGCGGGAGCCTCGTCCTGGTGCGGCAATACGACCGGCTGCGCGATCGACAAGCTATCCGGCAATTCCGTGCGAAGCAGTTCCATGTCCCGTTCCGTTTCCGCCATGACTGGATGAGGGGTTCCGCGGCCAGAAATCACCGCGTCCCCTGAAATGACTATTCCTAAAGACTAGCCCGAAAAACGGCCGGTTCGCGCGACGCTCGCGGAATCCAGGCGCCAAAAAAAAGACCCATCCGGCGGCCGGATGGGTCTTCTCATGTCGAATGGTTCCCGAAATCCCCTGGGGACACGGGGTGTGCCTGCCGTTTATTGTACGCCCTGCGGCGTCAGGTTGGCTTCGCCGTAGGCGCCCCCAGTCTTGGGCCCCGGCCGGGCCAGGTGCTTGGGGAGCACCATGTTGGTGAAGAACGCCACGTCGGGTCGAGTCTGCGCCGCCACTGCCGCATTGAGGTCCTTCTCGCCGGTATGCAGAAAAAACGGTGCGTCCTTGACCTGAACCGCCTGCCACAGCGTCTTGCCATTTTCTGTAAAGGTCAGTTTCTGGATCTGCTGCGTGACGGTGGCGCTCTCGGTGCCAAAGCCGCGGCCAATCGTGCGGTACTCGACCGTCTTGGTTTCCCCTTGCTCGGTGGTGGCGTGCAGAATGACGTTCGCATTCTGTACCACGGCGATGCCGTTGACCGTCAGCCGCTTGACCAGCGCATCGTAAATCTGCTGCTGCTCTTGCGGCGTCATGGCGACGGCAATCCGAACGGAAATCTGCGTTCCCGGCTTGATCGCCAGAAGCGAATCGGGTTCGAGCGTGCCAGCCAGCCGTTTGGCTTCGCCGTGCGGCAGCGGCGTATGAACGAGCGCCGCGCTATGGTCGCTGTTTTTGGCTACGAACAACTGCCGTCCATTAACCGTCGCTCCGACTTCGCTGCCGCCGTTGTACTGCCAAAGGACGATCCGCCGCGTCAGATCGACCAGCGACCCGCCGTTGAGCAACATGTAGCCGTCCGACGGCCAGGCGATCGTGCTCGCGGCGAACTGCGTCGGCAGATAAACGTCGTGTACCGTCTGACCCGACTTCACGTCCCACACCTGGATCATGCCGCTTGAGACGCAGGCGAGCTGCTGCCCGTCCGGTCGGAACGACAGCCGCGGGAAATAGCCAGGCTGGCCGACAAGTCGCGCCAGCGGATTGCCGCTGAGTGAGTCGAGCACGTAAATGCCCCCTTTCGTCAGAACGGCCAGGTACTTGCCTGTGCCGCTGACCGCGGGAGTCGAGCCCTGAAACGTCGCGACGGAGAAGATCGCCTTGGCCTGCGAAGCGTCCCACACGGTCAGCTTGCCCGTTCCATCGACCGTGCAGATGTGGCTGTTGTCCAGGAACGATGCAAACTGCACGTCGCGTTGTCCCCAGTCTCGATCGCCATAGGGAAGCCAACTGATGACATGCTTGGGTTGGCTTTGCGAAACGTCGAAGATGTCCACGCGGCCGTGCGTGCCGATGTGGAAATTGTCGCTGCGGCAGACGATGAACTGGCCGGTGGGA
>Ga0075428_100009709_pt1 | contig 10687 bp, 8 predicted proteins | sample RhiMetdeltSRZDD2_FD_75291 | JGI IMG/M metagenome (GOLD analysis project Ga0075428, IMG submission 75291) | Populus rhizosphere microbial communities from Tennessee, USA - Rhizosphere MetaG P. deltoides SRZDD2 | ecosystem: Host-associated > Plants > Roots > Rhizosphere > Soil | place: USA... | reverse complement strand
CTTTGGCTGCGACCAGATCAGGATGTAGAGAAACGTAAAGCGATGGATCAAAATCCGGCGGGAGACGTGCTTTTTTCTTCATTTGGCGCCACTCTTAGGTCATGTCTGACTCACAGTTTATCATCGCTGGTAACTATTTGCACTCTTCGTCGGTCGCACTTCGTGCATTCGACGCGGAGGAGGTCGAGCTTGCCTTCGATGTCGAGGCGCTCGAACGATTAGCGGTCAGCATTGGGCAGGCCGAAGCTGCGAAGCCAACGCTGGAACTCGAGATTTCAGCCGACGCTGCTCGCCCGCGCCGACTGGCACTTAGCGGACATCGGCTCTAACGGCGCGGGGGCGTGGGGCATCCGCGTCAGCCAGCGGGGCTGCTGTTGGCCGGTTGCACGCCAAGGTGGCCCCGCTCGGCACTTCACGACAGAAACTGGCGCGTTCGACTGCGGCTAATCAGCAACAGTCGCGGCCTACGGCATGTTATTGGGCATCCTGCGAGGCTAGCGACTGCCCGTCCGTCGACAGCCGCCCGATCGAGCGGTTAGATCCCTCGGGGGGCGTCCAGATGATACGCCAACCCGCGGCGCGAATCTTGATGCAAAAATTGACATCGTTGTAGCAATCGCAAATCGCTCATCGAAACTTAATTGCGCGAGGAAGACACCGCGTCGGGACAGCCGGTGTGGACCACACGTTATCCCGCGGTCACGCAGGACACTTCCTGTTCAAGAGCTCGGCTGAAGTACCCGCCAAGACCGGCGCGCGCCGTGAAAGGCGTGGCCCGCAACCCCGCCTAGCCCAAGGACGCCGGCATGCTGGATGGTGTAGCTGGGGTAATACATCATCGACCGACAGCCCCCACGCCGGAAGCACGGCGCGCGCCACCGGTCGCTCGAGCCAGGCGGCGGTGATGACCTCGGCGTCGTAGTTGAGAAGACACAACACCTCGCCGGAGGCTTCGCCCCCAGTGCCCAGAAATAATTGAATGGCCGATCCGGGTAAAACAACACGCGAACGTGCGCCCGTTCCACCGACGAGCGCAGGAGCTCAAATGTTTGAAATCTGCGATCTATAGTCTGGAATACCCGCATGCGCCAGACTTACAAAACGGCGCTGTTTCAGTGCAATCCCACGCAGCCGGGGATCAAATCGCAGCCATCGCTTCCTCCGCGGAGGGCCGATGACGCCGGTTCGGGTCGAGTTGGCATTCCATTCTTCACGGAGTCGGCCTTCCTGCACAACTTTCAACAGGCGCCGCAAATGCCAACCGATGCTGGGGAACGATTCCACCTCCTCCAATCGTGCTGCAGCAGATATGCGTGCTTCAAGGTCGTTTGCGGCAGGAATCGGTGCATGCAGCACTTCTATTCCAGTGACGCGTCCCAAGACACCATTGGTGCCATCGGCAGAGTGGTCGCCACGGTGTATTGTGAGAGAAGGCGAGGTGCGGAGGATTAGTTTGGGCGGATAGAACATTTGGACGAATGCGATTTCTCCTTCCTGGACTAAGCGTTGGGCGTCCGACATTCCACCCACCGGATTGCTTGAAAAAATCATTGTCTCGATCGCACGGGGGTGATTTCTCCTAACCCATCGCCATTGAACAAAATTGCGGACGTCCAAGACAAATCCGGCACTTTTTGTCGAGGAACACAAAGTTCTGATGCTGCTTGAGCCAAACCAATAGAATTCGTCTGCATCGTTGGGCACCACCCAGTCGATGCCTTTCCGATGGGCCTCGCGCGCAAGTTCGGTTAGCACTGAAGATGGATTCCATGGCCCAGAGGCGTCCGTCCAACGAACACGTCCGTCCAGCTTCGCGAGGCGCTGCAGGATTTTCTGGGTCGCGTCGGTCGATCCATTGTCGGCGACCACGAGATGATCGACACCAATTGTGTTGAGCAAGTGCCCTACCGTGGTGGCCAAAATGGCCTCTTCGTTTCGTACCATCATAATTGCGGCGATGGCAGTCATCGATGGCGACCCCTTGTCAGCGGCACTCGATTAAATCGACCTCGTTGCGCGGTGATTAGGAAGTTCGATTCATTAACGAGTTTGTGAAGCTCCTGACTTCTGCCACCAGATACCCGTCCAATCCACATAGCGTATCGGCGCACGCGCGTCGATGTCCGTATTGCTCGCGAAATCCGTCACCGCCCGCTTGCAGGCATTGAGACCGTAATCATGATGATCGCGAGTGCGCCTGGCGAAACCTTAGCAGAGTGGCATTGAGCGCAACGATTGTCGACTCGGACATGTCGCCATCGAGCCGGATCAAGGTGAACGGAGCTACACGTACTTGGAAGTGTCTTGGGAATGGCCCTTAACGAAGACACCACGCGCCACGTTGGGAGACATGGAAAGGCGTGATACCTTACGCACATGGTAGAGGGACCGGGCTGTACCGTCATCGTGATCAGCTACGACCGGCCGCGCGCGCTCGAGTCGCTGCTGCGCGGACTGAGCGCGCAACGCCTCGACAACGTCGCGATGGAGTTGATCGTCTGCAACAACGCCGAAGACGTCCAGCTGTCGTTATCGCAAGACACCGCGACGGGGCGTCTCATGCGGTTGTTGCCCGACGTCAAGATCGTGAATTCCAGCCATAACTGGCTGTGCCGCGTCCGCTATCCCATGGCGACGCTAGCCAGGTACGACACCATCATCTTCATCGACGACGACGTGGTGATCAATGACGATCAATTCGTGAAGTACATGTACGACGCGTTTGCCACCGTGCGGCCAATTGACATACTTTCTTGCTGGACGGCCCTCTGGACGGAATGGAACAATGATCATCTGAAGAAAGTCCGTATGAACTGGACCCATGCCGCGCCCGATGTGATGATCGAGTGTGACTACGCCGGACCAGGATTGTGCATCTTCGATCGGCGCATCCTTATCGATGGGGGTGTGCTTCGGCTGCCTCGCGAATTCCACCGCTCCGATTCTGCCTGGTTCCCGTGGCTGACCGCGATGAGGCTGGGGACCCGCAAGTATTATCTTCCGTCATACGGACGTGTCGAGTTTCACCCCGAGGGTCAGCGCCATGCGCTCATGAATGCGACGGGGTTTCGCGAGGAAATGTACGCACAGTACAAGGCCATCTGGAAGCAGGGATATGTGCCGGTTCTCGAACGGAAGGCTTCTGACCCAGATTTCGATGATTCGCTGGAAGCCCGCGCCGCCCGCACGCTGCCGATCGAAACCGACTCCTGGTAGGAACGACCGACGCCCTCCGTTACGGCTGTGATGTCGGCGTGAGAACCACTTCGCGTGCGGCCACGGCGCGGAGACGCTGGACGAGCACCGCCTGTGTGAGGCGCAGACAGTACCGACTCGAGACCAGCACCCCACCCGTGCTGGTTACGTCGATAACCGTGAACTCGTTTCTCCCCGTGCGAATGACGTCAAGCTCTCCGTAGTGCAGGGCGAAGTTCTGTGTAAGCTGTTTCATCACCCGGTATCGGGCATTCCACGCCTCCTCGTCCTCGTCGTAGGCGCAATCCACAGCCTGCCCGCGCCAGTCCCAGCCGAAGGAACCGAGCAGGCGCCAATCCTCCTCGAGACGTCGCATGTCGCGCAGCAGATATCGGAAACTGGTGGCGGCCTTCACGAAAAAATCGTCGGACAACCGACACTCGACCGTAAGGTCATCGAATGCGATCAACCAGCGTTCCAGCCGGTACACGCCGCCACCTGCCCGCGTGTAGTCCACGTAAAACGGCTCACGCACGAACGCGCGCTGATCGGCTTCCGGCGTCTTCCTCTGCCAGGCGTCGAACGCCTCCTGGCTCCTGCACAGGAACACCGTGTCCCTGCTGTTGAAGTTGCGGTCCAGCTTTATGATGCACGGCACCGCGTCGCACGAGGACGCAGAGACCCCGGACTTGGCGTGGAGGGTGGTCTTTCGAATGCAGGTCACCGGGTTCAAGAGCCGACCGTGCGGCTCCAGCGCGCGATGGGCGAGCGTCTCGAAGAATCGGTCCGTGACACGCGCCCCGCTATTCAGGACGATATGCGATAAGGCCACATCGTAGCGGTTCGAGAACACGGTCTGGTCCAACAGGTCGGCGTCGTAGTCCAACTCACGATAGGGAAGATGCAGTGTGTCGATGGCCAGCGGTGGGGGCTCGCCACGTGCGGCGGCGCCATCCAGCAGGTTTTTCAGGAGTTCCCGCAACGCCAACTGCGCCGGCAGGCCGCCCACTTCCAACTCATGCCGCTGCGGGATCTCGGGGCCCGGGCAACTGGACACGATCAGCACGCGAGGCGGATTGGGATGGCGCATGACCATGACGTCGCTCATAGACCCGTCGGTGCGTGCCGGTCGCACCATAACTGAAAGCACAGCACCGTGAAGACCATGTGGGCGGTCTGAAAGCTCGGCTCGCGGTCGAAGTATTCCAGCAGCTCGTGCACGACTCGCACATCGAAGACGCCCGTCCGCCGAACCGCGCCGGGGGACAGCGTGTCGAACAGCACCTCGCGCAGCTCGTTCCGCAGCCAGGAGTCCAGGGGGATCGTGAAGCCGTGCTTGGGTCGCGACACGATCTCGGCAGGGAGATAACGGCGCGCAACCGCGCGCAGCAGCCATTTTCCGGTGCCGCCCGAATATCGCTGGCGCAAGGGAAGTGACGTCGCCATCTCGACGATGCGGTAGTCCAGAAACGGCGCGCGCCCCTCGATGCCGCACGCCATGGTTCCCCGATCGAGCTTCGCGGTCATCTCGTCATGGAGCATCGTGTCGATGTCGTGGAGCTGACGCCGGAGGATGCGATCACCTGCATGCGGCGGGATCCTGGCCCGAAGCCACGGGATCGTGTCCTCGTCAGGGAGTGTCGCCCGCCACGAAGGCGCATACAGCGCGTGCTTCTCGATGTCGTTCAACATGCACCGGCGGTGCATGACCTGAGCGTCGCGGCCATCGGCGTCGGACATCAGCACGCCGCCCGCGCGCAGCGCAAAGATCGCTGATGGCGTCAGGGCGCGCCATCTCACCCATTGTCCCGCCGCCATGGCACGCTCCGTGCGCAGGCGAGAAAACGAGGCGCTAGAGAACCGGTCCCATTGCGCATCGATGTCGACGTGCCGGTGAAGATAACCGGCAAAGATTTCGTCGGCCCCATCCCCCGACAGAAGAGCCGTCGTGGCCCAGGATCGAGCCGCTCGTGCGACCAGATAGACGCCGAGCACGGACGAGACGGCGAACGGCTCCGCGTGCGCTGTGCTCATGGCCGAAAAGTCATGAAAGTCGGCGGCCGTCATGTCTATCTGCACGTGTTTGGTGCCCAGCATCGACGCCACCTGTCGGGCCCAGGTGGACTCGTCCACCCGTGGTTCCGACGGCGTCGAGATGTTGTAGGTCGTCAGGGGCTGCCCGCCCTGTCGCATGGCCATCGCAACGACCAGACTGGAATCGATACCACCGCTCAGGAAACTTCCCACGGACACGTCGCCGAGGAGACGCAGCCGCACCGAGTCCTGGATCAGCACGTCGAGGCGTTCGGTGGCTTCGTCAGCGTCAGCCGCAGCTGGCGCGACAGGAAGTCGCCAGTAGCGATTCTCGAGCACTTGTGTGGCGCTCACCGTCAAGTTGCGCGCGGGCTGAAGCTTAAACGTCTTCTTGTAGATCGTGTAGGGCGCCGGAACCTGCATGAGCGACAGAAAGTGGTGCACGGCCCTGGGCTCCACACCATCGTCGAGCGCGCCGAATGGGAAAAGCGCGCTGGTCTCCGAGGCAAACAGCGCGCGGCCGTCATCGACTCGGTAGACCAGTGGCTTGATGCCGATGCGGTCTCGCGACGCCAGCAAGATGCGGGCCCGAATGTCCCACAAGACGAAGGCCCACATGCCGTTGAAGTGGGTGACGCAATCCAGGCCCCAGCAAGCATAGGCCTGAAGGATGACCTCGGTGTCCGATCGGCCGCGACAGGGATAACCGAGACTGACGAGTTCCGCACGAAGGTCCTGAAAGTTGTAGATCATCCCGTTGAACGTGATCCACAGGCGTCCGTCGCTCGTCGTCATCGGCTGATGACCGAGCGGCGATGTGTCGACGATGGCGAGCCGGCGGTGCCCGAGCGCCAGATCGAAGTCGCCACGGACGTCCTCGAGAGTCGGAAGTCTATCGTCGAGGGTATCGCGACCCCGGCAACGGCGGGCAAGACCGGCGCGTGTATCGATCAACACATACCCCTCATCGTCGGGACCACGCCGTGCGAGCGACGCCACGGCCCGACTGAGGGCCAGCCGATCAACAGGGCTCCCGTCACGGTTCCAGACGGCGACGATTCCGCACATAAAGCGTTACCTGCCCGATGACCGATCCGCCACCACGAACGACGTCGGGAGGCACGGAAAGGCCTTATACCTTACGCGGATGGTAGAGGGACCGGGCTGTACCGTCATCTTATCAGCTAGCCGCCCGCGCTCGAATCCGCGCGCAACCGAGCAATGGCGTGGGCGAGGCCTAGTCGGCATCGCCGGCATCGACTGCTCGTTGACGAGGGAATTCCTTGGCATGTCAACTCGGTCCGCAGGTGCCTTGCATTCGCACTGCACCGGACGATGCTAAGTCGCTAACGCGGCGATGGCCAACGGAGACCGCTGAGCCCCCTTGATTCGAGTCAGGCGCGTGTGGATAAGGTGGCATTGATGAGAAAAATCGTCGCAACTTACCCCGCTCGGCCGACGCCCTCAAGGAACGAGGCAACGTCGATTTTGCGATCCTGTCTGTCCCCCGAGAGTTTTTGGCCGCCAGAACATCTAGGCCCGCAAGATTCTTGGCTGGAACACGCCCCTTTCGCCTTTTGGCTCATCGCGGCGCTACGCCCCCGTGTGCTCGTCGAATTGGGGACACATGGCGGGTTCTCGTACTTCGCATTCTGTCAGGCGGTGCAACGACTCCAAACTGAGACAAAGTGCTATGCGGTGGACACCTGGAAGGGCGACGAACATGCCGGCTTTTACGGGGAGGAGGTCTATCAGCAGCTCCGCAGCATTCATGATCGTCACTACTCCGCGTTCTCGACCCTAATTCGGTCGACGTTCGACGAGGCACTCCCTCATTTCAATGATGGAAGCATCGACGTGCTGCATATCGACGGCCGTCACTTCTACGAGGATGTTCGACACGATTTTGCGACATGGCGACCGAAGCTGTCGGATCACAGTGTCGTTCTCTTTCATGACATCAACGTGCGCCGGGGCGGATTTGAAGTTTTCAAGCTTTGGGACGAACTATGCCGTGAGCATCCGTGTTTCGAATTTCTTCATGGTCATGGTCTTGGCGTTCTGGGCATAGGTTCCGATCTACCTGGCCCGATAAGGGAACTTTTCGCCGCGGTCGAGAATAAAGAAGCTGCGGCGCACGTCCGGAGCGCCTACTCCCGATTGGGCTCTGCACTCTCATTACAGTTCTCTTCAGACCGACAGGCAGCCGAATTGGTGCAAAGCAAGGCCGAGACTCAGGCTCTTAGAAAGTCGGCGGCATTGAATTCAGCTGAGGCCTCTCGTCTACTCAAGGTGAGCGCGGACGAAGGCTCCCGTCTAGGCTCCGAGTTGGCCTTGATGCAGCGTCGGGCAATCGAGCTCGAAAACGAACTTGAAAGGGCGCAACATCGAGCGGCAGAAGTGCAGCAAGCCGTTATGAAACTCGAATGTGACCTGGCATCGGCGAAACAGCGGACTGCGCAACTCGAAAGTGACTTGACGTCGGCGAAACAGCAGACGGCGCAACTCGAAAGTGACTTGGCGTCGGCGAAACAGCGTACGGCGAATCTTGACGGTGAGCTGCGTACACAAACCGCCGTTACTGAGCGCCGGGTGATCGAATTGAGAAGCACGGTGGTGGCTCGGGAGGCGGAGTTACAAGCGATCAAGGCGACCGCTGCTTGGCGTCTCAACGTTTTTGTTAAGCGGCTCGCACAGCGATACTCTCACCTCGCGCGTTCTATGTCAGGTCTCCCACGCCTGTTCTGGCGTGCCGCGTTTCTCCAGCTTAATTCTGATAAACGGCAGGCTCGACAGCGAATGCGCGACATGCAGGTCCTGGAGTCGTCGCCGCTTTTCGATCGCGCCTGGTATTTCCAGCAATACCCCGACGTTCGCGACTCTAATCTAGAACCGGCATGGCACTATCTTATTGTCGGCGCAACAGAGGGGAGGGATCCCGGACCGCTATTCGACAGCGACTGGTACCTCAGTCAAAATCCTGACGTGCGCGCGTCCGGTATTAACCCTCTCGTGCATTACTTGCGGTATGGCGCTGTCGAGGGCCGTGCGTTCAAGTTGGTACCCAAGGGCGATCATGGCTGAGAGGGCTTCCGGCCAAGACCGCGTCGGAGGCATCTATCGCGCCCGCGCCCCGCTTCGGCTTGGCCTTGCCGGCGGCGGGACTGATCTGTCGCCCTACAGCGATCTCTATGGCGGAGCAGTGCTCAACGTAACGATCGATCGCTTTGCGTTTGCCTCGCTTGCGCTGCGGACCGACGATTTGGTGATATTTCGCGCCCACGATCTGGGCGTCGAAGAGCAGTGTATGTCGAGCCAGATGCCCACCGAGAGCGCACTTGCCCTTCACCGAGCGGTGTACAATCGCATGTTGCGTCAATTCTTCGACGGCTGCCGAATAGGATTAGAGCTGTCGAGCGCGATTGAGGCGCCGCCCGGATCGGGTCTCGGCTCGTCCTCGGCTTTGGTCGTGGCCTTGGTGGAAGCTTTTCGCGAGGCATTTGACTTGCCGCTAGGTCTTTATGATGTCGCCCATATCGCATTCGAGATCGAGCGGATTGAATTGGGCATGGTCGGGGGCAAGCAGGATCAATACGCTGCTGCATTCGGCGGCGTTAATTTCATCGAGTTTCTTCCAAACGATCGAGTCATCGTCAACCCGCTGCGAATTGCACCTGCAATCCTGAACGAGCTGCAAAGCTCCATCGTCGTTTGCTTTTCTGGTCAGTCACGCGATTCGGAAGCCATCATCCGCTGCCAAATCGAGGGAATCAGCATCGGCGGAAGCGAAACGCTGGCGGGCTTGCATGCGCTGAAGCAGGATGCGCTCGACATGAAGCAGGCGCTGTTGCGCGGCGACATCCGGCAATTGGCCGCCATTCTGGACCATTCATGGGCCAACAAGAAGATAACCGCCCGCTCCGTATCCAACTCTGCCATCGAGAGGCTTTATGAGGTAGGCCGTGCCAACGGAGCCAAGGCCGGAAAGATTTCCGGGGCCGGTGGTGGAGGGTTTATGATGTTCATCGTTGACCCGCAGGACAAACCTCGCCTGGTGCGCGGATTGCAGGCCGTGGGTGGAGTTCCGGACAAAGTGGTCTTTACTCATCAAGGGGTCGAGTCATGGCGCGTTCCGGGCTAATGTTGGGTCACTTGTATGGTTAATCCGCCAGGTACCGCTCGAAGCGCGCCGGAGCAAGCCGTCATTCTCGCCGGCGGGCTCGGGACGCGGCTTGGGACATTGACAGCGGACGTTCCGAAACCCTTGCTTGAAGTGAACGGGCGTCCGTTCGTCGACTATCTCGTCGACGATGCTGTTCGCTTTGGTTTTTGCGAGATTCTGCTGCTTGCGGGCTACCGCTCCGAGCAAATCGCGCGATACGTCGAAAGCAAGCGTCGACGATTGCCTCAAGGCGTCTCCCTCGACTTGGTCGCCGAGCCGATTCCTCTCGGAACGGCAGGCGCGGTTCACCACGCCGCCGATCGCCTGGCGGAGCGGTTCTTGCTGCTTAATGGCGACAGCTTGCTCGACGCGAACTGGCTCGACCTCGTGCCGGCTGCCGCCTCGGGGGCCCTGATTACCGTCGCCCTTCGCCGCAGCGCCGACACCTCGCGCTACGGTCTTGTAAAGGCCGAGGGAGAGCGGATCGTCGAATTCGCGGCGCGCGGAGACGAAACAGCCGGTCTCATCAATGCCGGGGTCTATCTGGTCGACCGCAGGATTGTTCTCGAGTTTCCCGCCGAAGGCTCGCTAGAGCAGACGGTGCTGCCGGAACTGGCCACCAGAGGCCTTGTGAGCGGCCGGATCTACGAAGGCTTCTTCGTCGATATCGGCGTGCCGGCCACATTGGCCGCGGCTCAGTCGACGCTCTTGCGGCAGCGGAAAAAAGCGGCGGTATTTTTCGATCGCGACGGCACTCTCGTGGTCGACCAAGGCTACATCCATCGTCCCGAGGAGCTGGTCTTTCAGCATGGGGCGGTTGCTGCCGTAAAAAGTGTGAATGATCGTGGCATGTATGCCTTTCTGGTCACCAATCAGGCCGGCGTCGCCAAGGGTTACTTCACCGAAGTTGATGTTCAGGGGTTCAACTCGGAGCTTCAGCGGCGCCTTCGTGCGGCAGGCGCGCATCTCGATGACATTCGCTACTGCCCCTATCACCCGGACGGCACGGCAGAACCCTACCGCCGTAGTTCGGATTGGAGAAAGCCGGCGCCCGGCATGTTGCTCGATCTGCTGCGGCGCTGGCCCGTCATCAAGCAATCGAGCGTTGTCGTGGGAGATAAGGAAATCGACCTGCACGCTGCCGACGCAGCGGGACTAAAAGGTGTACTCTACCAGGGTGGCGACCTCGATACCTTCCTCGCGCCGTACTTGGAGCTCGCGAGCCGTCAGCCAGTCGCAATCGTTGGTTCTTGCGATACCCTGAGCCAATTATAGTTCGCCATCATTCATGAAAGG
>Ga0075428_100009708_pt1 | contig 10687 bp, 12 predicted proteins | sample RhiMetdeltSRZDD2_FD_75291 | JGI IMG/M metagenome (GOLD analysis project Ga0075428, IMG submission 75291) | Populus rhizosphere microbial communities from Tennessee, USA - Rhizosphere MetaG P. deltoides SRZDD2 | ecosystem: Host-associated > Plants > Roots > Rhizosphere > Soil | place: USA... | reverse complement strand
GATATTCAGCGATGAACCTGTCGCTCGTGGTGAAGACAAGGAGATACGGCTGACCGTGCGCAAGGCGCCGATCAAGGCTATTCCATTTGCTGCGCTGATTGCATTGGTATCCTGGCAGGGCGCCGCGGTCTTTGTGGCCGTCATGATTTTTCATCACTGGGCGTGGAATAAACTTCATCTGGAGATGCACAAGCCGGAGCAGAGGGTCTTCAGCACCTGGCCGGTCTATAAGTTTCTGGCACGACATCACTGCCTACATCACAGACACCTCGACAGGAACTTCAATGTTGTGTTCCCTCTGGCTGACTATGTTCTTGGAACTAGCGTTCGGGCCAACGAAGCTGATCTGAAGTATATGGCGCAATGGGGATTGTGAATCGGTGTGCCGTCTGTTGATTATCTACAGTCGATAGGCGAGGGGCTAGCCTCGATCCGCAACGGATCCCACCGTACTACCACGGGCCACTGACGCTTATCTCCGCTCCCGCGACCAGCATGTTGGGCACCCGCGCCGATATTGAAGAGTAGGTGAAGGGCGAGGGGAGCAAATGAAGCCGCGTTGTTGCGCTCCTCTCGGTAAGGTTCTGCCATTTGTCATCACTCCTGCCGGCCGCGGGCTCGCCGCGCGGGGAAGACCTGCTCCGGCGATTGCGCTTGCGGGGAGGGGGCGAGACTCTGGGATTCCTTGGGTCGGTGCAGCAGGACCTCGATGGGGCCGCCGGCACGCATGATCACGACGCGATCCGGCTCGATCCGCTCCAGCCGTCCGCCGGCCAGCCGGTCTCCGGTCTTGTAACTCGAGATCTGCTTCGTGGCGCGATCCTGAACGAACGCGATTCGGGTGTCGTCGCTGATCGCCACGCCATAGAGCGCCAGGGTCGGCGTCGTCAGCTCGCCTCCACCGGTCGTTTCCAATCGTACCGAATCGGCGCGATTTGGACTGAAGAGGGTCCGCGTCACGATCTGCTCGTAATATCCGCTCGAGTGCGAAGTTCGGCCGATGTCCTGATGACGCTCGGGCGGCACGCTGAGCGGTCTCGCGGCGATCGATGGCACCGGGAGAGCCGGAGCGAAAAGCGCGTGGCCGATGCGAATACAACAGAAGACCGATGCGCCGGCCAAGACGAGGTTCAGTGCGAACAGGCGTCGGGACACGACTGTTCCGCTCCACAACTGCCGGCAGACGGTCGCGAGATCAAGGGGAAAGCGCCGACGCACGTCAGGTGTGATGCAGTGCCATCGAGCGAGTAGCCTTCCGATCCGGCGCTGGAAAACCAGCCGCATCCCCCCGCCCGCTGCGGATCGACCACAACGCCGACTGCGGAACACTCACAGGCTGGGCTCCTGGTCGATCGGATCACGGAAGTGAGCGGCGCGATGTGAGGTCGCGCCGCTCACTTCTCAACCCCGACCGAGCCTGAAGGTCGGCTAGTCGTCCTCGCCTTCTGATGGCCGCCCGAACACCGCGATGCACCCTGTCAGGCAGTCGGGCAAGGCGTTGTTCGCCCCGATCGGCACGAACACGTGATTGTTTCGAGCGTTCGCGGCCACCGAATGTGCCGTCGAAGCCGGATGCGGGTTGGGCTGGGACGACGGGACCGCGGGAACGTTGAGCGTCGGCACGAGCTGGAGCAGCTTCTGTTTGTCCGCATCGATCACGCCCAGCGCTGCGGCGCCCTGGGCCGTTAGGGCTGGCGCGGCAACGGCCGTGCCAAGCGGCGGCCGCGCGGGGGTAATCGCGTTGGGCGCGAGAGGGCTACCGGACGACGCGGTATAGAAGTTGTTGTCACCCTTGTTGAACCACACTTCGTCTCCCGGACCGACGTTGAATAGCACCTTGTCGACGCGGCCATTTCTCGCATCAATAATCACATAACGCGGTCTGGCGGAGTTCGTGTCCTTGTCCGCATTGCCGGTCCACACACCGCCGGCCGTATCGAATACCGTGTTGCAGCCGACGAGCAGATCCTGCCTGGGGCCGAGCGCGAGGCCAGCCGGCGAGCACAACTCGACTGGATAGATCGCTTCCACCGTGCCACTCGTCGAGATGCGTAGGACTCCGCCGTGTGCGGGGTTCGGCCCGATTTGTGGGATCGAGAGGAAGAACTTTCCGGAGATCGGGTCCCACACCGGCTGCTCCGCACCGTTCTGGGCATCGACGCCGTGGGCCGCGTCGAAATCGATCGTCGTCACGACACTGAGGGCGCCGGTCGTCTTGTTGACCCTGATCAAGGTACCGAACGGCGGGTCGGACGCATTGTTGATCGCCAGGATCAGCCCATCGCGCGGGTCATAAGCGAGTTCGTCCGCACGGGTCTTCTCGCCGGCTTTTGTCGTCACCTCGCTCACCGTGGTGGGCGGGTTGGTTCTTAGATCGAACGAGAGCACGCGGCTGGGAGCGTCAGTCACGAAGAGCCACGGGAACGCCGCCACGACGCCGTTCGGGCCGGCGCAATCGTTGGCGCCTGCGGCCGGAGAGCATGGCACGAACCCGGCAAACGGGCCGTGCCCGTTGTTCGGGAAAATCTGCGTGAGGAATGTATCCGTGTTGCCGTTGACGACGTCGACAGCCTTGTTCGATCGATCGGCGAGATAGTAATGGCCGGTCGCCGGGTCGACGAAGCTGATATCGAACGAGTACATTGCGTGCGAAGTCCCGTTCACGGCACTGACGGGCACGGGAATCGCCTTGAGAAACTTCACGGCGGCTTGAGTCCTTCCGCCGTCCCGATCGTCGCGATCGTCGGCGCGGCCGGATCCCGAACCGAACAATAGGAAGGGAGCAGCAACGACGAGAAGCAGGAGCAGCCTCCGCGAGCGTGGTCGCATCATTGCGAGACCTCCTGTTTGGGTTCGACAACGAGTCGAATTCCTGGCCGTGGCGACACCCGTCCCCCGGAAGAGTTGCGCGGGAGACGGACGGTGTTACCGGGACAGGCGAGGAGGGGCTCGGGTGGAGACAGACCGGCGAGGCCGGGCCGAGACGCGCGCTGGCCTGCCCGGCGCAATCAGGCCGAGACAGACTGTGATGAGCCAGATCGGCGCTGCGCTGTGGGAGTTGGCGGCGGTCACCGCTCCCGTGATGAAGAGAATGACGTCGTCGTAGTCGTTGTTGTCGTAAAAGCCGGGAATCCACGTGGGGTCTGTCGGGCTGGCGTGGGCACAAGGGGGAAGCGCGAGCAGGACGCCCAGGAGGAGACCAGCAACTAACCCCCGGGATCTCATGGTCCAGCGACCATACGCCGGTCACGTGTCCGGCGCAAGGGCCAGAAGGACGTGCCGCGAAGCGCGCTTCGGCCCAGCCACGGGCCACCTTCGCCTCACGCGCGTTGCGCGAGAAAGCAGCCCCTCCGGCTGCCTTGCGACGGCGCCCAGTCGATCCTTGACTTGACCGCGCGCGGTGGTAATCATGAGCGCATGTTGCACCCCCGCGGCATTTTCGCGGTCGCTCTTGCGATCTTGCTCGTCGGGCTGGCGCCGCTCGCGTACGCCGAACCACCCGATCCCACCTGGCTCGGCGGCTACTGGGACGACGACGACTTCGATACCGTTGTCGCTTTCGTCACCAGCGCTACGGCGGTGTTCGCCTCGCCCGTCGTCCACGACTTCGGACTGCTGTCGATATCGGACGATCGGGTCGAGCTGACAGAGCCGAGCGCCCGCTCAATTCTGCTCCAGACGCCCTCCGGTCCTCGCGCCCCGCCCATACGCCTCTCGGCCGACAACTGATCCGCTAATAACGGCAGGCCGACCGCCATCGCGGCCGGCAGCACGCGTCGCTGCGCGCGACGACGTCCCCGCGGACGCCTGCCAGCGATCCTCACCACGGCCTTGAGAGGACCAGCATGCAATGTGTGGCATTGCCGGCTTCGTGACGACCGGCCTTCCGGACGACGCGCGCGCCGTCGTGCGCCGAATGGTGACCGCGCTCCGCCATCGGGGCCCGGACGACCAGGATGAGTACACCGATGCCCAGGCGGCGCTCGGAGCGTGTCGTCTGAGCATCGTGGACCTGCCCGGGGGCCGGCAGCCGATCGCGAACGAGACCGGAACCGTTCGAGCCGTCCTCAACGGCGAGATCTACAACTTTCGCGAGCTCCGGTCGCGCCTCGAGCGGCGCGGGCATCGATTCGCCACCCGATCGGACACTGAGGTCCTCGTGCACGCCTACGAGCAGGACGGCGAAGACTTCGTGGCCGACCTAGACGGCATGTTCGCGCTGGCGCTCTGGGATGGCCCTCAGCGCAAGCTCGTGCTGGCCCGGGACCGGATGGGCGAGAAGCCGCTGTACTACTACGACGGCCCAAGCGTGTTCGTGTTCGGCTCCGAGCTTCGAGCGCTGCTCGAGCATCCCAATGTGCCGCGCGTGCTCGATCTCCGGAGCCTCGCGCGATACCTGTCGTTCGATGCGATTCCTGCGCCGCACTCGATTCTGGCCGGGATCGCGAAGCTCGCGCCTGCCCACACCTTGGTGGTGTCGCCTGGCGCCAAGCCGCACACGACACCGTACTGGAACCTCACGTTCTCGCCGGATCATTCCGTCGATGAGGCCGGATGGCACGACCGGCTCATCGGCCAGCTCGACGTGTCCGTGCGCAGCCGGCTCAGCGGCGATGTCCCAATCGGGGTATTCGTCAGCGGCGGCATCGACTCAGGCGCGGTCGCCGCCTTCGCGGCGCGTCACACGAGCTCCGTGCCGCTCCGAACCTTCGCGGTCGGCTTCGACGTGCCGAGCTACGACGAGCGGCGCTTCGCTCGCGTCGTCGCCGCGCACCTCGGCAGCGAGCACTCCGAGATCGTCTTTCCGGTGACCGAAGCCCAGTGTGCGATGGAGCGGGTGGGGAGCCTGCTGGACGAGCCGCTGACCGACCCCTCGTTCTTGCCGAAGTATGCCCTCGCTCGGGCTGCCCGCGAGTCTGTCAAGGTGGCGCTGAGCGGCGACGGCGGCGACGAGATCTTCTGCGGGTATCCGACCTTTCTCGCGGACACGCCCTCCCGATGGCTTCGGCCGCTGCTCACGCCGCCGGCGCTGCGTCTGCTCAACAGGCTGGTCGAAAGCCTGCCGTCGTCCTCAACCTACGGGAGCTACGACGTTCTGCTCAAGCAGTTCGTGCGTGCGTTGCCCCATCCCCCGCCGATCCGCACCCAGCTGCTGCTCGGGGGCATCACCGGCGCCGAACAGGCCGATCTGTTGTCGGCGGGTGTCCGGGACGCCCTCAGGGGCTTCGATCCGTACGCGGAGCTCACGGCGGCGCTCGACCAGCTCGGGATCCGGGATCCCATCGACCGCCTCATCTATCAGCATGCTCGGTTCTATCTGGCCGACCAGACCCTGGTCGCCATGGATCGAGCCAGCATGGCCGCCGGCCTCGAGGTTCGCGCGCCTTTCCTCGACCCGGCGCTCGTCGAACTCGCGGCGACGATTCCGAGCAGCCTGAAGGTCCGCCGATGGCGGACGAAGCATGTCGTCAAGGACGCGCTCTCAGGGATCTTGCCGCGGCAAGTGATCCGGCGCCGAAAGCAAGGCCTCGGGGTTCCCATCGCGGCGTGGCTCCGTGGGCCGCTGCGCGACGTGATGGAGTCGCGATTGGCTGGGCTGAGTCGGCGCGGCCTCGTCGATGCGACGGCCATGGCGCGGCTCGCGTCGGAGCACCGTCACGGTCGACGCGACCATTGCCGGATCCTGTGGGCCGCGATGATGCTCGAATCGTGGTGCGAACACTATCTGCCCCATGAGCGCTGGACCTAGCGGCCGCTCGCCGCTCACGGGGTTCGTGGCGTGCGCCGCGGCCGTCGCCGTCAGCGCGGCGCTCCTCGGCTTCGATCTGGGCGCGCATGTTCTCACCACGAACGACGAAGCCAGGTTCCCGGTGATGGCCCGCGACATCCTGGCGAAAGGCCACTGGCTCTTACCCGAGACGTCCGGTGCGCCCATGCTCAACAAGCCGCCGCTGCACGCCTGGCTGATCGCGCTCGGAGCCTGGCCGACTGGAATCGTGTCGCAACGGGTCGCCGTGGTGCCGTCGTTCGTCGCCGCGCTGGGCGTCGTGGCGACGACGTGCTTGATCGCTCGGCGACTGTTCGGTCCCGGCGTCGACCTCGCGGCGGGATTGATCGTCGCGACGACGGCAGGCGTCTTCGCGATGTCGCGCTCGCCGGTGCCCGACATGACCCTGTCGTTTGGACTCGTGGCCGCGCTGGCCGCGTTCGTCGCCGCGGAGCTCGACGGACGCCGCAAGGCGTGGCTCGCGTTCTACGGTCTCGTGGGAGTGGCGTGCTGGGCGAAGGGCCCGGCTGGTCTGCTGCCGATCGCCATCGCCCTCGCCTACGAGGTGGCAACGTTCGGCGCTCGTGGCGCGGCCCGAATGCGGTTGGGAACGGGTACCGTGATCGTCCTGGCGCTGGTCGCGCCCTGGTGGCTGATCGCGGCCGATGCGGGCCGGAGTCAGTTTTTCCAGGACGTAGTGCGCGCCGACTTGATGCAAGGCTACAACCCGGTGCGCGCGCTGGCCTGGCGGCGCATCGTCGAGCCCCTCGGCTCGGCCGCGAGCATCCTGTTTCCATGGTCCCTCGCGCTTCCGTTCTCGCTTTTATGGGCGGCTCGTCGGTGGAGAACGGAATCCGCGGCAGGTGAGCGGCTAGTGCTCGTCTGGGCGCTCACCGTCTTCATCGTCGTCGCCGTGTCGTCCCGGCAGCGATGGCGGTACTACCTGCCGCTCTGCGTGCCCGGCGCACTCCTCGCGGCGGCGTGGCTCGGGACGCGTCCCGTGTGGCGGGGGAGGTACACCCTGGCGGCTTGCGCGGTGGCCACCGCCATCCTGGCGGCCGGCGAGGTCTATCTAACCGCCCGCGACAACCGTCGAACCGAATTCCAGTCGCTCGCGCGAGCTCTCGACCGAACGCCGGCGCCGGTGTTCGCGCTCGAGGCCCCGGAGCTCGTCTTCTCGTTCTATCTCGACAGGCCCGTCCCGGCGATCTCGAGCCTGGCCGAGCTTCGCGGAGTCGACGGTCCAGCCTATCTCATCGCCCGTGATCCGCCGGCGGGCGATTCGTTCGACCGGGTCGCGGAGACCGTCTTGAGGGGCCGACGCTTCGTGCTGTGGGCCAAACGATGACCTTGCCGGCGTGCTTTCGGAATCGCGGAATGCTACGCCTGGACCGGCACGCGCGAAACGTCAAAGGAGATCTTCCGATGATCGCTGCTCGCCCGTACGTCTCGCTACTCGCAGCGTTCTCGCTAGTCATCGTCTCGGCAAGGGCACACGCGGAATGTGCGTGGGTATTATGGAACGACGAGCTACGGCTGGACTATGCCACCGGTATCGAGTCGCGGTCCTGGCACAGCATCGCGTCGGCGTCGAAAAAGCTGGACTGCGAGGCTCGGCTTCGAGAGGAGATCACACGCGTGCAGGTGATGTACTACCGCGCCGACAAACCGGACGAAAAGACCTCCCGGATTCAGACCTTCCGCTACGGGTGCCTCCCCAGCACCATCGATCCTCGCGCGCCGCAGCCGAAATGACAGCCCCCGGCGGCCGGTCGATCCTCGTTTTCGCACTTGCGTGCGCCACGATCGCAGGTGTCGCGCCCGGGTTGGAGTCCGCGAAGGAGGTCGTGCAGGTGGAGAGCTGGACGCGAGAGCGCTTGAACAGCACAGGCGTGCCCGAAACGTGGCGCGCCTACGAAACGATCGGTGGTCATCCCGCGTACGATTTCATCATCGTTGAAGAGCGCGACGGCCGCGCGCTGCGCATGCGGAGCAACGGCGACCATTCGACCATCGCGAAGGAGGTGCAAGTCGACCTCAAGACCACACCGTGGTTGGAATGGAGCTGGAAGGTCGTCGCCCTGCCGGACCGTGCCGACATCCGACGCCGCGAGACGTCTGACGCAGCGGCTCACATTTTTGTGATATGGCCGCGCTGGCCAACCATGTTGCGATCACGACTCATCGGGTATCTCTGGGACGAGCATCTACCGGTGGGCAGCATTCACCAGAGTCAGAAGACCGGAACCGTGACCTTCATCGTCGTCCACTCCGGAAAGAAGGAGCTCGGAGCGTGGCTCACCGAGCGGCGCAACGTGCGCGAGGACTACCTCATGGTCTACGGCGAGGAGCCGGAGAATCCGCCGGTGATCGCGCTGTCGATCGATACGAACGACACGAAGTCGTCTGCGGAGACGTTCATCGGCCCAATCGGCTTTCGAGGCGATAGGCGCTGACACTCGGTCCGCGACAACACCAGCGTCACGATGCGCCCCTGCGCGATGTGGTGGCGTACAGACCTTCGAACAAGGCCATGCCCTGCGCGAGAACCTGGTGATCATCGGATGAGGCGGCGAGCAGCGCGCGTACCGCGACATCGATGCCGCGCGCCTCCTCGCGCACATACTTGCCATCACGCAGATCCGCCTCGTGCACGACTTCCGCCAGCCGCGTGAGGCGCCGATCGCGCAGGCGCGCCCGCTTCAGCAAAGTCTCGAAGGTGCAGTCCTCGCCCTGATGGCTGAGCTCCACGCCCGGCGCATCGAACGGGATCGCGTCCTGTGGAAACTCCGCGGGCGGGGCGAAGAGGAACTGGCCCTCGGGATCGATGAACCGCTTGATCAGCCAGGCCGACGCGATGCGGTCGATGTGCGGGCGCGGGCGCGTCACCCATCGCCGCCCCCTGAGCTTCGTGAGATCGAGGGTCGGCCGGCCCTCACGGCGTACCGGTTCCGGACGTCGAGTCCGCATGGCGATGATCTCCTCGAGACGCCGCACCTCTGCGCCTCCGGGGGCACCGAAGAAATCGACGTCACGGATGCGTTGGTGGTCTTTGGCAAGCTGAGCCAGCTCTTCCTGCACACGCGCGCTCTTCGCCGCTGATTTCTGCTCGAGGCGCTTGAGGACCTTGCGATAGCGCGCGGCGAGCTGCCGATAGTCGAGATCGCGCGGCTCGTGGAACAGGCGGAGTACGTCTTCCTGGCCAACGTTCTCGATCTGTTGGATCCGGATCAGCGTCGCTTCTCCGCCCTCGCGCTGGATCTCCTGGGCGAGCCACTGAAAGTCCTCGTACCGCTCCGGCGTATCGGGAAGCAGGTAGGCGGAGCGTTTAAGCGGCACTGCACCGAGCGACCGCAATCGACGCCACACGCGCACGCGGATGCTCGACGGGGAGGGCGGCAGTCCCACCAGCAAGAGAAGAAGCGTGCCCATGTATCCATGAAACAATAGTTGCAAATGAGTGTCAAATGCTGCTGCTGGGCGCTCGACTTGACACATCGATGAAACTATTGTTACATGCAGTAACATGACCCCGAGACGGATGGTCATGGAAGGCATGGACGCGGACTGCTACGTGCTCGAGTGCATGATTCGCGATCGACTGACCAATGCCCGGGCGAGAGCGCGAATCGCCGCGCTATTCGTGGATGCGAGCGACTCGCAAGGTCCCAACACCGCCAAGACTCAATTCACAGATTCGGGAGAAGGGCTCGTGAACAGAGTCCGATAGGTAGCAGGCGAGATCGCCCAAGCGCTGCCAGGTCGGACGCGAATTGCGAAGCATTCGTGGCCGACGGCAGGCGCCTGGCGCAAAAGAGGAGCGGTAATGACCTACATCGTCAAACCACTATCTTTCGAACCGACGAAGCTGAAGGGACTCTCGGAGAAGCTCATCGTCAGCCACTGGGAGAGCAACTACGGGGGCGCCGTACGGCGGCTGAACGCCATCACGGCCCAACTCGCCCAGCTCGACTTCGCGAAGGCGCCGATATTTGCGATCAACGGCCTAAAACGTGAGGAGCTGATCGCCACCAACTCGATGATCCTGCACGAGCTTTACTTCGAGAGTCTCGGCGGGGACGGCATTTCCGATGGCGCCATCGAAGAGTCGCTGAAGCGCGACTTCGGGAGCGTTGATCGTTGGCGAGCCGAGTTCGTCGGCACCGGGAAGGCGCTGCGCGGCGGATCGGGCTGGGTCCTGTTGACTTATTCGCATCGCGACCGCCGCCTCGTCAATCAATGGGCGGCGGATCATACGCACGCGCTCGCCGGAGGAACCCCGATTCTGGCGCTCGACATGTACGAGCACTCGTATCAGCTGGATTACGGCGCCTCAGCCGAGCATTACGTCGACGCGTTCATGGACAACATCAACTGGGCGCACGTCGCTGGGCTTCATCAGGCACTCGCGCCCGGCCAACGTGAATCAGAGTTCGAGGTATGGAGGGTCATCCGATGACCAACCAGGCGGCGCCAGTGGTTGAGCAGAACACGACCAAACGTCGGGGTGTTGGCTTGCGGGCGCTCAACCCAGAGCGCGCTTTCCCCGGCTTTACTCTTTTTTCTCCCCTTATCTGGGGGGACGGAAGAGTCTATCTCGTCGACCTTCTCGGCGAGGTCGTCCACACCTGGAACATGCCGTATCCGCCAGGCCTATCCGGCTATCTCACCGAGCGTGGAACACTCTTCTACAACGGGCGCACGTCGGAGGAGAGTTTTCTGAGCCGATTTCCGTTCAAAGGTGGGGTGGTTCTCGAAGCGGACTGGAACGGCAAGGTGCTGTGGGAAGTGCGCCATCCGGACCACCATCACCACGGCATCCTGCTGCGCAACGGCAACGTATTGCTGAACTGCATGGGCCAGGTTCCCGACGACATCGCCCGGCGTGTCAAAGGAGGCGTGGAGGAGGACCAGTTTGCT
>Ga0075428_100009705_pt1 | contig 10690 bp, 13 predicted proteins | sample RhiMetdeltSRZDD2_FD_75291 | JGI IMG/M metagenome (GOLD analysis project Ga0075428, IMG submission 75291) | Populus rhizosphere microbial communities from Tennessee, USA - Rhizosphere MetaG P. deltoides SRZDD2 | ecosystem: Host-associated > Plants > Roots > Rhizosphere > Soil | place: USA... | reverse complement strand
TTTGCCTAATTTTTCGTGCTCGGCCTGCGATGATTCGCCGAGCTCGTTCATGGTGCCCAGGATGGCGATGCGCTGGGGCACTTGCAGGCTGTAGAGGGTTTGCAGCGCCGAACTGGCCGCGAGCGGGCTGGAATTGTAGCTGTCGTCGATGATAATACTGTCTTCCATGCCGCGCAGGATGTTCATACGGCCAGGTACGGGGCGGATTTTGCCCAGGCCGGTGGCGATTTCGGCTGGCGCCAAGCCGAGCTTTACGGCCACGGCCACGGCACCCATGACTGGCCGCAGGCTGTGTTCGCCCACGACTTTTATAGTGGCAGGGATTTCTTGGTCGAATTCGGGCGTCAATACCAGGCCTTCGTAGCCTTTTTCGACGGTGAAATCTTTTATTTCAAACCGGTATTCAGCTAGGCCGGTGGTGCCGTAGGTGTCAAGGTTGGTATTGGTGAGGTAGGTCGAGAATCTACCGTCGATATCGTCGCGGTTGATGATGGCGATCTTGGAGAAATTGGCGGCGGCGAGTTCTTCCTGCGCCACGGCGTCGATGGTTTTGAAGAATTCCATGTGCTCGGGCGTGACGGCCGTAATAACGCCGATGTCTGGGTGGAGGTATTTGCTAAATGCGGCAATGTCACCGGGGTGGTCGGCACCGATTTCCGCGATAATGACATCGACATGGGCGGGCTGCCGGACGCGCATGTGCGCTGCACGGAAAACGGTCAGCCAGGCGCTGATGCTTTTTACGTCTTCGGGATAATCGATGCCCAGTATGGCAACGGGGGCGCTGACAGGGGTATTGTGGTTGCCTTCGTGCATTTGCACGCGGTATTTTTCCGCCAGCAGCGTTGCGATGGCGCGTTTGGTGCTGGTTTTACCTACGCTACCAGCCACGACCACGAGCTTGACGTCGGGGTGTTTTTTGAAGTATTTGCGAACGTAGTTTTCGAGTCTTTTTTGGACGAAGGTTTTAAACATATGCCTTTAGTATAGTCGCTCGGCTACGACAGGTCAAAGCGCGTAGACAGAATGGCTTGTTTGGCCTGGAGATAATGCGGACTGGTGAAGAAAGCGGCAGCCTCGGCCTTCGAGGTATAGGCTTTGGGCGCCTCCGAAGGAATCATCCCCCACGTGCGCGTACCGAAGTACAGCATGGTTTGGGTGGTATTGCCCGGATTGCAGACCGACCACTCGTCGGAGTTGGGGTGGCATGCGAGGTAATCGGTGATGGAAAAGCGCATGGACGGCTTGGGCGGATAGACGGACAGGAGGCCGGAATTGGCAATAAACACCGTCTTGTCGTAGGCGGGAGCAGTGATGGTTTCACAGTAGTAGATTTTTTGCGACGTCCCCTGTAATTTAACTTGCTTGGAGCTAACTATTTTTACCAATTGCGCGCTATAGTCGCACACTTTTTTGGCCGGGTCGTCGCCAATGACGAACATGGAGGCTATGGGGGCGTTCGGCGCACCTTGGTTCCAGCCTTCGGCACTAAGGTAGCCCACCTCATACTCTTTCACAAGGCCGTCCGCTGGCCCCATGACGTTAATGGCCGCTACCCAGTCGCTTACGGGGTAATCAAAACTGATGGGTCGCAACTGTGCGGTGAAGGTTTTATGCGCCAGGGACACGAATTTGTATGCCAAATTCGGTGTTTTGGTTTGGTCAAACCAATTGTAGTTAAAGTGTGCTACCGACACAGTTATTCCAGGATTTCCAGCGGCGAGGTTAGCTCTATGGTGAGTGCGGTTGGAAATGCGTAGGTTTGCTTGTTGAAACCCAAGGTGGCACGAGCAACGGGAGTATCCCTGGTGTCATCCTTATCGATACCTTGCACTTCGCTATAGGCAGGAAGCCCTGTCGTGTCATCAATCAAGTAGAAGCCTTGCACACCGCCGCGCCTACCACCGTTCACATTTATGTACTCGTAGACCCATTCGGCTTTTGGATGATCGCGCTTTATGTTGTCTATTTCGGCGGTTTCATAGAAAATGTCGTACAGGCGTTCATTCATGTCGGCTGCCTCGCCGCGGGGCGCAAAACTGTATTTATGCAATTGCTTGCCGCCATGTGCCACCATACCTTGGTCGGTGACTTCGAAGAGTTCCGCTGCCCGCGCTTTCCATTGGTCAGCCTGGGATTTGGAAAGAGTGACGGGCATAACGCCATCAGACAGACGAGCTGGCGCGAGATCAGGGCCGCCACCCGGCATGACACCAGCGTGGGGGCAAATGATGAACTGTAGCGGCTGCGTGACAAGATACATTTGCTTCAAGTATTCGTTGGCCTCGGCTAATGTTTTGGGTTGCACACGCCCGGTGCCAGCACCGCCATCAATGTAGGTTGTGTTGTTATCTTGACAGCGCTGCATGCTAAAAGAATCTTGCGTAAAAAGACGCTGCGCGTACAATGCCCGGAAGTTTTGCGAGCTTATTTCAGCCACGCTAGACTGGATGGTTCCTGGGTTGGTGTTGCTGGCTAGGTCGGCCTTGGTGGCGTAGGTTCGCCGCAACATGGCGACGCGAATAATAGGCTCCGAGGCAGCTTTGCCCAGTGCATCAAACAGGGTTTTAGTGGCCGCCGACGTGCTGGTTGTTTTTTGAGCTGGCTTGCTCATGCTGCCCAGCAAAAACATCAGGCCGACACCTATTGCCAAAACAACGATAGTTATAGCAACAGCGATGCCTATCCATAGCCATGGTTTTTTCTTGGCCGGTACTGGCGGCACTTGTTGCGGATTGTTACTCATGCTGGGAAGTTGATCGTCCATATTCCTCCTCGAATCTTATATGTTTTATTGTAGCAAGGTTATGATTTTTATGACAATTTTCGCTGATAAATGCAGTTTTGTATGATGCGCAGGAGGAGAAATGAATCCTCCCGCGCATCGGGGGCTAGCGAGGCTTGGTCAGCTTCGCGAGCCGCTGTGGTGTTGGCCAGCGCACGTCCGTCGCCCAACCGGCCATTTCGAACACCCGGATAATCCGGGCGTTGATGTCGATCTCTCCGCGCCGCACCCCATGCCGCGCACAGGTCGGATCGGCGTGATGCAGGTTGTGCCACGCCTCGCCGAAGGAAGGGATCGCCAGCGGCCAGCAATTGGTCGCCTTGTCCCGCGCCTTGAACGGCCTACTGCCGACCACGTGGCAGATTGAATTAACCGACCACGTCACGTGGTGCAGCAAACCCATCCGCACCACGCCCGCCCACAGGATACCCGTAAATACGGCGTGCCACGTTCCCATCACCAGGCCGCCAATCAGCCCAGGGGTCACCAGTGACACGACGACGGCCAGCGGAAAAAGCCGGTCGATCGCTCGAATGTCCTTGTCGGCCAAGAGATCCGGCGCGAACCGCTCGCGATTAGTGAACTCTCGATCGAACAGCCAGCCCACATGGGCGTAGTACAGCCCCTTCCGGACATCCCGACGGTCAGTGCCAAACCGCCAGGGCGAGTGTGGGTCGCCTTCCTTGTCCGAGAACGCGTGGTGTCGGCGATGGTCGGCCACCCATTGGATGGGCGGGCCTTCCACTGCCAGTGATCCGGCTATCGCGAGCCCGATCTTCAAGGCGCGATTGGCCTTGAACGAGCTGTGGGTGAGGTATCGATGGAAACCGACGCCCACGCCCGAGCAGGTGATTGTGTACATCAGCACAACCATCACGATATCGAGCCAACTTGGCCCCCATCCCCACTTCCAGGCAGCGAAAGCCCCTACTACTGCCGCTATCAGTGGCGCCAAAACGAACAGCTGTATTGTCCGCTGCATCGCCCTAGTGGGTGGGCTGTCGAGCAACGGCTTGGGTGTGCCGTCATTCTTTGTCATTCACACTCCTGTTGGGGGTGAACATTCTGGACTATCCAGAACAACTTTATTGTAGGGCAGTTGCGCGCGTTTGCCTACGACTAAAGACCGTCACACAACGAACATGCTGTAGAATAAAACTATGAAAGACATGCAATTCCAAATTGAAATACATGCCCCTAAAGAAAGAGTTTGGGATACTCTGTGGCAAGACGAAACGTTCCGCGAATGGGCCGGTATTATTGACCCTGGAACGCATATGGTCGGCGACTTAGAAGAAGGCAACGAAGTGCAGTTCATCTCTGCAAACGGGTATGGCGTGACAAGTTTGGTTGAAAAGCTGACACCGGGCGAATTTTTACTACTCCGACACAGTGCAGATACGCAAGACGACGGAGTGCGAGAACGTGACAAGGAATGGACGGGCGGCACGGAAAGTTACGCGTTGAAAGAGAAAGACGACACGACCACCGTAACCGTTGCGTTTGATGTTCCGCCGGAAATGAAAGAGTATTTTAGGGTCAATTATCCCAAGGCTTTGGCGCGAGTGAAGGTGTTGGCGGAAAGAAGGTGACGCGCTCTTCGAGACAATGACATGTCCAGATTTAATCTATAAGGCAGTTTACTGGGCTGGCGTTTCGCCCTGAAACATCACTATCCATTCGCCAAGCTTTTCTCTATCCACTAATTCGCACTTACTTTCTGCAGCAAGAAATGTCGCCGCTTTCGTAAAGGTGCTGTTGGTGACGACCATCGCTTTTGTGCAGCCGTATTGCCGCACAGCCATGCCAGTCACCGCTTCACGAACGGGCTTTTGATCGAGTTTCTTGCTGTAGCGCTTGATTTGGACGGCGGTTTTAACACCACCCTTCGAAGCGACAATATCAACACCATAATCTCCGCTGCGTGGTGTCATGCGCGTCTTATATCCTTGAAAACGAAGCAGCTCAGCAACATACTCTTCAAACGCTTCGCCAGTCATCGTGTCTATGTGGGCAATCTGGAGCGCGCGGAGTGCCTTTTGCTTCATTCGCTGCCTATGGGCCAGCCACAGATAAAAACTACCACCCAGAAAGAGGGCAATGAGAATGAAAATACTTGCAACAAGCGCTAAATTAGCATCATCCATGCCCTGCCGCAGGCCAAATGTCACCGCGGCAGCAACTAGAACTGCAACAAAACCCATTTCTTGCAGGGGCGTGGTTTTTCTAGGGCGACGGTATCGTTTTTTGGCGGCCATACGCTACCGTTCTGCTACTCGCAAAATCTCTTCACTACCACCATCAATCACAAGCACTTCGCCATCTCGCAGTACCTTAAATAGCAATCGCTCATCAATGAGGTTTTGTACCATCTCTTCGATTAGTGGTGATTCAGGATGGTCTGATCGATAGTGAGGCACTACGGCGTAAGGAAGAACGCCGAGACCCTTCCAAATAACCGCAGAATCATAACCTTGAGGAATAGTGTTCGGGTCATCTACAAGCTCAGCACCTTTTAGCGAAGACATCAGTACACAAACGCCAGCACTATAGCCGCCATAGGCAACAGAATCGTTTTCCAGAAATTCCCTGAGTATCTTATCGAAGCCACTTTGGCAGAATGCCCTCAGCAAGATAAAGGCGTTCCCACCCCTTGCCCAAATAAGGTCGAATTTCGATAACTCAGCCTTAAGCTCATCGCTTTTACCAAAGTAGTTCCTTAAATCAATCTCGACTGGAGTAAGACCAATTCCCTTCAATCTCTCCATCTCCTGGCTAATAGATTCAGCTCGTGCTTCCCTATCTAGAAAATCCATCGAATTACCAATGAGCGCCACGCGTTTCCCTCCATTAAGCAAGTCGTGTAATTTGTCTACATGATTGCCAAAACGGAATGAGGATAAATATAATCGCATATAGTTATCTTAGCAGAAATTCTGTGCTGGAAGCGAATACTACCAGTCATATGGACAGTACTTACGTAGTAAGAGCATACCCGTCTTTTGCGGCCTGCCCAGATGAAGCAACGCAATCTTCGGCTTTATCCTTCTACCGCTACCTCAAAACCGCCGTATGCCATTTTCTTCATATCGTTTGGCATTTCAAAATCAGTCTGATCCTTATACGCTTCATTCATTTCGTCCATAACTTTTTTGTTTACTTCATCGCGGTGTTCTTTAGAGTTGAAAACGATGAAAGAAAACCATACGTTTTCATCGGCTGATGCGCCGGCCATCTCCTGGAAAGCTCGGGATTTTAGGTCACCCATTTCCTGCTGCTTCAAATCATCACCTCTGCACTCAAAGTATTGCAGCGCACCGTGCTTCATCCAGGAATCACGTCCCATTTCAGCCATTTTCTGGTATTCGGCTTCTTTTCCTCTAGGCACCACGAGTACAAATCCATCAACATATTTTGCCATTTTACATCCCTTTCATTATGTTTATCCTAATTCATTTTAACACTTAGGCAGTTCCATATAACTAAAAGAACTCCATATGGAGCTCTCAAGTGTCAATAATTTCATTCTTGGTGCGGGTGAAGAGACTCTAACTCTCGACCTCTTCCTTGGCAAGGAAGCGCTCTAACAACTGAGCTACACCCGCAGGCTGGAATAAAACTATAGTGTATTATAGAGGAAAAGAGAGCGCGTTTCAAGCCCTATCAGCCCGCGTTTGAGTGTCGTGAGGATATCCAGCTACTCCGCACTCTTTTCATCTGGCGATCCATAACCCAGCAACCCCAGTAGCCGTCTACCTCGTGCCCTGTGGCGATTCCTCCTACCCTCATCCTGTCTACGGGCTATCTCCCCCCTCACCCACTCCTCCGCGTGAGGCCTGCGGGCATCTCTGGCGGCCGCAAAATATGCTTCAGGATCCGCAATTAAGCGATCAATCTGGTTGCCCGCTTTATCTGTCTGCGATGTCGTTTCATCTCCCGCGCTATTGAGTGATTCTTTTGTCATAAATATCCCCTATCATCTATTTGTCTTGACTGGGGCAGCTCATCCGACTCATCTGCCAACAAATCCAGTACTTCATCCATCTCTTTTTGCGTTAACCGTAGGTGATCTGGTGTTGGGCTCCACGTAGGCGAACGTACATAATAGCCAGTCATTTGTCGCGTCTCGTCACTCCTCTCTGAACCAGGCAAAATAGCCTCTAGAACCCTCTTTCCAAAGCCCCTTTTCTTATTCTTCCCTCTCTCTTCATCTTCTTGCCCTCTTGGCGTACGCTCCATTACAATCCTCCATTACATTTATTCAAATAGACTAGCATATCGCGCCTCCACAATACAACGAGTACCGCGGGCGACACGCCCACCAGTCTTCGTAGAGCTTATTTCTCGCAATCGCGTCAAACATTGTCGTCAAGCCATAAATTGGCCAGTAAGCCGCTGGATTGACGAAAACAAAACACACCGTACATGATATACGGTGTGTAGTGCGAATCAGCTCTTGGTGGCTCCTCCCAGACTCGAACTGGGGACACAAGGCTCTTCAGGCCTCTGCTCTACCAACTGAGCTAAAGAGCCAAAAAGACTGATACTAGAGGTAGTATATGTTATTTCGACTTGCTTTTCAAGAGATGGCGACGTTTTAGAACTTCGTCAACCCCCGGCCGAAAGATTTCAAACCACAGCTTGTAACCCTTATCATTTGGGTGCCAGAAATCGCCAGCAGTGAGGTGTATTTGATGAAAGAATTTATCGAACATCCGGCTAGGATACACGCGCGCCACCTTTTGATTCGCCAGCAGCCTGGCAACGATGGGCTGGTAGCCGCGCCGGAATTGAGGATATGGCAGGTCGGCAATAACCGTCTTTTCGGCTGGCAGCTTTTCGATTAATTGCGTAACATTCGCAATGAATTGCTGGTCGTCGCGCCATAGCCTGTTGCTGTCGTTGGTACCTATTTCTAGCAAAATGATGTCGGCCTGTTTCAGGTTTGCCTGCGGCAATTGCCGTTGCAGCACGTCGCCAGTCACAGCACCAGATTGGCTGTAGTTGGCTACATGCACCCGCCGGCCTGTTTGCGTCGCAATATAGTCGGCCATTTTAGCAACAAAACTATTTTGCGGACGCGACGCGCCCACGCCCTGTGACAGTGAGTCGCCAAACACCACGAGGCGAACAGCATTGGCGCCGGGTTGGCGCTGCATTTCCTGCTGCCAATACTGCTGCAATCGCGGCTTACGCACCACCATCAGCACTGCGCGTCCAGCCAACCATGCTACGCCACCCACTATCAGCGCAGGAACGAGCATTATTTTTGAATCAACCGCCCTATAGATTCGGTCAGATCGGCGGGCAGCACAAAGACTGTTTTCTGGCTCGGCTCAACCGAGATTTTTTCCAGCGTTTGCAAGGTTCGAATACTGATGCCGCCAGGAATTTTCGTCAGCATCGCCGCAGCATCTGCCACCGATTGCGCGGCCGCTTTTTCACCTTCTGCCGTGATGATAACGGCGCGGCGCTCACGTTCGGCCTCGGCTTGTTTGGCCATGGCTCGTTTCATATCCTGGGGCAATTCAATGTTCTGAATCTTCACGCTCTCCACGTCAATTCCCCATTTTTCGGTCTGCACATCCACAATTTCCATGATTTGCCGGCTGACTTCATCGCGCTTGCCCAGCAAATCGTCCAAGTCGACGTTGCCGGTGACATCACGCAGCGCCGCCTGTGCGAATTGGCTACTGGCATAAATGAAATTGGTGGTTTCTAGCACCGCCTTTTCGGCATCGGCCACACGGAAATACACCACGGCATCGACATTCACTGTCACGTTGTCCTTGGTGATGACTTCTTGCTTGGGGATGTCGATGGTGTTGGTGCGAATATCCACTTTGATAATCCGCTGAAATACCGGCACCACCACGCGCAGCCCCGGCGCGCGAATGCCTGTGAATTTACCCAGCGTCAGCACCACGCCGCGCTCGTATTGGTTGATAATTTTAATGCCACTGAGTATAAAAGTTCCTACTATGACCAGCAGAAAAATCGCAAATCCGTCCATATTTCCTCCGTTCGTTTGTTTTATTGTAATTTTGTCTACCCAGGAAGTCAAGCGATTTTTTTGACTCTATCAAGATTGTAGTTTATAATATAGACGTCACACTGTGCGAAGCAAAGGAGGTCTTTTATGGCTAAAAGACGCGGCGGTGTCCAATTCTCGACATCAAGTCGAGCAATTGTACTACCAACACAGCGTAACTCGTCCCCAAGGACGAATACAAACGTGGCAATCCCTTCGGAAGCACCTAAGGAAGTGCTATGCAAAGATTGCATGTTGTTCCATCGTGCCAGCGCCAAAGCGTGCTGGAACTGCGAACAATCCGTCTAATTAATACCCCCGAAAGAGAATTCCGCCTCACGGCTAGAGATTCTCTTTCGGGGTTTCTCTATTTACAAGCATACATACCATCCCGCGCAGCTACGGCTCGCGCGGGGCTTTACCTTGTACTATACTGATGTAATGGAACGAATTCCCCTCGCCGAACGCATGCGGCCAACGAAACTCGACCAAGTGATTGGACAGTCACATCTATTAGGCAATGGTGAGATTTTGCGGCGGATCGTGCACAGCAAAGAGCCGGTCAGCCTGATATTGTGGGGGCCGCCGGGCAGCGGCAAAACCACCCTGGCGCGGATTATCGCCAATGAAGTGCATGCGGAATTTATCGAGCTGTCGGCTGTGACGAGCGGCAAAAAAGACGTCGAAAAAGTGATTGAACATGCTCGTCAAAACTGGAATTTGCAGCTGCGCACCATATTGTTCGTAGATGAGATTCACCGATTTAACAAAGCCCAGCAGGATGCGTTTTTGCCGCATGTTGAAAGCGGGCTTATTACGCTTATCGGGGCGACTACCGAAAACCCAAGCTTCGAAGTGATTAGTCCGCTGTTGTCGCGTAGCCGCGTGCTGGTACTGCATCCGCTGAATAAAGATGAGGTAATGACGGTATTAAAACGGGCGCTCAAAGAACTGAAGGTCAGCAAAAAGGTAACGCCAAAAGCCCTGGATTACCTGGCTGAACTATCTGGCGGCGATGCCCGCGTGGCGCTAGGCAACCTAGAATTGGCGCTTTCGATGAAGGAAAAGGTAACACCCGATGTGGTAAAGGTCGCGGCGCAAAAACGCGTGCCGGGCTACGACAAAAAGGGCGAAATGCATTACAACGTCATCAGTGCGTTCATCAAAAGCATGCGCGGCAGCGATGTCGACGCCACATTGTATTATTTGGCGCGGATGATTGATGCCGGCGAAGATCCGAAATTTATCGCTCGGCGCATGGTCATTTTCGCCAGCGAGGATATTGGACTGGCTGGCAACGGCGCGCTGGGGTTGGCACTGAATGCGTTTCAAGCGGTGGAACGTATCGGTATGCCCGAAAGTAGCTACATTCTTTTTCATGTCGCCACGGCGCTAGCTAAATCGGCCAAATCTCGCCAGACCACCGATGCCATGAACCGGGCCATGGCGCTCGCTAAAAAATACCCCGACTCGCCCGTGCCGCTCCATCTGCGAAACGCCCCGACGAAATTGATGAAAGATTTGGGCTATACTCAGGACTACAAATGGGAGGCTGATTTTCAACACGCCAAAGGTTTTTTACCGGATGCGCTACAGGGCGAGACGATTTTTAAGCCTTAAATAGCAGCAGGCCTTCATACGGCTGCAGCATCACGGTGCCATTCTGCACTTCAACCGGCCGTAGCGTCGAGGCGACAACGACGCGGTGCGTATCAGCCACGGCGTAGGCGACGGTTGCGTCAGAGAAATTCAACACGACCACCGCTTCATCGTCCTGTGTTTGCAACGAAAAGGCAAAAACTTGCGGTGTATTGCCAGTGGCTTCGGCATAGACACCGCGGCGCAACACCACATGCTGGCGGCGAAGTTCTAGC
>Ga0075428_100009702_pt1 | contig 10690 bp, 10 predicted proteins | sample RhiMetdeltSRZDD2_FD_75291 | JGI IMG/M metagenome (GOLD analysis project Ga0075428, IMG submission 75291) | Populus rhizosphere microbial communities from Tennessee, USA - Rhizosphere MetaG P. deltoides SRZDD2 | ecosystem: Host-associated > Plants > Roots > Rhizosphere > Soil | place: USA... | reverse complement strand
CCATGCCATTGGGGTCATCCTGGACGGGCGCGTCAGTGAGCAGGACACGCTCGTGGGCAACCGCGGGCGCGGGGCCCGCTACAATTCCGCCGTGCGGTATGCCGATGACGAACGCTGTCCGCGCTCGCTGATCCTCGTCTGTTCGGACGATGGGATGCTGGATTTCATTGCGGGCGGGGACAGGCCGGCGGCGGCCGGAGCCAGCGAGGGCCGGGCGTCAGGCCGCCGCCCACGCGCGCCCGAACGTAGGCAAGCATGAGCACCTCGCCCCGTTGAGGATTGCCGTATTGGTAGTGTTCTAAATGTGGAGATGGCGGTGTATCTCCACATTTAGAACACTACTGTTGTTTTGTGTACGCCTGCTACGGGCATCCCAAGACACGCTCGGAGGTCTTGGTGAGCATGTTGACCACGAAGCGCACGGTGAGGAGGCGCTCGGCCAGGCCGCCGTCGCATACGTCATGCTGAACCGGGTCCGCTCGCCGGATTATCCCGACACCATATGTGGCGTGGTCTGGCAGAAAGGGCAGTGCTCTTGGACAGAGGACGGACGCCGCGACCGCCTGATGGACCTGGATGCGATCGGCAGGCCGTGGAGAGTGCTTTGGCTGTGTCACGGGGGAAGATCAAGGACCCAACGGGAGGGGCACGGCATTACTACGCCCATCACACAGTAAAACCGCGCTGGTCAAGGCCTGGCGACAAACTGCTGATCGGGGAGCATACGTTTAGCAGTAAGCTTTGCAAGAGGGCTTGACCAGAGTGTGACCGAGAGGGAACCGTAGGCCGAGGAGCGCCGGAGGCGTCTGAACCGAGGCCAAGGCCGGCGCCCTGTGGGCAACCGGCCAGCCAACGAGCAATCAGTATTCTCGCCACGTCGCGCCATAATAATCGTAGACCTTGCGGCCACGCGCGCGATCGTCCCAGTCCCAATTACTGCCCGTGTACTTTGGCGCCCCTTTGAGCTGCTGCTCCGTCAGGGTGGTGCGGTACCCCTGTGGTCCGCAGAAACTACGGTTGATGAGAAGATGACCGCAACATTGGTCGGGCCCATCTACGTACTGCCTGCGCAATCTGCAACGCCTCCTGGGCTTCGGCCAGCGTTGGGTCTTCTCCTGGAGACCGTACTTGCACGGCACACGCGGTTACGCGCTCCAGTTTATCCGGATCGCTGGGGACATGGATGCCATGCCCCCAGCATAAGTCATGGAGGGCGATCAGATCATGGGTGCGAGGAAAGGGGTGTCGACGGGACACTATGACCGCCTTGAGGTACTTCTCCGCACATTGCTGCGCATGGAAAGTCGTTCCAGAGATCAATGGCACCTTCCGTCGGAGGGCCGAGCGGGCCAGCAGCCACTCTTCTTCCGCTCGGTGCACCCAGGCCAGCGCCTCAGTCGGTTCGCTCATACAACACCCGTCCTCGGGTCGTGATCTCATGTACGAACGCATCCTGCCTGGCCAAGGCTTGCGCAATCTCCTCGGGTGTTTTCACGAGCAGATCAAGGGGAAAGGGCCGCGGCCGGAGCAGACGTGACACGCACAGAGAGCGGTCGACCGGGCGGGCCGTGGTGTCCCTAATCACGAGGAGGTCCACATCACTATCCGCCGTAGGTGTGCCAGAGCTCTAGGACCCAAACAGCACGATCTTATGGGGGTGCAGTCCGGAGACCAGACGGGGCACACTCGCCTGGAGTGCTTCTTCGGTGACTGGTGCAAAGCCAGACGGTTGCACACCAGCAACGAGCCGCGTGCTGCCGACAGGCCATGGCTTTGCGCACCTCCGTGGGTGTTGTCTGCTCTCCACAAGGCGGCGGCGCGCCTTCTGCGCTGTCCCTGCTCCTCGCCCGGCCTGGTCACCGTCGTGCGCCATGGTCAAGCCACCGTCTCCGCCAGCTCGTAGGGAGGATGCAAACCACTGAGAATCGGGTGTGACATCACCGAGAGATGCTGTGGAAGCCGATGACGGTCTGCCTGGAGTGGCACCGGCAGGGAGGCCAGTGGTTGAGGAATACCTGGCCCCAAGGCCATATGGGGGCGCCTGGCATGGTAGGGGGAGACCCGCACCTTCAGCAGACGTCGCAGGTGGCACGCACTCAGTGGGATGAGGAAGTCCACGCATGCCTGCCGGAGCGTGCCCATGCGCCGCTCACACCGTGTGTTGGCTTGGGGACTCTGGGGGGGCGTTGTGAGGCCCCTAAGTCCACGGGGGGGTATGTGCTGGTCGAGCTGTGGGGAGACAATGCTATCGCGGTCATGCAGGCGGCAACGATAGCCGTGGTCCGCTGGTATAGCTTCGCGTAGCTGCTGGAGCGTCCAGGACGCTGTTGGATGGACCGTCACAGTGCAATGGAGAATGCGACGCGTGGCATGGTCCATCACGACAAACACGGAGAGCCAGCGCAAGGTGGCGGTGACCACCACGCCGAAGTCACCCGCGATGATGGCCTGGGCATGCTTGCGGACAAAGGCGTGCCAGTGTGGCGAGGTCGCGCGTGTGCCTCGATGCTGGTCCATGCGCTTTGGCATGGACTTGCGCACCGGGCGTGGCGCTACCTCGAGGCCCAGCATCAGCAGGAGTGCATTGGCCATACGCGCCTGGCCCCATGTGGGGTTCTCGTGAGCCATACGACGAATCAGCGCTTGGGGTCCTATGGGTAGCGGAGGGTGTCCAGGCCGAGACGGCCACCGCCAGAACAACCGGCATCCCTGTCGTGGCCAGCGGAGAAACGTCTCCGGTTGGACCACAGCGAGGGCCTGTCGCCAGTCGAACCAGCGCGCGAGCCCGACCAAGGTGATCCGCGTCGCGGTGGTGGCACGGCTGGGTTTGACGTTACGCTCGTGAGACAGGGCAAGCTGTTTGCGCAGGAAGAGGTTTTCCGCCGCGAGTCCAGGAGCTGGGCGGAGGCAGAGAAGCAGGTGATACGAGGCATCGGATAAGAACCTGCGCCGCGTGCACGTCAACGGCATACGATGACGGAATAAGCCCAGGACTCTCACCATACGTAGGGCATCCTCCTGAAGCAAGGAAATGCGTCCTGCTTCTTGTCGCTACTGGGAGCATCGTTGTCCAGTGGTGCTTTGCCCTGCGCGCTATGCGGGCAGTCTGTGCGCTGATGCACGTGCGACGCAGCGATTCAATTATTGCAGACCACAAGGCAGGGAGAGACCCACTATAGCGTAATATCGGCAGACCAGCGAGACCGATGCCGTCACAGAGCGCAAAAACTCAATCTGCTCTGTGTTCTAAAATCGCGCCCTGACCGCCTCACCGGGAATTGCTGGCTCACGACTCGATTCCGTGCTACTTTTGATCAAAAACCAACTCGATTTCCCGGAGGTCAACAGCAGCCATGGTCATCCCAGAGTCATGTCCAGCATGCGGATCAACACGGTACAAGAAAAATGGCCACACTCGCCATGGCAAACAGAATCATCTGTGTAAAAATTGTGAGCGCCAGTTTAGCGCCGGCGCCGAAAACCTGCTCATTTCTTCCGAGCGACGTACAGAGATTGCCAACCTGTTGCGCGAGCGCATCTCCCTGCGCGGGATTGGCTGCACGGTGGGCGTCAGCCTGACGTGGCTGTTGCACTTCATGGTAGAATGCTTTGCCGGCTGCCCTGCGCATTTACATGTGCGGCTCCCCGCCCGTCCCGTCAACGTACTGCTGTACAAGCTCGAGGCTGAAGCCGACGAAATGTGGAGCTTTGTGCAGAAGAAGGCCAACAAGCAATGGATCTGGCTGGCCATGGACACGACCACGCGTCAGATTATTGCGTTTCACGTAGGCGATCGGAGCCGCGAGAGTGCCAAAGCCTTGTGGAGTGAGATCCTCGAAGTCTATCAAGCGCACGCAATATTTCACACGGCCCAATATGCAGTATACCGCGGTGTCATTCCGACGGCGCGCCACAAAGCGTTCACGAAGCAAGCACCGAAAACCAACCACATCGAGCGCTTCAACAATACTCTGCGGCAACGCCTGGCGCGCCTCGTCCGTGATACCTTATCCTTCTCCAAGAAGGTGGAGAACCACATCGGTGCAATCAAGTTCTATATTTGCCACTACAACCCGGAGAAAGCGGCAGCATTACCTGTGTAGCACTACCTGGGCTATACGGTAACGGTCGAGCGTGCCGCGTAATAGCTGGGCGAGCGTCTCATCTCTTGTGCTTCTGTCCTAGGGCTGCCCTACGTTTTGGAGACAAGGCAGAACCTGAACGGGAGTGGTGTGTCTCCTCGGAGTCGGTTATTTCGTAGGAATCCGGTGGAATCTGGATTTATCCATTCCTGTTATGTTCCATAATAGCATTTAGAATTCAAAAAGTGTCTGGTGACAAAGGTCCCATTCAGCGTCGTGAACGGCTCAGGAGATTCTGGAAATACAACGCGCGCGGAGCCGCATGAGTTTTTTGACCATACGGGGTACGGTCCAGTAACACCTGCTACAGCTCACGGAGCCTTGTCTGAAGGTCTAGAGATGGCTCCAAAGGTAACCACTCACATGCGTACTCTCCCGTCTGTCCCTCTGCCAAGAGCGAACCTCATGAAGCGGTTCTTCTGGTTTTGTTCGGGAGCCGATATTTCGATTCTGCGAACGTGGGACTGCTCCACAGAACACAACACCTATGCTGGGATCGGTGCGACGATTTTCCTCACCGCCGTCTTGGCGAGCCTCTCCGGCGGCTACGCGCTCTGGACCGTGTTTCAATCCTATTCTTATGCCATAAGCTTCGGCATACTCTGGGGCATACTCATTTTCAATTTGGACCGCTACATCGTCATGAGTCTCCACAAAAGCAGGGGCGGGTTCGGAGCGTTTTTCAGACAGATAACTACCGCAAGCCCGCGACTCTTGCTCGCATTGCTTATCGCCTCCGTCATCACTGTCCCACTGGAACTGAAAATATTTGAGAAAGAAATCATCGACCAGCTTGAAAGAAATCACCACCGGACGCTCAACGAAGACATAAAAAGTATAAATCAGAAGTACAGCGAAATAGCGGATCTCGAAAAGCAGAATAACATTTTAACAGAGGCCATAACGGGGAAGGAAGGTCAGAGAAACGACGCTTTCCAAGAGGTCCAGGGTGAGGCATCAGGTAACAGAGGAACAGGGATACGCGGCGCGGGCCCGGTCTGGAGACAGAAGACCAAGTTTCTTGCCCAGCTCGAGCAAGAGCTCTATGGCCTTCGCTCTCAGAACCATGCACAGATCCAACAAAACCATGCAAGAATAGGAGAGCTCAAAAAAGCAAGGGATACAGAGATTGCCCAAAAAGAGGTCCTATTACAAGAAGCAAACGGTCTTCTCGCCCGACTCGATGTCCTCCACGACTTGATCAAGAAGCAAACCACCACTGCCATCGCATTTGTACTCATTGCGGCGATGTTTGTTGTTATCGAAACTGCTCCCGTTGTCGTGAAGCTCCTCTCGAAATACGGCCCCTATGATGCCATCGTCGAGCAAAAAGAAACGGAGGTGACGCTTTCTGAGCAAAGGAAGATGGCAGAGATCCCAGACAAACTGCAGCGGGAGTCAACGAAGGAGAGCGCCCTAGACGACGTGGTACATAATTTTGTCGTACAGCAGTTTGCACAAGCCATCCAAAGGGCTGAAATAAGTCCAGATTTAGCCGCTATCCACGATACCATTGCTGCTCGAATACGAGACGAATACCGAGAGGCCATGCTGCGCAATATAGGGCGTGTTTTCCGCACAGCAGCCCCCGACCCTAAAGTCATGGGGGCTGCAGGTGCAGCGGAAGCAAGCAGACAAAAGGAGATACGAGAGAAAGGCAGGCAAGCTCAAACCATACACACGAGGATAGAGACCGCGAAATCGTTTGTGACCAAAAAACTACGAGAGTATATGAGGCGCAACGGCTCCAAATGAACTTAGTTACACGTTTCGCTCAACACTCATGTTCGTAGACGGCAACCTGCCGTGCAAAAATGGGCCACATCCCCTACATGAAGCTCTATAGCAGGATTTAGCGGTGGTCACTCTGCACGCCTGACGACATACTGCCCACGATATCCCAGGCGTTCCAGCCGCGAGCCAGCTGATCCACCGTATAGTGCCGTCGTCGTTCGTCAAAATAATGCGCCCCCAACTCACGAGACGGTTCATGGCGAGTGATAGCCCTTTGACCCCACCACCCGTGCGAGTGGGCTGCGCGGATCCTGGCCCACTCTCAGCATCTCGAGCACAGCCCGAAAATCATAGCGAGGGGACCCGCCGAGCTCGTTTCTGGCTCGTGCATTGATATATACTCTGTCGATGCCAGGGAACATCTTCCAGCCACGGCGGGCGTACTCCGCTTCATAGTGTGGAACCCTGCGTTTCAGCACCAGGGGTGCGTTCGCTCGCAGGTCGAACAGATCGTCCTGCGTCAAGGGTGTGGTCGCACTGATGATGTAACGACCGAAGCCGATGGCAGGAGCCTTCTCGATCGCCAGCAGATGCGCACTCACGACATCTTCGAGATCCACGCGTCGGTAGAGAAACTCGTTTGCCTTGATGTTGCCATCGTCGTAGGCTTGTCGCGTCTCTGTTTGGTCATCCTCTTCCGGAAAGAAGCGCGCGGTTCTCAAGACGAGGCACGCGAGCCGATGCTGCCGATGGAAGAGCTCGCACAGGTCCTCCGCCGCCGTCTTGGTGACGCCATAGATGTTTCTGGGCACGGGTTTGACCTCCTCTGTCACCCACACCGCAGGGGCTTTCGCGAGCGGCGCAAGCGCGCCACCGAAGGCGCTGGTCGTGCTGGTCAAGACGAATGCTCCCACGCCAGCCAGCGTGGCCTTCTCCAGGAGAGTGAGCGTGCCCGTGATGTTGGTATCCACGAAGCGCTGGCGGCTGTGCGTGAGGACATGGGGCTTGTGGAGGGTCGCCGTGTGCAGGACGGCGTCGACACCTACCATGCATTGCTTGACACAATCCCGGTTACTGATGGATCCGACCTTGTTGGTGAAGTCCGATGGCCTCAGGTCGAGACCGATGACCTCATGGTGCGTGTGCCTCAAAGTTCGCACCAACGCTTCCCCCAAATGCCCACTGCTCCCTGTCACCAAGACCTTCATGTCCAATACTCGCTTACTTTATGGTCAGTACCTGTTCCGCTGTCATCATCCGCCCCTGTGTCCATGCAGCGACAAAGGCGCTCTCGCCGAGAGAGTCGCGTACAGCCGCCACGGCCTGGTCATAGGCGGCTCGTTCAATAGGCGGCACGGGGGCCCCAATCGCTGCGCGCAGCGCTTCTGCACTCGCCCACAGCCGCACGGCCCAAGCCGGCTCTCCTTGCATGGCGACCACAGGCGCCAGACCTGTAAGGTCGGAGGCGATCAGCTCCTGATCACCTATGTCTCGCGCGAGCGCGAGACTCTCGTCATAGAGGACGCGAGCACACGCATGATCCCCCCGCGCGGTCTCCACTTTCCCTAACAGGGCGAGTGCTTCCGCTATCCCCTCGCGATGCTCCATCTTCCTGTAGAGTGTCAGCCCCTCCTCGACACGGGTACGGGCAGTCGCCATGTCGCCTTGGGTGAGCGCGACCCATCCCAGGAGGAGAGATGCACCAGCCATACCTTCCTGGTCACCGACCTCCCGCTGGAGCGAGACGCCTTCCTGCAGGAGTGGGTCAAACAGCACGGGCTCGGCCTGGGAGATAAAGAGGGTACCAGCCCATTGCGTCAAGGCGGCGGCTATCCCCCTCTTGTTACCTAACTGCTTAAAGAGTGTCACACTGTCTTCGAACAGGACACCGGCTCGAGTGTACTCACCCTGCTTCGCGTTGAGCAATCCCAAGGTAAAAAGCAACCAGGCGACGCGACCCTGGTCGTCGAGAGCTCGAAAGAGGGCGAGACCCTCCTCCATCAGTCCACGGGCGGCAGCAAAATCGCCGCGTCGCCAGGCAGCCGTGCCAAGACGATCGAGCGAGAGCGCAATGCCCCCCCTATCACCAAGCTCCCGGAATAAAGCCAGGCTCTCCTGGGCCAGGACCTCACCCCGGGTCTAGTTGCTCTGAACGAAAGCTAGACGTGCCGCAGCCAGGAGCGCCTTGGCGCGTACATCCGTTGCCACCTCATCACTGCTTGCCAGAGCCCGCTCTAGGAATGCTCGTCCTTCCGTGCGATGGCCACGGATGACCCAGAAGCGCACCAGCGCCGTCCCCAGGCGCAAGGCCAGCGCCGTTTGCTCGCTTTCGAAAGCCCAGCGCAAGGCTGCTCGGAGGTTGTCATGCGCACGCTCTAACCGCTCCAACCAGGGGACGAGCTGCGGTCCTTGCAGCGCAGACTCCGCCTCCGCAGCGACACGGCAAAAGTAGTCCGCATGTGCCTGGCGGGCCATGGCCCCATCTCCATGTGCGATGAGGGCCTCGTGTCCATACTCCCGAATCGTTTCCAGCATCCGGAGAGACGGTTCCTCACCGTCTTCCCCGGTGTGCTCCAGGCGTTGGAGTAAACTTTTGTCCACGAGCGAGGTAATGCTCTCTAACACATGCTCTGCCCCAACACCAGCCTTGACGCAGACGGCTTCTGCGGCCTGCAGGGTACAGCCGCCAACAAAGACAGAGAGCCATCGGAAGAGGCGCTGCTCCCAGGCATCGAGGAGGTGGTAACTCCACGCGATCGTGTCGCGCAGCGTCTGTTGGCGTGTCGGCACATCACGCGATCCGCTTGTCAGCATGGTAAGCCGCTGGCCGAGACGCGCCAGCAGGGCCGATGGAGAGAGCAGCTTCATGCGCGCCGCTGCAAGCTCAATAGCCAATGGTAGCCCATCGAGATGGACACAGATCGCGGCGACGGCGCTCGCATTGGCCATGGTCAACTTGAACTCGGGCGGCACGGCCTGCGCCCGCTGGAGAAAGAGGGCCACGGATGGCAAGCGCGCCAATTCTGCCAGGGCAGGGAGATGCGCTGGATCGGGCACAGCCAGTGGCTGCACAACAAACTCATGCTCAGCGCGTACATGCAAGACCTCCCGGCTCGTCACCAGCACCTTGAGTTGCGGACAGGCCATGAGCAGCTCTGCCACCTGTGAGGCGGCGCCAACGACCTGCTCAAAGTTATCCAGGAATAACAGCACTGGTTGCGGCTGCAGCGCGGCTGCAAGACGTGTGAAGAGCACTTGTCCCTCTCCATCCCGGATACCCAGTGCTTGTGCAATGGTGGGTATGACCAGCGCGGCTTCGTGGATGGACGCGAGCGAGACAAAACAGATGCCCCCGGCGAAGCGGTCACGCAGCTCTGAGGCCACCTGGATGCCCAGGCGGGTTTTGCCGGTACCACCAGAGCCTGTTAAGGTCACGAGGCGCACGTCCTCGCGGCGCAAGCGTTGCCCCAGGGTCATCACCTCGTGCTCGCGGCCAATCAGCGCGGTCGGTGGCACCGGCAGACTGCCATAGCGACCCCCAAGCGTCTTGGGCGGCGTCAAATTGGTCGGTAGATCCACACACACGACCTGGTAGAGAGGGACGGGGTGCTCGAAGTCTTTGAGGCGGTGTTCTCCTAGCTCATGCAGATGCACACCTGATGGGATATCTTGTACCACAAGATCGCGGGTCGTCTGCGAGAGCAGGACCTGCCCGCCATGGGCAGCACTCATAATCCGCGCCGCATAGTGGAGCTCCAGGCCCACGTATCCCTCGGCTAGGCGCGCCGGTGCACCGGTGTGCAGCCCCATGCGCACACGCACGACGACGGCTTCTGGCCAGGCATAGGTGGCAAGGGCGCGCTGTGCCGTGACGGCGGCACAAAGGGCATCACGGGCCCGAGGAAAAACTGCAAACAGCGCATCGCCCTGGGTATCGACCTCGTGACCGCCATAGGTATGGAAGGCGGTGCGCAGCAGATGACGACACGCCGTTAACAGCTCAGCGTAGCGCGCTCCGAGCTGTTGGAGCAAGTGCGTGGAACCCTCGATATCTGTGAAGAGCAACGTGAGCGTTCCTGTCGGTAAATCACGCATGCGACACCCCCTTGCACTTCTCCAGATGACATCGCTCTCCAGCCGCGTCATGTACTGGTATTATTTCCGCAGCAGCGTTCCTGTATTATACGGTATTTCTGCGTCCGCCTCCTTGTATGGAGCTCTTCATCGGGCCTCGACAACTTAACCACACTCCTGTACAGCCTCAGCCCAATCTGGCATATTCACGCAGCCCAAGCAGCTCTTCCTGAGAGGAGTGTGCCTTCTCTCACCACTGTGCTTGATGTGGAGCTGCCATGACGCTCTCAGCCACGCCCAATCTCTACATGTAGTGGACTGCAATCGAAATGGGTCAGGACTGCAATCAACGGGTCTGAGACCACATTATCTGCGACTGAGAGCGCCAAGTATGTGCTCCTGTCTTCTATGCCTCTAGACCTGGCCCTGGGAGCCTCTCATAATGCACCAAACTATCCTTCTATGTTGCCGCTGTTGTCAAGCCTCCTTCCGTATGAACTGGTTGCGAGTTTTGCCAATTAGCCTAACCGCTTGAAATATGAAGGGAAAACCTATGCAGAGGCGGCCGGGCCACCTCTGGAGCGCATGAGCAAAACATTCAGTGCTCATGCGCCTTTTATCCCTACAACGTCACTTTAGAGTGTTGAGCAAATTTGCCCACGTAGAATCACAGCTTTGCAGTCGCCAGCGACGAGGGAAAGCAGCCTTTGATGTACCCATAAATCCTTGTGCTAGAAGAG
>Ga0075428_100009699_pt1 | contig 10691 bp, 9 predicted proteins | sample RhiMetdeltSRZDD2_FD_75291 | JGI IMG/M metagenome (GOLD analysis project Ga0075428, IMG submission 75291) | Populus rhizosphere microbial communities from Tennessee, USA - Rhizosphere MetaG P. deltoides SRZDD2 | ecosystem: Host-associated > Plants > Roots > Rhizosphere > Soil | place: USA... | reverse complement strand
TGCTCTTCGCTCTCGCCTGTCTCCTGCCGTCGGTGCTCTGGGCGGCGGCGGTGCAGCAGGCGCACGGGGACTTCATGCGTCTCTTCCACACCTTGCAAGTGGACCCGACCTTGAGCCGCCCGCTCGGTTCGCGGCTCTTCGATTTCCTCTGGGCCGGATGGTTGGCGGTGCCGCTGTCGGTGGCGCTGCTCGGTGCGGTGGGGTGTGCGCGCTCGCTCCGTTGGCACCGAGGCGCCGAGTTCATGCCCCTCCTCCTGCTCCACCTCGGAAGCTTGCTGCTCGCCACCTGGAGCACCGGGACGGGGAATCAGCCGCGCTACTTCATCTTGGTGGGGTCGCTCTGCGCGGCCTACGCGGGGGCCGCCCTGGGCGGGGCGCTGCAGCGCTCGCCGCGTTCCGGGCTGTTGCTCGCTGCCGTCGCTCTCTTGCTCGTGCCCTGGACGGGAGCGCTCTTCCCGCACGAAGGGGAGCTGTGGATCCGGCACATCCCACGTCTGCGGCAGGTGACGGACTGCGTTGCAGTGTCTCGAACCTCGCAGGCACTGCAGGAAGCGCCGGTGGTGTGGATCGCCGACGAAGCGGGTTACTTCTTCCTCTGCCGGGAGCGTCTGCCGGTGGAACGCTATCATTCCATGCCGCGCGCCGAGAGCGACGCGAGCGCGATCGCGACGGCGCTGCGGGGTGAACCGGTCGCGCTCGTGGTCCTGCGAGACAACGCCGAATCGGAACGCCGCTGGCAAGGCCTCGCCGCTGCCCTGGGGGAAGAGTTCCAGGTCGAGGAGAGGGGAGAGCGCTGCGCCGACTACCGGCTCCTCGAGTTGCGTGCGCCGCCAGCGCCACGTAGCACGCCACCCACTTCGACGGGAGCGGACACGCCGCGGTGAAGGGTCACCCCCCACGGGATCCCTTGCTGGCCAGGGAAGGCCGTGGTTAAGTGTCGCGGCATGCTGGCCTGAGCGGCGGGACGCAGCGCGGCACGACGCAGTTCCTGGGACGCAGGGTCGGGAGGAGTGTATGGGGCAAACGTTCGTTCTCGGCGCCCTGTTCGTGCTCGCCACGGCATGCGCCAACGTCCTGCAGAAGAAGGCCATGCAGGGGTTGGGAGAAGTGACGGTGCCCTCCGTGGAGGCGTTGCGCCGACTGGTGGTGAGCCCGCAACTCTGGGGCGGTCTCGGTTGCTGGGCCCTGGCGCTCGTTTCCTATATGATCATCTTGTCGCGGGTGCCCCTCAACGTGGCGACCTCCATCGCCTCGCTCAGTTTCGTCGCCGTGCTCCTCGCCTCTCGCCTCGTCCTCGGGGAGCCCATACCGCCGCTCCGCATCCTGGGTTTCGCCTGTATCCTGGTGGGGATGTCCATCGTGGCCTACACCCAGCGCGGCAGCGCTTGAGCCCGGCGGGGATGGGTCGCATGCCCGAACCTGCCCACAGCCCTCGCCGGCCGGGAGCGCAGCGCCACGTGGCGGCGCTCCTCATTCTCGCGGCGGCGGCGACACTCCTCTTCGCACAGGTGCTCGACACGGGATTCTGGAGCCCGGAGGACGCGAGCGATCTGTGGCGGCTGTCGCAGAACGAGCAGGAGTCACACTTCCGCCCGACGCTGGCAGGCGGCTATCCCACCAATCCGGTTCTGGCCCTGGAATACCGCCTCTTCGGCACCGACGCTCGCGCCTACTACCTGGTCAACCTGTTCGTGCACATCCTGAACGCTTGGATCGCCTACGCTCTGGTGATCTCGCTCCTCCATGACGCCCCGGCGGCCCTCATGGCAGCCTTGCTCTTCGCCGTGGGGGTGGGGAGTTATGGCAAGAACCTCATGTTCGCCGGCGGGATTTCGAGCCTGCTCTACGCCAAGGTGGTCTTGGCGGGCACGCTGCTCTACGTGTGGAACGAGCAGAAGAACGCGGGGCGCCCGCTCGGGCTGTACGCCTTCGCCTTCTTTGCGGTTTTCCTGCTCAGCTTGTTCATGCGCGGCGGCAGCTTCAGCATCCTGGCCTCCTGCTTGTTCTACAACTTCTTCTTTCGCCCCGAGCGCCAGCGTCGGGTGCTCCACACGACGCTGGTCCTGGCGCTCGTGACCGCTGGCGTCGCCCTGGTGGTGCGTTGGTTCCTCGGTCCAGGGCTCGGGCCGGGCAAGGTGGATCCCGGTGCCTTCCTGGTCAATCTGCCGCGATATCTGGTCCTCATGGCCTTCCCGGTGCAGCACTCCGAGCTCCTCGCCGATGCTTCCGGGTTCGTGCGCTGGCTCTACGCTCTGGCGCCGATCATCCGCGTCTTCGTGGGTCTCGCTTTCCTGTCCTATTCGATCTTCGGCATCGTCTTCGGCAATCGCGCCATCCGTTTCTACATCGGCTGGATCTACGTCATGGTGGTGCCGTTCGCCGTCTTCCGTTACCCCACGGACTGGCTCAACCTCCGCTTCCTCTACCTGGAGTCGCTGGGTTTTTGCGTGCTGCTCACGAGCGGCGCCATCTACGTCTCCAGGTTGCTGGCGCACCGCCCGAGGCGGCGCTTCGTGCCCTACCTGGTGCCCCTGTTCTACGCCGCCATGAGCGCCATCCTGATCACCAAACTGGACGGCAAGAACGAGCGCCTGGCGGCGCGCCTCGACCTCCGGGCCCTCGGGGTGGTCGACCACGGCACCGACTCCCCCCGCTGACCCCTCGTCTCGGTGCGGCCTGCCTCCACCGATTCAGGGTTTCCCTGAGGCTGCAAGGAGTGCGGGCCGAAGGCCAGTCCCAGTTTCGGACCGGAAGCCCAGCCGGTCAGGCTCCCCTACCTTGGCAGTGCAACAGCTGCGGTCCAGCGCCAGGCGGCCTCTGGCCCGCCCTGGCGGGGGGGCCGCCCCGAGTGCTAAACTAGGGCACGCCTTGCAGCTCTCGGCCGTGACGCCAGCGCCGGCGGCGCGCCTCTGAAGCCGGTGGGAGGGAGCAAGGTCTGGCGTCAGCGGCCAGGAGAGTCCGTCTGCCCGAACCCGCCTCCCGCACTGCAGGGTGATTCTCGTGTTGGCCATGGCATGGATTCGCTCACACCGTGACCACGGCGCTCCGCTGGGAGGCGGTGGCCGGGTGCGTTGCCGCACCAGGGCATGGCCCTGGGGCGTTTGGCTGCTCGCCTTCCTCCTGTGCACCGGCAGCACCGGTTGCGGTGGCACGGCAGCACCGCGCGGCACCGCGGAGGACGAGCCCGGCGTCGTCGATCTCACCGATCCGAAAACACCCATTCCGCCGGAGCGCTTCCTGCAGCCCGACAACGCCCTGATCGCCCCGGGAGATCAGATCTATCTCAAGGCGCTCAGCTACGAAGACCTGAATGGCACGATGACGGTGGCGCAGGACGGCCGGATCAACGTGAGCCTGCTCGGGAGCGTGCGAGCCGCCGGACTGACGCTGGCGCAGCTCGACGACTCGCTCACCACGCGCTACTCGTCGTATTTCCGCAACTTCGATCTGGCGGTGGTCCTGGTGGAAAGCTCCGCGCGCAACGTCTACGTCCTCGGGCAGGTACGGAACCCGGGACGCTTCGCCTTCGGACCGGGAGACCGGGTGGTGCACAGCCTGGTGCTGGCGGGCGGTCTCATGGATACGGCCCGGGAGAACAGCATCATCCTCATGCGCCGCGACCCGGAGGGCACCGACCACGCCTACCGCCTGGATTTCGCCCGGCTGCACCAGGCGCTGGCGCCGAAAGACATCTACCTGCAGCCAGGAGACTTGGTGTTCGTGCCGAAGAGCCGCTTCCGCACCTTCACCGATTTCGCCAAAGAGTTCCTGGACGTCGCCCAGCGCACCGCCATCACGGCGCTGCTCGTGGACGATCTAGCTTGGAGACAACGTGTCGAGAACGTCTCGGTGGCACGCTGACGTCACCACGAAGACTCCGGTGCCCCAGAGCACCGCGACCCCGGCGGCGGCACGGCCGGCGTCCGTGCGTCCAGCGGTCTCCAAGCCGGTCATCTACTCCTTCCTGGAGCTCCTCTTCGGGCGCTGGATGATCATCGCCGGCATCTTCGGCTCCGCGGTGTTCTGGTCGTACCTGACTTTGGCACGGGCGCCGAACACCTACGACGCCAAGGCGGAGGTGCTCATCCGGCGCGGCAAGCTGCAGGTGGTGCAGAACGTTCCCATCCTGCGCCAACAAGAGGAACTCGGTTCCGAGGTGGACATTCTCAACTCGATCACGGTGCTGGACGAGGTGGTGAAGCAGCTCCTGGCGCTCACCGAGCTGCCCAAGAATCTGGACCAGGGCGAGCGGCAGTTGATCTTCGGCACCTACGCGCCCACGCGGCCCCCGGCCGCGCTCTCCTCCCGGGACCTGCCCACCACGGATCCAGCCCGGCTGTTCAAGTACCTGAAGAACAAGTTTCGCGTCGAGAAGTTCGGCGAGTCCAACGTCATCCAAGTGTCCCTGGACTCGCCCAGCCCCGCCTTCTCCGCCGCGGCAGTCAACACCCTCATCGAGGTCTACGAGAAGTTCAATCTCACCATGGAGCAGACCCCGGGTCAGTCGCAGTACTTCGCCCAGGAGATCCGCAAGGTGGACGACGAGATCGACGAGCTGCAAGGACGGATGGCGAGCTTCAAGAGTGCCCACCAGGTCGTCGACCTGGGGAAGCAGCAGGAACTCCTCGCCCTGCGCCGGCACTCTCTCGTCTCCGAGCTCGACGAGCTGCAGGTGGACAAAGCCGCGCTGGAGACCGACCTGGCGGCGGTGCGGGAGCGTGACAAGGGGCGGGTGCCCGCCTTCCTGCGCAAGGACGAGATGGTGGTGAAGATGCGCCAGGACCTCAACTTCCACGCCGCCGAGCTGGCCCAGCTGCAGTCGAAGCTGACCGAGGACAATCCGCTCGTGGTGGCCAAGCGCGAGGAAGTGGAGACGCTGCAGGACAAGCTGGCGCAGGAGGAGAAGCGGGTCATCGCGCAGCAGGAGCATCTGTACGCCCAGCTGAAGAGCCGCGAGGCCGAGCTGCAGCACAAGATCACCGAGGTGGACACGCTGCTGGTGGCCTACCCCGGGGTGGAGGCGAAGCTGGACCGCTACGACCGCGACATCACCCAGCGGACCATGAAGAGGGCGGACATGGTGGAGCAGCTCTTCAAGTCGGCCACCCTGGAGAGCCCCGACGAAGCCATGAACAAGGTGAAGGTGGTCAGCTTCTCTTCCGTACCGACGCTCCCCGTGGAAGCGCGCAAGGGCTTCAAGTTCATGGTGGCCGTGGTCTTCAGCTTGATCCTGGCCTTCGTGGTGGCCGGCTTCGTGGACAACGTGGATCACACCATCCGTCGGCGCGAGCAGGTGGAGGATCACCTGGCGCTGCCGCACCTGGCCTCCATCAGCACCCATTACCTCTGAGGCGGGGCCTGTCACCATGAGCAAGATCTTCGATGCCCTGCGCAAAGCGGAACAGAACTCGGTGGAGCTGGTGGTGCCGCCCCTGGAGGGTGGAACGCCGGGGACGGAAGCGCACCCCCGGGAGGTGCGGCTCCAGGAGACCGAGTTCGGCCGGCTGAGCAGCGCCGTGATCAGCAGCTTCACCAGGGTGAAGGAGGGCCGCATCGTGCTCGTGGTGGGCGCTGCGGTCCGCGAGGGCGCCACCTATGTCACCGCCCACCTCGGGCAGGCTCTGGCCGCCGGCTGCGGCGGCGACGTGCTCTGCCTGGACGGCAACTTCCACGATCCGAGCTTGGCGCGGCACACCGGCGCCAAGTCGGGCCTGGGCCTCACGGACGTCGCGGAGAACGGCTACACCCGGGAGCTCGCCAGCGTCATCCAGCCCGGCGACACCAACAACCTCTTCGTCGTCACACCGGGGAGAAAGAGGCTGAGCTCCGTGGCTTTCTTCGACAGCCCGCAGTTCGACGCCATGCTCGCGGAGATGCGCCGGACCTTCCGTTTCACCCTCGTCGACGGTCCACCGCTCCTGGCCTACCCCGATTCGATCCACCTGGCGGCGCGGGTGGACGGCATCCTCCTGGTGGTGCGCCAGGGACGTTTGAAGCGCGAGGTGCTGCAGAAAGCCATGGACCCCTTGCAGAGCCAGGATGCCCCCATGCTGGGGGTGGTGCTCAACCGGCGCCGCTTCGCCATCCCGCACTTCGTGTACAAGCTCATCTCCTGACGGGAGCCGGCGGACGATGCGGCTCAACGCCCGCTATCTCAGCAACTCCCTCTTCGATTTCATCGAGAACACCAAGCTCGGGGACCGGCTCTTTCGACTCGGCCGGCTGGCAGCCTTCGGCTTGGTGTTGCTCGTGGTGGGCAAGTTCGCCTCCGGGCAGTTCCTGAGCTTCCGGTACCAAGACGTGCTGTTCATGGCCATCGCCGGTGTGGTCTTCATGCTGGTGTTCTGGCGTTGGGAACTGGGCATCATCCTCGTCCTCTGCAGCACCAGCTTCATCGTTTACTACGACGTGCTGCCGACGCTGTCGCTGTACCACTTCATCCCGGAGATCCCGGTTCTGGAGCATCTCCGCCTCACCCTCGGCCAGGGGCTCATGCTCTTCCTCCTGGCGGCTTTCTGCTTGAGCGGCGAGATCGGCACGGCGCGCCGCCGGCTGGCCACGCCGGTGGCGGCGACGGTCCTCTTGTTCCTGCTGGCCATGCTGGTGGTTTCCATGGTCGGGTTGGCGTTCCGCGGCGTCGGCCTCCGCATGATGGTGGAGACCTCGAGGTCGTACTGGTTCTACCTCATGTTCTTCGTCGGCGCTCTTTGCCTGCGCAGCCGCAGGGAATTGCGCCTCCTCCTGCAGGCTTGCTTCTGCATGTCCCTGATCGTCGCCGTGCTCATGTACGCCCAATTCTTCGCCGGCGAACGGGCCAAGTTCTTTCTCGGCAACTCGATCCGGGTGGAGTCTTTCGGTGGCTTCGCCGGCCGCATTCTGCCGCCCGGAACGGAGCTCATCTGGACGACCGTGCCCTTCGTGGTCTCCCGCATCCCCTTGTGCTCGCCGCGTGGCGCCCGGGGTCTTTACCTGGCGCTGTTTCTTCTCCTCGGCGGCTTGCTCCTCACCTTCACCCGCAGCATCTGGCTAGGAGTCCTGCTCTCCATGGCGATCATGGCGGTGCTCGGCCGCGGCGCCATCCGCCTCGGCGTGGCGCGGATCTTCTTGGCCATGGTGGTGAGCGTGGCGCTCCTGCTCTTGCTGCTCAGCATCGTCTCCACCGAACGGGAAAACTACATGACCCCGTACATCAAGCGCTTCACCTCGATCTTCAAGGCCGAGTCCTACGCCGAAGGCAGCTCCGCCGGAGCCCGCTTCATGGAAATCAGCGCCGCCTGGCCGAAGATCGTGGAGCACCCTTGGTTGGGGATCGGAGTGGGCGGCGTCTATCGCTACGAGGAGGACTGGGACGAAATCTGGCAGTCGCACTACTGGCGGCCGGTGAGCTACATCCACAACGCCTACGTGCTGCTGCTCACGCAGGGCGGCGTCCTGGCGCTCGGGACGTGCCTCACCATGTTCGTCACCTTCTTCGTCCGCGCCCGGCGCGTCTATCACACCTTGCGGTCGCCGGAGGATCGCAGCATCGTCATCGCCTGCATCGGTTCCACCGCCTCGATCCTGCTGGCGTCGGTGATGCAGCCCAGCCTGTGGTATCCCCCCGCCGTGCCCTGTCTGGCGCTCATGCTCGGCATCGTGGAAGCGGTGCGCTATTTCTCCGAGCGGGACGCCGAAGCCGCAGTGGTCTGGGACAGCAGTCGCTGATAGTGTGCCTCCAGCTTCTCGCCGACCCGTGTCCAGGTGAAGTCACGCAGGATCGTGCGGCGCCCTTCGGCGCCGAGACGCGCTGCCAGCGCCGGCTGGTCGAGCACCGCCTCCAGGCGCGCCGCCAGCGCCTCGGGCTCCCCGGGAGGCACGAAGAGGCCGTTCACTCCGTCCTCGATCAGATCCGGAAAACCGCCGACGCGGGACGCCACCACCGGGGTGCCGCAGGCGAGGGCTTCCAGGTTCACCAGCTCGAACACGGATTCCAACGACGGGGTGGCGAACACCGTCGCCGCCTGGTAAGCACGGAGCAGGCGTTGCGGGTCACGCAAGTCCGGCAGGTGTTCGATCTGGTGGAAGCCGCGGGCTTCTTCCGCCGCCAGGGCCTGCCGGAAGGTCTCGCCGTACTGGGGGTCGCGGCTGATGGTGAGCAGCACGATGCGGGCCGGGCGCCGGAAGTGACGCAGCGCTTGCACGAGCACGAGGGGGCCCTTGTGCACCTGCAAGCCGCCGACGAAAAGGACCGTGCGCGGCTCCTTGAGCTCCGGCCGCGGCTGGAAGAAGCGCTCGTCCACGCCGTAGTGCACCGTGCCGATGCAGGCGTCGGGGACGCCGATGGCCTGCAGCGCCGGCACCGTGGAGGTGCAGCCGGTGAGGAAGAAGTCGGCGCCACGGCGCAGGATGGCGCGGCTCAAGCGGTGCTGGCGGTAGTGGAAACGGTAGGTGACGTCCAGGGTGTGGCACCAGAGCACCCGCGGCATGGGCACGCGGCGCAGCAGCCAGAGGAAGCCGAGCTCGATGTCGTTGTGCAGCTGCACGATGTCGTGGCCCCGCGCTTGCCGGGCGAAGCCGGGCTTGTAGAGATACTTGACGACGTAGTTGTGCGGGAAAACGCGGTTCTCGACCTTGGCGAGGAAGAGGTCCAGGCCCTGGCGCGTCCGCGGCACGAGGTTGAGCGCCGGCCAGCGCACCACGCGGAGGCCCTGCCACTCGCTTTCCTCGTGTTTCCAGAGCGCCCGTTGCCGGGCATCGGTGTTGAGGGTGAGGATGTCGACCTGATGGCCGCGGTCGCGGAGCGCCAAGGCGCTGTTCTTGAGCACCCGTTCGCCGCCGCCGGTCACGGGATCCCAGAAGGGGCTCACCATGAGGATCCTCACGGCGAGACTCCCCGGATGCGTTCGGGTGCAACGCTGTAGGTGTCGGTGTCCTGCGGGTCGTACTCCACGTCGGCCACGGCGAGCACGGCGAGCTCGGTGCCGGCATCGGCGACCAGACTGTGCGCGACCCCGGGGGGCACGCGCACCGACACCGGAGCGGCGGCGTCGAAGCGCACCTGCGCTCGCCGTTCGCTTTCGGTGTCGTAAAGGTAGAGAGTGCCGCTCCCGGCCACCGGACAGAACCACTCCGTCGTGCGCCGGTGGAAGTGGTTGGCCCGCGTCTCGCCGGCGGCGCCGACGGAGAGGTACACCTCGCCGAAGGGCCGGCCGCCGAGGTGGCGGGATTGCAGGGCCTTGAGGAACCAGCCGCGGCTGTCGTCCAGCCGGCGCAAAGGCCGTACCTCGTACCAGACGTCGCTCACCTCAAGAGCTCCCGCTCATGCCCGCGCCTCCGAGGGGGCGGGCGCGATACCAGGCGATGGTGCGCCGCAGACCTTCCTCCAGTGCCACCTGCGGGCTCCAGCCGAGCAGCTGCCGCGCCCGGGTGTTGTCGCAGTAGAACTCCCAGGTCTCGCCGGGGCGGTAGGGCAGCTTGCCCAACTCGGCGCGCACGGGATTGCCCATCAAATCGAGAACGAGGGCGGCCACATCGCGGATGCGCCGTGGCTCGGCGCAGCCCAAGTTGAGCACCAAACCCTCGACGCCGTCCGCTTCGGCGCAGCGCAGCAATCCTGCCACGATGTCGTCCACATAGTTGAACTCCCGCGTCTGCTCGCCTCCGGTCATGGGGAAGTCGCGCCCGGCGAGGGCGCTCTGGATGAGCGCAGGGACGAGCAGAGCCGCCGTTTGGCCGGGGCCGTAGGTGAGGAAGGGGCGGACGACGACGGCGCGGAGACCGAAAGCGGAGCAGAGCATGCGGACGAAGGCCGTCGCTGCCGCCTTGGCGGCAGAATAGGGGGACACCGGCGCCGGGTCCTGGCTCTCCCGGAAAGGCGCCGGCCCGTTGCCGTATTCCTCGCAGGTGCCGACGTGCACCAGACGGCCGACGCCTTGCACGAGACAAGCCCGGGCCACGTGCACCGCCGCCATCTGCGTGCTCCGCACTTGGGCTTCCAGGTGCGCCAGGTCGCGGGCCACGTCCACCGCGCTCGCCAGGTGGAAGACGACCTCCGGGCGCAGCTCCGCCAGCAGCCTGCCGGCGGCATCGGCTTCGCCCAGGTCGGCGGGGTGGTAGGCGACGCCCGCCGGCAACGTTCCTTCCGGCAGCGCTTCGCGCCGGCGCCGCCCGACCACGGCGACCGTGTCGCCGCGGCGAACGAGACTCTGCACCAGGTGACGGCCGATGAAGCCGGCGCCGCCGGTGACCAGCACGCGCATGCCTTCCCCCAGGGTGATTCAGGTCCCGAAGCGGGCGCGCGGCGAGGCGAAGAAGTCCCGGTACCAGTCGATGGTCTCGAGGAAGCCGCGCTCCACGTCGTACACCGGTTCCCAGCCGAGCAGGCGCCGTGCCTTCGCCGCCGACAGGTACTGGTGCGGAATCTCGGCGCGGGCCTCGCCCAGGACCACGGGCTCGAGGTTGGTGCAGAGCATGAGCTCGCGCAGGCGGCGGACCACGTCGAGGACGGTCATCTGGATCTCGTTGCTGAAGTTGAAGGCCTGTCCCCACAGACTCCGGTCGTCCATGCGCTCGGCGAGGGCGAGATAGGCGTGCACCGCATCGAGCACGTAGAAGTAGTCCCGCACCCAGGTGCCGTCGCTGCGGATCACCGGGCGTTCGCCACGCAGCAGCGCCTTGATGGTGCCCGGAACCAGGCGGTTCCAATTCAAGTC
>Ga0075428_100009697_pt1 | contig 10692 bp, 8 predicted proteins | sample RhiMetdeltSRZDD2_FD_75291 | JGI IMG/M metagenome (GOLD analysis project Ga0075428, IMG submission 75291) | Populus rhizosphere microbial communities from Tennessee, USA - Rhizosphere MetaG P. deltoides SRZDD2 | ecosystem: Host-associated > Plants > Roots > Rhizosphere > Soil | place: USA... | reverse complement strand
TCCCGCTGTCGCCGACAATCTTCGATGCCAACGTAACGCTAGCCAAACAGAAGGGCGCGCCGGTGGAATGGCGCCCGCTGGAGCCTGTCGTCACAACCGTCGGTTCGGCCGCGCTCTTAGCCAAAGCAGCCAACCCGCATACGGCTCTTCTCTTCATCGACTTTCTGCTTTCCAAGGAAGGCCAGCAATTGATCCTGAAGGGTGGACTCTGGTCCCCACGCGAAGACATGGGTTCTTTGGAGCAGAAATTTACGAAAAATTATTTAGACGAAAAATATTCGTCGGAAGAGATGGAAGCGAAAATCGGCCAGTGGGAAGGGTTGCTGCGGCAACTCTTCATTCGCAAGAGATAGATAGCCCCTAGCGGCGCCTAGGGAGGGAGACAACTTAAACATGCGAACAAAGGCTTTACGCTTGATCTTGATTAGCTTTATTTGTCTGATGTCCGCCGCACTCCAAGCTAACGCTGCGGCGCCGATGACCATCGCGCAGTTAGCTCTGTATCAAGGCGCGGATCGCGAAAAAATTCTCATCGACGGAGCCAAGCGCGAAGGACAATTCACTCTTTATGATTCGCACACCTGGTTTCGCATCTACGTCAAGGAATTCGAGAAAAAGTATCCTTTCATCAAGGTTTCCGAGTGGCGCAATGATTCAAAGAACCTGATCCGCCGGGCAATGGAGGAGTTCAACTCCAGCCGCGCCATTGTCGACGTTGTCGAAACGACTTCTGAAGGCATGGGACTGATGAAACGCGACGGCTTGTTTCAAGAATATTTTACTCCGGAAGCGCGCTTCTACCCCGACACCGTCAAGTCGAAAGGAAAAACCGGTGTCTATTATCTCGGCGATCGCGAGACTTACAACAGCTTGGGATTCAACACTACGATCGTCGGTTCGAATGATGCGCCGAAGGCGATCAAGGATCTGCTCGATCCGAGATGGAAAGGCAAAATGTCCATCGCCGGCACTTCCACCGGAGTGCGCTGGATCGGCAGCATCATCGAGATCATGGGTCGCGAGTTTCTCGACAAACTCGCCGAACAGGAAATCACAATTCAGGACATGTCGGGCGCCGCGTTGGCGGGGCTGGTGGGGTCAGGCGAAGTGCCTTTGTCGCCGACAATTTTCGACGCCGACGTGACCGTGGCGAAACAAAAAGGCGCGCCGATCGAGTGGCGTCCGCTGGAGCCGGTGGTCACGACTGTGGGCTATTCCGGTTTGTCCTCGAAAGCTTCCCACCCGCATGCCGCCCTGCTCTTCCTCGACTACGTTCACTCAAAGGAAGGACAGCAACTGATGATGAAAGGTGGACTCTGGTCGCCGCGCGAGGATACTGGAACGCGGGACCAGAAGTTCAAAAAGATTTACCTCGATGAAAAATTCTCCCTCGAGGAACTTGAAGTGAAATTCAGCCAATGGGAAAATCTGATGCGCCAATTGCTCGTGAAAAGAAGATAACGTGTCGGATTCTCCACGATAGCAGAACAAACAAGGAGCGAATCAGCCTATGAACAAGCGACCTCTACCCTATCCCGATCTGATTCTATACAACGGCAAAGTCCGCACCTTCACGAGCGAGACCGCAACTTGTGAAGCCCTCGCCTGCGTCGGTTCGCGCATCGTCGCCACGGGAAATTCCGACGAAGTTCGCCGCCTCGCCGGCCCGGAAACTCAAGCGATCGATCTCAAAGGCCGGACGGCCATTCCGGGGCTCACCGACACTCATGTGCATCTCTCGGAAAAAGGCACGGCAGAGATGGAGCTCGTCGACTGCCGCGATTTTTACGTCGACGTCCATTCCGTCGCCGATATCTTGCAACGCCTTGCCAACGCCGCCGGTGGCGCGCCCAAAGGATCGTGGATCGTCGCTCATGGCAGCCCGATGCAAGATTTTCGGCTCAATGACAAACGCTTTCCGGATAAGCATGATCTCGATCGCGCCGTGCCGGAAAATCCGGTTTCCGTCTCTTTCGGCGCGCACATTACGGTTGCGAACACTCTCGCGTTGGCCGCGGCGAAGATTACGCGCGACACGCCCGACCCGGCCGGCGGCCACATCAAGCACGATCCCCAAAGCGGCGAGCCCACGGGCGAGCTGCACGAGCGCGCCCAGTTGATCGTCAAGAAAGTCGCGCCGGAATTCAACTATCTGCAGCTTAAAGACGGTATCGTGTTCGCGTTGCAGCAGTGTCTCGAACGCGGCGTGACAACCGTCCATGACATCGTGCGCTATGCCGAGCCGGTGCGTGCCTATCAAGAAATCTACAAAGAAGGCAAGATGCATGCGCGCGTGAGCATCCTGCCGCGCGTCATCGAATCGATGATCGAATCGAAGAGCTTGATCGAGCTCGGTCTCATCACCGGATTCGGCAACGAGTGGCTGCGCGTCGGCGGCGTCAAGATGAGCATCGACGGCGGCATCACCGGGCGCAACGCCTGCTTTTACGAACCCTACGAAGACGACGAGCACAACCACGGCATCATTCGCATCCAACAAGATGAACTGAGCCACACCGTCCAGATATGTCATGACGCCGGATTGCGCTGTTGCGTGCACGCGATTGGCGACCGCGCTTTCGACATGGCGCTCGATGCATACGAGAACGCCATCGAGCATTCGCCGCGCAAAGACCACCGCCACCGCATCGAGCACATGGGCAATTGGCTGTGCACGGCAGAAAGAATGCAGCGCATGGTGCGCGACGGCATCGTGGCGATACCGAACATCGCCATCGGCTACTATGTCGGCGATGCGATCCTCGATTGCGTCGGCGAAAAGCGGCTGACTAAAGCTTTCCCGTTTAGGACGCTGCTCAAAAACGGCGTGGTCATCGCCGGCGGCTCGGATTCACCCGGCTATTGGCCGGTGGATCCGTTGCGCGATATCGCCGCTTGCGTGTCGCGCAAGATGCGTTGGGGCGAAGTCTGGGTGCCGGAGGAGAGAATCAGCGTTGGTGAAGCCTTCGCGATGCACACCACGACGGCATCCTGGGTAGGCTTTGAAGAGAATGACAAAGGCACGCTCGAAGTCGGCAAGCTCGCCGACATCGCCGTGCTCGCGGAAGATCCGTTCGCCGTCGCGCCGGAAAAAATCAGGGAATTGAACGTCGAAATGACGTTGGTCGGCGGCGAAGTCAAGTATCAGGCCTAGACGTATTTAACCGTTCTTGGCGACGCTGACGAACGGGCGATGGGCCTGGCGCTCAGAGAGCAGATTGATCTTCTTGCGGCGCTTGTAGATGTGAATGCAGAGCTCTTCAATCGTCGTCAACGTCGACTTGCCTCGCTGGTCGCCTTCAATCGGCTCCCACTGCACGGTAATCGACTGAATCTTGTCTGTTTGATCCTGCCAAGAAACTCGAATGAGCCGGCCGCGGGTCCGATCCACATAGGTACCCGCCAGACGAAGAACCTCCGGTAAACTGAGTAAATCCGGCGGACCTGCGGAGGCGCGGCGTTTTTTGCGCCCTTCTCTGTCGATGGCGTGCAGATCTTCCAGCGAATAATGTTTTTCGAAGTCCAGCGCCATGGAAGTGCCGCGATGCCATCCTTGTACGATCAGATCGTCGCCGTGGCTTCGCACTTCGATCGCCTTGAGCGGCATCTCTTCGAGTCCTTGGCCGATACAGCGGAGTAATGAAGAGTAGCGTGTTCTCTTCGGCGCTACTTCGGTTTTACCAGCATTTGTCGCCATGCGGACTCACGCCAGCAAGGCGGATGCCAGAAAAATGCGCCGTGAGCGTCATTTATTTGGCGAAAATCATAGTCCGGCTGTGCAAATTTGTCCGTCCGCGCGGCAAATCCCGTGCTATGCCGTTACTGAACACGAATAGATTAAGGTGAGCGGAACGCCCCGGTCGGCGCGGCGCTACATTAACGATATGGCGCGGATACCGAGATGGAATTTTTGCGTAAGCAATCGGGCAGCTACTTAATCTTCATCTCACCGGCGATGATTTTCTCGTCGGGCCGAGCCTTCCAGATGACGTTGCGTGCTACGCCGTAGATTTCCGCCAAGGTGTACAATGGAATAAACGGCGCGTCTTCCATCAAGACTCGTCCCGCCTGCTGCAGAATCGCCACGCGCTTCTTCGCATCGCCGGTTCTTTGCTCTTCGTCGATGAGCTTATCGAACTCTGGATTCTTGTATTGAATGCGCGGACTGACGCCGGAGCGAAAATATTGATCGTAGACGGTATCGGCGTCCGCGGCCGGGCGGCCGACGTAATAAAATGGCAGCTTGCCGCCGTTGACGCCATCCTTGCCCCAAAAGATCACGAATTCCTGGGACACCAGTTCGCTCTTCACGCCGATCTTCGCCAATTGATCGGCGATCACCTGGCAGACTTCTTTCGCCTTGGGGTAGCGATCGGGCGAGAAATAAAGCTTCACGTCCAAGCCCTGCGGGTAGCCCGCTTTGTCGAGCAGCTCCTTGGCTTTTTTGACGTCATAGGGATAGCGTTTGATCTTAGGGTCGAAGCCAATCACGTTCGATCCCAGCGGGCCATTCATGATGTAGCCGTTACCTTCATAGATGTGTTTTATAATCACCGCAGGATCGACGGCGTAGCTCAGCGCTTGCCTAACCAGTCTATTGTCGAAAGGCTTGTGCGTGACGTTCATCGCAAGAAAGTACATGCGCACTCCCTCGACTTTTTCGGGACGCACGCGCGGATGATTATTAAAGCGGGAGAGTTCCTCAACCGGCACGTTATTGGCCACATCGCCTTGGCCGGCAAGGAGGCCGGCCACTCGCCCCGCATCTTCTTTGACCCGTCTTATAATAATTTCTTTCACCACGGCTTTGTCGCCCCAATAATTGTCATGGCGGGTTAGAACCAGGTTGCCATCGCGCTGCCAGCTCACGAAACGATAAGGGCCCGTGCCGACAGGTTTTTGCTCGGAGGAATCTGCGCTTTGCGCTTCCATAGCCGCCTTGCTCAAAATAAAGCGGTTCTGCAGGCGATCGAGAAAGACCGCATTGGGAACCTCGGTGGTGAAGGCAATGGTGTGATCATCCAACGCCTGCATCTCGCTGAGGTCGCGAAAATTTTCCTTCTGCAGACTCTGCTTGTCGTTCTTCATGCGATTGATGGAATAAATCACATCGTTCGCCGTCAACGTACTGCCGTCGTGAAAGCGAATATTCTTGCGCAGCTTGAATACCCACCGCTTGCCTTGAAACTGCCACGATTCAGCGAGCACGCCGAAATACTCTCTCTTGGCGTAATTCACTTCCACTAAGGGCTCGATCATATTGTTCCAGATGCCGTAATGCGGGCTCGAGCTGTGCGCATAGGGGTGGAGCGTATCGAGGCTGATGCTGCTCAAAATAGTCAGCCGGTCCCTCGATGCGGCGTAACTCTTGCGCACGATGGAATTACCGAGCATGACGCTCAAACTCGACAGCGCGCCTTGTTTGAGAAAATCTCTGCGCTTGATGCCTTGATGTTTCGAACTCATCCTACCTCCAGCGTGATTTTGAATCTTATGGGACGGGAGATCTAGCGAATTTTCATATCAAAGGCGAGAACTTTTTCTTCCGGATGCGCTTTCCAGATCACATTGCGCGCCACACCGTAGATCTCCGCGAGGGTGTACAAGGGCACCAGTGCCGCCTCGTCCATCAGAATGCGGCCTATCTGCTGCAACAGTGCAACGCGTTTTTTTTGATCTTCGGTCTTATGCTGTTCGTCGATCAGGCGGTCGACTTCGGCGTTCTGAAAGCTGACGCGCTTGGTCCTTCCAGAGCGATAATATTGGTCGTAAACCGTGTCGGCATCAATGGCGGGCCGCCCAACGTAATAAAAGGCAATTTTACCGCCGTTAACTCCGTCTGAACCCCAGAAAATCGCAAATTCCTGCGATACCAGCTCGGTTTTTACGCCTGCCTTGGCGAGCTGATCGGCGATCACCTGGCAGACTTCTTTCGCTTTGGGATAACGGTCCGGCGAAAAATGCAGCTTGACCTCTAACCCATTGGCGAAGCCGGCTTTGGCAAGCAGCTCCTTCGCCTTCTTGGGGTCGTAAGGATAGCGCTTGATCTTGGGATCGTAGCCGATCACGTTGGCGCCAAGCGGCCCGCTCATGACATAGCCATTGCCTTCGTAAATATGCTTAATCACAACGGTGGGATCGACGGCGTAGTTGAATGCCTGGCGCACGAGCTTGTTGTCAAACGGCTTGTGGGTGACGTTCATCGCCAAAAAATACATTCTCAGCCCTTCGATTTTTTCCGCACGCACCCGCGGATGCTTCTCCAAGCGGGCGATCTCCTCCACCGGAACATTGTTGACCACGTCGCCTTGTCCGGCCAGCAGGCCGGCCATCCTCGCCGCGTCCTCGCCGACTTTCTTTAGGACGATCTCTTTGATGGCGGCCTTCGTCCCCCAGTAATCATCGTTGCGCGTCATGACGAGATTGCCGTCGCGCTGCCAACTGACGAATTTATATGGCCCGGTGCCAATGGCGCGTTGATCGACGTCGTCACCGTATTTCTCCGCCGCGCTCTTGCTGACAATAAAGCGGTTTTGCAACCGGTCGAGCATAACCGCGTTCGGCACCGAAGTCGTGAACACCACGGTATAATCGTCCGGCGCTTGGACTTCAGTCAGGTCGTCGAAATTTGATTTCTGCAGGCTGCGCTTATCGGTTCTGATGCGATTGACCGAATGGACCACATCGTGAGCTGTGAACGGCGAACCGTCGTGAAAGCGAATGCCTTTCCTGAGACGAAACGTCCAGGTGTTGCCCTGAAATTTCCACGACTCGGCGAGCACACCGTAGTAGTCTTTGCGCGCGTAGTTGATCTCGACCAGCGGCTCGACCATGTGCTGCCAAATGCCGTACTGGGGACCGGAGCTATGCGCGTACGGGTGTAGGGCGTCCAAGCCGATGCTGCTGAGAATCATCAGCCGGTCTTTAGACGCGGACCAACTGGTCCGCGGCCATGCCGCGCCAGCGAGCGCGCCTAGGCCCGCAACGGCACTCTGCTTCAGAAACACTCTGCGTTTGATCCCACCTTCATCCGAATCCATCACGCCCTCCAGGTTTAGAGTCGACAAACCTCCGGACCTAGATCAAAAAAATGTTGCTTAGCAGAGCCTATTCAACCCGCCCCTATTTTATCTTCATGTCCCAACCAAGAACTTTTTCGTCGGGGCGCTTTTTCCAGACGACATTTCTTGCCACACCGTAAATATCAGCAAGATTGTAGAGCGGGATAAACAGCGCCTCTTCCATAATCATCTTGCCCGCCTGATGCAAAATGGCGACTCGTTTCTTCTGGTTGTCGGTCTTTTGCTGCTCTTCGACCAGCTTGTCGAGTTCCGGATTGCTGTAGTTCGTTCGTTTCGTCGTGCCGGTGCGAAAATACTGGTCGTAGAGCGTGTCGGCGTCGGTGAGTGTGCCGCGGCCGATGTAGTAAAATGGCAACCTGCCGCCGTTGACGCCCTGCTTGTCCCAGAAAAGCGCCCACTCCTGCGAGATCAGCTCTACGCGGAAGCCGCCCTTGACCATCTGCGCTGCCACAACCTGGCAGACTTCTCTATCTTTGGGATAGCGTCCGGCGGAATAATAGAGCTGAATGTCGCAGCCATTCGGAAAACCGGCTGTGGTCAACAACTCTTTGGCCTTGTTTGGATCATAAGGATAGCGCTTTAACTTCGGATCGGCGCCGATGACGTTGGTACCCACCGGACCATTGCACGGATAACCGATGCCATCGAAAATGTTTTTTACGATGGCCGGCGCATCGACACTGTAATTGGCCGCCTGGCGCACGAGTTTATTGTCCCAGGGCTTATGCGCCATGTTGAAGGCGAGAAAAAACATGCGCAGGCCCTCGACCTGGTCGATGCGCACGCGCGGGTGTTTTTGCAGGCGCGCCACTTCATGCACGGGAATATTGTTGACGAAATCGGCTTGTCCCGACTCCAACGCCGCGAGGCGCGCCGCGTCCTCGGTGACTTTTTTAAAAACAACCTCCTTGATTGCTGCCTTGCTGCCCCAATATTCGTCATTGCGCGTGAAAACCATATTGCCGCCGCGCTGATAGCTGACAAACTTATACGGCCCGGTGCCGGTTGGATTATCGTAAAGTTTATCGCCGAACTTATCGCCGGCGACTTTGCTCAGAATGAAACGGTTCTCGATGCGGTCGAGAAAAATCGCCAACGGCTGCTTGGTGACGAAGACCACCGTAAGGTCATCTGGTGTTTGGATTTCAGTTACGTCTTTGAAGTTCGGCGCCTGCAGGCTGCCGCCTTTTTCATCGCGCATTTTTTCTATCGAGAACGCCACGTCTTTCGACGTAAGCGGCGCGCCGTTGTGAAACTTGACACCCTTCCTCAGCTTGAAAGTCCATCTGTTTCCTTGAAACTGCCACGATTCGGCGAGCACACCGACGTAATCTTTCTTATCGTAATCGAGCTCGACGAGCGGTTCCATGACATGCTGCCAGTTGCCGTAAATCGGGCTCGAGCTGTGATTGTAAGGATGAATGGAATCGGCGACACTGCTGTGGAAAATCGTCACCCGATCCCGCGAGGCGGCGAAACTGTTGCGCGAGAGATAGGGCGCCGTCAAGGCGCTAGCGCCAAGTAGCGCGCTTCTCTTTAAAAAATTCCGTCGGCTCACGCCGTTTTCACTCTTTGCCATAAAATACTCCTCGTAAAAGTTGCTATCTCTGCCGTCGCAATTTCGGATCGAAAACGTCGCGCAGGCCGTCACCCAATAGGTTGATGCCGAACACCGTGATAAAAATCGCCAATCCGGGAAAGATTGTCAGCCACGGCGCGCGGTTGATGTAACTTCGTCCTTCGCTCAACATCGAGCCCCAGGTGGGAATGTGCACCGGCACGCCCAAGCCCAGAAAGCTCAAGCTCGCCTCCGTGATAATCACGATCGCCATACCGAATGTCGCGATGACGGTGACACTAGCGAAGGTATTCGGCACCACGTGGCGAACCAACACGTACCAATCTTTGCCACCCAGCGCCTTTGCGGCCGTTACAAAGTCGCGCTCTTTGATCGATAGCACCTCGCCGCGCACCACCCGGCAATACTGCACCCAGCGACTGAGCATCAGCGCCATGATGAGATTGCCGACTCCCTGTCCGAGAAACGCCATGATCGCGATGGCGATAAGCAAAAATGGAAATGCCAGAAAGATCTCCGAGATTTTACCGACGATCTCATCCGGCGTCCGGCCGAAATACCCGGCAACGGCGCCGAGCGTGCAACCGACAAACCCAGCAAAGATGACTGTGGCGGCGCCGACCATGAGCGATATGCGCGAGCCATAGATGATCCGGCTGAGCATATCCCGACCGAGATTGTCGGTGCCGAGCAAATAAGCGGACGAGCCGTTTTCAGCCCAACGGGGGGGCCTTAAACGATCCTCTAATGTCTGCGCTTGGGGATCGCGCGGCGCCAGCAGCGGCGCGGCGACGCCGCAAATGCACAGCACCAGCAAGATTGCTCCGCCGACCCAGATTTTGAGATAGCGCATCGACAGCATCAGAATTGGATCCTCGGATCGATCCAGCTGTAGAGCAAATCGACCAGCAGGTTCACGACAAAGTAAGTGACCGCAAACATCAAAATCAGCACCTGGGTGAGCTTGTAGTCGCGCGCTGAAATAGACTGGATCAACAGATCGCCGATGCCGGGATAAGAGAAAACGGTTTCGGTGATGACCGAGCCGCTGAGCAATGCGCCCAGCTGAAGACCGAGAATGGTCACGATCGTGATCAGTGCGTTGCGCAGGATATGGCGCCAGATTACGGTCGACTCGCTCAAACCTTTGGCCCTGGCAGTCGTCACGTAATCCTGGCGCATGACTTCCAAGACGCTCGAACGCGATATCCTGGTGACAATAGCCGCGAGCGCCGATCCCAAGGTGATTGCCGGCATTAAAAGATGCTGTAGGGCGCTCCAGAAAGCGGCAAAATTTCCGGTCGCCAGACTATCGACCAAATAGAGCCCGGTAATCGGTTTGATCTCGATGCCATACTCGATGCGCCCGGCAACCGGTAATAAATTAAGTTGCCCGCCCAAGAAATAAATCAACATGATGCCGAGCCAGAAATTCGGCAGCGACACGCCGATGAGCGCAACACTCATGCCGACATGATCGAGCAGTGAGTTGTGCTTGATGGCCGAATAGACACCCAGAGGCACGGCGATCATGATCGCGACGCACAGGCTGGCAAACGCAAGCTCAAGCGTAGCGGGTAGTCGCTCGGCTACGAGTTTCATGACCGGCTCATTGAATTTGAGCGAACGGCCGAAGTCGCCTTTAACAGCGCGCGCGAGGAAATCCCAGTACTGCACCATGAGCGGCCGATCCAAGCCCCACTCGTGGCGCGTGCGCTCGACGTCGGCCGGAGTGGCGTCATCGCCTAAAAGCAGGGTCACCGGATCGCCCGGCGCAATGTGCATAAGGAGAAAGATGAGAAAAGAGATGCCCAGGATGACGGGAATCGCGCCAACGATCCTACGATTCAGCGTGTTCATGCGGTTGCTAGTTTAATCAGGAGCAATGCTGCAATCATGACTTTAAAAATAACCGAAGACGAGCAGCGTCTTCATTGACCTAACTGACCGAAAGACTGATCCAAAACTTTCAGCGCCTGGTCGATCTGATCCTTGTTCGTGTTAAGCGGCGGCGCAACGCGCAACACGTTG
>Ga0075428_100009695_pt1 | contig 10694 bp, 6 predicted proteins | sample RhiMetdeltSRZDD2_FD_75291 | JGI IMG/M metagenome (GOLD analysis project Ga0075428, IMG submission 75291) | Populus rhizosphere microbial communities from Tennessee, USA - Rhizosphere MetaG P. deltoides SRZDD2 | ecosystem: Host-associated > Plants > Roots > Rhizosphere > Soil | place: USA... | reverse complement strand
CTTCTTGTCCCGCCGGATCGCCTCCAGCACGTCCGACATCGCGAGATCCCCCACAGGGGGCAGCGGTCCAAGCATCGCGATGAGCTGCGCCAGTGCCTGGCGATCGCGTTCGGCGAGTGCGCCGCGCGCCACCGAAAGGTCGGCTGCCGCCAGCATGCCGTGCGCGATCGCCTCGCCATGCCGGAAGCGCCGATAGCGGGTCGCCGCCTCGAGCGCGTGTCCCACGGTGTGGCCGAAGTTGAGGATGCGACGAAGCCCGGTCTCGCGCTCGTCCTTGGTGACGACGTCCGCCTTGATGCGGCACGACTCGACGATCGCCGGCACGAGCACCTCAGGGCGCTTCGCGAACACGTCGCGCGTCCGGCGCGACAGCAGATCGAAGAGATCGCGGCTGGCGATCATGCCGTACTTCACCACCTCGTACAGACCCGATCGAAACTCACGCCGGGGCAGCGTCTGCAGGAGCAGTGGATCGATGACAACCAGCGCCGGCTGATGGAAGGCGCCCACGAGGTTCTTGCCGCTCGGCAGGTTCACGCCGACTTTGCCGCCGACCGAGCTGTCCACCTGTGCCAGGAGCGTTGTCGGTACCTGGACGAGCGTGATGCCGCGCAGGAACGTCGCCGCCGCGAAGCCGGCCGTGTCGCCGATCACGCCACCGCCTACCGCGATGAGGGCCGTGCCGCGATCGGCGCCGGCGCGGACCAGCGCCTCGTAGATCCGCGAGACCGACTGCAGCGTCTTGAAGCGCTCGCCGTCGGCAACCAGGATCGGCTCGATGTTGCCGAGCGCCCGCTGAATCGCCCGTCCGTGAAGACGCCAGATGACCGGACTGGAGACGACGACGCGCCGGGCGCCGATGCCGTGGGCATCGAGGAGCGCGGGAAGCTGCTGGATCGTGTCCTCGCCGATCCAGAGCGTCGAGGGTCGCGACCGGGTGGCGACGTCGACGCGGACGGGCGACGAAGGCGGCGCAATGCTCAATGGTCGGTGCCTAGGGTGTCGGAGGTAGGAGGTAGGACCTACCTCCTACCTCTGCGCATTGTGCATTGCGCATTGATACGATAGCAACCGTGACCGCGCGCGGCGATTTTCTCGTCATCGGAAGCGGCATCGCCGGTCTGCGCGCGGCGCTCGCGCTCGCAGCCGCGGGCCGCGTCATCATCCTCACCAAGGCGGAGCCGCGCGAGAGCAATACCGGCTACGCGCAGGGCGGCATCGCGGCGGCGTTCGGCGACGACGATTCACCCGAGCTCCATGCCCGCGACACGAGCGCCGCCGGCGATCGTCTGTGCCGCACCGAGGCGGTCGATCTGCTGGTGCATGAGGGGCCGCGCTACGTGCGGGAGCTGATCGACTGGGGCGCGGCGTTCGACCGCGATGGGCAGGGGCGTCCCGCGCTCGGTCGGGAGGCGGCCCACAGCGTCCGCCGGGTGTTGCATGCGGGCGATGCGACCGGCCGCGAGATCGCTCGCGTCCTGTGGCAGAAGGTGTCGGGTCACCCGAACGTGCAGGTGTTCCAGGATGCGCAGGCGACGGCCCTGGTCGTGCGCGATGGCGTCTGCCTGGGTGCGACGTACGTCGGTCCGGGGCACGCGGCGGGCACGATCGAGGCAGACCGCACGCTGGTGGCCACGGGTGGCGCGGGGCAGGTGTTTCGCGAGACGACGAATCCCGCGGTGGCGACCGGCGACGGCATCGCCATGGCCTTCGAGGCCGGTGCGCGGGTCGCCGACCTCGAGTTCGTGCAGTTCCATCCCACGGTGCTCAACGTGGCAGGCCGGCCGCGCTTCCTGATGTCGGAGGCGCTGCGCGGCGAGGGGGCGCAGCTCGTCAACGAGGCCGGCGAGCGCTTCGTCACCCGCTACGAGCCGGCTGGCGACCTCGCCTCGCGCGACCTCGTCGCCCGCGCCATCGTCCGCGAGATGCAATGCACCGGCGCCCAGGTCTACCTCACGATGCGGCACCTCGATCCCGCGTTCGTGCGGCGCAGGTTCCCGACGATCACTGCCGCGTGCGCCGCGGCAGAGCTCGATCTCGCGACCGACCGCATCCCCGTCAGTCCCGCCGCTCACTATCTGATGGGCGGCGTCGAAACCGACCTCGAGGGTCGTACGTCGGTCGAGGGGCTGTATGCGGCGGGCGAGGTGGCCTGCACCGGCGTGCACGGCGCGAACCGTCTGGCCAGCAACTCGCTCCTCGAAGGGCTGGTGTTCGGCGCCCGCGCGGCGGAGGCCATGTGCCAGCCCTGGCAGGTTCCGCAGCTCTTTGCCAACCCGGACGCTTCGCCAGTGCAACGAGCCACGCCTCTGTCTCTGCCATCGGAGCCCGAGGTGCGCGAGCTGACGTGGCGATGCGTAGGGCTCGTCCGAACCCGCGAGAGCCTCGAAGGCGCGGTGAGCTCCCTGAGCGGCTGGCGTCAGGGCTTGCGCGCCGGCGCGTCGGACAACGCAGATGGTCGCGACCGGCGTCTTGCCAGCCTCGTGACCGTCGGATGGCTCATCGCACGGGCGGCGCTCCGCCGACTGGAAAGCCGTGGCGGCCACTTTCGAGCGGATTTCCCCGAACGCGACGATCTACACTGGCGACAGCACGCGTGCGATGTCTCTCGAGAACAGTGATTGGGGATTGGTGATCTGGGAGTGGTGATTCGGTGGCGATTCCTGAATCGTGATTGGTGAAGTATCAGGCGAATCAGCAATACTTCACCAATCACCCCTCGCCAATCACCAGAGAATCGCAGATCCAAAATCACCAATCACCAATCCCCTTAGGCTTCATGACCAACGACATTCCCGATCTTCCAAGCGAGATCACTCCACAATCCCAGGACTTCGGCCGCTGGTACATCGACGTGGTACGGCGCGCCGAGCTGGCCGACTACTCGCCGGTCAAAGGCTGCATGGTGATCCGCCCGTACGGGTACGCGATCTGGGAGCTGATGCAGCAGGCGCTCGATCGCCGCTTCAAGGCGACCGGTCACGTGAACGCCTACTTCCCGCTGCTCATTCCGGAAAGCCTTCTGCTCAAGGAGACCGATCACGTGGAAGGGTTCGCGCCGCAGGTGGCGTGGGTGACGCAGGGCGGCGCCGAGCAGCTGGAGGAGCGCCTGCTGATCCGGCCGACGTCGGAAACGATCATCGGCACCATGTACGCCAAATGGGTGCAGTCGTGGCGCGACCTGCCCATCCTGATCAACCAGTGGGCGAACGTGGTGCGCTGGGAGAAGGTGACGCGCCTGTTCCTGCGCACCACCGAGTTCCTCTGGCAGGAGGGCCACACGGCCCACGAGACCGCCGAGGAGGCCGAGGAGGAGACACGGCGCATGCTCGGCGTCTACAAGGACGTCGCCGAGAACGAGCTGGCGATGCCGGTGATCGATGGCCTGAAGACCGAGAGCGAGAAGTTCGCCGGCGCGGAGAAGACCTACTCGATCGAGGCGCTGATGCGCGACGGCCGTGCCCTGCAGGCCGGCACGTCGCACAACCTCGGTCAGAACTTCGCACGTGTCTTCGACATCAAGTTCCAGGCCCGCGACAAGTCGGTGCAGTTCGTCTACGGCACCTCCTGGGGCGTGTCGACGCGTCTGATCGGCGCCGCCATCATGACGCACGGGGACGACGGCGGATTGATCCTGCCGCCGCGCATCGCTCCCCACCAGGTGGTGATCGTGCCGATTCCGCGCGGCAACTGGAAGGAAACGGTCCTGCCGCGGGCGCAGGCGATTCGCGACGCGCTGATCGAGGCCGGAGTGCGGGTGCTGATCGACGATCGCGAGACGCAGACGCCGGGCTGGAAGTTCAACGAATGGGAGCTGCGCGGCGTGCCGCTGCGCCTCGAGATCGGCCCCAAGGACATCGAGAAATCGCAGGTCGTTCTCGCCCGCCGCGACACGCGCGAAAAGTCCTTCGTACCCATGGAAGGCCTGCCCGCACACGTCACGTCGCTGCTCGCCGGCATCCAGCAGGCGCTCTACGATCGTGCGCTCGCCTTCCGGAGTGAGCACACCACCGAGACCGACTCGTACGACGAGTTCAAGCAGATCATGGACGGGCGGCCGGGATTCGTCGTATCGCCCTGGTGCGGATCCGCCGCGTGCGAAGCGGCCGTCAAGACGGAGACGCAGGCCACGATTCGCAACATTCCGTTTTCGAGCCCATCGCCCGACGGGCGCCGGTGCATCAAGTGCGGGGAGCCGGCGACGGCCGTGGCCTGGTTCGCGAAGGCGTACTGAATTCTCGTCGGAGCCCTGCAGCGCGCGCCGGCACGGAAGCAGGGCGCACGTCTAGAGAAAGCCCTTCCACCTGCTCTTGATCCGCTTCACCACCGGATTGCGCGAGGTCAGCGCGAGCCGGTTGACGATGTCCGTCGCGCTCTGAGCGAGCCGCTCTCGCCACCACGCTTCGGCCGGCGTGCGCTCCCATGCTCGCGCCATCGGCTCGAGGCACGTGGCGTCGCCGATCGTCGTCACCGCGGTGAGGAAGTCGGGCGGCAGCGGTGCGTCGGCCGACTCGAACGTCTCGCGCAGATCGTACAGCGCGACGCGGCTCTCGCGCCGCGCCAGTGCTGCATGCACCGCGCCGCGTGCTGCGAGCCAGGCGTGCCGCGAGAGGTGGGATTCCTGGCCCTCCTTCTGACGAATTGCGACGACGAGATCGTGCAGCGAGGAGAGCGGCGCGTCCGCATGTCCGGTCAGCCAATCCTCGATTGACGCTGGATCGTCGGCAACCGGCGGCGGCGACCCCTCGGCGATCGTGTGTTCGAGGATCGGCCTCACGATCTCGCCCGGCAGCTGCGCCAGGGCATCGCGCGCGGCGCTCCTGACGCTGTCGTCCTGGCGCGCGTCGAGCGCGACGCTGGCGAGCGCGTCCATCACCCGCGTGCCGGTCTCCTGCACCAGCCAGCCGCGCAGCGTCATCACGGCGGCGCGCCGGACGGCGGCATCCGCGTCGGCGAGCGCATGGGTGGCAATGTCGACCACGCGTGGATCGTCGACGCCTTCGAGTGCCTTCAGGCCCGCCGCGCGCGCCGCCGCGCTCGCGTCGTGCCGTACCAGCGTCGAGAGGCGGACCACCGCGCGGCTGCCAAGCACACGCAACCGCGCGATCGCCGACTCGCGAGCAAGGGGACTGCCTTGCCGGAGCTCGGAGACCAGCTGCTGCACTTCGCGCGCAGATGAGGATCGAATCACCACGGCGGGGTGTATCGGGACGTGTGCCGAGCGTGCGCGGGTATTGTAGCCGGTGGGCCCGCTGACCTGAGGTCGCGTCCGCGCTACGACGGTTCCTCTGATTCCTCCACCGGTTCCCGCTTCTTGCCGAACAGCCAGGCCAGCAGAATGCTGAAGAGATACAGCAGAATCATCGGCCCCGCCATCGCCGTCTGCGTGATCATGCTGCCGTCAGGGGTGACGACGGCGGCGATGATGAAGATGGCGAGGACGGCGTACTTGAACTGGCGAATCATGAAGCGGGGCGTAATCATGCCCATCTTCGCCAGGAACAGCACGACTGTCGGCATCTGAAAGACCACGCCGAAGGCGACGAGCAGCTTCAGGTAGATCCCGAACGACGGATCCACGCGCGGCGTGTAGGCAACCAGGTCCGGCGGTGGCAGGTGGACGAAGAAATTCCAGGTCATCGGGAAGACGACGTAATGCGAGAACGCAGCGCCGCCGACGAAGAACACCGATGACATCAGCACGAACGGAATCGCCAGCTTCTTCTCGTGCGAGTAGAGACCGGGTGCGATGAACAGCCACACCTGGGTCATCACGATCGGCGAGGCGAGGAGCAGTCCAGCGATGAACAGGATCTTGATGTAGACCCCGAACATCTCCGTGGGCTCGGTCTGAATCAGGTGCTGATTGTTCGGCAGGACCCTCTGCAGCGGCTCCATGACGAACCTGAAGATCCGCTCGAGAAAGAACGCCGCGAGCCCCATCCCCACCAACACGCCGCCGAGCGACCAGATGATGCGCTTCCGGAGCTCGTCGAGGTGCTCCAGAAACGACATCTTTCCCGATTCGTCGAGACTCTCGTCGGAGTCGTCCCAGTCGGGCTCGCGCTTCTGCAGCGCGTTCTTCTGCGGGAAGGGCACGAGGGCCATCAGGCGGGACCCTTACGCAGGGGTGCTCCGGCTGACGCTTTGAGGCTCGTCGGCCGGTTGCGGAGCTTCGGCGGCGCCCGGTTCAGCAGCGGCCGTCGCCTGCGCCGCAGCCGCCGGTTTCGCCTCGGACTCCGACTTGGCGCGCGTGTCGCGCTGTTCCTCGATCCGGATTTCGTCCTCCAGCGTGCTTCGCAGCTCGTTGGACGCCTTCTTGAACTCGTGCAGGCTGCGGCCGAGCGATCGGCCGAGTTCCGGCAGCTTCCGCGGCCCGAACACCACGAGCGCAATCACGAGAATGATTACCATCTCGGGGAAGCCGATTGGACCCATATTGCTTGCTCCAGCCAGCCAAAGTGCCGGCAGCCATGCGCTGCCGGACAAACGGCCGTTAAGTGGTTCAAAAGATTATAGAAATGCGCTCTGGACTGGGTCAAGCCAAGGGTGTACATTTCTTGTATATATATGCGTAAGCTCCGCTCACTCTCTGCCGCCGTGTTCGTGGTCGTCTGCTGCGCGCTGGTCGGGGGCCTTTTCGGCCGCGACGCGCTGGTCGCGCAGGATCAGCTCACTGAACAATACCGGGTGTTTGCCACCGCCCTGCAGGCGGTCGAGGCCAACTACGTCGGCGAAGCGCCGTCCGACCGGCTGGTGTACGGGGCGATCAGCGGGATGCTGCAGACGCTCGACCCGCATTCGAGCTTCTTCGATCCCAAGAGCTACGCTCAGATGCGCGAGCGGCAGGAAGGCCGCTACTACGGCCTCGGCATCTCGATTGGCACCAGCGACGGCGAGATTACCGTCGCCAACGTCTTCGAGGGATCGCCGGCGTATCAGAGGGGCGTGCGTCGAGGCGACGTGATCGCCAAGATCGAGGGTGAGGACACCAAGGGCTGGAACAGCGATCAGGCGGTGAAACGGCTCCGCGGCCAGAGGGGGACGTCGGTCACCGTCTCTGTGCGGCGCGCGGGCTACGACAAGTTGATCGACCTGCAGGTGACGCGCGACGAAATCCACATGCCGACGGTTCCCGCCGCCTTCATGATGGACAGCACCACTGCTTACCTGAAGCTCACCGACTTCGGCGAGAACACCGACCAGGAGCTCGGCCGGGCGCTCAAAGAGCTCGCCTCCAAGGGGATGAAACGACTCGTCTTCGACCTGCGTGGTAATCCCGGTGGCGCCCTCGACCAGGCGATCAAGGTGGCGAACCGTTTCCTGGTGCAGGGCGTGATGATCGTCTACACGCGCGGCCGCGTGCAGAATTCCGGCCAGGACTACCGGGCGACCGAGCGCAGCGATTACCTGAACATCCCGATGATCACGCTGGTGAATCGCAATAGCGCCAGCGCGTCGGAGATCGTGTCGGGCGCATTGCAGGATCACGATCGGTCGCTCATCGTGGGCGAGACCACCTTCGGCAAGGCGCTCGTGCAGTCGGTGTTCAAGGTCAGCGGCGGCGCGGGCGCCGCCATCACGACGGCCCGGTACTACACGCCGAGCGGCCGGCTGATTCAGCGCCCGTGGGACGGGAGCTTCGACGAGTACCTCACCTACACGCTCAGAGAGCAGGACCCGAACAAGGCGCACCGGACCGAGGACCAGAAGCTGACCGACTCCGGACGCAAGGTATACAGCGGCGGCGGCGTCGAGCCCGATCGCCGTTTCGACGGACCGGTCATGGGCTTCAACCCGTCGCGCTTCGCCCGAGGCCTGGCGAACCCCTCACGGAATCTCTTCGCGAGCTTCACCGAGCGGTTCACGCGCCGGGGCGACAAACGTGTCACCGCTCAGCCGTCGAGCCCGATACGTGAGCTGGGGCCGGATTTCCAACTGAACGATGATCTCGTCGCTGAGTTCAAGAAGTACGTCGAGCAGTCCAAGGTAGTGATCGACGAGGCCGCCTGGAAGAAGGATCAGGACTTCATCCGGGCGATGCTCCGCTTCGAGATCGACTCGGACCTCTTCGGCGTCTCGGCAGCCTGGCAGGGCCTCGTGAAACAGGATCCGCAGCTGCAGTACAGCGTCGGCTTGTTCCCGGAAGCGCAGACGCTTCTCGAGTCGAGCAAGCAGAATGGATTCCGTCGCGCCGCGCAGTGACGCTACCCAGCCGTTTGGGACCCAGCCCAAAATATTGTGGTGTCACTTTAGCCTTGCCACAATGGCTAGGCCTTGTTAGACTGACCGCCGTTTCCGAACGGGCCCAGCTCGCGATGAATCGCGCCTGACGTTCAGGCGCTGTCACCCCTGCCTGGATCTCCCACGGTCGGATGTGCGATGAGCCGCCTGCCTCCCGGCAGCGCGTCATTGCACCGGCAGGTCACGACGTGCAGCAGATGGGCGGGTTCTGCCGAACGCAGCGAAGAAATCGACACGCTAATCAATTGGACGTACGCGGACGATTCTGACCACAGGTGTGGCCTGGGCGGGCGTGTATCGCGTTCTCAGCAGGGGTGGACATGCGCCTCGAACGTCTCGAAATCTCCGGATTCAAGTCCTTTTCCGATCGCGCTGAGCTCGCCTTCGATCGCGGCGTGACCGCGATCGTCGGCCCGAACGGCTGCGGCAAGAGCAACGTCGCCGATGCCATCACCTGGGTGCTCGGTGAGCAGAGCGCCAAGAGTCTTCGCGGCGACAAGATGGAGGACGTGATCTTCAACGGCAGCGACGCCCGTCGTCCAGGCGCCGCCGCCGAAGTTCGTCTGCGCCTGACCGGGCTGACCCAGCTGACGCGAGCGGACGCCGGTCCGACGATTGGCGACGTGCTTCCGGAATTTCGAGGCGCTGCGGCGGCCGAGGCCAGTCAGCCAGGGGCGACCGTGGATGTTCCCGTCAATGGAACGAACGGCAACGGCAATGGGAACGGTCACGTCCATGGCGTGGGGCAGGTCGGTGCCGACATCGCGGCGCTTGTCGAGGAGTTCACCAGGGACGTCGAGGTCACGCGCCGGCTCTATCGCTCGGGGGAAAGCGAGTACCTGATAGACGGCGAGGTTTGTCGCCTGCGCGACGTGCACGAGCTGCTGATGGATACGGGCCTCGGTGCCAAGGCCTATTCGATCATCGAGCAGGGCAAGATCGGCATGATCCTCAGCTCGCGGCCGACCGACCGGCGGCAGCTGATCGAGGAAGCGGCGGGGATCACGAGGTACAAGTCGCGCCGGCGCGCCGCCGAGTTGAAGCTCGAGGCGGCCCAGCAGAACCTCACGCGCGTCGACGACATCGTGTTCGAGGTGGAGAAGCAGCGCGGCACGCTGAAGCGGCAGGCGGCCAAGGCGCGGCGGTATCGCCGTCTGCGCGACGAGCTGAGGCGCTGGGAGAAGGTGCTCTTCGCGCGTCGCTACCGCGAGCTGGCCGACGGCATCGAGACGGGTCGCCGCCGGCTCGCCGAGGCGCGCGCACGCGAAGCGGGCGCCTCCGCGCACCTGGCCGAGGTCGAGGCCGAGCTCGGACGGCTGCGCATCGAGCAGGCCGAGGCCGACAGCCGGGCGGCGGAGATTCGAGAGCGCGGGCACGCCGGGGAGCTGGCGATCAATCGTCGTCAGCAGCAGCAGGAGTTCAACCGCCAGCAGACCGACACGCTGGCCGCGCGCGCCGAGGAGATCGACATCGAGATCCGCGATCTCGACGTGCGCCGCGAGCCGGCCCGGGTGGCTATCGAGTCGCGGCGGCTCGCGCTCGTCGAGGCGGAACGCGCTCGCGACGAGGCCGAAACGATTCGTGCGTCGGCCGGCGAGGAAGCCGAGCAGGCGCAGCGCCAGATCGAAGGTCTGGAGGCGGGCGTGGAGAGCGCGCGCGCCGCGGTGTACGAGGCACTGAGCTCGGTGAGCGCGCTGCGGCACGCCGTGCAGCACGCCGGCGTCCAGTACGAGCGGGTGGGCGAGACGCTGAGCAAGCTCGATATCGAAGAGGACGAGCTGCGGCGCGAGTACGCACGCGCGACGGACGAGCAGCGTGCCGCCGCAGGCGCCAGAGATCGCGCGCGACAGACCCTCGAGTCTCTGCGGCTCGACAGGGCAGCGCGTGAATCGGATCTCACAACCGCCCGCACTGACCACGAGGTCCGGGTACGCGACATCCGGACGCGCGAACAGGAGCTGGCTGCCGTGGAAGCCCGTCTCGTTTCACTCGAAGAGCTCGCGGCCAGCCGCGCCGAGTTCGGCGACGCGACCCGCATGGTGCTCGTCCACGCCAACGGACGCGTCGGCCAGCAGGGTGCCGTCGCCGACTACCTCGAGGTGGACCGACGGTACGAGCGGGCAGTCGAAGCGTGCCTGGGAGACCTCCTGCAGCACGTGATCGTGGAACGGCACGATCAGGCCGCAGCAGGCCTCTCGCTGGTGCGCGAGCACGATGCCGGCCGCTGCGGCTTCGTGGTGATCGATCCCGACTCGAACGGGTACCATCCGCGCGAGAGCGTCCGCGTCGCCGGAATCCTCGCGGTGTCCGATGTGGTGCGCGTGAACGGTCCGCATGCGGGGACGATTCTCAAGGTGCTTCCCGACGCATACGTGGCCGATACCTTCGAGCAGGCGGTCGCGTTCTCCCGTCAGACGACGTCGCCGGTCGCCACGCCGGAAGGCGACGTG
>Ga0075428_100009694_pt1 | contig 10696 bp, 4 predicted proteins | sample RhiMetdeltSRZDD2_FD_75291 | JGI IMG/M metagenome (GOLD analysis project Ga0075428, IMG submission 75291) | Populus rhizosphere microbial communities from Tennessee, USA - Rhizosphere MetaG P. deltoides SRZDD2 | ecosystem: Host-associated > Plants > Roots > Rhizosphere > Soil | place: USA... | reverse complement strand
TTTGGAGAGCAAGGCCAGAGCTTGACCAAGATTGCCCTCCCAGGGGGTTTTCCGATCGCTGTACCCAGGCCCCACCAGCAAGGCGTCGTCAGCCACGTAAGGCTTACCTGCAGGGTCGAGCACCTCTACGCGCGCCGGCGTGGGTTGACCGGAGGCCGCATCGACAATCGATAATTTGAGGGTGCTCCCTTCGTTCGCAGCGACGCCAAACCTCCAAGCCAATAGACTTGTCAGTCCGAAAAGGAGAATCGCCTTCAGTGCCTGCTTAGAATTGGAACGCTCTGACAAACTGGAGATGTTCAAAGTGAGGAATGAAAGTCTATTGGGCAAAGCACGAATCCAGACTGGCTCCAGAGTACATAGGGTGGCACACCTTGCATTCCAAGCCGACTTTGGCGTGGCGGCTATGGCTGAACACCACGGGCTGCTTGACTGGAGCAGGCTGCGGATCCACGGCCCGCGATCAGCCCGTCGCAGCGGCAAGGATGCTCAGGAGAAGAGCAGCGAGAACGATCAGCAATCGGATCCTAGCTTTCAATCACCAGGTTGCAACGAGTAAACCCTCCCTCAAGGTCGGGCTGCATCGTTTCCCGACACTCCTATGGCAGCGCATAGGCTACCAGGCTGTCACTGTAGGTCTTATTGTAATCGTTGCCTCCTCCGGCAGCGATCACCACAAATTGCTTGCCGGTTTTCTTCCCTCGAAACGTCATCGGCGTGGCATGCCCACTGGCGGGTATCTTTGTCACCCAGAGCTCCTTGCCTGTGTCTTTGTCGAACGCGCGGAATCGGCTGTCGTTAGTAGCTGCTATGAAAACCAGTCCACCAGAAGTGACGATGGATCCTCCTAAATTCGATGTTCCCGTGGGCGGGATACCTTTGGCAACCAATTCATCGATCACTCCAAGTGTTGTCTGCCAGCGGAAAGTGCCGGTGTTGAGATCGATCGCCGTGAGCGTCCCCCACGGCGGCTCCTGACAAGGATACTCTTTGGAATCCCAAAAGCGTCCATTCGGAACACCGCGCGGAACGTACGCAGTAGCACTTCCTTCGCGCGCCCTCACCATGCGACCCACCTGTCCCACGTTCATGGAGTTGACGTAGAGCCAGTTGCTGGCCGGATCGTAAGAAACCCCGCCCCAATTGGGCCCCCCGTTTGTGCTGGGAAAAAGCACCGTTACCTTCAACCCCTGCGGCTGGTAAAACGAGCCGACAACCGCGTCTTGCAGCAACTTGAGACATTCGGCTCGCGATTCAGGCGTCACGTTCGTGACTTCGTCGCGCCCCATTGTCTGGCGTGCGACCGGCGGCGGCTTCTGCGGAAACGGTTGGGTGGGCCAAGCCTCTTCTCCAGGCACCTCGCTGGCAGGCACCGGGCGTTCATCGATATCAAACAGCGACCGGCCGGTAACACGGTTGAACACGAACAGAAACCCCATTTTGGTGATCTGCGCGACAGCGGGGATCGATGCTCCATTTCGCAGCACTGTCACCAGACTCGGCTGTGCGGGCAGGTCCCAGTCCCACAAGTCATGATGCAAGATTTGGTAATGCCAAAGCCGCTTACCCGTGAGAGCATCCAAGGCCACCAAAGAATTGCCGAAAAGGTTCTGACCTTTGCGCTCGCCGCCGTAACGATCCGGAGAGGGCGAAGTCACAGGTAGATAAACGATGCCTCGCTTGGCATCACAGCTCATCGGTGCCCAGACGTTTGTCCCACCGCGGTCGATCCAGGAGTCCTTCTCCCAAGTGTCGTGCCCAAATTCGCCAGGCTGGGGCACAGTGTGAAAACGCCAAAGCTCCCGGCCGGTGCGAGCGTCATAGGCTCGAACATCACCGGAGGGTCCGCGTGGCTCGCCGTCAGAAACCATCGATCCTGCAATGACAACATCTTTATAGACCAGCGGCGGGGAAGTCATCCCGCAAGACTTTGTAGGAAACTTTTCCGCAGCGTCAGCACGTAAATCGATCCATCCGTCGTTGGCAAAGCTTTTTACGGGACGACCTGTGGCAGCGTCCAGCGCAAACAGCCGACCGTCGAGAGTTCCAATGAATATGCGTCGCTCCCCACCCGACCGCCAGAACGCCACACCCCGGTTGGCAAACAGGCCGTAGGGCCGTTCCTTGTCAATCTTCGGGTCGAAGCTCCAAAGCTCCTTTCCTGTTTCCGCTTCCAGCGCAACGCCCCGGCAAAAAGGAGTGCTGACATACATCACGCCATCAACGACCAGCGGTGTACATTCGAAGGCTGAACGAACAGAATGGGTAGTCCCGTCGCTGATATCACCTGTGTGATACGTCCATGCTGGCTTCAGGCGCGTCACATTCTGCTTATTGATCTGCTTGAGTGGCGAATACTTGGAACCTCCCATGTCGTTGCCGTAGTGAGGCCACTCCTGGGCGAACGAAGGAAAGGAACCACCAAGATGATGTAGAACAAGGAGGAACAGGGCAAACCAGCTAGGGCGCAAGTGCATCAGGCCGGGTGAAGGACTTTCATGTACCGCAGAAAGTTGCGGTTGGCGCGGCTCTGCGGTTTTAGGTCAATCTTGCCAGCAAGAGCCAGTCTTACCGGCGACCCTCGATAGACCGAGGATCGCCGCCACTGTTGCCAATTCAAAACGTCAGCCGCGCGTTGAACTGCAACTGGCGAGCACCCCGTGTGGCTGTGAAGCGTCCGAAAGTGCTGGAATCCAGGTTGATGTTGAGGCCTGCCGGATTACCGTTTGTATCGGTACCACCACCAAAGCTGGTGTGGTTAAACGCATTGAACATGTCCACCCGAATCTGTAGCCGGATGCGTTCGGTAAAAGCCAGGCTCTTCGACATCGCCAGGTCGATATTGTGGAATCCAGCATTTCGCAACGCATTCCGGCCGAGCGTTCCAGGTCGCGCTTGGAACTGACCATTCGGAGTGTTGTTGATCGGAGCGCGCGCAAAAGCAGCACGGCTCAGATAGTCAAGGCTGTCACCACCTTCGATATAGACATTCCCACCTACGTGATCGATTCGCTGATTCAGAAGCGAGCCACCCTGAACAATGAAGAAAGGAGGTCCACTTTCGGCTGCATAGATTCCTGCAATCTGCCAGCCGCCGAGCAACAGTTTGGCACCTCGACCGGACGAATCTGATAACCTCGCAAAAGGAAGCTCGTAGAGGAAGTCAGCGGTAAAACGATGAGTGATATCAAATGGCGCCGGACCCTTTTCGATGCTCAAATTGTTGTTATCTTGCGGCCCGTTCAGAGTCGAGAGATCACCAATACTATGAGTGATTACCCGCGACCAGGTGTAGTGAGCGTCGAAACTGAAGCCCTGGGAGAAGCGCTTTCGCAACGAACTCTGCCACGCATGATAGTAACTGGAATCGGAGGTATCGAAATGACGGAAGCGGCTGAAGCCCTCGGGTACGGGTCTCACCCCAGTTACCCTGTCGGGTTCGTTCATGTTGCGGTTCAGTGTCAGCTTGATGCCGCGGGTCGCGATATAGGCCGTCTCCACGGCCATTGAGCCCGTCAATTCGCGCTGCAGACTCGCGGTCCACTGCAAGCTGTAAGGTGTTGGGAAGTTAGGGTTGACCGTCGTTCCCGTCCACGGGGCGCCGGGTGCGCTGCGAAGCGAGCGTGTGCTGTCGTTGGTTTCAGGATAATTCAAGTTAAATTGGATGCCTTCGGCACGGCTGAAGACACGGCGGAACGGCAAGTCCAACGAATCGCGCACCAACTCGATCGCATTTTGAAGGCCGGGCCGAGTGAAGAACGTTCCAAACCCGCCACGAAGCACTGTCTTCGCGCCCGAGTCCATCGTATAGGCAAATCCCACGCGCGGTGCAAAGTTGTTTCGGTCAGCTTCCCAAATGCTATCGGCTGGCCGAAGAGGACCGAATCCGAAGGGCTCGTCCCGATTGAACAGCTTGTCGTCTCGTTCAGTGGGCACGGAAAAATAGTCGTGACGAAGGCCGAGATTCAGCACGAAACGGGAGTTAATCTTGAAATCATCCTGCACGAAGAAGCCGAGACCCCATTGCTTCAGCAGGTAAGGAGAAAGGCCCCAGGTTATCTGCGTGGTGCCGGGAATGTTAGCGATGAAATCCGCGTCATTGTCATAACGGATTTCCGGCAGTTCTTCGTTCTCTCGGGTCTGATCATGTCTCTGGTAGAGGCCACCGAATTTGATTGAGTGCCGCCCTTTGGTCAGAGAAGCCACCTGCTCAAAGTTATAACTGGAGCCCCTGCTGAAGGTCACTTCGCCAGCAAATCCGAAGGATGGATTGGCTACGATCAATCCGGGCACTCCAAGGTTGAACATAGCGTCAACGCGACCGAGGTCGCTGTTGCGGTAACCAAAGCGCGTCTCGGTGCTGAACCGGGTACGTGTGTGCGTTAGACTGGCTGTCAAGGCCTTGCTTGTAGTTTCAAAGGCGCGGGAGTTGACTGGGGAGGCGTTGTTTGGCGTTTCCTGACTGGGCTCTGCCTGGGTCCACCGAACGGCAACCAGGTTGGTTGGAGTCAAATAGTAGTCCCCCCGAGCGACAATGTGATTGTCTCGCGCCGAGCTGGAGGCCGCCCCATTGAACGTTGCAACGCAGCCCACTAAGTCGGTGGCCGTGCAACGTCCCGTCGGGTACGGCTGGTTGGGCAGATACACATTGTCAAAAAACTGTTTGTAGGCTGGCACGGCAGCCAGGGCTCGCGTCCGATATTCCTGGGTCGGGACCTGAGCACTCAGAGCTCGAAAAGAACTCTCGCGCAAGCCTTCGAAAACTCCGAAGAAAAACAGCTTGTTCTTGATGACAGGGCCTCCCACAGAACCACCAAATTGGTTGAAGACTGCTCCAGGCTTCCGAGTCAGGAACTGATTCCGCGCGTTCAGTCCCGCCGTCTGGTAGTTTTCGAACACGCTGCCATGAAAGTCGTTCGTGCCGCTTTTGCTAATGAGGTTGATGTTGCCCGAAAGAGTATTCGCAATTTCGGCCGGCGCAATTCCCTTGGTTACGTTCACTTCTTGAATGGCTTCGATGCTGAGAAGCTTGATGGTGTTGTTGAATCCAAACGCCATTGTCACGGAATTACTTTCGGGGCTGGCGGAAGCGTCGGTGCCGTCCACAGTCAAGCTGACGCCTGCTCCAGCCAATCCGTTGAGCGAGACTCCAGAACCTACTGCGTTCCCCACCCCAGTGTAGATGCCATTGGTCACTCTCAAAATGTTTGTCCAGTCGCGCCGGAACAAGGGCAGCTCCCGAACCTGCGTTGTCGTTAAATTCTCTCTTTGTTCAGCGGACACCGTGTTGACGAGTGGCGCCTCGGCAGATACCGAAACAGTTTCAGTCACTTCTCCGACTACCAGAGCGAAGTTCTGGCCCATGCGCTGGCCGCCTGCCAGGTTAAGGCCTGTCTGTTTCTGTTCCTTGAAGCCCGCTGCCTTGATGCTCATCGTGTAACGGCCTACTGGTAGAAACGTCAAGGTGAACTCACCCGCTTCGTTTGTCGTTCCAGACACGACCGCTCCCGTGAGTTCATTGGTGGCGGTCACTTCCGCGCCCGCAACTGACGCACCCGACGGGTCGGTCACGTTTCCGTAAATGGTTGCCGTAGTTATCTGGGCCTGAGCGCTGCCGCCCCAAAGGAGAACTGCAATCAGAGTCAGGATCAACGACCCGGTCCATCTGTTCATAAACCCTCCTGTATTGAGAGACCGCTAAACCCGCTGGAGATCAGAGATACCCGCCTCATGGCGGGAAGGAACACTTGGGACGATATCGAAAATGTCGCTGCGAAAACGCCGAGTCCGAGAGCCAGTGCCAAGAATGTGCAAATGCTTTGTCTCACCAAAGGGCGTAAATGGCGGGCAATGTCACCAAGCCTAGCCCATGAATGTACTGAATGATGCGAGGCTACAACACTAGGCTATTCGCGTCACCCCCCGTTTGGGAGGGGAAGCAAAAATATCGAAGCGCCATCCGACGAGAAAGAGATATCGCTCGATGCTATTCCAATCGAAGGATTCCCCGCTGCAGAGCGGTGGTCACCGCCAGCGTACGGTCGTTAACTCCCAGCTTGCTGAGAACGTTTTTGACAAACCATTTCACGGTGCCGTCGCCAATGGAAAGTGCCGCCGCGATCTCCCGGTTGCTCTTGCCTTTGGCAATCAGGCCCAGCACCTGCACCTCGCGTGAGGTCAGGTCGTGCCTGCCCATTCGTCCGTCCAGGCGCGCCTGCACTTCAGGCGGAATGCGTCGCAAGCCGGCGTGCACCGCCTGAACGGCTTCGATGAGCACTTCACGAAACATTCCTTTCAGGAGGTAAGCCTGGGCGCCAGCCTGTAAGGCCCGGTAGATGTCTTCGTCGCCGTCATAAGTCGTCAGAACAATGAATCGGCTGTGGGGATGTTCGCCGCGAATGGCCGCGACGGCCTCGGCGCCGCTCATCCCTGGCAGCCGCAGATCCATCAGAGTCACATCGGGCTTGTGCTTGCGAAAGAGCACCACGGCTTCCTCTCCGCTCCCGGTGTCGGCAACCACATGGAGGCCAGGCTCCTTGTTGATCATGGACACCAAGCCTTCACGCACCACGTGATGGTCGTCCACTACCATGATTCGAATGGGTATTTTTTGAGACATAGTTGAGGTTATAGGGAACAGGTTGTAGGGGAGACTGCGGACAGAGGATCGAAACAGGGGTCAAAGAGCAGCATTGCTTCCTATGCGTCATTCCCGCGAAAGCCGCATCCCGAGGCTGGGTCGGATTCTCGCTTACCGCTATGACCTATAACCTGCGACCTGTTCCCTGTCTCCCATAACCTTTAACCTATCCCGGAATTTCAGCTTCGATGATGGCTCCTTCACCCGGACTGCTGGTGATGAATAGCCTGCCGCCGAGCTTCTCTGCCCGTTCGCGCATGGCCGTCAGTCCAAAGTGGTCTGGCGCGGCGCTCACCGGCCGTTGCGGATCGAACCCACACCCATCGTCCTGCACCAGCAGCCGCACGAACGCCGGCTCGTAATGCAACTCCATCTGAACGCTCCGTGCCCGCGAATGCTTGATGGCGTTGTTGACAGCTTCCTGGCCGATTCGCAGCAGATTGTTCTCAGTCGGTCCAGGAAGCGGCCTGGGCGGCCCATCCACCTGCACCTTCACCTGGATGGGTGTGTTCAGAGTCGCTTCACGGGCGCTGTCTTGGAGAGCGGAAGCAAGGTTACGCTGTTCCAGAGAGGCCGGACGTAAATTCCAAACCGAGCGTCTGGCCTCGTCAAGCGTGTTGCTGATGAGGATGCGCAGACGATCGAGCAAGGTGCGCGCCCGCTCGGGCGAATCTTCCAGCTCGGCAACCACCAGTTCAACATTGGCGGAGATGCCCACCACGCCTTGAATGAGGGTGTCGTGGATCTCGCCGGCAATCCGGTTGCGTTCCGCCAGCACCGCACCGTGCTGAGCCGCCATCCGCTGGATCCTCTGCTGGTGCAGTCCCCAAACCAGCAGCGCCACACCTGCCAGACAGCAGGCGTAGAACCAGAGAGTCTGATGGAAATAAGGCTTCTGGTAAAACGCCACGGCTGCGCCAACCGAATTCCACACGCCGTCGTTGTTAGCAGCTGTCACATGAAAGCGGTAGTGTCCGAAAGGCAAATTTGTGTAGTAAGCCACCCGCCGGGCACCGGCTTCGATCCAGTCCTTGTCGAATCCCTCCAACCGGTATCTGAACTTCACCTTTTCCGGCTCCACCAGACTCAACCCGGTGTAGTGAAACTCATAGTCACCGTGCCCGGGCGCCAGCTCCAGCGTTTGCTGCAGTCCAATCGGTTTGCGGTCCACCATCAGCTGCTCAAGGATGACGGGCGGTACCATCGGGTTTCTCTGAAGGTTTGCCGGATCGATCATCACGAGTCCGTTCGCCGTCGAGAACCAGAGGCTGCCCGATCGGGATTTCCAGGCAACAGGCTGGGTAGGCGGAAGGGAAAGATTGTTGCCGCCGCTGTCCTCCCGCTCCAGGAAGAAGACGTTCAGTGGGCGCTTGCCGCTAACCAGATCGCGCTTGTTGACACGCGAGATGCCCTCGTCACCGAGCAACCAGAGGCTTCCGCGATCGTCTTCCAAAATCTGCAGTACGGTGTTTTCAACCAGACCGTGGGCTGTCGTGAAGGATTCAAACGCGCCATGGGCATGGCGGTTCAGCCCGCCATTCCGGGTGCCCAGCCACAGTGCGCCGTCGGCATCTTCGTGGATGGACGTGATTGCCGTATCTGAGAGGCCATCGGCTTTGCCGAACAGATGCAGACGGCCTTTGTCCCAGACGTTCAGACCATCCTGAGTCCCGATCCAGAGGGCGCCCTGACGGTCTTGGTGCAAGGCGAGGATCGCGTTATGCCCAAGTCCCTCCTTGACCGTCAATGCCGAGAACGTCGAGCCGTTCAGCCGGTTCAGCCCGCCCCCATCAGTACCCACCCAAAGGATTCCTTCGCGATCTTTCAACAGCGAAGTGACCAGATCGTGCGACAGACCCTGCCTTTTTGAATAACTCTTGAAGACCCCATCTTTGAAGCGGGTGAGGCCGCCGCTGTGCGTACCCAGCCAGAGCACTCCATCGCGGTCTTCGTGAATCGCCGTAATGAAGTTGCTCGGGAGGCCTTGAGCGGACGTGTAGGTCTTGAATCGACTGTCGCGGAAACGATTCAACCCATTGATGGTCCCCACCCAGAGAGATCCGCTGCGATCTTCGTAAACAGCCTCCACGTGATTGTCGGACAATCCATCCCGCGTCGAATAGACCGTGTACTTCTTGTTACGCAGCCGGCTCAAGCCGCCACCGTTGGTACCAATCCAGAGGCTGCCTTCCCTGTCTTCGAAAACGGCTTTCACGTTGGCATCGGCCAGTCCGTCTTGCGAAGTAAAGGCACTGAACGCTTCGTCTTTGAAGCGGACAAGACCCCCGCCCTCGGTTGCAATCCACAAGTTTCCATGGCGGTCTTCGCACAGATAAAAGGTGCGATCATTGGAAAGCCCCTGGCGCGTGGTGTAGTTCTGGAACCGGCCGTCCTTAATCCGCGCCAGTCCTTCCACGGTCGCAAACCAGAGGTTGCCCTGGTGGTCTTCGAGCACATCTCTGACTTTGTCGCTCGGCAGCCCCTGTTGCACTCCGTAGGTGGTGAACACCCCGTTCCGCAGGCGACTAACGCCGCCGCCCAGCGTGACAATCCACAGATTACCCTCCCGATCTTCGAGGGTACCTTTCACATTGTTGTGGGCCAGCCCATCCCGGACGGTAAAGTGGCTGAAGACTCCATCCTTCAGTTTCACCAACCCCTGATCAAATGTACCGATCCAGAAGCTGCCTTGCCGGTCTTCGTAGACAGTTCGCACTCGATTGCTCGGCAGTCCATTCTCGGTTGTATAGAGCGTCAGCTTGCCGTCCTTCAAACGTCCGAGTCCTCCCCGGTCGATGCACATCCATAGCGCGCCGTCGCGGCTCACATAAACCCGCCACAGCCCCTGGCGCAGCCGGGAATCCAAATCCATCAGCACAAAGCGGACGCCGTCAAACCGCACCAAGCCGCGTGGCGTGGCCAGCCACAGGTAACCGTCGGGCGTCTGGGCGATGCTGGTGACGTTTGCCTGCGGCAAGCCTTGCTTCACGCCCCAGACGTCGTAGCCGTACATGCCAAAAGTCTGGTTAGGCTCCAAGGCGTGAGCAGCCGGCGCGCCAAGCCCCAGCAGCAGAAACATTCCAAATGGGCAGGCCCAGGACCTTGGTTGCAGCATCGATAGCTTTCAGTGCCGTGGTAGGAAAGGTGCGACCAGCAAGTCACCAGGGTTGATAGTTGAGAGATCAAAAGAAATTATTCTCGGCGTTATAAAAATGTCAACGTTTATTTTCATTTTTGACTTTACTTTCCTAATTCCACTAATTATTCTCAGCGCCGACAAGTCCGACAAACAATGAAAGAAGGTGCGATGCCCATAAATCACACCCAGAGCCGGCTGCGCGACGGCCATCCGGTTTTTGGTTGCATATTCCACCAGTTTCGGTCAGCAGAAATCCCACGGCTGCTGGCAGCCGCTGGATTCGACTTTGTCTTCATCGATTGCGAGCATGGCGGCTTCGATTTGGAAACGATCCAGGATGTCGTCCGGGTTTCGCGTCTGGCCGACATAACGCCTCTGGTCCGCGTGGGAGAGCTCAGCTACTCATTGGCAGCCCGAGCTCTCGACGTGGGTGCCCAAGGCATTATCTTGCCGCGAGTGGAGGAGACGGAGCTACTCCGCGAGGCCTTGAGCTGGATGAAATTTCCTCCCGCGGGCAAACGGGGTTTTGGCCTTGGCCCGCCGCAGCTCGATTACCGGGCACAGAGCTTTGCCGAGACGATTGCCGATGCCAATGCCAGCACGCTGACGGTGGTGCAGTTTGAAAGTGTGAAGGCTCTGGAAAGGGCGGAAGAGTTGCTGGCAGTTCCCGGAGTGGATGTGGGTCTGATTGGCCCATCGGACCTGTCGATCTCGCTTGGCGTGCCCGGCGAATTCGAGCACCCGAGGCTGGTCGAGGCGGTCTGCTCGTTCATCAAGGTATGCACCCGGCGTGGCGTAGCTCCCGGAATTCAGGTGCGCAACGCAACGCTGGCAAGGGCCTGGGTCGAGCGTGGCATGCGGTTCGTGGGTTGCGGGAGCGAGCTGACACTGTTGTTCGCCAAGGCGCAGGAGACCGT
>Ga0075428_100009691_pt1 | contig 10697 bp, 13 predicted proteins | sample RhiMetdeltSRZDD2_FD_75291 | JGI IMG/M metagenome (GOLD analysis project Ga0075428, IMG submission 75291) | Populus rhizosphere microbial communities from Tennessee, USA - Rhizosphere MetaG P. deltoides SRZDD2 | ecosystem: Host-associated > Plants > Roots > Rhizosphere > Soil | place: USA... | reverse complement strand
CGAGACTGGCGCCGCCTGAGCGACACTCGCGAATGACGAAAGGCCGGCCGCGAAGACAATCGCACCGACAGTCTTGATCATCGTGTTGGACATTCCTTGTTTCTCCATCGTCGTGTCGCCTTGCAAAGGATAGATCGGGTCGGCATGGCGCAATTAAGGGAATGGTGAGCCCGCTGGGACTCGAACCCAGGACCCCGTGATTAAAAGTCACTTCAGGGCGACGGACAGCGCCGAACAAAATCACGCCGTCCGGTCACAAATCCATCGGTTATCCACTGATTTGACAAGGTTTCCGCCACTTCCCATTGCGACACGTCCGGACACGGGCTAACAGGGCAAGAGGTAGGTTTTGTTACCTTACCGTTACCTATGGACCCGCTGATTTTCTGAGAGGAGCCGGTGATTATGCCGTCTCGCAATCTCACCGCCGCCGGCATTGAGCGGATCAAGCCCCCGAGGCAAGGCCAGTGCGACTACTTCGATCGCGGCTATCCCGGCTTGGTTATGCGGGTGAGCTACGGCGGCTCCCGCACCTGGAGTTATGTCTTTCGTTTGCACGGCAAGCTACGGCGGCAGACCCTGGGTCGTTGGCCGGGAATGTCACTCGCCGAAGCCCGCGACAAGTGGCGGGATGCCCACAAACTAGTGAGCCAGGGCGAAAGCCCGATGCGCCGGAGACCTGTCGCGGCCGACAGCTTCGCCGCAGTCACCGTCGAATGGCTCAAACGCGATCAAGCCGGCAATCGCACCGTCGCGGATGTGAAGCGCGTGATCGAGCGCAACGCAATTCCTGAGTGGCGTGACCGGCTGATTGGCACCATCGCTCGCCGAGACGTAATCGAGTTGCTTGATGCCGTTGCTGATCGCGGCGCGCCAATCACGGCGCGGCGGCTTCATGCCTACCTCCATCGACTGTTTCGCTGGTCGGTTGGTCGCGGGATCATCGAAGCCAATCCCATGGCCGATTTGCCGAAGCCTGGCGCTGAGGTGAAGCGCGACCGGGTGCTCACTGATGCCGAGCTCGCCGCAGTGTGGAAGGCGACGGAACAACTCGGCTGGCCGTTTGGTCCGGCGATAAAGTTGCTAATCCTCACCGGCGCACGGCGTGCTGAAATCGGTGCTCTGCGCTGGTCCGAAATCCATGGCGCCGAGATCCGGCTGGAGGGCTTCCGCACTAAGAACAACGAGCCGCACACCATCCCGCTGGCGGCTGCCGCTGTTGAGATAATCGAGTCTCTGCCGCGAATTGGCGACGGTGACATAGTGTTCACCGTGACCGGTAAGACCTCGATTAGCGGATGGTCGAAGGTAAAGGCGACGCTCGACGTCGCCACCACGAAAACCTACGGCCGGGCCTTGCCGAATTGGCGGCTACACGACCTGCGCCGCACCTGCGCGACCGGTCTGCAGCGGCTCGGCGCAAGTCTGCAGACGATCGAGGCGGTGCTCGGTCACATCAGCGGGTCACGCGCCGGGATTGTCGGCGTTTATCAGCGGCACGCCTTCGAGGCCGAGAAGCGGCAGTCGCTCGAGGCATGGGCGCGGCACCTAGTTTCCGGCAATCCGGCGAAGGTGATCCCAATCAAAAAGGCTCGGCGGGGGGCACAATGACATTCGAGCCCCCCGAGTGGCTCCCGTCCGCAGTCGCACGCTATGCACAAGAGGAAATCGACCTTTGGAGCCCGCTGGAAGACGGCGCCGCCATAACGCACCGGCTATCGCAGGATCAGCGGATGCGGCCGGTTTGGCGAGAGCTGACGAGACGTAAAGTGGTCTTGTGTGACCGCGAAATGGATGAGCTAGACGGGCTGTCCGACCACGAAGTGGCTCTAGTCCGATTTTTTAGACGGGCGAACATCCTCGCACATCATCATGCGGGGGTCTGCGGACCTTTCTCGCGCAACACCCCCTACAGCACCGTTGCTGAATTACGTGAGGTACATGACTCCTATGCGCGGCAGGCGACTCAATTGCGCGCCGCAGCGGAATACTTGCGCAACACCCCGCTCCCCTCAGTAATCCTGGATCTCATTCGCGCAAGCGGTGAACCCGATATGCCGCTCAGGCGGAGATGGGTGCCTGATCGTTTTCACGCTGACAATATCCAAAAAGCTGCTGAATTCTGCGAAAGAGTAGCAACGGCTGCTTCCCGCATGGCCGCCGAGGACCACGTTCAGATTGTCGATCGCGATTATGGAAAAGTCAGTGCAGTAGTGTGCGCACGTTGGCGCAGGAGACGCAGCGGCTGTTTGGTTCGCCGTTGTACGGCTCGCTGGCGAGAGTTGCATCTGTAGCGCTCTTGCAAGAGGTCACGACCTACCAAGCCAAAAATTGGTGCCGTAGTAACAAGACCGCCTAGGACCACTCCTTGTTGCCATAGCAATAAGCGGGCTCCGGACTTTGTAAACTTATCACTCCCGCTCAAGTGAAATGTATTTATTTGTCGGGACACTTCGAATGGAGGTGTCTCATGTCTATTGCCGCAAAGCGCTTGCGCCCGATCCGCTACATGACAGACCGCTACGGCGTCTGCAGCAAAACGATTGATCGTCGAGTCGAGCAGGGCATCCTGCCGGCTCCCGTTTACATCAATCACCTCCGGTATTGGAACGAGGTCGAGCTCGACGAGGCCGATCGCAACTTCCAGCGCGCCGCCGGCAACGGCGAGCAGGTCGCCGTCCAATAAGAAACCGGCCGCGCGCGGGCTTGCGGCGGCCGGTGAATGAAGTCGGGCCTTACTGACAGCCTAACTTCTAGCCTGCCGAGAAGTTCAGTTCAAGCCCCGCGCGGTCTCCCCACAAACAGGAGAGATCGCCATGCTCACCACCACCAAACTCGCCGCCGCCATCGACTGCGAGGTCTGCGGAAAAAAAATTGCGACCCACCGGCTCGGGCGGGCGCGTCGGTACTGCAGCGGCGCCTGCCGGCAGTCTGCATTTCGTAACGCAAAATTTGACCCCCCTTACTCCCGGTCAGGAACGTTACGAAATGCGTCTAAAACTTCAACAAATTCAATTGGCTGCAAGCCCGAAAATGGCGACCGAGGATTTCCCGTAAGCCTCCCGCGCGACATTCTCGGCGGCAACGACCGCCGCTGGCCGAACAGCATCCGGCTCAAGCCGGCGAAGTGGTCGGCGATCGTCAGCGCCGAGATCGGCGACCGCTGGACCGACTGGCCGCCGACGACGGACGTAGGCAGCCGATGAGCACCGCGCCTGCATCGATGGGGGGCGGGGCTGATCGCGAATTGCGCGAGGCATGGCGCGCGGTAGCCAACGCGAAGCTAGTGGAATACCACAAGCAGTGCTGGCGACTTGCTGGTCTCGTTCGGCGCGGTCTCGTCAATAAGCAGGCTGCAGTCGACCAACTCTGGACCATCGCGATTGCCCACGCACTGGTCCGTGCTATGGGCGAGGATCGCGTCGAGGCGATCATCGCCGAGGCGTTCACCGTCGCCGCCTTCGACGCGATGTGGAGCGAGGTCGCATGAACGCCGACCGCCTGACGAACCACCAACTCGACCGCCGTGTCGATCGCAAACACCCGTTCAGGCTCCTGTGTGAGCTCGAGGTCACCTGTCGTAAGGATTGGCTGGTCCGCGACCTTCTGGGGGCCGGGGAGGCGTCGGCTTGGTACGGCAAGCCGGGCGACGGCAAGTCCGTGCTGGTGCAGGACATGGGCCTCCACATCGCCGCTGGCCTCGACTGGCACGGCCGCCAGGTGAGGAAGGGGTCGGTGCTCTACTTGGCTCTGGAACGCTGCCGGCTGGTCGAGCGGCGGGCCATCGCCTTTCGCCTTCGCTCCGGCCTCGAGGATCTGCCTTTCGCCATCATGGGCGGCGTGTACGATCTAAAGAATCCTCGCAACGTTGAACTGGTCGCGGGCGCCGCCGACGAGTTAGCTTTGGCGAGTGAGGTGCCGTTGGCCTTGCTTATCGTCGACACCTTGTCGCGCGCCCTGGCCGGCGGTGACGAGAATGGCCCCAAGGATATGGGCTCCATTGTCAACGCGACCGGGCTGCTGCAGGAGCGGACGAGGGCCCACGTCTTGCTGGTCCATCACACCCCGATCGACGGCGCCGACCGGCTACGGGGTCACGGCGCCCTGCTCGGCGCCATGGACACCACCGTGAACGTGGTGAAGTCGGGCGCCATCCGCACCGCGACCGTAGTCAAGGCCAACGACAGTGAGGAGGGTGCGCAGGTAGCGTTCACCTTGGAGCCGTTCGTCGTCGGCACGGACGCGGACGGCAATGAGACGACGGCGCCGGTGGTGGTGCCAGCCCGTTCCGAATTTGTCGCGACGTCGGCGCCGAAGCTGACGAAGAACCAGCAGACCATGTTCAGAATCCTGCATGCGGCCGGCAGCAGCGGCCTCACCACCGGTCAATGGAACGAGAAGGCAAGGGAGGCTGGGCTGGGCACCAGTCGCAAGGCCGACCTGTACGATTTCCGCGAGGCATTAAGAGCGAAAGGCATCGTGCGCGAGTTTGGCGAGCGGTGGACAGCGGTCTGAAATCGCAGTTGTGCTCCAAAGTTCACGCGTCGCCAGGCACATCGGCCACAATGGCCGCGTTCGAACGCATATCGCCCTTTTCAGAAATCCAGTCCGCAATCCGAGCGATGCATTCGTCATCGGTGTAGTACGCGGCATGCACAAGCGTCTGATCGGCCTCGATTGCGCTTAGTAGCAATTTTATGTCTCCCGAGGTGACTGCCAATTTCGAAAACGTTTCTGACACGTCCTCGAGGTGGCGGTGGATCCAGTCACCTCGCTTTGCCATTGCGCGCTCTTGCGCGCCCGCCGGCATATTTTCGAATGTAACGCCCGGTACGTTGCTTGGACACTGTTCAATGCGCGGAAGCACGTGTCGATAGCCCTCGAGCCCCATAGCAATCGCTAGAACTACCCACCAGCCTCGGCTGCGCACAATGTAGGTCGCAATTCCCCCGAAGACGCCCATGATTGCAGCGAGGCGATGGTAGCACCACCGCCCAGGCGACGAAAAAGCCGACTGAAATTCCGGTCCAAATACGAGTGTAAAGAGCGGAAGCATTAGCAAAGAAGTAGCAAAAAGTAGATAGCTAAGCCACGAAATGCCCGGTTCCGGGTCGTCTCCGGGGGGCCTGTCCATCATCGTCCACGTTACCGAAGCACCAAATAAAAAAGCATTAGCCATCGTAAGTGTCAAAAGCCATTTGGTCGCCGGTTTAAGATCACGATAAGATTTAGCTCCATAGATTCGCGCTACCTGATTGCTTCGCGATATATGAGATTTCATAGATGAAATTAGATAGCTGATTAGGTTTTTTTGGATTGCCATAGGATTACTGGCATTTCGCATATGGTGCAGGAGTTGCCAGGCTTCATCCATCGGACTGCTGATAGCAAGGAATTTTGGCTTCATTGGAGTATTTGGTTCGGCGATATGAGTTTTGCGATTAAAGAGAACGAATGCAATAGCAGCAGCAACAACTACGACAGCAACAGCAAGAAATGTGATGATGCCCGAGGAGGTCAAATTTTCAGACAAAATTGCAATGGCAATGAAAGGTATAAAAGCCAAAAAAAATGATGCGTATCCAGGAGGTCAAAACTGTCGACCTTCGGTCTCTTGCAATCTTTTGTAGTATCGGCGCCGTCGTGGCCATGAACGGAGTGCCCAATGTGACTATCTTGCCGAGGGGCACACTAGAGGGGAGGGCAGCCGTTATTTGTGGTAAGGCTTCGAGTACGACATTTCCTCCATGGCTGTGTGCGACAAGGTGACAACACCACCCCTCGTTTCGGAGTTTGAGCACATAATCTCCCAATTCGGATGCGGCCTCGGTGCGATCAATCCAATCATTCATGCCAGACCAATGAAAACCTTGGTCGCCGTGGCGGCAGTGTGCCCAACACCGAGCCACTGATCCCCGCTTTTCCAGAGCCTCGTTGAGCTTGGCGACAAACTCTTTACTCGCTGGCACACCTTGAGTCGGCTGGTACCATTGGCTCACTCCCGTCTTCGGCGCCGCAAAGGTGCCGTGCACGATGATTACGGTTTCCTTCGCTGCTTCTTCCATCTGACGCCCCCTAGAAAGTGAATGGCCAGATGTCGGCTATTGAATTTAGCAACATTTTAGCGACCGATTTGAGGTCGGGCAAAGAATACGAGTGCTAGCTGGCCAATTTAATGGCGGTAATTAAATAGAGATTGCAGTTGCTACGGTGCATGGATCCGAGCATGTCACAACGCGGGACCGCGATTTCTTGCGCCGCCAATGGACTGACGACGATCGCCAGTCAGGGGATGGATACGGAGGATACGGTATACGGGGTTCTTATAGAACCCCGTACCGTACCGTATCTCCGTAACCACGAAATCCCGACGTAAAACGTACCGTACCGTAACCGTACCGTATCGACCGTATCCAATAGCCTGCGGCGTGATACACTGGCGTTGATGTCCCTGGCTATGAGGCAATGCGCAACCACTCTCGCCGTGGCGACCATCATCGCCGTCGCGGCAGCCATCACACCCGCCAGGTCGGATGTTCGCTGGCGTCATTGCCCGGCGCTCGTCTATGGCCATCAGTCGTACTACGGCTATCGCTATTCGGCGTACTACCGCCCCTACGCACGGCGAGCGTACGAGTACGACCACCAGTACGGAATAGGTGGGCGGATTATTTGCCGTTACTCCCACGGATTCATTTATTGTGATCGGACTTTCTAGTCCGGTCGGCCCGCGCCTCGCTTTTGTGTGTTTCCGCGCGCCGCCGTTGCCCCACATGCCGCCGCCGGTGTGCCGGCCATGCACTGCCGGTGCCTGGGCAATGCGATGCGCTTGTGTGTGTGGCCGCGTGCGCCCGTGGGCCGACGCCCGGCCTGGCCGCTGGCGGTGCTGCTCGCTCGGTGCTCGCGGTGCCGAGAGCGGGTGCCGATTGGCCTGGTCCGCCCGTCGATGATCGGTGTGTATGAAAAAACCCTGCCGACTTCGCGCGTTGCAGCCCCAATGAATTCGCGGACTTCTCGCGTCGAGATTGGCGTGTGAATAAACGAGTGATTAATCACACAGTTCGGGCTGGGGAATATGCGAATGAAATCAATGGCTGGCTCGGAACTACGTGGTGCCGTGGCCGTCGCTCGACCAGCTCGAGGCCGTGGCCTGCCGCGTCGCCGAGCCCGAGCTCGAGGCCGTCGCCGCGTCGACCCCCACCACCACCCCATGCCATCGCGGTGGACGCGCCGGCCGAAGTCGCGATGTTGGCTGACTGGCCCAAACGACGAAGGCCAACTACATGTTGCGCATGACTGATGATTTGCAGCAGCGCGATCCGTTTTCGTGGGGCGAGCTCGGCGAGAAGTTTTGGCGCCAGGCCAACGAGACGGTGCGCGCGACCGAGCGGCAACTGAAATTCGCGGCCGCCCTCTATCAAGGCGCGGGCTCATACACGGCGGCGGCGCGGTTGGCGGGCTACACTGAGCGCGGCAAGGACGACGTTGGATTCCGGACGACGGCCTCGCGTGCTGCGCAGACCGACGCGGTCAAGGAATTGCTTGCGCTGGCCAATGCTGAGAAGCCTGGCCGCGGTGCTGGGGCGGTTGACGGGGCTGAGATTGATCGTGAGATCGACCGGATGATCAGGGGGCGTGACCCGGCCGCCAAGATCAAGGGGATTGAGCTTTGGAATCGCAGAGAGGAACGCCGGGCCGAGCTTGGCAGGCGGCCGGACGACGACGGCTTTAGCGAAGATAGGCTGGTCCGTGACTTTTTGCTGATGCCGAACGGGGGCCCGGCGATCGTGCAGATCCTGACGGGCCAGGGGAAGTTCATTGGCAATTTTCCGCTCCTCCTCGACGTTGCGCGAGCTTGCCAGCGCGACGACCCGGCGCTGTGGGCGCGGCTGATGGCGTCTCCTATGAGCCCGCGGAGCCGCGTCGACCTGCAGCGCAACCTTGCCGACCCCCTGTACCAGAACCGGCCGGAGCACGGCTCCGGGCGGAGTAAGGTCTGGCGCGAGATCGGCATCGACATTGAGGAACAGGACAAGATTTATCGGGCCAACGGCCACCACACGCATGCCGACGATCGGGCAGCAGAGCCCGATGCTGAGGCGATCACGCCTGCTGGCATTGAGGCAGAGACGGAACACGCAAGCCGCGGTCAATAAGCCCAAGCCCTCGCATTGCGGTGTGCCAGCGGGAACGGACGGCGCGGGACGAGCAGCAGTACAGCGTCGAAGCAACCACATGCGCCGCGCAGACCGCGCCGCGCGGCAGAGGACATGCGACATGGTCAACATCATCGCGACGAAATTCGGCCCCGAAGGCCCCGGCGCCGGCGCGCCGTTGAAACAGACCCACGACCACACCGTGGCCGATAATCTTCAGACGCCGGCTGGCCCGTTTGGCGAGAGGTCGTCGACGCCGAAAAACTCAAAGCATTTCAGCATTGCTAAGCGGAGGGATGGTCCGTCCGCAACAAGCGACAAGGCCCTTTGCCCGGCGCCAGCCCGGTCTCGAGAACTGCGCTCGCTACCGACGATCCCAAAGCGCAGCTCCGCGTCGCGGGGCACTTTCTTGCCCTTTTTGCGAGCCTGCGCTCAGAACCGCGTCATGTTGGCGGCCGGCGGATTTGGATATTTCGCCACGCTCGGCTTGTATTCCTCCACCGCCTTCAATAGCGGACCGACGACCCACTCGTACATCTCGCTGATGTTGTGCTCCTCGTGTGGGTCCGCCTCGATGTTGAACACTTTGGGATAGTCGTTCATCGGCACTGTACTGGTGCCGACACCGCCCAAGAGGGTGGCGCCGCCGGCGCCACTGCGACCTGGCGCCACACAGGCGAAATAGCCGCGGACCTGTTTCCAGCGCGCCGCCACCAGATTGGGGCCTACGAAGGTCAGGAGGTGCTCGCGCCGACCCGTGCCGTGTCCGTCGAGCAGCACGTCGCTCTGATCGACCCCGTCGATCGGGCGGTCCGGCACCCTGCCGCCGGCGATGCGCGCCAAGGTGGGGAAGAAGTCCATGATCGAGAATGGCGTAGGACGATCGCGGCGTGATCCGTTCAGGCCAACGGATGACGGCGGCAGTGCGGATCGAGCCTTCGCTGACGTCGCCGAGCGCGCCGCGAAATTCCGGGCGAGGCGATGTCCGGCATTTCGCCGCGAGTGTCGACTGAACGGGATTTGCGCTTCGGCCGCATCGGCGAACGATGTGCACGAAGCACACATGCAGTTGATCGCCGCGCCGGGTCGCAGCGGCTGCGTGCTGTCATGTGTTGCCAGTCAATCGGAGTATGGCGCCGATGATCGTTTCAGTCGAGCTTGTGATCACTCGTGAGACGATGCTGAGATCGGTTCCAAATTGCGGACCCAGCATCGGCAGAATGAAGAGAAGACCAATGAGAATTAACATTCCATAAGGTTCTAACCGGGCAAGCGGGAAGGCAAGGGCGTCCGGGAGCACGCCGACGGCGATGCGTCCGCCATCGAGTGGCGGAAGAGGAAACATGTTGAAGACGGCCAGCACGACATTGATGATCAGCGCGTTTTTCAAGTTTTCCGAGGCCCATTGCACCGCGGTTACAGGCAGGTACCCGACAAGGTGGAAGGCGAGCGCGGCCAAAATGGCGAGCGCGATGTTCATGGCAGGACCGGCCGCAGCTACCCAGACCATGCCGCTGCGCGGATTCCGGAGCGCTCGAAAATTGACCGGCACCGGCTTGGCATAACCGAACAGGAACGGCGAACTCAGCAGCAGTAGGAAGCCGGGCAGCAAGATCGTCCCAACCAGATCGATGTGCTTAACGGGGTTGAGGCTGACGCGTCCAAGCCTCCATGCGGTGTCATCGCCGAGGAAGCGCGCAACGTAGCCGTGAGCCGCCTCATGAAACGTAATGGCGATTACTATTGGGATCACCCAGATCGAAGCGAGGTAGATTATGTTAGGTAGCTGATCCATTCGAGCCCCTGATCACATTGCTCCGCCTCGGATTGAAGTTTTAATAACTATTTTGTCTTCACCGGGGAGATCCCAACGCCCGGCGGGGCCATCGACCCGGAGAGCAACCCCGCAAGGTGCAGCGCCACGCTGGTCGCGAAACTGTGGTTCGCGCTGCCGTATTGAGCGCAGCGAATGCGGGGCAGTTTCCGGAGAGATCAGCCCGGATTTCGCTTCGCTCATCCGGGCTACTTGCTTGCTGATTTTCGGCAAAGAGAGATCACGTTGCGCGCACGTAGCCGTAACGCAGGTTCGACGGCTCCTTAGCCGCGAACTCATACTCCCTCTTCAGCGCGGCCAGGCGGTCCTCCGAATAGGACGGCATTGACCTGTTCTCGGTCGCCTTGAGGTTGAGGCGGTAGAGGCGCGCGGCGTTGCTGCCGAAAATCATTTGCTTGGTTGCGCTGTTCGCGCCGCCAAGCGCCGGGAAGCCATATTTCTTCTGCATATCCTCGGGGATTTCGAGCCGCCGCAACGCTTCGATCTGCCATTGCGGCGAGCCGTACCACACCGAGTCGGTACCCCAAATCACGTGATCCGCGCCCAGGCCCTTGATCAGCGTGCCGAGCAGAGCCGCCGCGAACTTGGGATGTGCCACCGCCGAATTGGCGAAGCAGGTGCCGAGCTCGGCGTGCACGTTAGTCACCCCGAATTTTTCCGGAAGCTCGGCGAGATCGCTTGCCCATTTGATACGGCCAGTGGCCTCG
>Ga0075428_100009689_pt1 | contig 10698 bp, 7 predicted proteins | sample RhiMetdeltSRZDD2_FD_75291 | JGI IMG/M metagenome (GOLD analysis project Ga0075428, IMG submission 75291) | Populus rhizosphere microbial communities from Tennessee, USA - Rhizosphere MetaG P. deltoides SRZDD2 | ecosystem: Host-associated > Plants > Roots > Rhizosphere > Soil | place: USA... | reverse complement strand
GCCGGATCGCCGCGCCAGAGCTCGACGCCGGGCGCGCAGGCGAGGACCTCGGCGGCCTGCTTGGCGTCGAGCGGACGCGTCGTCTCGACGGCGAGCACGGCGCCGAAGCCGACGAAGGCCGGCACCTGCACCAGCGAGACCGCGAGGCGCGGCGGGCCCTCGACGAGCCTCGCCAGCGCGCGCGCGCAGAGCTCCTCGCGCTGGGTCGCGCCGCTCGCGAGCGGCTCGCCGAGTGCGGGGAAGCAGTCGAAGGCGACCGGGTGCCCGAAGACCTCGGGCTCCGGCGCCTCGGCCTGGTTGAAGATCGCGATCGACTCCTGGTAGAGCGCCTCGATGCCCTGGCGGCCGCCGTGCGACGCGGCCTCGAAGCCCTGCACGACCGCGCGCTCGAGCCCGGCGCGGCGCGCGAGCGGCGCGAGCGCGAGCGCGCACGCGAGCGCCGTGCCGGGCGGCGTCGCGACGAGCGTCGCCGCAGCGGCCGTCGGCGGCGGCGCGAGCGCGGCGACGACCAGCGGAGGGTCGCCGGCGGCGAGCGTCCCCGACGCGTCGATGCAGGCGATGCCCTCGCGCTCGGCCTCGGCGCCGAGCGCGAGCGCGATCGCGGCCGGCGTGCACAGGAAGACGAGGTCCGCCTCGGGGAGGCCGGGGAGGTCCGTCTCGACGGGGACGATGTCGCCGCGGAACTCGATCTCGCGCCCGAGCGAGCGGTCGGTCGCGACCGCGACGAGCTCGGCGACGGCGAGCGCCGACTCCGAGAGCACGGCGAGCACCTCGGTCCCGAGCGCCCCGGTGGCGCCGACGACGGCGACGCGCAGCGGCCGGCTCACGCGGCCGCCGGCAGCTTCGCGCGCACGAGCTCGCCCATCGCGCGGCAGCCCTGCGCCGGGCCGGGCTCGCCGGGGGCGAGCAGGTCCGCCGTGCGCGCGCCGGTCGCGAGCGCCGCCGCGACCGCGTCGCGCACGTCGCGCGCGGCGTCGGGCGCATCGAGCGAGTGCTCGAGCAGCATCGCCGCCGAGAGGATCGCGGCGAGCGGATTCGCGCGGTCCTGCCCGGCGATGTCGGGCGCGGAGCCGTGCACCGGCTCGTAGAGGCCGATGCCGCCCTCGCCGAGGCTCGCCGAGGGCAGCATGCCGAGCGAGCCCGTGATCATCGCCGCCTCGTCGGAGAGGATGTCGCCGAAGAGGTTCTCGGTGACGATCACGTCGTAGCGGCGCGGCTCCTTCAAGAGCAGCATCGCCATCGAGTCGACGAGCTGGTGCGAGAGCTCGACGTCGGCGTAGTCCTTCGCGACCTCCTCGACCACCTGCACCCAGAGCTGCGACACCTCGAGCACGTTGGCCTTGTGCACGTGGGTCACCTGCCGCCGGCGCCGGCGCGCGGACTCGAAGGCGACCCTCGCGATGCGCGCGATCTCGACCTCGTCGTAGACCATGGTGTTGCGCGCCTCGCGCCGGCCGCCGACGAGGGCGCTCCCGCGCGGCTCGCCGAAGTAGAGCCCGCCGGTGAGCTCGCGCACGACGAGCAGGTCGATGCCCTCGACCACCTCGCGCTTCAGCGTGCTGGCGTCCACCAGCGCCGGGAAGACCGCCGCCGGGCGCAGGTTCGCGAAGAGGCCGAGCTCCTTGCGGATGCGCAAGAGGCCCTTCTCCGGGCGCCGATCGACCGGCAGGCGGTCCCAGCGCGGGCCGCCGACGGCGCCGAGCAGCACCGCGCGGCTCGCGCGCGCGAGCTCGAGTGCTGCGTCGGTGAGCGGCGTGCCGGAGGCGTCGATCGAGGCGCCGCCGATCTTCGCCTCCTCGAAGGCGAGCGCGATGCCGTGGCGGCGCGCCGCGAGCTCGAGCGTGCGGCGCGCCTCCTCCGTCACCTCGGGGCCGATGCCGTCCCCGGGCAGCACCAGGATGCGCTCCTCGCGGGCGGCCGCGCGCGCCATCAGATGCCCCGCGGCTCGGCGACGGCGTGCTGGCGCTTGTGCCAGGCGAGCTTGTTGAGTGCGTGCACGTAGGCCTTGGCGCTCGCGACGATCACGTCGGGGTGGGCGCCGTGGCCGATCACGCGGCGCCCGTCCTCGCCGAGCGTCACCGTCACCTCGCCGAGCGCGTCCATGCCGCCGGTGATCGCGGTCACCTGGTAGCGCAGCAGCTCGCTCTTGGTCTCGGCGAGCTCCGCGATCGCCTTGAAGACGGCGTCGACCGGGCCGATCCCGAGCGCCGTCGCCTTCTTCGGCTCGCCGTCGACGACGAGCTGCACGGTCGCGGTCGGCTTCGCGAAGGTGCCCGAGAGGATCGAGAGGTCGCCGAGGTCGAAGCGCTCGTCGCTGCGCACGACGGCGTCGGCGACGATCGCCTCGAGGTCCTCGTTGTAGATCGTCTTCTTCTTGTCGGCGAGGTCCTTGAAGCGCACGAAGGCGCGCTCGAACTCCTCGCCCTCGAGCAGGAAGCCGAGCTCGCCGAGGCGGTCGCGGAAGGCGTGGCGGCCGGAGTGCTTGCCGAGCACGAGCTCGTTCGAGGCGCGCCCGATCGACTGCGGCGTCATGATCTCGTAGGTGATCGCCGCCTTCAGCACGCCGTCCTGGTGGATCCCCGCCTCGTGCGCGAAGGCGTTGTCGCCGACGATCGCCTTGTTGGGCTGCACCGAGACCCCGATGATCGAGGAGAGCAGCCGGCTCGAGGGGTAGATCTCGGTGGTGACGATCCCGGTGTCGAGGCCGGCGTAGACGTCGCGGCGGGTCTTGATCGCCATCACCACCTCCTCGAGCGAGGTGTTGCCGGCGCGCTCGCCGATCCCGTTGACCGTGCACTCGACCTGCCGCGCGCCGGCGCGCACCGCGGCGAGGCTGTTCGCGACGGCGAGCCCGAGGTCGTCGTGGCAGTGGACCGCGAAGACGACCCGCTCGGCCCCCGGCACGCGCCGGCGCAGCTCGCGGATCAGCGCCGCGTACTCCTCGGGCTGCGTGTAGCCGACCGTGTCGGGCACGTTCAGCGTCGAGGCGCCGGCGGCGATCGCCGCGCCGAAGACCTCGACCAGGAAGTCGACGTCGGAGCGCGTCGCGTCCTCGGCCGAGAACTCGACGTCGTCGGAGAAGCCCCGCGCCTGGCGCACCGCGCGGTCGACCTCGGCGAGCACCTGCTCGCGGCTCATGCGGAGCTTGTGCTGGAGGTGGATGTCGCTGGTCGCGATGAAGGTGTGGATGCGCGGGTGCGCCGCCCCCTCGAGCGCGCGCGCGGCGCGCTCGATGTCGGCGGAGCCCGTGCGCGCGAGGCCGCAGACCACGGCGCGGCGCAGCTCGCGCGCGATCGCGCGCACGGCCTCGAAGTCGCCCTCGCTCGCGATCGGGAAGCCCGCCTCGATCACGTCGACGCCGAGCCGCTCGAGCTGGCGGGCGAGCGTGAGCTTCTCGGCGAGGTTCATGCTGCAGCCCGGAGACTGCTCGCCGTCGCGAAGCGTGGTGTCGAAGATCCGGATCGTCTCGTTCGTCATGCGTTGATCCTCGGGGGCGTCTCGGCGGGGACCTCGGGGCGGACCTCCGCGAGCGGCCGCTTGGTCTTCCAGCGCCACAGCCACTCGATCGGCCCGGAGAGCAGGTAGCCGACGCCGATCGCGAAGAGCGTGACGCTCGGCTCCTGCACCAGCAGCACGACCGCGAAGACCACCACGACGAGCGTGCCGTAGGAGTGGCGCAGGTCGAGCTCCTTGAAGGAGCGGTACGGGATGCGGCTCACCATCAGCAGGCCGAGCAGCGCGACGCCGATCGCGGTGAGGCGCGGGTGCACGTGGACCGCGAGGTCGTTCTCGGCGAGGAAGAGGAAGAACCACTGCGTTGCGGCCACCATGCCCGCCGCGGCCGGGCTCGGCAGCCCCTCGAAGCGCCCCGGATAGCGCGACTGCGCGACGTTGAAGCGCGCGAGCCGCAGCGCGGCGCCCACCGTGTAGCAGAAGGTCAGCACGAGGCCCGCGCGTCCGAGCGCCTCGAGCCCGCCGGCAGCGTAGGCGAGCGACGCGGGGGCCACGCCGAAGGAGACGATGTCGGCGATCGAGTCGTACTCGAGGCCGAAGCGCGAGGTCGAGCGCGCGAGCCGCGCGATGCGCCCGTCGAGCGCGTCGCAGATCGCCGCGAGCAGGATGAAGAGCGCCGCGCGGTCGTAGAGGCCGCCGAAGGCGTGCACGATCGCGGTGAAGCCGAAGAAGAGCCCCGCGGTGGTGACGAGGTGCGGCAGCAGGTAGAGGCCGCGCGGGCGGCGGCGCTCGCGACGCCGGCGCCGGCGGCGAAAGCCCGGCCGCGTCTCGTAGCCCGGGGTCTCGGAACCCGGCTCCATCACTCCCCTCCCGGCAGGCGCGCGACGACGGTCGCGCCGCCGCGCACGCGCTCGCCCCGGCGCACGCAGAGCGTGGCCTCCAGCGGGAGCACCACGTCGGTGCGCGAGCCGAAGCGGATCAGGCCGTAGCGCGCCCCGCGCCCCACCCACTCGCCGAGGCGCGGGTGGCAGACGATGCGCCGCGCGATCAGGCCCACGATCTGCACCACGCCGACGCGCTCGCCGCGCGCCGTCTCGAGCCAGAGCTCGCAGCGCGCGTTCTCCGCCTCCGCGCGGCGGTCGAAGGCCGCGAGGTACTTCGCGCCGCCGCGCTCGATCGCGACGACGCGCCCCGCGAGCGGCGCGCGGTTCACGTGCACGTCGAAGACCGAGAGGAAGATCGCGACGCGCTGCACGCGGCGGCCGTCGGGGCCCGCGATCTCGCCGGCCTCGAGCACGCGCCCGTCGGCGGGCGCCACCACCGTGCGCTCGTCGCCGGGGAGCGCGCGCGAGGGATTGCGGAAGAACGCCAGCGTGAAGAGCGCCAGCACCGCGAGCGGGCCGCCGAGCGCGGGCCCGGCGAGGAGCCCGCCGAGCACCGAGACGAGCGCGATCGCCGCCGCGAGCAGCAGGCCGTCGCGGACGATCGGCTCCGTCGGCCGCTCCGCGAAGCGCGGGGCGGCGACGGAGTCGGAGGCTCGGACGGCCTGCGCCACGTCAGTTCTTGGTGCGGTCCACCAGGCGGTTCTCGCGGAGCCAGGGCATCAGGCCCCGCAGCCTCTGGCCGACCTCCTCCATCGCGTGCTCCGCGCCCTGGCGCCGCAGCGCGCGGAACGCGACGCCCCCCGCCTGGTTCTCGAGGATGAACTCGCGCGCGAAGCGGCCCGACTGGATCTCGCCGAGGATCTCGCGCATGCGCGCGCGCACGCCCTCGTCGATCACGCGCGGGCCGCGCGTGAGGTCGCCGTACTCGGCGGTGTTCGAGACCGAGTAGCGCATGTTCGCGATGCCGCCCTCGTAGATCAGGTCGACGATCAGCTTCACCTCGTGGATGGTCTCGAAGTAGGCCATCTCCGGCGAGTAGCCCGCCTCGACGAGCGTCTCGTAGCCGGCCGTCATCAGCGCGGTGAGGCCGCCGCAGAGCACCGTCTGCTCGCCGAAGAGGTCGGTCTCCGTCTCCTCGCGGAAGTTCGTCTCGATGATGCCCGCGCGCCCCGCGCCGATGCCCTTGGCGTAGGCGAGCGCGATCTCGCGCGTGTCGCCGGCGGGGTCCTGGTGGATCGCGATCAGGCTCGGCACGCCGCGACCCTGCTCGTAGTGCGCCCGCACCGTGTGGCCCGGTCCCTTGGGCGCCACCATGAAGACGTTGACGTTCGCGGGCGGCACGATCGCGCCGAAGTGGATGTTGAAGCCGTGCGCCACCGCGAGGTAGTCGCCGGCCTCGAGGTTCGGCGCGACCTCCTCGCGGTAGATCGCCGCCATCGTCTCGTCGGGAAGCGTCATCATCACGATGCGCGCCGCGCGCACCGCCTCGCCCGGCGTCATCACGCGCAGCCCGGCGCCCTCCGCCTTGGCCCGGCTCGGCGAGTCCTTGCGCAGCCCCACCAGCACCGAGACGCCCGAGGCGCGCAGGTTCAGCGAGTGGGCGTGGCCCTGGCTGCCGTAGCCGAGCACGGCCACCGTCTTGCCCTCGAGCCGGCCGAGATCGGCGTCCTTGTCGTAGTAGATGCGCAGCGCCATCGGGCGGGCCCTTTCGTGCCGAGGGGAGCAAGAAGCCTAGCATTCCCGGGGGGTCCGGGCCGGAGCCGACGCGCCGCGAGCGGCGGGCCCGGTGGGCGCCGCCGGGGCCGCTGAGGAAGGCGCGGAGCCCCGCGGGGTCTCGCCCGGATTCCTCGGATCTCCCGCGTGGCCGCGCTGCCCTGCCCGTGAGGCCGCGCAGGCGCAGCGTCAACCCGGTGCGGCTCCGCGGGCGCGGCGGCGCAGTCTTTCCAGCACCTGGCCCATTGCCAGGTAGGCGGCGGGCACGATCGCCAGGGTCAAGGCGGTCGAGAAGAGCATTCCCCCCACGACGACGATTCCGAGGGGCGCGCGGGACTCGCCGCCCGCACCCTGCCCCAGCGCGATCGGCAGGATTCCCACCATCGTGGCGAGGGCCGTCATGGCGATGGGGCGGAAGCGGATCTTCGCGGCCTCGACGGCAGCTTCGATCGGAGCGAGCCCGCGGTCGCGCAGCTGGTTGGCGAACTCCACGATGAGGATCGAGTTCTTGCTGGCGAGCCCGATCAACGCGACCAGGCCGATCCAGCTGAAGATGTTCAAGGTCGCGCCGGTCAAGAACAGCGCCAGCAGCCCTCCCGTGAACGAGAGTGCGACCGCGATCAGGATGGTGAGCGGGTGGACGAAGCTCTCGAACTGTGCCGCCAGGACGAGGTAGACGATCAAGAGCGCGAGCGCGTAGGCGACACCCAGGGTTCCTCGCGCGTCCACGAACTTCTCGGCCTCTCCGGTGAGGTGAACGGCGTATCCGCCATCGGCGGGGAGAACCTCTCTCGCGAGCGCCAGGATCGTCGCGATCGCCTCACCCTGGGACAGCTGCTCGGGATCGGGATCCACCGTGAACCGCACGCTGCGCTGGCCATCGTGATGATTTACGGAGGTCGGGGCAGTCGTCTCCCGAACGCTGAGAAGCGTCGAGAGGGGGATCAGCTCCCCCGCCTGGCTTCGCACCAGGAGGTCTCGTAGATCCGTCGGGTCGTTGCGTTCGGCCCACTCGAGCTGGGCGATCACCGGATAGGTCTTCCCGTCCAGGTTGAAGTGGGAGACCTCCCGTCCGGCCAGCAGCACGTCCAGCGTGTCCATGATCTCGCGCATCGATACACCGAGATCGCTGGCGCGCTCCCGATCGACCTCGACCGAGAGCTGCGGCTTGTCGAGCTCCAGGTAGACCCAGGGGTCGGCGTAGCCCTCGGGAAGAGCCTCCGCCCGCCGTTTGAGCTCGTCTCCCATCTCCGCGAGCGCGGAGAGATCGGGGCCCACGATGAACAGGTCCACCTTCGAGCCGCCCGTTCCGGGGATGGCGGACGGTGCCGACGCCCAGGATTGGAGCCCCGCGATGACTTCGAGGCGTTGGCTGACGTCGGCGGCGACCACCTGCTGGGTGCGCGCTCGTCCGTCCAGGTCCGAGAGAGACGCGAAGACCATCGCGAAGTTCGGGTAGCCGAACCTCCCGCTCACGACCGAGAAGGCGTCCCGCACCTCTGGGGTGTCCAGCACGATTCCTTCCACGGATCTCTGCAGCTCGTCCATCTGGGGGAGCGAGGTGCCCCAGGCGCTCATGCTCTCGATGCGCAGCTGTCCCCGGTCGGTCGACGGGACGAGCTCCTGGTCGAGCGCCTGGTAGAGCGCGAATCCCAGCGCGAGCCACAGCGCACCCGTGGCCAGGACCGCGGGGCGCCGGCGCACGGCCCACCCGAGCACGACGCCGTAGCGATCCGTCGCGCGCGCGACGACGTGCGCGAGGATGCCGCGGATTCCCGTCTCGGAGGACCGCCGCCGCAGCAGCAGGGCGCAGAGCGCGGGGGACAGCGTCAAGGCCACGAATCCCGAGACCGCCACCGCCGACGCCACCGTGAGGGCGAACTCCCGAAACAGCCGGCCGGTCATGTCGCTGAGCAGGATGAGCGGGGCGAGCGCGGCGACTGCGGAGACCGTCGTCGCAACCACCGCAAAGGAGGTCTCGGCCATTCCACGCCGTGCAGCTTCCAGGGGCGGCGTTCCGGACTCGACCCACCGGGAGACGTTCTCGACCACCACGATGGCGTCGTCCACCACGAGCCCGATCGCGAGCGTGATGCCCATCAGCGTCAGCGTGTTGATGGTGAAGCTCGCGGCATACAGGGCCACGAAGGCTCCCAGGCTCGAGACGACGATCGCGATTGCCGGAACCAGGGTGGCCCGTGCCGAGCGGAGAAAGGCAAAGATGACCAGGACGACCAGGACGATCGCTTCGAGAATCGTGCGCGCGACGTCGGCGATCGATCGCTCCACGAAATCGGACGAGTCGTACGTCGGATAGAGTCTCACCCCGGCGGGGAGCTCGCGGCCGATTCGATCCACCTCCAGGCGGACCGCTCGCGCGACGGAGAGCGAGTTCGCCTTCGACTGCTTCACCACCCCGAGCCCGATCGCCGGGGTGCCGTTGACGCGCACGATGCTGCGCGTGTTCTCCGATCCCCCTTCGAGGCGCGCCACGTCACGCAGCCGGACCGGAGTCCCGGCGAAGCTGCCGACGATCAGATCTCCGAACTCCGCCGCGCTGCGAAGCAGCGAGAGGCTGCGAACCGTGAACTCCCTGCTCGTGGATTCGACATGACCGGACGGCGCATCGACGTTCTCGCGCTCGAGGGCGGCTTCGAGATCGGTGATCGCGAGTCCGTAGGATGCAAGCGCACGCGTGTCGATCCAGATCCGGATCGCGTGGCGCAGATCCCCGACGAGGTGGACCTGCGCCACGCCCCCGACGCGAGCCAGGCGGTCGACGATCTGGGACTCGGCGAGCCGGGTCAGCTCCTTCAGGTCGCCGGCCTCGGAGGTGAGGGCCAGGTAGAGCATCGGATCCGCGTCGGAGCGACTCTTCGCCACCACGGGTTCCTTGGCATGCTCGGGGAGCACCTCCCGAATGCGAGCCACCCGATCGCGGGTGTCGTTGGCGGCTTCGTCGATGTCGACGTCGAGATCGAACTCGAGCTCGATGAAGGACCAGCCCTCCTGGCTGCTCGAGATGGCGTGTTTCAGGCCCGGAATGCCCAGGACCTCGTCCTCGATCCGGTCCGTGATCGAGGTCTCGACCACCCCGGACGCGGCGCCCGGGAACTCGGTGCGGATGAGGATGGAGGGCGGGTCGACGTCCGGCAGCTCGCGATTCTGGAGCTGTCCGAGGGCGACGAGGCCGGCGATCGCGATGAGCATCGACATGACGGATGCGAGGACCGGGCGGTCGATGCAGATCTGGGAGAGTCTCAGCTTCCTTCTCCGCGCGGAGCCCCCACGGGCTCGAGCTCCCCGGTGGCTTCGGGACGGGTCGGAGAGAGACGGACGCTGGCCCCCTCATAGAGCTTGTGGATTCCCTGTGTCACGACGAGCTTGCCTGGCGAGAGCCCCGCGACGACCTCGACCGAGCCCCCCTCGTGCAATCCCGTCTGGATGCGGAGCCGTCGCGCGCGCTCGTGATCGATGATCTCCCACAGAAAGGGCCCATCCCGGTCGGAGGCGATGGCCGATTCGGGGACGACGATCGCCTCCTCGGTCCGGCGCAGCTCGAGGTCGACGTTGGCGAACTGGCCGGGCCGCATGCGCCGCTCGGCATTGGGAACCCACGCCTTGACCCAGGTGCGTCGATTCTGCGGGTCGATGGTGGGTGAGACGAAGTAGATCTCCCCCGGAAACTCCACCCCTGGCGAGGACCGGACTCGCACGCGAACCCGCATGCCCTCGCGAACGAGAGGCAGGGTCTCCTCCGTGATTCCAAACAGGAGCTGGAGGCGGTCGATCGCGTCGATCCTCGTGAGCGGGGTGTCGGGCGTGACGTGGCTGCCCGTATCCGCCAGCCACCTCCCGACCTCGCCATCGAAGGGCGCGCGGATCGCAGTGCGCTCGAGCTCCAGCCTCGCGAGATCGAGCTCCGCGCGAGCGATCGCGACCTCGGCCTTGGCTTCGTCGAGCTTCGCGAGAGAGCCGGCATCGCGACGGATCAGCTGATTCATCCGGTTCAACAAGCTGCGCGCCCGATCGAGATTGGCTTCCGCGACGCGCACGCGCGCCGCCTCCGCCTCGTTCCGCAGCCTGAAGAGCACGTCGCCCCGACGCGCGTAGCGGCCCTCCGGAATGCCTCCGGAGGCAATCACGCCTTCGATGCTCGGCTGCACCGTCACCGACCGCTCCGCGTCGAGCTGCCCCGTGAGCGTCAACGACTCGACGAGCGGTCGGGTCTCGATCGTCACCGCATCGACGGTGATGCGGGCTGCCGGCGGCTCGGCGACGTTGCCTCGAGAATCGCAGCCGACCAGCCAGAGCACCGGCAGCATCGAGAGGCCCGCCGCGAGAGGCGGTTGAGGCGTGCGGCGGGCGACAGCTCTCGAGGGGGCGCGGAGCGGGGAATGGCTCGCCCTCGAGAGCGCGGCGAGGACTTCGACGACCGGGCTGCAGAGTCCATCCATCATCGATGGCTTCCGCTCGAGTGTGTCGACGATAGCACTGCCGTGCCCCGCACCGTGGACCCGCGGCGCGGAGATCGCGTTCCGCTACCTGGGAAGCCGGAGCCGGGGATCGGCGATCGGAAGGGAATCCCGGCGGATCAGGCGCCCGCGGGCTCCGTCGCGAGGCCCGTGCGGCGCACCTCGGCCTCGGC
>Ga0075428_100009688_pt1 | contig 10699 bp, 8 predicted proteins | sample RhiMetdeltSRZDD2_FD_75291 | JGI IMG/M metagenome (GOLD analysis project Ga0075428, IMG submission 75291) | Populus rhizosphere microbial communities from Tennessee, USA - Rhizosphere MetaG P. deltoides SRZDD2 | ecosystem: Host-associated > Plants > Roots > Rhizosphere > Soil | place: USA... | reverse complement strand
ACCGGCACGGCCGTCGAGAACATCACCGTCACGGCCGACACGCCACTCCTTGAAACCAGCAACGCGTCGCTCGGCAACGTCGTCGACGCACGGCGCATTACGCAGCTGCCGACGCCGCACGGCGATCCGTACGCGCTCATCGGACTTGCCGCCGGCGTGACCTACACCGGCTCGGCGCGACTCGACCGCCCCTTCGAACCCACACACATCGTCGGCTACGCAGTCGATGGAACGCGCGGCAACCGCAGCGACCTGACGATCGATGGCGTGCCGAGTACGGCAACGGCGAACGCGAATGAGGTCATTGCTTCGTACGTGCCGCCGGCCGACATCGTCCAGGAATTCAAGGTGCAGACGGCGACGTTCGACGCGGCGATGGGCAATACCGAAGGTGGTGTGACCAACCTGACCATTAAGGCTGGGACGAACGCGCTCAGGGGCACCGGGTATTTCGGAAAGACGCCCAGGAACCTGTTCGCCAATGACTTTTTTGCGAACGCGAACAATATTCCGCTCTCGGACTTCGACTACAACCGCTACGGCACGAGCGTCGGCGGTCCGATTAAGCGCGGCCGCACCTTCTTCATGTACGGCTTCGAGGGCATCCACGAGTCGCGTCCGCGCAACAACGGAACGCCCACGGTGCCGTCCGAGAGAATGCGCAACGGTGATTTTTCTGAGCTGCTCGCGCTCGGCTCGCAGTATCAGATCTATAACCCGTTCTCGACGCGGCCGCATCCGACGCAAGCCGGCCGGTTTATCCGCGATCCGTTCCCTGGCAACATCATCCCGCGGAACATGATGAACCCGGTGGCACTTGCGGCCCTCGAATACATCGGGCGCCCGTTGACGGCCGGCAATGCGGACGGCACGAGCAACTTCCAGAACCCGTCATTGCCCGAGGACATCAAGTACGCGAACAACACGATCCGCGTCGATCACAACCTGACGGACAAGCAGCGGATGTACGGCCGCTTCAGCTGGTACGATCGCAACAGCAACTACAACAACTACTTCGGCAACTTGTCCACCGGCGAGTGGTTCAAGTTCGTCTCGCGTCAGGCGGCCGTTGACCACGTCTACGCGCTGAACAACACCACCGTGTTGAACATGCGCTATGGCTACAACTGGTTCGTGCGCGGCACCGACTCGAACCCCGCTAATCACGACTTCGATCTCACGAGCCTGGGCTTCCCGGCGTCGTATAACTCCGCCATTCCCGATGGCATCCGACGGTTCCCGCGCTTCAACATCACCGGTTATCAGGGCACGGCGATCGGCGGTGAAGAGCGGCCCAACGAGACGCACTCGTTTATCGCCACCGTCAATAAGTCGATGGGAGCGCACTCGATCCGTACGGGCATGGAGTTCCGCCAATACCGCGAGACCAACTCGTTATTCGCGAACAACCAGACCGGGCAGTTCGATTTCGACGCGACGTGGACACGCGGACCTATCGACAATTCGACCCCGGCGCCTAACAGTTTGGGACAGTCGTTCGCGGCGTTTCTGCTCGGGCTGCCATCCGGCGGTCTCGTGGCACGGGCCGGCGGCTACGACGAGAAGTCTCAGAACTGGGGCGTGTATGTCCAGGATGACTGGCGGCTCAGCGACCGACTCACGCTGAACCTGGGCCTCCGCTATGAGTACGAAACCCCGATGACGGAGCTGGAGAACCGCAGCGTCCGCGGCTTCGATCCCGGCGTGGTGCAGCCGATCGAAAACGCGGTGCGGACCCGATACGCGCTGAATCCAACGCCGGAGGTTCCGGCCAGCGCGTTCAACGTGCGCGGCGGTCTCACCTTTGCGGGGGCCAACGGTCAACCGGACGGCCTCTACAGCACGCCAAACAACAACTTCATGCCACGCGTCGGCCTCACGTATCGGGTGGACGACCGCACCGTGGTGCGTGGCGGCTACGGCGTGTATTACGGCTTCCTCGGCCAGCGCCGCGGTGACGTCATCCAGAGCGGCTACAACCAGAACACGAACCTGATTGCGTCGCGGGACAACGGCCAGACGTTCATCGCCACGCTCTCGGACCCGTTCCCCACTGGGATTCAGGAGCCGGTTGGCAACGCGGCCGGCATCGAGACATTCCTCGGTCAGGGGATCACCTTCTTCAATTCCGATCCGAAGTCGTCGCGCATTCAGCGCTGGCAGGTCGGCATCCAACGCGAGCTGCCCGGGCGCATCCTCGTCGAAGCCGGCTACGTCGGCAGCTACGGTTCCGATCTGCAGACGACGCGCAATCTGAACGCGACGCCGAACGAGTACCTGAGCACGTCGCCGGTTCGCGACCAGGCCCGCATCGACTATCTCGGAGCAAACGTGCCCAACCCGTTTGCGGGCCAGCTGCCGAGCACGGCCCTCGCGGCGTTGCAAGGGCAGAACATCGTGCGCGAACGGTTGCTTCGACCCTATCCGCAATTCGACTCCGTTAACACGACGACGAACGAGGGATGGTCGTGGTACCACTCGATGCAGCTGAACCTGACGCGCCGGTTCGCCGGCGGCTATACGCTGTCGGGCGCGTACACCTACTCGGACTTCGTCGAGGCGCTCGACTTCCTGAACCCCGCCGATCCGCAACCCTGGGAAGGCGTTTCGAGCGTCGACACGCCGCATCGGCTCTCGATTAACGGAATCTACGAGCTGCCGTTCGGCCGTGGGCGACGTTTTGGCACCGACGCGAATGCGGTCGTGGACGGGTTCATCGGCGGATGGCAGTTGTCGGGTATCTACACCTACCAGAGCGGCTTCCCGCTGACGTGGGGGAACATCATCTTCACGGGCAACGTCGACGACATCGACCTGCCGGCCACCGAACGCACGCTCGCACGCTGGTTCAACACGGATGCCGGCTTCAACAAGGTGTCGGCGCAGCAGCTTGGATCGAATGTCCGGACGTTCCCGCTGCGCCTCGAGAACGTGCGCACCGATCCCGTGAACAACCTCGATCTCTCGCTCACCAAGAACACGAGGATCAAGGGGAAGACGGTGGAAGTGCGATTCGACTCGCTGAACGCACTCAACCACCCGCTGCTGCCCGGCCCCAACCTCGGTCCGACGAACGCGGCGTTCGGCCAGATTAGCGCGTCGACGCAGTTGAACTACGCGCGTCGCACCCAGGTGTCGTTCAAGTTCTTGTTCTGATCGGAAGTCCGGGAGTTCGGAAGCTCGGTCTTCCGGACTTCCGGACTTCCGACTTGACGTAACCCTCAGCGTTCTTTACTCTCGATTCTCAATGTTCGTCACCGCATCGCACCGCGCCGCCTCGACACTGACGACACATGTGTGTCTCAACAGCGTCCAGCAGCAGCAGTGCCGATGTGGATGACGGAACTGTCACACGAACAAGCCCGACAGGCCGTCACCTTCTTAAAGGCGACGGCCTTTTTGCTTTTTCAGGCTCACGTTTCAGGGTTACAGCGATGTCCGCACCAACGCAGACAGGAACAAAAATGTCGGAGCCGCTCGATCCCCGCTCCGACGACCGGGATCGGCGGCACAGTGGCGAGGTTCGCAAGCTCACCACGCTCCTCGAAGTCAGTCAGGCCCTCTCCAACCCCGCCAATCTCATCTCGGCCTTCCACCGCGTCCTCGAGATTCTCGAGCGTTATCACCGCACCGGCCGGAGCGGCATCTCGGTTCCGGCCGAGGAGGACGGCCGGCGCCTGCGCCTGCAGGCCTCGATCGGCGTCCGCTCGCAACACTCGGACGGCCCGCTCGGCCCGACTCTGGCGCAGCAGGTCTTCGACAGCGGGCGGCCCGTTGTGGTTCCACGCGTCAGCCGGGAGCCGGCACTTCCCGAGCGCCGCGTGCGGACCGACGCCGACGAACTTACCTACATGTGCGTGCCGATTCAGCAGTCGCGCAAATGTCATGGCGTCCTCGAAGTCGAGCTCGCATTCGCCGCCGACCGGCCCTACGACCGCACGATGAAGTTCTACGGCGTCGTCGCAACGATGCTGGCGCAGGCGATGCGGATGCAGCACCTGCTGGCCGCCGATCGGCAGCGCCTCGTCGAGGAGAACGTGCGGCTGCGCGACGAGCTGCGCGAGCGCTACGACTTCACCCACATCCTCGGCAATAGCGGCGCGATGCGGCAGGTCTGCGAGCAAGTCGTAAAGGTCGCGCGCACCAATACGACCGTGCTGATTCGCGGCGAGTCGGGGACTGGCAAGGAGCTCATCGCTCAGGCCATTCACTACAACTCACTGCGGACACGCAAGGCGTTTCTGAAAGTCAGTTGTGCTGCGCTGCCTGACACGTTGATTGAATCCGAGCTTTTCGGCTACGAACGGGGCGCATTCACCGGCGCCGAGCAGCGTAAGAAGGGGCGCTTCGAGCTGGCGGATGGCGGAACACTGTTGCTGGACGAGATCGGCGACGTGAACCTGGCGACTCAAGTCAAGCTGCTGCGCGTGCTGCAGGAGCGGCAGTTCGAGCGGCTCGGCGGGACTGAGTCGCTCAAGGTCGACGTGCGCCTGATTGCCGCAACGAACAAGGACATGGAAACGGCGGTTGCCAACAACACACTGCGGCAGGATCTGTTCTATCGCCTGAACGTCTTCACGATCTTCGTGCCGCCGCTGCGCGAGCGGAAGTCGGACATCCTGCTGCTTGCCGATCACTTCGTCGAAAAGCTCTCAGCCGAGCATGGCAAGCAGGTGAAGCGGATTTCGACGCCTGCGATCGATGCGCTCGTCGCCTATCACTGGCCGGGCAACGTCCGCGAGCTGCAGAACGTGATCGAGCGGGCGGTGCTCGTCAGCGACGGACAGGTCATTCACATGCATCATCTGCCGCCGACGCTGCAGACGGCTGAAGGATCCGGCACGGCGGCGAGTCAGGCCCTCGGTGAAGCGGTGGCGGCATTCGAGCGCGACATGATCGAGGACGCGCTCAAGATGGCGCGCGGCAATCGCGCCAGGGCTGCCAGACTGCTGCAAGCCACGCGTCGCATCGTCAACTACAAGATCGGTCAATACGGGATCGACTGGAAGCGCTACCAGGATCGCGGTGTATCGCGCACGTAACGGACGTCGATCTGCACATCCTGGTTCGGCGCAAATCGGCCAGTGTACACGAATGTTCAGCACGCCAGGCACCATCGCACGCGCGGCACGACGCTTAAGTAGTTATGGCCGTTCGAGTTTCTGGGTGTAGTTCAGAAGAGAGGGTGCGGAGCCTCGTTTGCTGATCTCGGGAGGGCATGTGGACACTCTCAACTGTCTTCACGTCGATCTTTCTCGCCGCACCGGCTTTGCTCCCGCCAGATGTTGGTGCTCCGCCGACTGCGCGCGTCACGCCCTGTGACGCGCCAGCGTTCTCTCTTCCACCGACCGTCAATCTCGAGGACGGATTCGAGCCGATTATCCGTTCGATGCTCGAGCACTCGCCCACATTCCGGCAACAGTGCCGCGTGCTGGCGGCGTCTCACGTCAGCGCGACCGTCAGGTACGCGCTGCGCGCGCCTGGCGTCGCCAGCCGTGCGCGCGCGATTTTTCACGAACGCTCGTCCGGGCTGCTGATCGCCAACATCGAGATCGGCGTGAGCCCGGATCTCATCGAGCTTCTCGGACACGAGTTCGAGCACCTGATCGAACAGTTGGACGGCGTGGACCTGCAGCGGCTCGTGCGTCAGGGGCAGGCGGTGAGGATGCCTGACGGCGCGTTCGAAACGAAGCGGGCGATTGCCGCTGGTCAGCGCGTAATGGGAGAAGTGGTGGATAACGCCCCGGACACGATGCGACGCGCCAGCGGCTCGCTCTGGCGTATCGTCCGGCGAGCGCTGACACCTCGCTAGAGGCCGCACGAAGACTTGTCGCCGCAGAACGTCGATAGCGCGATCAGCTCAGCTTTACGAGATCGGAGATGTTGATCGGCCGTTTCTCGTCGCAGCTTTTGCGCGCGGCAATGCCGGTCAGGCACGACATCGCACCGGCTCGCGAGTCGGGCAGCCGCATGTGAGCGGGCGCGTCGATCTTCTTGAAGATTAGATCGCGCAGCCGCTGGTCGCCGCCACCGTGGCCCTCGGTCTCTTTCGGCAAATCGATCTTGGTTCGCTGGCCGAAGTTCTTGATCAAGTACATCGCGGTCTCGTCGCCGGGATCCCACGGCTGCCGCTCGTAGTCACGAATCTCGAGGCGCCCCTTCGTGCCGTTGAAGGCCAGATAGTAGCCCTCGATCGGCATGAAGGTGTTCGTGGAGTAGCTCATGTTCACGCCGCTCGAATACTGCACGACGGCGTTCATGGTGTCGAAGATGTCGATGTCTTCTTTGAACACGCAGCCGTCGCGCTGATAGCCGTCCGCTGACTCGCAGTCGACGTAGAGCTGCACCAGATTCTGGCTCTTGGTGATATCCCAGAAGTACGAACACTTGTCCTTGTGCGGGCAGGTGCGGCAGTTCGTGTGACGGAACGGCCCGGACTTCCCGTAGTTCGACAGGTTGCCGAGCGCTGAGACTCGAACCGGATCGGCATCGAGCCACCAGTTGATCAAATCGAAGTGATGGGTCGCCTTGTGCACCCAGAGCGATCCGCTCTTTGCGCGCAGGCGGTGCCAGCGGCGGAAATAATCAGCGCCGTGGCTCGTGTCGAGGAACCACGTAAAGTCGACGGACGTGATCTTGCCGATCTCGCCGCCCATCAGCAGTTCTTTGATCTTCTGGTGCTTCGGCGCGTAGCGGTAATTGTGCGTGACGACGATCTTGCGGCCGGCCTTCTTTTCGGCATCGAGGACCGCTTTGCACTGCACCTCGTCGATGACCATTGGCTTCTCGGTCATCACTTCGATGCCGCGTTCCATCGCACGAATCAGGTACTGGCTATGGAAGGCATCGACCGTCGTGACCATCACGAGGTCAGGCTTCGCCTTCGTAAGCATGTCGTCGAAGTTCGTGAATGTCGGACATGTGACGCCCATCTGCTTCTTGGCGGCTTCGACCCGCAGCGGGTTGATGTCGCACAGCCCGACGAACTCCACGAGGTCCGGATAGTCGCGCACAATCGGCCGGCCCCACATGCCTACCGCGCGCACGCCTGTCCCGACGATCGCATAGCGCCGTTTGGACGCCTGCGCCGCGAAGGCTCCGGTGCTGCCGGCAACGAGGGCGCCAACAGCCGCTCCAGTTGCGGTGGTCACGAACTCTCTGCGTGAAATGCCGTCATGCTCTGGCGCCATTCGGTTCCTCCGCTCTCGGGATTCGGGACTCGAACCCGCGGGGTTCGAGCCCCGGCAATTATATGATGCGTTGGTGTTTCGAAAGGCGTTCAGGATGGCGATAAACCCGGGCCAGGCCGCCGAATACGAGCGGCGGCACCGCCCGATCTGGGAGGAGCTCGAGGCGACGCTCGTGCAGCACGGCGTCCGCAGCTACTCGATCTTTCTGGATCCAGAGACCAACGACCTTTTCGGGTACGTCGAGCTCGACAGCGAGGAGAGATGGGCGGCCATCGCGCAAACCGACGTCTGCCGGCGCTGGTGGCGCTACATGCGCGAGATCATGCCGTCCAACGCCGACGACAGCCCCATCTCGCGCGAGCTCCACGAAGTCTTTCATATCGATGAGGACTAGACATCCCTTTATCTCTGAACCCTTCCTGATGCATCCCCACCCGCCAGCCGATCGACATCCGCAACGGTCGATCGATTGAAGTCGCCGGGGATCGTCTGCTTCAGCGCGCTGGCGGCAACCGCGAAGCGCAGCGACTCGAGCGGCGACCGTCCAGTCACGAGACCGTAAATCAGTCCGCCGGCAAAACTGTCGCCGCCGCCAATCCGATCGACGAGGCGCACATCGTAGCGCTGGCTGCGATACATCTGGCCCGTGGACGCCTCCCACAGCGCCGCGCTCCAGCCGTTGTCGCTCGCCGACAGGCTTTCGCGTAGCGTGATGGCCACCATTGTCGGACCGAAATCGCGCGTGACGCGTTCGGCCGCCTGCTGGAAACCCGCCAGGTTGAGTTGCCCGCTCGTGACATCCGTTCCCGGCACGTGCACGCCCAACACCGACTGGAGATCTTCCTCGTTGGCGATCACGACGTCGACGTGGCGCATGAGCGGGCCCATGACTTCCTGAGCGCGCTTCTCGGTCCAGAGCTTCTTGCGATAGTTCAAGTCGACGCTGACGCGCACGCCCGCAGCGCGCGCCGCAACGAGCGACCGCTCGGTTGATGCCGTGCCCTTCTCGCCCAACGCCGGCGTGATGCCGGTGACGTGAAACCACTTCGCGCCGTCGAATACCGTCGCCCAGTCCACGGCGTCCGGTTCCATCTCGGCGATCGCCGAACGCGCGCGATCGTAGATGACCGTGGACGCGCGCTGGCTGGCGCCGGTCTCAGCGTAGTAGATGCCGATGCGCTCGCCGCCGCGAAGGATGTAGTCCGTACGCACGCCTTCCGCGCGCAGCGCTCGAACGGCCGCTTCGCCGATTTCGTGCTTCGGCAGGCGCGTGACGTAGTAGCTGTCCAGACCAAATTGCGCGAGGCTTACCGCCACGTTGGCCTCACCGCCGCCGAACGTGGCGACGAATTGCGGCGTCTGGAGAAAGCGCTCGAACCCCGGAGGGCTCAGGCGCAGCATGAGTTCACCGAACGTGATGACTTTGTGCATAACTGGATGATGAAGGCCGGCGCGCGGTCACTGTTTGCCGCGCGCGGCGTTGACATTGGCCACGATGCGCTCGGCTTTGGCAGTCAACGCCGCGTAGTCGCCGGCGTCGATGGCCTTGGTGTCGAGCAGTGCGGACCCGACGCCAACTGCGACGGCGCCTGCGGCAATCCACTCGCCGGCATTGTCGACCGTGACGCCGCCGGTCGGCATCAGCTTGACCTGCGGCAGCGGCGCGCGGACATCCTTGATGTATCCGGGACCGAGCGCGGTGGCCGGAAAGACCTTCACGATATCGGCGCCCGCCTCCCACGCGTCGAGGATCTCGGTTGGAGTAAAACAGCCCGGCGTGACCGGCACACCGCGCGCGTGACATGCGGTGATGAGCGACGTCCGGTAGACGGGGCTCACGATGAACTGCGCCCCCGCGTCGATGACCTGCGCGGCCGTTGCGGCATCGAGTACGGTTCCGGCGCCAAGCAGGAACCCCGAAGGCATGCGGGGCCCGAGTTGTTCGATCAGTTTTACGGCGCCTGGAACCGTCATCGTGACTTCGATCGCATGCACGCCGCCGGCGGCGATCGCATCGACCACAGCCTGCACTTTCGCCGGATCTTTCATTCTGATCACTGCCACCACGCCTGCCTTTTCGATGGCGGCCGTGCGTCCCGCTCGGGTATCACTCATGTGCGTGTAGTCCGTCTCAAAAGCCAAGCCGCCATTCTATCGCCGCGAGATTCAATCGCGAAGATCCACGCTACAATGCCAGCCATGCGACGCTACTCCCTCGTCCTGTTGCTTGCCCTTTTCTCAACCGGATGTTTCCGCTCGACGACGACCATCTCGCTCCGCCCGGATGGCAGCGGCACGGTCGTACAGGAAACCGGGATGACGGCGCAGGCACTGGCCATGATCAAGAGCATGGCCGGTGGCCAGAACGCCAAGGATTCCCCACCCGACCTCTTTGGCGAGGAACAGGCGAAGAAGGCCGCCGCGACGATGGGCGTGACCTTTGTGTCAGGGGAGCCGTTCAAGACGGCCGAGTTCGAGGGCTACCGTGCACGGTACAGCTTCACCGACATTTCGCAGGTGAAGGTGAACATGGAGCAGAACGCGGCGCAGATGTCGGCCGGAGGGAAAGAGCCGCCGTTCTCGTTCAATTTCAATCGCGGCGCCTCGTCATCGGTGCTGACGATTCAGATGCCGGACCAGGTGCCGACCAAGGGCAAGCTCCCGATGTTGCCGTCGGGGGCCGCGGGGACCGATGCAGAAAAGGCGCAGGCTGCCCAGGCGATGGCCATGATGAAATCGATGATGCGTGGCATGTTCATCGATATCACGCTCGACGTGGATGGGAAGATCCTGAAGAGCAACGCCGCGCACGTCGACGGCTCCCGCATTACGCTGCTGCAGGTCGACGTCGACAAACTGCTCAGCGACGAATCCGCCCTGCAGAAACTTCAGGCGGCAACCGATCTCAAGAGCTTCGCCAACATTGCCGGCTTGAAGGTCTCGCCCGAGCCGAAGATCCGGATCGAGTTCAGCCGCTGAGTAAAGCGGTCGCGATCCGCTCCCACTCGGTCGTCAGCTCGTCGCGCGCGACGGGCTTCCCCGCGCGGCGATACCAATAAGCCGCGTTGCTCTCGTCGCCTTCCTTGCGATGCAGGTAGGCGTGCACCCATGCGCCGGTCGAATCCTCGACGTCCTGGGCCGCGTTGTGCGCGGCGTCCCAGTCCCCCTTAGCGTCATGCCACAGAGCGATGAGTGCGGGAGCAACCGCCGGCGGCGCAGGAGCGTCCAGCGTGGCCTTGAACTCCTTGAGCGTCATGCAAGTCCTTGGGATGCGGCCGAGGCGAAGGTTTCAGGAAACCGGAAAGGATCCGTCAAGACCTAGCGCCCTGGGCGCTCTATCATGGCCAAGTTGAATGAGAACCAGGTGCAGCCATGGTAGAACAACCTGAAACCGCCACGACACCCGCCGCCGCCGAGCCGCTAGCGGCTGAGTCGGCTGATCGCAAGAAAAAGAAGAAGAAGGACAAGGTCCGGTCGGCCTGGATCTCCTTCGTCGGCCGCATCATCGC
>Ga0075428_100009685_pt1 | contig 10701 bp, 7 predicted proteins | sample RhiMetdeltSRZDD2_FD_75291 | JGI IMG/M metagenome (GOLD analysis project Ga0075428, IMG submission 75291) | Populus rhizosphere microbial communities from Tennessee, USA - Rhizosphere MetaG P. deltoides SRZDD2 | ecosystem: Host-associated > Plants > Roots > Rhizosphere > Soil | place: USA... | reverse complement strand
GCCTGAACTTCGCCGCCGGCCAGACCGTCGCCAACAACGTGATCGCCAAGGTCGGCACCAACGGCAAGGTCGCCATCTTCAACAAGTTCGGCTCGGCCCAAGCGATCGCCGATGTCGTCGGCTACTTCCCGGCCACCAGCCCCTACGTCCCGCTGGCGCCGGCCCGCATCCTCGAGACCCGGGCCGGCCAGATACCGGATCCCGCCGACGGCCTCGAAGGCGCCATCGGCCCCGACGGCACGATCGAATTCAACGTGCTCAACGTCGGCGGCGTGCCGTCCACCGGCGTCAGCGCCGTGGTCCTCAACATCACCGCGACCGAGACCACCGACTGGGGCTACTTCACCGTGTACCCAGGTGCGGGCACCCTCCCAGGCTCATCGAGCCTGAACTTCACCGGCGGCCAGACGGTCGCCAACAACGTGATCGCCAAGGTCGGTACCAACGGCAAGGTCGCCGTCTTCAACAAGTTCGGCTCGGCCCAAGCGATCGCCGATGTCGTCGGCTACTTCCCGGCGACGAGCACCTACGTCCCGCTGACACCGGCCCGCATCCTCGAGACCCGGGCCGGCCAGACGCCGGATCCCGCCGACGGGCTCGAAGGCGCCATCGGACCCGACGGCACGATCGAGTTCAACGTCCTCAACATCGGCGGCGTGCCGTCCACCGGCGTCGGCGCCGTCGTGCTCAACATCACCGCTACCGAGACGACCGACTGGAGCTTCTTCACCGTGTTTCCCGGCGCCGGCAGCTTGCCGGGCTCATCGAGCCTGAACTTCGCCGCCGGCCAGACCGTCGCCAACAACGTGATCGCCAAGGTCGGCACCAACGGCAAGGTCGCCATCTTCAACAAGTTCGGCTCGGCCCAGGCCATCGCTGACGTCGTCGGGTACTTCCCGGGATGAGGTCGCCGTCGAGATACTCGGGGATCGTCTTCGTCATCCTGGCGACGCTGGCCACCGCGCTGTTCGTGAAGGACGTCGGGGCCGACACGAACGCGACGCCCGACACCAGCACCAAAGCGGCGGTGAAGCCGGCGACGCCGAACGTCGATCCGCCCGGCCCGTTCAACGACGTCGCCGGCGGGACGACCTTGTCAATCCATGTGCATCACGACACGGTCAACCGGCTCAACTCGGTGCAGGCTCGGTTGTGCAAGCCCGATCTTGACGTGGTCACGCCGTCGCAGTTGAGCCCCACGAAGTTCGGCAACTGCATCGGCCACCCGTTCGTCGAGGGAACCGACGACGCGACTACCAACGCGCTGTCCGACGCCGACAAGCAGAACGTCGACCTCGAGTTCCGCGTCGGGACCGGTTCCCAAGAGGTGACCTACAACAGCGGCAACGGCGACCAGACGACGACCATCACGTGCGACGCCAGCCATCCGTGCGACCTGTGGCTCGACGAGTCGGTGAGCACCCAGATCGCGACGTCCGGCCATGTGTTCAAGCACTACCGCATCAACTACGCGGGCGGCGGCGGCAGCACCGTCCCTCCGACCACGTCGCCGCCGACAACCAGTTCGCCGACGACAAGCCCGCCGACAACGAGTTCGCCGACGACAAGTCCGCCCACGACGCAAGGTGGCTCGACCTCGTCGACTTCCTCGACGTCGACCAGCTCGACCACGTCGACTTCCACCAGCTCCACGTCGACCACATCGACAACCGTCGCGTCGACCACCACGACCTTGAACGCGAGTGGCGTTTCAGTGTCACCGTCGCAGGTGGCCCCCGGTGGCGTGGTCACGCTGACGTCGACGGGCTGGCAGGCCAACGCGACGGTCACCGTCGTGATGAACTCGGACCCGGTCACGCTCGGGACCATGACGGCCAATGCCGCCGGCGTCGCGACGAAGCAGTTCACGATTCCGGCGACGGCTCCGACCGGATCGCACACGCTCGCGCTCTCCGGGATACGCGCCAGCGGGACCACCCAGACGGTGACGGTCAGTCTCACGGTGGCATCGGCCGCGGTGGCCACGACAACGACGCGGGCGCCGACGAGTGGCGTGCCCATGCCGCGCACCGGCCGTGATTTCGCGGTACTGCTGATGCTGGGCGCCGGCCTCGTTTCCGCCGGCACCTATCTCGTGCGATGGGCCAAGCGACGCGGCGTTCGCAGCTCGGCGTGAAGCGTCGCCTGCTGGGGGTCGTGAGCGCCCTCGGCCTGATCGCAGTCGCCGCCTGGCCCGTCGGGCACGAGGCCGTCGCCGGCGCGGCCGACGAGGTGCCGCGCGTCTCGGTGAGCACGACGTCGGGCATCAGCGACGGTCAAGCCGTCATCGTCACGATCAACACCAATGAGACGGTCCCGGTGTTTGCCGCTGAGGCCGCCCTGTGTCGCGGCGGCGTCACCTACCAAAGCACGGTAGGAACGCCGCCGGACGACTTCGGCAAGGGCAGCGCCAATTGTCCGCTGACTCCGATCTCGTCGTCGTCGGACGCATTCGTCTCCGACAACCTGACGCTCCAGAATTCGCAGCGGCCTGAAGGGGAGAGCTTCGTCTTCCGCCTCGGCTCGGGGTCAACGACGTGGACGTACCAAACGACCGACGGCCAGTCGCACGACACCGATCTCACCTGCGACCAAACCCACGCCTGTTCGCTCGTGGTCGAACTCAAGCACCGCGCCTCGATGGCCGAGGGCGAGCCCAACCGGTACAAGCCGTTCGTCTTCCCGATCGCCTACGGGGTCAGCGACCCGATCGCGGGCTGCGGCGGTCCGGCCGATGGCGTGCTGGCCACGGGTGCGGGCGACCGAATGACCGACGCGTGGATCAAGTGGACGGTCGGCGCCTGCGATCAACTCCACATCAAGGCGCCGGGCCGCGCCAGCTTCGTCGGTGAGGGCGTCGCCGTCAGCCAGTTCGATCTCGGCGTGCTCGACCTCGCCTACACGGCGACGGGCACGAACCCTGACGTCAAGCTCGATCCGTTGCACGATCCGTCCGCCCCGCACCGCCCGGCGGTCGCCGTGCCGCTCGCGATCAGCGCCGGCGTGATCGGCGTGGCCGGCGGCACCAAGGCAGCTGATGGCCACAAGGTTCCGTACAAGACCCTCAAACTCACGGCTGAAGAGGCCGCGGTGATGTTCGCGGGAGGCCGGTACGGCATCGAGCAGGTGAACGGTCCCAACGCCACCGCCGAACAGCCTCGCCCGTATGCCGAGGACATCGCGGCGCGCAACCCGGAACTCACCGGCGGCACCGGCTTGTTTGACAGCGTGGTGCCCAACCCCGTCCTGGCGATGGCGGGCGCCGAGTCGTTCTCGTGGTATTCGACGCGCTATTTCAAGGCGCTGGCGCCGGCCGCCTGGAAGATCCCCGACCTTCCGGTCTTTGGGGCCGAGCGCGGCAAGGCGCGCGAGGTCGGCGCTGACCTGGCCCAGGCCATCCCGGGCTTCCCCGCGATCGAGGGCTCGACGGCGCTGCTCACCGGTCGGCCGGCGCTGCGCAAGGGCCTGATCGGCCCGACCGTCACGTCCGAGGGCGGCATCTGGGTGCTCACCGACCTGGTCACTGCGCAGGCCCTCGACCTCACGCAAGTGCAGTTGCAAGACAGCGCCGGCCACTTCGTTGCGCCAACGCCTGACTCGTTGCGCGCCGCCCTGCCCGGCACCAAGGCCGACGCGCAGGGCATCCGGATCTCGGACCCGGCGTACGCAACGGCGCAGAACGGAACCCAGCCCTATCCGCTTACGTTCGTTGAGTACGCGCTGGCGCCGACGGAGCCGCTGCTCAACGACGATTGCTCGCCGCGCGCCAACTCGCAGAAGTTGCTGAAGGACTGGCTTACCCACATCACCGGCCCCGGCCAGGCCGACTTGCCCAAGGGCATGGTGCCGCTGCCGGACGATCTCAAGGCGCAGGCGGCGACGGAGATCGCCAAGGTGGGCACCGCGCCGGTGACCGGCCCGTGCGCGGAAGTGGAGTCGACCGAGGGGCCCGCCGTGGTCGACCCGCCGGCCGCCGCGCCGGATACTGCGGCTGAGGAGGCCGCGGCGGTAGTCGCCAGCATGCCGACGCCGGACCTGGCCCAATCGACGTTGGCGAGTGTGTTGGGTACCGCACCGCCGCTGAACCTGGCGTCGACATCCGCGCCCGCGCCGCCCGACGCCGGCCCACCCGCCGACACCGGAGGCGACAACACGTTCGTCGCGACGGTCGCGGCGATTCCGCCGTACATCGCCGCCCATGTGCCGAGCGCCATCTGGGTGATCCTCGCGTTGGCTCTCGTGATGGCCCTGGTGACGGTCGCTCTCTACACGACGTCGAAGACACGATGACCACCGTGCTCGAACGCCCGGCGCAACTGACGGCGGTTGTCGCGCCGCCGGCCGCGCCGCCGTTGAACGGCGGGCGGTTGCGCGCGTTGCTGGCGGTCTGGCTTGTCGTCCTCATCGCCGGGATGGGCCTGGTCGTATACGGCTTCGGTTCCTACTTCCAGACGCGCGACCAGCGCTCGCTCATGCGCGAGGCGCGCGGTGCCCTCAACCGCGCCGCCAACGAGTCCACCGGGCTCGGCGGCGTCACCGTCGCCAAGCGAGCGCCCGAGTTCGGCGCGCCGCTCGGCATCCTCGAGATTGGCGCGGTTCGCATGCAGCAGGTCGTCGTGGAGGGAACGCAGTCCGCGCAGACGCGGCGCGCGCCGGGCCACGCGCCGGGCACCGCGGGACTCGGTCAGCCGGGCAACAGCGTCGTCGTCGGCCGGCGCAAGGCCTACGGCGCACCGTTCTCGCGGATCGCCGGGCTGCACAAGGGCAACCGCATCCTCGTGTCGACGACGCAAGGCCAAACCGTCTACGCGGTGACGTCGGTCCGCAAAGTGGAGATGACGCCGCGGGTGATCGAACAGGTCTACGGCCCGAGCAAGGACGACCGGCTCACGTTGGTCACGTCAGCCAGTCTCAACCCGCGGAACCAGAAGTCGGCGATCGTGGTGGTCGGGCAGAGCAAGAGCACGCCGTTCGCACCAACACCGCAGGGCGCGCGCCACCAGCGCGAGTTCGGCGGCCGCGGCGATCGCGGCGCGCTGCCCGCAGTCATCATCGCCCTCGTGCTCTATGGGCTGGCGATGAGCGCGAGCATCGTTCTGTACCGGCGGCTCCAGCCCCGCACCGCGTACCTGCTGACGATCGCCCCGGTCGTGGCCCTCACCGTCATCGCCGCCGAGACGTTCAGCCGCGTGTTCCCCGCCTGGATGTAGTGCTCAGGCGCCGGCGATCAGCTGCTCGTCGTCGTCTCGCAGTGACTCGAAGAACGTGATGTTGTCGGCCTCGTCGTCGATGCGTGCGGTCCACGGCGGCAGGCTGAACAGCGGCGACTTCGACGGCGGGTCAGCAACCGGATGATGCGCGCGTGCCGCGGCCAACTCGGCCTCGAGCTGGGCGACCGTGCGGCGGGCGGTCTCGACGAATCGGGCGATGTCGTCGCGTCGGAACACGATGAGTGTGCTCGGGACCGGAGGATCGACCTTCACCTCGCGAATCACGTGCTTTGCCATGCTGCTCCAGCGTACGGAGCGCACATGGCGAACGGTTGAATACCCGGCGAACAGCACGTGTCGGTGTCAGGTCGCTCTTTCCGCGGCATTTCCACCGACACGTATCGTGGCCAGGGTGAGGCCGTCGGCGTTCTCCCGCCTGGCAGTTACCCACGCGCTCGCGCTGGCGGGCGACGCCATGGTCACTGTGGCGCTGGCTGGGTCGGTGTTCTTCAGCATCAGCCCGACGGCGGCACGCGGACGGGTGGCCTTGTCGCTGCTCCTGACGATCGCGCCGTTCGCGATCGTTGCCCCGCTCCTCGGCCCGGTCATCGACCGCGCTCGCGGTGGCCGGCGGGCCATCGTCGTGGGCGCCGCCGTTGCTCGCGCCTTGGCGTGTCTCTGGATGGCGGCCGTCATCGACCAGTTGTTGTTGTTCCCGGCGGCGTTCTGCCTGCTCGTCCTCTCCAAGACGCACGCCGTCGCCAAGAGCTCGCTCGTCGCGCCGACGGTTGGGCACGACGCGCTCCTTGTCGAAGCGAACTCGAAGCTCGCGCTGGTTGGCGTCGTCGCCGGCTTGGTGGCGTCGGGACCGGCGGTCGCGGTGCTGCGCATCACCGACGCGGCCTGGGTTCTTCGATTGGCGTCGGTGGTCTATGTCGCGACGGCCATCGCCGGTCTGCGCTTGGAGTCCGGGGCCGCCGAGCCCGAGCCGACGCGCCACCAGGCGGGCGGGACCGCCGAACTGAACGATCCCGGCATCCGGCTGGCGGCGACCGCCACCGCCACGCTGCGCGCCGCCGTCGGTTTCCTGACGTTCCTTATTGCGTTCGCGTTCCGCCGCGGTGACGCGCCGTCGTGGTGGTTCGGCGTTGTGCTGGCCGCCAGCATGCTCGGGTCGTTCCTCGGCGCATTGCTGGCGCCGCGCGTCCGCGCTCGTATCCCCGAAGAGCGAATGGTGGCCGGGGCGCTCATTGCTATCGCGCTCGGCGCGCTGGTCGCCGGTCGCGTGTCGGGCCGGCCGGGCGCTGCGCTGCTCGCCGGCGTGGTCGGGTTCGCGGCCAACACCGGCAAGCTGGGCTTCGACTCGCTCGTGCAACGCGACGCGCCCGACGCCGCGCAGGGCCGCGCCTTCGCCCGCTACGAGGCCGAGTTCCAGTTGGCGTGGGTCGCCGGCGCGCTGTTACCCGTCGCGTTGCGCATCGAACAGCCCGTCGGCTTCTTCGTCATGGCCGTCGGCGTCGGCATGGCTGCGCTGAGCTACGTCACCGGCCGCCGAGCGATGCGAACGCGCAACGTGTCAGTTCGGGAGGTCGATGCGGGCGAGCCAGAGGCCGGGGGCGTCGACCTCGGCGGGCGTCGGTAGCTCGGCCTCGGTTCGCCACAGACGGTTGATGCCGTCTTCGCCGGCGCGCTCGGTGACGCCATTGACGAACGATTCGCCGCGGTCGTACTGCTGCTGACCGAGTTCGAGGCCGAAGAGGCGCTCGACGAACTTGTCGCCGTCGCCCCGCTCGACCCGGCGGCGACGCAGTGCTTCGGTGAGCGACGGATACGACGCGATCAGCTTGCGGCCGACGCTGTCCATCACGTGGTCGACGTAACCCTCGATAGCAGCGACCAGCGCGCTGATCTGTTGGAGCACCGCGCGTTGGGCGTCGGTCTGCATGGCGCCGAGGACGGCCTCGGGGTCGCCGAGCACAGCCTGCATCGACGCGGGGTCGGTGGGGTCGAGCTCGGAGAGGCGGTCTTCGAGCGACGACGCGTCGGGGTGGAAGCCTCCGGCGTACGCGCCGAGCAGCGCTTCGAGCCGGGCGCGCACGTGCGGCCGACCGAGGACGACGTGGTGGGTGATCTCGTTGAGGCAGACCCAGAGGCGGACGTCGTCGACCGGCAAGCTCCAGTCGGCGGCGAAGCGGTCGATGGTCGCGGGAACGACGAGCAACTCGTCGCCCGCCGGCCGGGGGATCGGCAGGTCGTACTGGCCGAGGGCGCGGCGCGCCAGGTGTCCGGTCATGAAGCCCGATTGCATGCCGATCAGCACCGGGCTCATCACCTGCGAGATGTTGCCGAGGAACGCCATTGTCGGGTCATCCGGCGCGTCGCCGGGCGCGTCGTCGCTCGCCCCGCCGATGGCGTCGGCCAGGCGCTCCAACAGCGGCTTGTACGCCTCGAGGGCGACGGCGGCCCACTCGGCCCGGGTGACCGGTCGGACGCTGACGCTGCGACCGGCGAGCGAGGTCGGCCATCCGGTCGCGTCAGCGACGTGCAGTTCGGCGACGCGCGCCAGCTCCTCGAAGTTGATGCGGACGAGCGGCTCGACGTTGGGTTCGGCGACGCCTTCGGCCGCCGTCCACACGCCGACCTGGCGAGCAATGTCCCAGTTGACCGGTCCCTGCGCCGCGAACAATCCCTGCAAATCACGGAAAAGCGGCATCCCTTCGAAAGGATTCGCGCCTTCGGGTGGACCTCCGCTGCTCATCAGGGCCATCGTAGGGGGGTGCCCACCGTTATTTTGACCGGGGTCTCCGGCCAACTCGGCCAGCGTGTGCTGGCCCGCCTGCAGTCCGACGACAGCGTCGACGAGGTGATCGGCCTCGACCACCGGCCGCCGGTCGCCGGCTCGCCCAAGCTGCGTTTCCATCTCGCCGATCTTGCGGTGGACGACCTAAAGCCGATCTTCGAGGACGGCGACGTTCTCATCCACACCGACTGGACGCTGGGCACGCCGCGGCGCGCCGCGGCGGCCGAGCAGGACGCGGTCGATCGCACGCGCCGCGTGCTCGATGCCGCGGGCGGCGCGGGTGTGCAACGCGTCGTGCACGTCTCATCGGCGACCGTCTACGGCGCGTGGCCCGACAACCCGGTGCCGCTCACCGAGGACGGCACGCTGCGGCCCAACCCCGGTGCCGGGTTCGCCGGCGCGCACTGCGAAGTCGAGCGGTTGCTGAGCGACTGGCGCGCCGAGCATCCGTCGGCCGACGTCGTCGTGCTGCGACCGACGGTAACGCTCGGTACCGGCAGTCCCGATTGGGTGACGCTCGCGCTGGCGCCGGGAGCGCGGCCCGCGCAGTACCTCGCGGTCGACGACTTGGCCGGCGCGATCGTCACGGTGATGCACGCCACCGGTCACGGCGTGTTCAACGTTGCGCCCGACGGTTGGGTGAAGGAAGAAGTAGCCGCCGACTTGGTGGGCGGCCGGCGACTTCCGCTTCCCGACGCGGTTCGGTCGCGACTGTCGCGCCTCGCCTACGGGCTCGGCCTGTCGTGGGCCGTCCCGTCGTACGCGCCGTATCGCGAGCACACGTGGGTTGTCGCCAACGACCGACTCAAGAAGCTCGGGTGGACGGCGACGTCGACGAATGAGGAAGCGGTTGTCGCGTCGCGTGTCGGTTCGTGGTGGGGTCGCCTCAGCGCCAAGCGGCGTCAGGCAGTGATCCTTGGCGGCAGTGTCACCGTCGTCGCCGCGGCCACGACCGGCGTCATCGCCCTCGTGCGCGCCCGCCGCCGTCGCCGCTCGAGCTAGCGCTACGCCTTCCGCGCTACGTCTGCCCTGCAACGTGTCGGTGTGAAGTAGCGCTTTCTGTTGCTCTCGCACCGACACCTCGGCTGACCGTCGAGGCCGTTGGTAATGAACGCGGCCTTCGGTCATCATCTCGGCGACGAGCAAGCAGCGGGCGGACTCGTCGGTTCAGAGTCGGGGAGGTTCAGGGGTGAGGCTTACCGTACGGCAGCGGTCAGGGCGGCGATCGCCAGCGGCCCTGATCGGCGCCCTAGCGCTCGCCCTGGCGGCATGCTCCCTGGCCGGGATCGGGACATCGGCCGCGACCGCAGCGACAGCCCACGCTGTCGTTGGCATGCCGTTCACGGGCAAGTGGGCTTACGACGTCAACGTCGATCCGCCGTACGTCGACTCGTGCCCGGCGGGCCAGAGCACCTGTGCCGGGCTTTCCAGCCATCCATCTGTACATCACACACCCGGCGGCGGCGACTGGGCGACCGATCTCTACGCCGGCTCTGGCACTGACGTGAAGCTGCTCGTCACAAGTCCGGACGGACCCGTGACGTTCTCATTCAATCGATCGAACGACACGTGCTCGAGCGCTGGGCCGAATGTGGCTGGCCATGGGATCACCTTGAACGTGTTCGTTGGCGGTGTCGCAGTCGGGTGGGTCGAGTACGAGCACCTGGACAACATCCCGGCGGCGCCCTACACGAACGGCATGACAATCGGGAAGATCACGAGCGAACCGTTCGCGCAGTCACCGACCTTCTGTTACACCGCGCGTCATGCCCACATCGAACTTCGGAACGTGACGGCTGGTGCGTTCTCGTGCTGGACCGATCACGGCCACCCGGGTACCACGGTGAATCAGGGTGACGACATTGGCACCCTCGGCGCGCCGAACACCGGCCGCCAGCAGGCGTGTGGCACGGCACCCGCGGACCCGCCGGACTCGGATGGCGATGGCGTCACCGATGCCGCCGACCGGTGTCCAATAACCGCGGGCAAGTTCCGGTCCTCCGGTTGCCCGCTCAACATGCTGGGCTCGGCGGACTTCAATGCCGACCACCATTCGGATCTCGCGCTGTATAGCGGCGGCAAGTGGTATGTGTCCTCGGGCGCGAACCCAGACGCCCCGTTGATCGCCGGCTTGCCGATGGCAACCGCGGGCGATGTCCCGATGGTTGCCGACTACAACGGCGATGGCACGACCGACTTCATCACCTACAGCGGAAACCGGTGGTTCGTGAAGTCCGGCAAGGATCCGAACCCGGACCTGGTCGCCGGCGTAACGATGGGAACCGCGGGCGATGTCCCGATGGTTGCCGACTACAACGGCGACGGCACGACCGACTTCATCATCTACAGCGGAAACCGGTGGTTCGTGAAGTCGGGCAAGGATCCGAACCCGGATCTCGTCGCCGGGCTGGTGCTCGGCAATCCAGGCGACGTGCCCTTGCTGGGCGACTTTGACGCCGATGGTGTTCCGGACTTCGCGGTCTCGAACGGCTTTTGGGCCGCTCGCTCCGGCGTCGGTCCGAACAACGTCAAGTTGTTCGAGGGCGTGCATCTTGGCGGCGCCGGCGATGAATTCGTTACAGGACTTCCCGCGCCGCGCCTCTATCACCCGCTGCAACCGACACGCATCCTCGACACGCGCCCCGAGGAGCCCCAGGTGCCAGACGACGTCAGTGGTGCGGTCGGCCCGGG
>Ga0075428_100009679_pt1 | contig 10705 bp, 8 predicted proteins | sample RhiMetdeltSRZDD2_FD_75291 | JGI IMG/M metagenome (GOLD analysis project Ga0075428, IMG submission 75291) | Populus rhizosphere microbial communities from Tennessee, USA - Rhizosphere MetaG P. deltoides SRZDD2 | ecosystem: Host-associated > Plants > Roots > Rhizosphere > Soil | place: USA... | reverse complement strand
GGGCGACGCCATGCGCCGCGACATCGAGGCCTTCTTGCTCGCCTTCGACACCGGGACCGCGCCCGCCGTGGGCGCCCAGATCACCGTCAGCGCCGCCAACCGCAATCACCCCGCCGTCATCAATTGGATCGATCGGTTGATCGCGCAGGATGAGACCAGCAACTGCGACCTGGTGGTGAAGGGAAGGCAGAACGGCCTCGTGCGCGGCTGGGTGTACGACGGCGCCGGACGCTTTCGCAGCGACCGTGCGGCCGACGCGCTGGTCGACAAGACCGTGCTGCGCAGCCTGGCCGACGTCGGCTCCGAACTCACCTACACCGGAGTGCCGGCCGGGAGCGGCATGAGGCTCGGCGTCGATCACGACGAGGACGGCTACTTCGATCGGACCGAAGTCGACGCCGGTTCCGATCCCGCCGATCCGGGCTCGACCCCACTGACCGTGGACACGCAACCCGATGTCGTGGCGGGGACGTTGCTCTTCGAAGCCGTGGCGCCGAATCCGATGTGCGATGCGGGCAGCGTGTTGTCGCTGGTGACCGCCCAGCGCACCACCGGCCGAGTCGGCATCTACGATGTCGCCGGGCGTCGCATCGCCACCGTCCACGATGGGATGCTGGGTCCCGGTCGAGTGCGCTTGCACTGGGACGGCACCGACGCGCGTGGCCGCCGCGTCGCCGCCGGAAACTACTACGTGCGGATCGAATCACCCGCCGGCGTGCGCACGCGCCCGCTCACCATCCTGCGCTGAAACGACGAAGGCCGCGCCAAGCGGCGCGGCCTTCGCAACCTACCGATCGTCCGAGGCTACTTCGTCGCCGCGAGTTCCTTCCGGAAGCGCTCCAACTGCTTCGGGTAGTACTCGCTCTTGGGATCTTCCTTCATCGCCAGTTCGATGAGCCCGACCGCATCCTTGCAACTGCCGCGCAGGTTGCAGATCTCGGCCGCGGTGTCGAGGATCATCGCCTTCTTGCGTCCCGCGCTCGCAAGCTCGACGCCCTTCCGCGCCAGGGACTCGGCCTCCTCCAAGTTGATCTTGTTCTCGAAGCACCACCAGGCGAAGTCGTTCAGGCCGTCCGGATCCTCCATCCAACCTTCGGGCATCGCCTCGCGTTTGTACGCCAAGGCCTTGGTCGGATTCGACTCGACCAGGAGCGCGTAATCGACCATCAACGACCGCCGGCCGGCAACCACCTTGGGATCGGTGCTGGTCGCGGTGCCGGCGACGGCTGCCTTCAAGTATGGGATCGCCAACTTGGGATCCTTGGCTTGCTGCCCGACGCCGGACATGACGCGCGCCAGCTCCAGCTGCTGCGCCGGCGTGACGTTCGGGGCGTTGAGCGCCGCCGTCGCCGCCTGGTTCACCGCAGCAGCCGTGAACACGCTCCCCTTGAAGAACCCGTGCGCATAGACTTCGAAGCTCTCGTAGGCGTATTTCCCCTTCGCCGCAGGATCCAGCGCTTCCGCCCGCGTGTACAGATCCACCGCTTCCTGCAACTTCGATTCGGTCGCCGTGATGCGCGCCAATCGCGCCGCGTCGGAGGTCGTCGGTGACGTCGCGAAGCGCGCCCGTCTGGCCTCGACGGTGATCGGATCGGAGGTGGCATCCGCGAGCGTCTTGATGAAATCATCCGGGCTCGCATAGCCGACCCAGCGATCCAAGGGCGCGCCGTGCGAATCGGTCAGGACGAACATCGGGTAGCCTTTGACCTCGAAGGTCTTGGCCAACTCGATGCCCTCGCCCTTCTCGGCATCGAGATGGTGGTAGATCACGGTGTTCTCGAGGGCGGTGCGCAGTTGCGGTTCCGAGGTCGCCTCACGGGCGAACCGTTTACAAGCGCCTCACCATTCGGTTCCGAACTTGAGGAGAACCGGCCGGTTCTGCTTTTGGGCCAGTTGCTTCGCCGCATCGAAGTTGGCCAGTTCCGCCGCCGGCAACGCCGATGCCGCCAGCATCCAAAGCGTCCAGAGTGACCCCGCTGTGTGCTTTCGCATCGTGACATCCTTCGGTCGAGAGGGACTGCACCGAGCCAAGGGCGAATCGCATTGTAGTACGCCACGGGTCGGAGGTGGGTTACTCCGCCGCCGGACCCCGCCTCAGGTCGCCACGTGCGCCGGGGTCGATGCCGCGCTCGCCGCGGCGACGGCTTGGTCGGCACTCCAATGGATGCTGTCGGGGCCGAGGCGGTCGAGCAGACCGCTCCGCTGCACCATCCCCCGCACTTGCGGCTGGAGTCCCGCCAGCATCAAGCGCCCGCCGCGCGCTCGCTGGCGCTGGTGCAACGCCGTCAGGGCCTGCAGGCCCGAGGTATCCATCAGCGGGACGCCGCGCATCGACAGGACGAGAACCTGCGTGTCCTGTTCGCGCGCGAAGGCTTGGTTGAAGAAACCCACCGCGGCGAAGAACAGCGGTCCGGTGACGTAGGCGACCCGGACTCCACTGCAGTCACCCGCCAGTCGGATGCCGCGGGCTCGCAGCTTGTCGGCCTCCACCTCCTGCACATCGATGTCCATGCGAGAGATCTGACTCATGAAGAGCGCGCCCGACAACACCACCCCGATCAGAATCGCCTGCGTCAGATCGAGCACCACCGTCGCGACCATCGTCACCAGGAAGGTCGCCATTGCGGTCTTGAAGCGCCGCCCGAAGATGAAGTGGATGGACTCCCATTCGTTCATGCGCCACGCGGTCACCAGCAGCACTCCGGCGAGGGCCGCGAGGGGTACGTGCGACATGACCGGCGCCAGAACGAACATCGATGCCAGTAGAACCAATGCATGCACGACGCCGGTCAGGCGCGTCCGACCTCCTGACTTGATGCCGACGCTCGTGCGCGCGATCGCCGCCGTTGCCGGCACGCCGCCTAAAAACGGTAGGAGGGCGTTGCCGACACCCTGCGCGATCAGTTCTTGGTTCGCTCCGAGTCGAATCCCGGTCATGTTGCTGGCCACGGTGCCGCACAACAGACTCTCGATCGCACCCAAGGCCGTGATGGTGAGCGCCGGAAGCACGAAATCACCCAGATTTCCCCACGGAATCTGGTTCAATCCGAGACGCGCCTGGAGCCGCAGCGTCGCGGGAATCGCGCCGATCGTCTCGACCGGCAAGCGCATCGCGGCGGCGGCGGTGGTGGCGATCACGAGGCCGAGGAGCGAAGCCGGAAAGCGCGCATTCCATCGCCGTGGCCAGGCCAGCATGACCGCGATCACGCTCACCGCCAGTCCGATCGCGGCTGGATTCGGGTGGAATCCACCGGCGAAATAGCCGGCGAGCTTTCGTAGCGCCGAGTCTGCCGCGCCGGTCTGAATCCCGAGAACGGAATCGATCTGGGCGATCGCGATGATCAGCGCAATCCCGGAGGTGAATCCGGTGACAACCGGGGAGGGGATGAAGGCGATGAATCGCCCCAGACGGAGCACCCCGAGGCAGAAAAGACACAGGCCGGAGAGCAGTCCCGCGATCCACACGCCGGAGAGCCCGTATTTCTGCGCCAGCACGACGAGTACGGCGCTCATGGCACCGGTCGGGCCGGAGATCTGGTAGGGCGCGCCCGAGAGCAGGCCAATCACCAGCCCGGCGACGATGGCGGTCACCAGTCCAGCGGCTGCGGTGGCACCCGAGGCGACGCCGAACGCGAGCGCCAGCGGCAGCGCGACCGCCGCGACGGTACAACCGGCGAAAAAATCGTGCCGGAAGGTCGTGACGCGATAGTGGGCGAATTCCTCCCGATAGAGTTCGCGCAGGCCCCTCGTCAACCCAGCCCTCCACTGAACGTGTCGCCGAACGCATCCAATGCCTTCGCGGGCTTGGATGCAAGCCCACATTCACCCCCCGGACGCTCGCAGGTCGTGATATCGTCACGACCCCTCGACGGCTGACCCGACCGCAGTCGTGGAGGGGAGACCATGGCCGTTGCTTCGACCACGCGCCGCAAGCTGCGCAGTTCCCTGGACTACCCTTTCGGATCTCGACGACCGGAATCGCGGTCTCGCGGGCGCTCCGGTCGGCGGCGGACAAGTTGTCGAAGTGCCGAAACCTTCCCCATTCTGCTGAACGGTGGGCTACAATCAAGATGCTCACTGGATCTACACAACTCCTGGTGTCGATGAATCGATTTCTCGCATATTCGTGCATCGCTGCGGCCCTGATCGGACCAGCCAAGGCCGGCGCCCAGCCGGCTGCCGAGACCTGCGAGAGTTGCTTCTTGGGCGTGTACGACGACGCGGCGATGTCGCGCACGACGGGCACGATTTCACGATTCGAGATCAAATCGGTGTATCTTGGCATCCGGCTGGATGAAACCGTCACCGGGTTCGAGTCCATCGCTTTCGACGGGACGTATCCGGATGGGTTCACCGTGCTCGACGTGACTTCGTATGTTCCCGGGGCTGATATCCAGGCCACCGGCTCGAATTCGGTTCGGGTGCAGTGGCCGCAGTGCGTGCAAGGATCGCGGCTCCTGTTTCGCGTCGAACTGCTGAGCACGAGCAGCGTGCAGAACGCCGCGGTGCAGATCAGCAACGCAGAGTTGCAAACCTGTGCCGCATCCGGCGTCCGCACGGTGAAGATCCCGGCGGGATGCTATGTTCTCAACCCGCGAGGCCCTTCACCGTGCACCACCGGGATCGTCCCTGCGACCTGGAGCAGCACGAAGGGACTATACAAGACCGGGGCCGAGCGTTAGAGTACCCGTGTCTCGCCCCACCTGTGGTGTACCGGGCGGATGTTGGTTCAGGATTCTACGAACTCGATCACTCGCGACCCATCTGGGTCCAACGAAACACGATTTTTTCATGTCATTCGATCAACAGTCCATCGAGCGCTTGTCGCAATCGCTCGCCCGATCACTGGAAGAATTCGTCTCGCCGCTGCGTGCCGAAATCTCGCGCCTCGAAGCTGAGATCGGCCGATTGCGCCTCCAGATCGGCGGCGAAGGTGCCGCCCGGCCACAACCACCGAGTATGACAGCGGCTGCCGCGACGCTGCGCGCCGCGGTCACGGGCAGCGAGATCGCGCGCCGCGCCGGTCGAATCACCACGGCGGCACAGGCGTGTCAGGTGCCCCGCTGCACCGCGCCGGTGCTGGCCAAGGAACTTTGCGAAACCCACTACCGGATCATGCGACGAGCCACTGCGAACGGTGAGACGTTCGACGTCAAGAAGCAGCGCCCCGCCGCGGCACGCGAAGTCGCGCGCGGCTGCAGCGTCACCGATTGCAACGAGGCTCACTATGCCAAGCAGCTCTGCCGGCGACACTACATGGCGGCACGGGCGCGGCTGCGGAACCAAGGCGGCGATGCGGCGTTGGACGACGAGAGCGACCAGCCGATCCCGTTCGGAGCCGGGGCGACCATCGCCGAACCCGAGGATCATCTGGACCACGAGGAGGATCCGGGCAACGGCAACGGACACACCGAGTTCGACGCGCAAGGCGAACCGATCGCCGCACCGACTGCCGAGGTCGTCGCGCGCGTGCTGGCTCAATACCGTGGCGGCCTGGTCAAGGTGGCGGATGTTTTGGGGCGCAACAAGCGCAGCTTGATGCAACTCCTCGATCAGCTGAATCTCATGCAACACGCCATCGACCTCCGCAAGAACGAACGCCGGAGGATTCTCGCGGCACCGTTGCGCGAGCGTTTGAGTGATCTCCTCTTCCGCGAGAAACTCCTCGAGGACCTCGATTGCCTGAAGGATGTCGACGAGCGCACGCGCGACGAGATCACGACGCGGCTGGCGACCCTGGCACGCGGCGCGCAGTCGGTCGAGGATGCGCTGTCCAAGCTCGCCGGCGAACTCGGCCTGGAAGAAGCCGGGATGAATCGCCTGATCTGGCGCTACGATCTGCGCCGCCAGCTTCGCGACCTGAAACTCAAGAGCGCGCCGCTGACGCGGCTGCGCCACTGAACCAAGCGCCCTCGTTCCGAGCCCGGAGGCGACACTCCGTCGTGCTGCGACTCATGAGGCGAGGCCTGCGGCTTGCCGGCGCGCTCGGGTGCCTGTTCCTCTGTGGTTGTGCGGTGTCGTCACCGTGGATCGCGCCGGAGTTCGTGACGCCACGGACGCGGGAAGATTTCCTCGCCTTCGATGTCACACTCCTCCTGGTCGGTGACGCCGGAGAACCGCGTCTCGACGCTCCCGATCCCATTCTCACCGCGGTGCGTGAAGCGGCAGCGCTCGCGCCCGACCGCACGCTCGTCGTCTTCCTGGGTGATAACGTCTATCCGCACGGATTGCCGGCGCCCGGTGCGCCGGATCGTGCCCACGCGGAGCAAGTGCTGCGGGCGCAAGCCGATGCGGCACTCGCAGCCGGCGCGCGCGCCGTCTTCGTCCCCGGCAACCACGACTACTACGGTGATGGCTGGGCGGGGATGCAGCGCGAGCGGGTGTTCCTGGAATCTCTCGATCCACGCGTGCAGGCGTTACCCGCCGACGGTTGTCCCGGCCCGCACGTGCTGGATGTCGGAGCGAAGCTCCGATTGGTGGCGCTCGACAGCCAATGGTGGCTGCAAGACGGCGACAAGCCGCGCGACCCGACCTCGTCGTGCCCCTACGATTCCGAAGCCGAAGTCCTGGCAGGGCTCGAAAAGGCTGCCGCCGATGCGGCGGGACGTCGCGTCGTCGTCGTGGCGCATCATCCGCTGGCGACCCATGGTCAGCACGGTGGTTTCTTCACCTGGGATCAACATCTGTTCCCGTTGCGCGAGGCGCAATCGTGGATGTGGATCCCGCTGCCGATCATCGGCTCGCTGTATCCCCTGTCGCGGCAACTCGGCATCACGGACCAGGATCTCTCTTCCGGGCGCTACGAAAATTACACCCGCGCCATCCGCAGTGCACTCGCCGCGCGCCCGGTCGCCGTGTTCGCCGCCGGACACGAGCACACGCTGCAAATCCTGGACGTTCCAGGAACCAAGGTTCAGGTGGTGAGCGGTGCTGCAAGCACAGGCAAGATCAAGCCGGTGGGGCGCGACAAGGACACCCTCGCCGTCGCCCCCGGAGCCGGCTTCGTGCGCCTCGACATCCTGCCGGACGGACGCGCCCGCATCGGCATGCATGCGCTCGCGGAGGGCAAAGTCTCCGAGGTCGTTTCGAGCTGGCTCGGTCCCTGATCGTTCAAGCTTCGAGCGCGCAGGTGCGGAAGCCGGCGAAGACGTCACGGCGGTCGCGCGGATAGAAGTTGCGCCACGTGTTGCGCAGGAGACGAGCGCGCGTCGCCCAGCAGCCGCCGCGCAACACCATATGACGCCCGTCGAACCACGGTTGCGAATACTCCGCATAGGGATCGACGACGAAGCCTGGATAGGGTGCGAATGCCGTCGACGTCCACTCCCAGACATTGCCGAACATCTGCCGGATGCCGGACGGCGTGTCCCCCGCAGCGCAAGCGTCCACCGAACCGACGTCGAGACGTGCGCCTTCGAGGCGGGCCAAATCCGGATGCGGGCTCGCATTCCCCCACGGGAAACGGCGCGGCGGGCCGGCGTGTGCGGCGGCACATTCCCACTCGGCTTCGGTCGGCAAACGCCGGCCGGCCCAACGACAATAGGCCTGCGATTCGAACCAATTGACGTGGATCATCGCATGGTCGGGGTCGAGCGGCCGCCAGCGATCGAACACCCGGCGTTCCCAAGCACCACCGGCGGCGCGCCGCCAATACAACGGCTGTTGCGCGTCGTTCGACACCCGCCACTGCCAGCCGTCGTCGCACCAGAGGTCGGGGCGCACGTAACCGCCGTCGTCGACGAACGCGGCGAACTCTTCCTGCGTCACCGCGGTACGCGCCATCGCGAAGGGCGCCACGTGTACCGGATGCGCCCACTTCTCGTTGTCGAACACGAAGACCTCGGGGCGCGACGCCCCGAGCTCGACCAAGCCACCGGCAATCGCCGCGTCGCCGCGCCGGCGCGTCGCGGCCGACGGCGCCGCGGCCTTCCACGTCGGATCGACCTGCAAGCGCGGCGCCGGATAGCCCAGCGTCTGCCGCGTGTAGGTGAACGCTTCGTCGTGCATGTCCTCGTGGAAGGCGGCCAGGCGGTAGAAGTACGCGATCTCCGGCCGGTCGCCGCCGTCCTGCAGCGCTGCGAGCGAGCGCTCCAGTGTCGCCTGCATGTACTCGAGCGTCGCCTTCCGATCGGGAAGGGGAAGATCCCAACGCGTGTCGTGCGCCACCTTCGCCGAGTCGTAAAGGCGATCGCCGTCCTGCCGCAGCGGCTCGCGCCCGCGCGCGTGACACCACACCCAATGTTCCTGGAACCACGCCACGTGCCCGATTTCCCATCGCATCGGGTTGACGATGCTCCACCGCGGTCCCATGAGTTGGTCGTCATCCAGGTCGCGCACCAGATCGAGCGTGCGCTGGCGCGCATCACGCAACATCGTCGCCAGTTCATCGACCAATGCGGTCATCGCCCCCCCGTCACTAGACGCTGCGATTCGCCCTCGACGCGCTCGCGGGAGCATTCTAGTGTATCGAACATGCGAATCGTTCTCGTCAGTCCTTCGCCGCCGGGAAGTCGCACCGGCAACGCCACCACCGCGGCGCGTTGGACGCGTCGCCTGCGCGAACTGGGTCATCGCGTCCGAGTGCGCGAGACCTGGGATGGCGAAACCTGCGATCTCCTGGTCGCACTGCACGCGCGCAAGAGTGCCAGGTCGGTGGCCAGTTTCCGTCGTGCACACCCCGATCGTCCGATCGTCGTCGCGTTGACCGGAACCGACCTCTATCACGACTTGCCGCACCATGCGGCGGCGCGGCGCGCGATCACACTTGCGACACGTCTCGTCGTGCTGCAGCCCCTGGCGCTGCGAGCGCTCCCGGCGGGCCTGCGATCGAAGGCGAAGGTGATCTTGCAATCCGCGGCAGCGCCGCGCCGGCGCACCGGCCCGAAGCCCACGCAAGACGTCGACGTCGTGGTGCTGGCACACCTGCGCGCGGTGAAGGATCCGCTGCGAGCGGCACACGCGGTGCGACTCCTGCCAGCCGACTCCCGCGTCCGCATCGTGCACGCGGGTGCAGCCCTCACTCCCGCGCTCGCCACCCGTGCGCGCCGCGAAATGCAGCGCAACCCGCGCTATCGGTGGCTCGGTTCGGTGTCCCCCGCCCGGGCACGGCAACTGTTGCGACGCGCCGGCGCGCTCGTGCTGTCGTCCCGCCTCGAGGGCGGCGCCAATGTCGTCTCGGAAGCCATCGTGTGCGGCGTTCCGGTGCTGGCGTCGCGCATTCCCGGCTCCGTCGGACTGCTCGGCGCACGCTATCCGGGCTATTTCGCCACCGGAGAGACGCGCCAGCTCGCGCGGATCCTGCATCGCTTCGAGACCGAACCGCGTTTCCGCCGCCGCCTGCAGCGCGAAATCCGGCGACTCGCCCCGCGCTTCACCCCGGCGCGCGAACGCTCCGCCTGGCGCGCACTGCTCGCGAGCTTCGCATGAGCGCGCGGTGCGTGGTTGCACCCCACCGCGCCGGAGCCTAGACTCGCTCGACGCGCAACGGAGGTGTGGTCGTGGCCGATCTGAGCATCCAATTCGCCGGTGTCCGCTGTCCGAATCCGTTCTGGCTCGCATCCGGACCGCCCACCAATTCGGGCGATCAAGTGCGGCGGGCCTTCGATCTCGGCTGGGGTGGCGCCGTGTGGAAGACGGTCGGCGAACCCATCGTCAACGTTTGCTCGCGCTACTCCTCGGTCGATTACGGCGGCCAGCGCATGATGGGACTCAACAACATCGAGCTCATCAGCGATCGCCCCATCGAGGACAACCTGCGCGAGATCGCCGCGGTCAAGAAGGCGTACCCCAACCACGCGGTCGTCGTGTCGCTGATGGTCGAATCGAAGCGCGAAGTCTGGCACGACATCGTCAAGCGCAGTGAGGATACCGGCTGCGACGCGCTCGAACTCAACTTCGGCTGCCCGCACGGCATGAGCGAACGCGGCATGGGCTCCGCGGTCGGACAAGTGCCGGAATACGCCTGCCAGATCGTCGAGTGGGTGAAGGAAGCGGCCCGTACACCGGTCATCGTGAAGCTGACGCCCAACATCGCCGACATCCGCCATCCCGCCCGCGCCGCGGTCAAGGGCGGCGCCGATGCACTGTCGCTCATCAACACCATCAATAGCGTCACCAGCGTCGACCTCGACGACTTCGTGCCGCGACCCAAGGTCGGCGGCAAGTCGTCGCACGGCGGCTACTGCGGCCCGGCGGTCAAACCGATCGCGCTGCACATGGTGTCGCAAGTCGCCGGCGATCCCGATTGCCAAGTGCCGCTTTCCGGCATCGGCGGCGTCGGCACATGGCAGGACGCCGCCGAATTCATCGCGCTCGGTTGCACCAGCGTGCAGGTGTGCACCGCCGCGATGCACTACGGCTTCCGCATCGTCGAGGATCTGTGCGACGGTTTGTCGAATTGGATGGACGAACGCGGTTTCGAGCGCATCGAAGACTTCCGCGGCCGCGCCGTCTCGCGCGTCACCGATTGGGGCAATCTCGATCTCGAATACAAGATCGTGGCGCGGATCAATTCGAAGACCTGCATCGGTTGCCAACTGTGCTACGTCGCGTGCCAGGACACGGCGCACCAGTGCATCTACGTCGACGAACCCGCTGCGGTGGCTGGCACCGACGGCGGCGTGGCGAAAGGCGCCGCCGCATCGGCGGGCCACGCGCCCAGCTTCGTCCCCGAGGCCTTCCAGGCCCGCGGCGCGCCGATCACGAC
>Ga0075428_100009678_pt1 | contig 10705 bp, 5 predicted proteins | sample RhiMetdeltSRZDD2_FD_75291 | JGI IMG/M metagenome (GOLD analysis project Ga0075428, IMG submission 75291) | Populus rhizosphere microbial communities from Tennessee, USA - Rhizosphere MetaG P. deltoides SRZDD2 | ecosystem: Host-associated > Plants > Roots > Rhizosphere > Soil | place: USA... | reverse complement strand
CCGTCGATCCCTCCTCAAGGTCGGGGAAGTTCGCATCGGCCAAGAGCTCCAATCTCGCGTAGCCGTTGTCGCCCGTCGTCACTTCGGCAACGGGGGTGCCGGTCGCGGCGTCGCCGTTCACGTAAACGGTGTAGGTCGTGTTTGCTGCCGCACCCCCGAAGTCCAGGAACAACCGCCGGGTATCGATGTTGAAGTCGGCGGAGCCCCAAAGCGACGGGTCGATGGGGTTCCATAGATTTGTCATCAGGTGGCGGTCTTCCGGGTTGTAGATCGTGCCCGAGAGGACCGTCGCTCCGCCCGCGGACTCGTCCGTCGCCTCGAGGACCGAGACCCCATCCACCAAGGCGGGCAGGCCGGGCGGGTCAGTTAGATCGAGGAGGGCCGTCCCGGAGTCGTCCGCGGTCACCTGGCCGAGATCGAAGATTTGCGACGCGTCGCCGGTGACGTCAATTCGGACGTCGAACGTGTCCCCCGGATCGGCGTCGAGGATCGCCAGCATGATCTCGGTGTGGACCGCGCCGCCGAACTCGGCAATCCCGATCTCGCCGAAGCCGATCGCGAAGCTGGTGAAGTCGAACATGTTGGCCCAGAGATCGACACTCGTCGTTGGACCTCGATCGGGCCCGAGGACGACGTTGTCTCCGGAGCCGCCGCTCACGCCGTCCTTGCCGTAGCCGCCGTCGAGCCAGTCGTCGCCCGACCCGGCGAGGAGTTCGTCGTTCCCAATTCCGCCCCAGAGATGGTCATCGCCCGCGCCGCCGCGCACCAGGTCGCGGCCGAAGCCGCCGCGGAGCGTGTCGTTCCCTTCGTCGCCATCGACCAGGTCATTTCCGTAGTCCCCGAAACCGAGGTCGTCGCCGGTGCCGCCGGCGACGGTGTCATTCGCCGCGCCGCCGCGAACGGTGTCGTTCCCGGCGCCGCCCGCGAGATTGTCGGCCCCCGGACCACCGATCAACTGATCGGCGCTGCTCCCGCCCGTGAGCAAATCGTTGCCAAAGCCGCCGTAGGCGAGAGTCACAATGGCCGTCGTGTTGGTAAAGCTGTCGTTGCCGCCCGCTCCGCGGAACGTGATGCCGGTAATGGTCGTCTGCGATAGGTCGAACGTGCGTGCCGGCGTCGCGGTATCGTTGAAATAGACGTTGAGAAGGTTTGCGTTCGCGGCGTCGGGCGAAACGGTGACGGTGTCGACCACGGGAGTTCCGCGGATGAGAAGCCGGCCGGAGGCGGTCAGGCTGATTGAACCGCCTCCGAACAATGTGCTCGTTGGCCTGTTGGGCTGGGACGACCGGCCTGTCTTGACCGCTTTGGAAAACTCGGACGAATTCCCTGCCGAATCGGTTGCGGTCGCGGTGATGGCTTGGCCGGAGGGAACTGCGGCCGACAGCGTCGCGGTGAAGGCGGCGTTCCCGGCCGAGTCGGTCGTCACCGTGGTGAAGCCCACGAATCGCTCGCCCTCGCCGAAGCCCGACGGGTCGGCGACGGGGTTGGCGAAGAACTCGACCCGGAACGTTGTCCCCGGGGTGCTGTTCAGCGTGCCCTGCACGGTGACGGTCGTCCCGTCCGTGCGGGCGCTTTGCAGCACCGGGAAATTCTGCCGGTTGTTGCCGCCGGCGTCGGCGTCGCCGGGGTCGTTGGGTGTCACCCCGAACGGGCCGTTGAGTTCGACGATGTCGATTCCCAAGCCGGCGTTGCCGAAGATGGAATTGCCCAGGATCGCGTTGCCGTTCACCGGATGGAATTGGCTGCCCGCGTACCAGAGGATCTCGACGCCGGCGCCGCTGGATTGACCGTCCAGGTTCCTCGAGTAGGCGATGACATTGCCGGCGCCGGGCTCGGTGCCGCCGATCAGGTTGTCGTGGGCCGTGCTGGCGGCGCGAACCCCCTGCTGGGTGTTGCCGGCCGGGGTGCGGCCGTCGGGCAGCACGCCGATCAGGTTGCCCTGGATGCGCGTGTTGACCGCGGAGGTGAGTTCGATGCCGATGCCGTTGCCGGAGATCACGTTGCCGGCGCCGGGGGCGGTTCCGCCGATCAGGTTGCCCGTCGGGGTACTGACGTTCGTCGAGACGACCCAGATCCCGGTGGCGTTGAACAGGGTTCCGGTGCCGGCCGCGTTGACGCCGACGTAGTTGCCCTGGATGACGTTGTCCGTCGCCCCGTTAATGGTGATTGCAGTGCTCCCGCAGATGACGTTGCGCGCCCCCGGCGTGGTCCCGCCGATCAGGTTGCGCTGGGCGGTGTAGTCGAGGTAGACGCCGCCGCGGCGGTTGGCGTCGTGGGTCCGCACCATGCCGGTCACGTTGGTGCCGATGAAGTTGCCCTGGGCGACGTTGTCCGAGCCGCTGATGAACAGCCCGGTATGGAATGCATTGCAGACGTTGCGCTCCTGCGGGGTCGTGCCACCGATCTGATTGTGGTCCCCCGCGACGCCGATGGAGGCGATGTTTCCGACGACGCGGCCGAAGTCGCCGTCCATCTCGATGACGCCCGCGTCATTGCGGGCCGCGGGCGTGGTGCCGCCGGCGAGGTTGCCCGTCCCGTTGACGAAGTAGATCTGGCCGAAGACAGTGTTCCCCTCGGCCAGGTTGCCGTCGCCCCAGAGCTGCACGTCGTTGCCGCGGAAGTTCTGGACAAGCAGCCCGCGCACGGTGCTGTGCCCGGCGGTCAGCTCAAGCCCCTCGGGCCTGATGCCGAAAACCTGGTTGCCGTCGATCTGGATCGTCTGGAGGCCGTTGGACACGAAACCGGGCCCCGCGGTATTCGGCCTGGAGCCGGGTTGCGTATAGCCGTCGATGACGACCGCATCCGTGATCTTCGGCAGCCGGGAGGTTGGCACGATGGTGTGAACACCAGTGCCGGGGATATTGAATGCGATCGTGTCCGCCCCCGCGGCAGCGTTCGTATCGAGAATCGCCTGGCGAAGCGATCCCGGACCGCTGTCGGCAGTGGTGGTGACCGTGAAGACCGACGGCAGGTCTCGGTTATCGAGAGTTTCCAGTCGAAGCGGGCCGCGAACAGTCGTACCAGGCATCGAAAGCCTCCTCACGGGCGCGGTCGCAATGGTGCAAAGGCTCGAATCCGGGCGTTCACTTCGGTGCCGGTAGGCCGAGCAGGGCCGCGGCCTCTCCGCGGAACCGGCGCAGTTCCGCGTCGTCGGGCTTCTCTTGGTCCGTCCACGCCACCGCCAGGTCGTACTTCTGCCGCGCTCCCGCCGGATCACCCAACCGGTGCAGCGTCATCGCGAGGAAAAACCACTCGTACGCGGTCCCGCGACGCTCAGCGGCGCGCTCCAGGGCCGATCGCGCCGCTTCCCAGTTGCCCGCGCGGTAATACGCGGTGCCGAGTGTGCCTTGGTAGTCCCGCTCCGTCGGGGCGAGCTCGACGGCCCGCCTCGCCAGCTCGACCGCACGGGCCGCGTCAGGCTTGTCGCGCGTCGCTGCGAACCAGGCGAATTCGTTGACGTAGGTGGCGAGCAATCCGCGGAATTGCGGCGGACCCGGAAAATCCTTGACCAAGCGCTCGCACGCGGCCATTGCCTGCTGATAGGCCCCCTCCGCCTCGCTCGGCCGATTGAGCTTGCGCACCAGACGGGCCAGTCGCACGTGGCACTTCGCTAGTTCTTCGCGGTGTCCCGGGACAGTCGGTGCCTCTTCGGCAAGCGCTGCCCACAGGCCGATGGCCTGTCGCTCCATTTCCGCCGCCTCAGCGTCGCGGCCGGCGGCGCGCAGGCAATTTGCTAGCCGGACCGAGTACTGGCCCCGGTTCTGTCGGTAGATCGGTACGCGGGGGAACTTCTGCGTGAGCGGGGTCACCACGATCAGTGCCTGGCGGCATGTGGCCTCCGCCTCGCGGGTGCGTCCCGTGTCGCCGAGCAGCACGGCCAGGTTGCAACAGAGGCGTGCCCACTCTTGCTGGTAGACCGGGCTGTCGTGGAATTCGCAGGCCAGCAGCTCCTGAAGCGAGCAGGCTTCGCGCAGTAGAGTCTCGGCTTCCCGCGTGCGATGCATCGCCGAGAGCACGTTGCCGAGGGCGTCGCAAGCCAAGGCCAGGTCGTGCCGGTACTCAGCCACGCCGCCGAATTCCGTCGCCAGCCCGCGCCGGAACTCGACGGCGCGCCGGCCGGCCGCCTCGGCCGCGGGCAGTTTTCCAAGATTCTTCAGGACGATGCTCAGGTGTACGGCGGCCTCCGCGAGCCCCTTCCGGTAAGTTGTTGCGGCGGGTGCTTCGCACACCAGCCCGTCGTAGACGTCCACCGACTCGCTCGCGACCTCCTCCGCTTCCGGGAGCTTCGCGGCCTTCCGCAACAAGACCCCAAGCTTCACACAGGAGAGCGCCAGGCTGGCCCTATACTCGCGGACTTCCGGGCAGTCCGCGATCAACTCGCGGAGCAGTTTGATGGCTTGCCGATACTCGTCCTCCCCCTCGGACAGGCGCCCCGCGTCCATGTGGAGGATGCCCAAAAGGTCGTGGCCCTTTGCCAGGGAGTGGCGGAACGCGGGCACGGTCGGGAACCGCTCGGCGAGCCGCGCATTTACATCAACCGACCGATGACAGGCCGCGTCCGCTTCGGCCAATTCCCCCGCGGACCGGAACGTCTGGGCCATGTGGTAGTGAGCCGTCGCCAACGTATGGCGGTAAGTAGGCACGGCGTCGTATTCCGCAGCCAGCCGGGTCAACAGGTCGAGACCTTCGCCCCACACTTCGCGTGCCTTGCGGGGGCGGTGCGTGCGGTGATACAGGTTGCCGGTTTCCAGACATGAGCCGGCCAGGTGCTCCCAGTGGGACGGAATGTCTGGAAACTCCTGGACCAGTTTTTGGCGATGGCCGCCCGCTTGCGCCATTAACCGTTCCGCCTCATCGGGCCGACCGGTGCGGGCACTCAAAATCGCCAGGTTGTGCTGGCAATCGGCCAGATCGCCCCGACACTGGGACAGATCGGGATGCTCGCCGACCAGTTCCTCCAGAACGCGCAGGCCCTGGCGATACGCAACCTCCGCCTCCTTGTGTCGCCCAGCTTCCGTGAGCACGATGCCCAACAGGCTGAAGCCGCGGGCCCACTTGCGGCGGAAATCGGGCACGCCGGGGTATTCGTCCGCCAGTCGCTTCGAGTCGGCGAGCGATTTGCCGAGTTCCGTTTCCGCCTGGTCCGGCCGCCCGAGGGTCCGCAACACCGTGGCGAATGTGTTTCGTCCGCCCGCGAGCGACTCGCGGTACTTGACCACCCGTGGTGAGCCGTCGGCCAGGTCCTGCAGCTGGGCGAGCCCCTGACGGAAGAGGGTCTCGCCCACGCGCGGCTGGCCGAGTTCGGCCAGCAGTCGCCCGAGGGCGTTCCGGGTGATGGCCAGCTCGTATCGGGCGTCGGCATCGTGCGGCCGTTCGGACACGACCGCCTCGCGTGCCCCCAGCGCTTGGCGGTAGGCGGTCTCCGCATCCCGCGGCCGACCGGCGGCGTCCAGAACGCTGCCGAGACCGTGCCAGTTGTTGCCGAGATTCCGACGGTCGTTTGGGTGCGGCGGGGGAGTCGAAATGAGCCCTTCGTAGAAGCCGAGCGCCCGGCGGTGGGCGGCTTCCGCCTCAGCAAGCGAATGCTCGTTCTCCAACACGACCCCCAAATTGGTCAAATAGCCGGCCAGGTCGCGGCGATAGGTCGGGTCGTCGGGGAAATCGCTGGCCAGGTCCTCAGCCAGCGCGATGGCGCGGCGGTACGCCGCCCCGGCGGCGGCGCGCTGGTCCAGCCGCCGCTGCAAATCACCGACCCGGCCATAGGCCCGCGCGGCTTGTCGGCGAACCGCCGGGTCGCCGTCGTTCTGCCGGGCCAGGGCCTCGTAGAAAGCGAGACCCGCCGCGACCAGCTCGCGGTCCTCCCGCTCGCGCGCCGGGTCGCGCGGGAAACGGTCCTCGGCCACGCGCAGGTAGACCCGGTCGAGCGCGTCCAGCGCCAGCCCCAGGTTTTCCTCGGCCCGCCCTTTCTCTCGGGCCGCATGCTCCGCGGCCAGCCGGGTGCGCTCGTTTTGCCGCCAGAGGACGACGCTCGTGGTCGCCAGGCCAGCCAGGAGAACGAGCAGCATGGCCGCGCACGCGGCGACCAGCGCGCGGCGACGCCGAACCCATCGGCCGAGCCGCTCGCGCGCCGTCGGCGGCCGGGCGTGGATCGGTTGGTCGGCCAGGAAGCGCTCACAGTCGTCGCACAGTTCGCGGGCGCTCTGGTACCGGTCGGCCGGGTCCTTGGCGATGGCCCGCAGCGCGATCGTCTCCAGGTCTGCGGGGATCGCCGGCTTCAGCCGGCGTGGCGATCGCGGTTCCTCAGCCGTGATTCGGCGCAACAGGTCCTCGCGATCCGTGCCAGTGAACGCCGGTTCGAGCGTGAGCAGTTCATAGAAGGTCACGCCGAGGGAGTAGATGTCGCTGCGCGGGCCGACCGCGGCCGTCCGGCCCAGCGCCTGTTCCGGGCTCATGTATCGGAGCGTGCCCAAAAGGTCGCCGCTGACCGTCAGGTCGCCCTGGCTGGGAACGCGGGCCAGGCCGAAGTCGGTGACCCACGCCTTGCCGCCCGCGTCGACAAGTAAGTTGGCCGGTTTGATATCGCGATGGACGACGCCCGATTCGTGCGCGTGGTCCACGGCCGCGGCGGCCTCGGCGATCCAGCGGGTGACCGTTCGAAAGTAGGTGGGGGCGGAGACCGAGTACCGCGTCCCCAGGGCCGCATCGCGTCGCGTCTCAGCTGAGGGCGGGGCCGGCGCAGCCGATCCATCCGCCGACAGTTCGCGCAGCCGCTGGATCACGGCTGCGACCGATTCGCCATCGATGTACTGCATCGCGTAGTAGTGGACGCCGCGGTCACAGCCGACGTAGTGCACCGGCACGATGTGTTCGTGCCGGAGCTGAGCGGCGGCCAGCGCCTCGTTCTTGAACCGCCGGAGCTGCTTCGGGTCGAGCGCCGCGGCGAACGGCAGTACCTTGAGCGCAACCCGCCGGCCGAGGGACACCTGCTCCGCCTCGTAAACAATTCCCATTCCTCCGCGGCCCAACTCGCGGCTGATGCGGAAGTCGCCGAGCCGCCCGATCCCGTCGAATGCGCCCGGCTCGTTCGCAGGATGCAGTTTGCTCTCGTCCCTTGTCGTCGCGCGGCAGGATTCCGAGAGGACCGACGCGCTGCGTGCGGCTTGCCGCAGGGGCCGGGCCATCTCGCCGATGCGATCGTGCGCGGCAATGAACTCGGCCAACTCGTCGGCGCACTCCGGGAAGCGGGTCAGGAGCGCGTCGCGATCCACCGGCCGTCCCGCCTCCAGGGCGTCGAAGTATTCGACGATGAGCTCTTCCAGCCGGTCGTCCCGGTCCATGGGCCCGTCCGAGTCGCGATTCACGGCGCACCTCCTTTGAGGAGCCGGCGCAGTCCCTTGATCGCCCGAAAGATCAGCCCGGCCGCGGCGCGCTTGCTCCGGCCCAGCGCTTCCCCGACCTCGTCGAGAGTGAACTCGTGCAGGTAGTGCAGCTCCACCGCCCGACGCTGGTCCGCGGGCAGGCCGCCGAGCGCCGCGACCAGACGCAGAACTTGCTCGTTGCGATCGGCGTTCTGGGACGGAGACGAGCAATCGGCCGCGAGCCGCGCCTCGAGGCGTGTGGCCGACTCGTCCAACCCCGCCTGGAACGACCGCTCCAGCCCGACCCGCCGCCCGGCCGCGGCGTACCGCCGCGCCGCCTTGGCCAGTCGACTGGCCAGGATCTGTCGGAGCCAGGCGGTCCACTCCGCCCGCGTCCGGCCGCGGAACTGGTCGCGCTTCTGATGCGCCGTCAGCAGGGTCTGTTGCACCAGGTCCGACGGGTCGAGCTTCGCGCGCAGGTCCGGGCCCAGTTGCAGCCGGGCGAGCGCCCGCAGGTACGCGCGATACGGCTCCAGGGGCCAGTCGTGGCAACCGGTTGTGTTAGTCATGAGCGCCACAATCTATAGACCCCAACCTGGCGGCCGGCGCGCGCTCAATGAGGTTAGAAGGGTCGCCCGACTGGACGCTGACGCTTGCTTCCACTGACCCGCCGGGCAAAAACTCGGGCATGGACCAAGAGCGACTGGACTATGCCGACTCGATCCCGACTGCCCCGCGGCGACCCTGGACGTTGGTGCAAATCGCCGTTCTGGTCGTGATCGTACTCCTCTGCCTTCCGCTGACGTTTGTCGCTCTGTTCGCGGCCGCGTTAATCCTCTCGGGCGGCATGCAGCACTCGACTGATCAGCACACCCGTCCGCCCGTTGCCCGCCTGAGTAACGAGTGAGATTCCCCAAGATTGTGGGGAAATTATTTGATAGACTGAAGCACCCCCGTCTCCTCTGCGTGCTCGCTTCTGGAGAGTGTCGTCATGGCAGATTCGTGTCTTGGCGCTCGCGGGAGCCGCAATGGCTTCACGCTCATCGAACTCTTGGTGGTGATCGGCATCATCAGCATCCTGATGGGCCTGTTACTCCCGGCCGTCCAGAAAATCCGGGAGGCCGCCAACCGCCTGAAGTGCTCGAACAACCTCAAGCAGATCGGCCTCGCCCTCCACAACTATCACGACACGCAAAACAAGTTCCCGCTCGGCATGCCGGGCCTCGACGCCCGGTGCTGGAGTTGGCGGGTGTACATCCTGCCCCAACTCGAGCAGGACAACATCTTCAACCAGATGCAGGGCGACACGGCCCGCTTCTGGCTCCCCCCCAACATGGGCGGCGGCGGGAACGGCCCGAATGGGACGAGCTGGGACATTGACACCATCCCGCAGTCCAAGATCAATGGGCCCGGCCTCAACGTGGCCAGCGGGGCCCCGCGGAACAAGCTGTCGATCTACATCTGCCCCAGTGATATCCTGCCAACGCTGAATAGCGGGGGGTACGCCAAATCCAACTACGTCGGCAACTCCGGCAGCTCCCGCGCTTTCAACACAATTCAGAACGCCTGGGTCAGTGCCTGGCCGTTCGGCACCTGGTACGGCTGCGGCGAGGTCAAGGGAAGCGCACAGAACGGCATGTTGCTCTACGCCAATGACAGTTACGAGACCTGGGTCGTCACCATGAACGAAGTCTCCGACGGGCTGAGCAACACCTTCCTGGTCGGGGAGGCCAGCGTCAGTCAGAACGTCGCCCCGGGCATTACCAACCATGGGGCGTTCCCGGTCTGGGTCGGCGGGAACGACAACGGCGTGTGCCTCGGCTGGTACACCGCGGGCAACGCCCTGCGGCTGGCCGACGACATGTTCAAGTTGAACCTGCGGGTCGGCGACCAGTCGAACGCCAGCTTCGGCAGCCGGCACACCCAGGGGGCCAACTTCGTGCTGGGCGACGGGTCGGTCCGGTTCGTGCGGCAGAGCATCGATCTCCGGGCGTACGCCGCGGCCGCCACGCGCAACGGCGGCGAGGTCCTGTTCCTGGATTAGTCCACGGCGAGCCCGGTTGCGTGAGCGCCGGCATCGCTTGACCCCGGCGACGGCCGATTGCCGGGACGGGGACTTCCGGCGCTCACACGAACCACCAAATCCGGGTACAATCGCCCCACCGCTCTCACCCCAGACTCGTTGCCATGCCCATTACCCTGACCTGCCCGAACTGTGACGCCCGCCTCGACGCCCCGGACGACATCGCGGGGCGGAAGGTCCAGTGCAACAAGTGCGGGAAGAAGTTCCGCGCCCCCGCCTTCGAGGTGATCAACGAGGACGACCGCTCGGACCGCCGCGCGACCAGGTCCGCGAGCAAGTCCCGCTCCCGGTCCGCCGCGGACGATGTGGAACAGGACGAGCGCTCCTCGCGCCGGACCGACAGGGCGTCCCGACGTCGGGAGCATGACGACCAGGACGACCGCGACGGGGACAAGGACCGCACGCGCCGCGGTTCACAGGACGACAAGGACGCGGAGGGCGAACCGCGGGCGCGAAAGAAGAAGGGCAAGAAAAGGAAGAGGGTGTCGCCCGTGGTGCTGTGGAGCCTGATCGGGGTCGGCGTTTTGCTCCTGATCGCCGGGATCGGAGCCTGGATCTCCTTCTCCGGGGACAAGTCGGATGGTGCGGCGGCCAAGGGCGGGCCGGTCTCGGACGCGGGCGGCGCGCCCGCGGGCGACCCGAACCTCCCCGGCTGGTTGGAGTTCGCCGACCCGAACGGGCAGTACAAGGTGCGGCTGCCGCGAATGCCCGCCGCCCCGACGAAACAGCTGTGGCCGCTCCCGAATGGAGAGCAAGCCGAGGCGACGATGTACACCGTGGAGATCGGCGGGGGGATGTATTCGGTGGCCAACCTGATCGTGCCGGGCCGCGAGGCCGGCGCCCCCGCCGATCCGCTGCTCGACGACACGGTTAGCAGGGGGACGGCCTGGTTCAAGGGGGCGGTCATCAAGAACCAGGCGAACATCACCCATCAGGGATTCCCCGGCCGACAGGCGGTCCTGGAATACAAGGGCGGTAAAGGGTCAACCGTCGTCCGCGTGATCCTGGCCGGCAACCGGATGTTCTGGGTGGTGGCCAACGGCGACAACTTCGCGCCCGACACCCCGAAGGTGAAGGGGTTCTTCGACTCGCTCAAAATCAGCTGACCGAGGGCGACCCGCGGTCCGTCACACCCTGATGAGATCTTTGAAGTCCAGGTGTTGCCGGGCACGCGGCTCCCGGCAGTGTCGGGTCCGTTCCCGGAGAAGGATGGCGCTCAGACGATCTGGACCGTGCCGGACGCGGGCGCAGCCAACCACGGGAC
>Ga0075428_100009677_pt1 | contig 10705 bp, 7 predicted proteins | sample RhiMetdeltSRZDD2_FD_75291 | JGI IMG/M metagenome (GOLD analysis project Ga0075428, IMG submission 75291) | Populus rhizosphere microbial communities from Tennessee, USA - Rhizosphere MetaG P. deltoides SRZDD2 | ecosystem: Host-associated > Plants > Roots > Rhizosphere > Soil | place: USA... | reverse complement strand
TGGTGGCCTGCGCGGTCGCCGGTACCGCGGGGCACGACACGGTCCGGCTCGCGATCGGGTTGACACTGCTCGGGCTTGGCTGGTCCGGCACGATGGTCGCGGGGTCGACGCTGCTCAGCGAGTCGGTCTCCACCACGGTACGGCCGGCCGTGCAGGGGCTGTCCGACGTGGTGATGGGCTTCGCCGGCGCGGCGGCCGGGGCGCTGTCCGGGGTTGTCCTCTCGTGGAGCGGGTACCCGACGCTGGCGCTGCTCGCGGCGCTCGCGACCGTTCCGCTGGTGGCGCTGGCACTGCGAGGAGTTCGTCCGGTGGGAGAGTCGTGAGGCTGACCGATTTCTGGGCCCGGCTGGAGCAGGTCTTCGGGTCCGCGTACGCCCGCAGCGTGGCGGCCGACCAGGTGCTGTCGCAGCTCGGCGGGCGGACGATCAACCAGGCGATCGCTCAGGGCATGGACACCCAGGCGGTGTGGCGGGCGGTGTGCGCGGCGTACCCGGACCGGGTGCCGGCCCGGCTGCGCTGAATCTTTCTCGGCGTGTCGGCCCCTGGGTCGTACAGGTGTACGGGTATTGTCCACAGGGTGCTGGGTTATCCACAGGCTCCGGCCTGGCGGCTGTTCTCTGTCGTACCCAGCGCCTAGCGTGACCGCGTGACGAGAAGCTCGAAGGCCTTGACGACCGCGAAGACGGCGAATGCAGGGGTGGCAGGCATGGCTGCTGGAGGACCAGATCGGGAGAAGGCGCTCGGCCTCGCGCTCTCCCAGATAGAGAAGCAGTTCGGCAAGGGCTCGGTGATGCGCCTGGGCGAGCGGCCGGCCGTGCAGACGGCTGTGATACCGACCGGCTCGATCGCGCTCGACATCGCGCTCGGCGTGGGTGGCCTGCCGCGCGGCCGGGTCGTCGAGATCTACGGGCCGGAAGCGAGCGGCAAGACCTCCCTGGCCCTGCACGTGATCGCCAACGCGCAGGCCGCGGGCGGGATCGCCGCCTTCATCGACGCCGAGCACGCGCTCGACGCCGACTACGCCAAGGCGCTCGGCGTGGACACCGACGCGCTCCTCGTCTCCCAACCGGACACCGGTGAGCAGGCGCTGGAGATCGCCGACATGCTGGTCCGCTCCGGCGCGCTCGACGTCATCGTGATCGACTCGGTCGCCGCGCTCGTGCCGCGCGCCGAGATCGAGGGCGAGATGGGCGACAGCCACGTCGGGTTGCAGGCACGGCTGATGAGCCAGGCACTCCGGAAGATCACCGGTGCGCTCAACAACTCCGGTACGACCGCGGTCTTCATCAACCAGCTGCGCGAGAAGATCGGAGTCATGTTCGGATGCGCATCGAGATCAACAAATGTCATGTTGGCCGATGGGCGGCGAATCTCCATCGGAGAGATCGTCGATCAGAGGATGCCGGTTGAGGTGCTGTCCTACGATCGGGCGCTCGGCCAGATCGTGCCGAGGCGGGTTGTCAACTGGTTCAACAACGGCGTAACCGAGGAGTTCCTCGAGTTCACGGTGGAGCGCGCCGGTGGCGGAACGGGTACCCGACCAGCGAAGATCGCGTTTACCCGTAACCACCTGATCCGGACGCCGGGTGGCTGGCGCGAAGCCGAAGAGATCGCAGTGGGCGACCGGGTGATGTTGGCGCAGCCGCACCTCCTCAGCCCGACGCAATGGCAGGTGATTCTGGGCGCGGTGATGGGCGACGGAAACCTGTCCCCGGCCGTGCGTAGGGAGGACGCCAGTGCCCGATTCCGAATGGGTCACGGTCCACGGCAGGCCGATTACCTAGCCTGGAAAACGTCCCAACTGGAAAACATCAAGCACAGCAATACGTCAAACAGCAAGGGAGCAGTTTTCGCGGACTTCGCTCCGTTGGCAGAGCTTGACGAGTTGCGCCGTGCGGTGTATCTCGGCGACGGTAGGAAGCACCTGAGTTGGGAGTATCTCAAGGCCCTCACGCCCCTGTCGCTTGCGATCTGGTACCTGGATGACGCCACCTTCACGCTTCGTCCCGAGGGAATCGAAATCTGTGTCGAGGCGATGAGCACTGGTTCACGTGAACGACTCGTCAACTACTTGCGTGATAATTATGGTTTGGATGTCGAACTCGAACTCCGAGGGCATCGAGCGATCGGCGTGCTGCGGTTTACCGCGGCAGCGTCGGCGAAGTTCCAAGAATTGATCGCCCCTTACGTCCACCCCTCCATGGACTACAAGTTGCTGCCCCGGTTCCGTGGTCAGTTCGCTGTCGAGCCGGAGTTCGTCGAGCCGACGCTGCATCTGGTGCCTGCGCGGGTGCGGGGCATCATGGTCAAGCGAGACTACCCGAGTATGGATCGCTACGACATCGAGGTCGAGGGTTCGCACAACTACCTCGCCGACGGTGTGATGGTCCACAACAGCCCGGAGACCACGACGGGTGGTCGTGCGCTGAAGTTCTACTCGTCGGTCCGGCTCGATGTGCGGCGCATCGAGAGCCTCAAGGACGGCACCGATGTGGTCGGGAACCGCACGCGCGTCAAGGTCGTCAAGAACAAGTGTCTCGCCGAAGGCACCATGGTCTTCGATCCGATCACCGGCCGGACACACACGATCGAGGAGATCGTCGACGGGCGCCTGCCCGTCTCGGTAGCAGCCGCCGCGAAAGACGGCTCGTTGCACGTCCGCCCGGTCGTCTCCTGGTTGGACCAGGGCGAGCAGGACGTGGTCGGGGTTCGGCTACGTGGTGGCGCGACCGTCTGGGCCACCCCGGACCACCAGATCCTGACCGACCAGGGCTGGAAGCTTGCCGGGGAGCTGGGGACCGGCGACCGGGTCGCGCAGCCCCGGCAGTTCCTCGGCTTCGGGGAGTACCAGCCGTACACCCCGGATCAGGCCCGGATGTTGGGTTACCTGATCGGCGACGGCTACGTAGGGGGCAAGACCCCGATCCAGCTCACCAGCACCGAGCCCACGCTTCGGGAAGATGCCTCCCGGATCGCTGCCGCGCTCGGCTGCCAAACGCGGCCGCTTGCCAAGGAATACGACATTGCGTTCTTCTACCGCCGTGGCGGGAGCAACGGCCTGCTGGAACTATGTCGACGCGCGGGCATCTACGGCAAGCTCGCCTGGGAAAAGGCGATTCCGGTCGACTTCTTTCTCCCCGGAGTGTCTCGTGACGTCATTGGCAACCTGCTCTTCGGTCTGTTCGAGAGCGATGGTTGGGTGAGCAAGGAGCACACGGGTGCGATACGGCTGGGCATCACCACGACGTCTGTGCAACTCGCGCACCAGATCCAATGGCTGCTCCTTCGTTACGGCATCGCCTCCTCGATCCGGCACGAAGAACGTAAGGATCGGAGGGGCGGCGGCGTCGACGGCCGTCGTGTTGTAGGTAAGCGCGACCGTTACCAGGTGCGTGTTTCGGGTAGCGACAATGTCGAGGCGTTTGCCGAAGCAATTCCCATGTGGGGACCGCGTGGCAACACACTCCGCCAAGCGCTCGACACCCAGACCGGGCGTCGACGCGGCTCACAAGCGGTCTACCTGTCGCCCACGGTCACCGAGGCCGTATTGGCTCATCTGGCCGGTAGGGGAGTCAGTCCCGGTTTCGCCGCGAAGCTCATTGGTTCCACGGCTGGCGACCCGCGTGGCGGTATGAAGCAGGTGCTCGGCCTACACCAACTCCGCCGCGACCGGCTGGCGCTGCTCGCCGATGCACTTGACGACTCCTTCCTCACAGAATTGTTGGCCGACCAGATTCGGTACGCCACGGTCAAGGAGATCCTGCCGGCGCGCCGGGCGAGGACGTTCGATATCGAGGTCGAGGAGCTGCACAACTTCGTCGCCAACTCCATGATCGTCCACAACTGTGCCTCGCCCTTCAAACAAGCTGAATTCGACATCATGTATGGGAAGGGCATCTCGCGGGAGGGCTCGCTGATCGACGTGGGCGTCGAGCAGAGCATCATCCGCAAGTCGGGTGCCTGGTACACGTACGACGGTGACCAGCTCGGGCAGGGCAAGGAGAACGCGCGCAACTTCCTCAAGGAGAACCCGGACGTCGCCGCCGAGATCGAGAAGAAGATCCTGGAGAAGCTCGGCGTGGGGACCAACGCGGCCGGCGACGCGGCGAGCGGCCCGCAGCTGCCGCCGGTCGACTTCTAATCCGCGAGCCATGGCAGGACGACGGCGTGGCGCCCGCTCGGGGCGGGGCTGGGATGCCCTCCCGCCCCGGGCGGACCGCCCTACCGAAGCCCGGACCGGCCGCCGGACGACCCGTCAACCGACCAGCCAACTCCCGGTAGAGAAGCGCCCGGACCCGGGGGAGGTGGCCCGGCAGATCTGCCTGCGGCTGCTGTCCGCCCGTCCGCGGACCAGAGCCGAGCTGGCCGGGGCACTCGAGCGGCGCGGGATCGCGGCCGAGGTGGCCGCCGAGGTGCTGGACCGGTACGACGAGGTCGGCATCATCGACGACGCCGCGTTCGCCAGCGCCTGGGTGTCGAGCCGGCACCACGGCAAGGGGCTGGCACGCCGCGCGCTCGCCGGTGAGTTGCGCCGCCGCGGCGTGGACGACGCCACCGTGCGTGACGCCGTCGACGAGCTGGACAGCGATACCGAGGCGGAGACGGCCCGCGCGCTGGTCGAGCGCCGGCTGCGTGGCGCCACGACCGCCGACCCCGAGGCGGTCGTGCGCAAGCTGGTCGGGATGCTCGCGCGAAAGGGGTACCCGCCCGGGCTGGCGTTCCGGGTGGTCAAGGACGCGCTCGCCGAGCACGGCGGGCGGGCGGCCGAGTTCGCCGACCACCTGGACGCCGACGTCCTCGCCGAGGCCGAGGAGAGCGCCGAGGCCGAGGCGGCGGCGAGCACCGAAGCCTGAAACAGGACACCGTGGCATCAGTGGACAGAAACGGTGAGCCCAAGGCCCGGCCGTTCACCAGACCTGTCCAATGATCTTGGTTGGCCGGACCGGACACCGGGGTGAGGACCGAACGACCGTGCTCGAGGCGAGCCTGAACGGGGGCATGACCCGCACCCAGCACTTGGGGAGGACACGCTTTCCTGCCCGACGGATCGAGGGCAGTTGATAAGCTTTCTTTGCTGCTCGCCGCTGTCGACCGCGGTGCGGGATGACCATCGCGCGGCGATCGTCCCGTCTGGTGCCAGATTCTGAGTTCTTGACCGAACGGGCCTCCTCCACCTAGCCTCGGCGGTACCAGAGGAACGTCCGACCATCGCGGGCTCAACCGCACAACATAGATCGCGTAACAGTACTGCATCATTTGGCTGGAAGCTCTCGGTCAGGGTCGTCGTCGACGGGGCCGCGTCGACGACATCGACAGCATGCTCGGCGGCCACCCCGCGGCGCGTCCGTACCGCAGGTTGGCTGCCCACGACGGCCACCGTGAACGGTCGGACGGCTCCTCACCTGACGGCGTAGGACCTGGCGGCACGGGACCTCTGCCGGCACGGGGCATACGCGCGACGCGGGGCAGAGGAGGCGGCCATGGGCGGGCTGGAGTGGATGCTCGTCGGCATGGTCGCGCTGCTCACGGTCGTGGTGCTCGGCATGGCGGTGGTCGGGGCCCGGGTCGTCCAGCGGCTCACCGGGGACTCGGCCGCCAGGGCCATGTCGACCACACCGCACGCCTCCGACGACACGGTCTACCTCGCCGAGAAGGACCGTCAGGAGCAGTCGCTGGCGGCTCTGCGTACCTCTGCCGAAGAGGCCACCACCGCGGTGGAGGATGCCCGCGCGGCGGCCGCGGCGGCGCGAACGGAGGCGGCCGCCGCGAAGGCCGAAGCCAGCGCCGCCCGGGCCGAGGCGCAGCGGGTGCTCGACGGCGCGCGAGCGGAGGCCGATGCGGTACTGGAGCGGGCGCACAAGCAGGCCGTCAACGACGCCGAGCAGGTACGGGCCGGCGCGCGCAAGGCGGGCGAGCGGGAGGTCGCCACGCTGACCGCCACCGCGAAGGAGCAGGCCGCCGCCGCCGAACGCCGCCAGCAGCGGCTCGACGAGCGCGAACGGCTGCTCGCCGACGAGGCGGAGCGGCTGGCCGACCGTGACCGTCGGATCTCCGCCGCGGAGAGCGATCTCGCCGAGCGGGAGACGACGATGGCCGAACGGGAGACCTCGATCGCCGACGCCGAGGTGCGGCACCGCCGCGAGCTGGAGCGGATCGCCGGGCTGACCGCCGACGCGGCGAGGGCCGAACTGGTCGAGTCGATCGAGGCGCAGGCCAAGCGGGAGGCGGTGCTGCTGGTCCGGGACATCGAGGCGGAGGCGAAACACACCGCCGATCAGCGGGCCCGGCACATCGTGGTCGACGCGATCCAGCGGGTGGCGAGCGAGCAGACCGCGGAGAGCGTGGTCAGCGTGCTGCACCTGCCGTCGGACGAGATGAAGGGGCGGATCATCGGCCGGGAGGGTCGCAACATCCGGGCGTTCGAGTCGGTGACCGGCGTCAACCTCATCATCGACGACACCCCGGAGGCGGTGCTGCTGAGCTGCTTCGACCCGGTACGCCGGGAGATCGGCCGGTTGACGCTGGAGAAGCTGGTCCTCGATGGACGGATCCATCCACATCGGATCGAGGAGGTCTTCGAGGGCGCCCGGCACGAGGTGGAGCGGCTGTGCCAGCGGGCCGCCGAGGACGCGCTCGTCGAGGTCGGGATCACCGACATCCACGCCGAGCTGGTGACGCTGCTGGGCCGGCTGCGCTACCGGACGAGCTACGGGCAGAACGTCCTCAAGCACCTCGTGGAGACCGCGCACATCGCCGGCATCATGGCCGCCGAGCTGAGGCTCGACCCCGGGCTGATCAAGCGGTGTGCGTTCCTGCACGACATCGGCAAGGCGCTGACCCACGAGGTCGAGGGCAGCCACGCGCTGATCGGCGCGGACGTCGCCCGCAAGTACGGCGAGCCCGAGGAGGTCGTGCACGCGATCGAGGCGCACCACAACGAGGTGCCGCCGCAGACCATCGAGGCGGTACTGACGCAGGCGTCGGACGCGTGCTCGGGCGGGCGGCCGGGGGCCCGGCGGGAGAGCCTGGAGGCGTACGTCAAGCGGCTGGAACGGATCGAGGAGATCGCCGGCGGCAAGCAGGGCGTGGAGAAGGTCTTCGCGATGCAGGCGGGACGGGAGATACGGGTGATGGTCCGGCCGGAGGACGTCGACGACATCGGCGCGGCCGTGCTGGCGCGGGACGTGGCGAAGCAGATCGAGGAAGAGCTGACCTACCCGGGCCAGATCCGGGTGACGGTGGTCCGCGAATCGCGCGTCACCGAGATCGCCCGCTGAGCGTTTGGCCTTACCGGCAACGGGTATTCACGCCGTCATGGCGCCCGACGCGATCACTGCGATCATGAACGACCACCGGGTCATGGAGCGGCTCTTCGACCGGCTGCTGGCCGGGGGTCCGGATCGGCTGGCCCTCCTGGCGGAGGCCGGCGCCCGGCTCGAAGCCCACAGCCGGGCCGAGGAGGACCACGTCTACCCCGCGATCGTCGGAGCGGAGCCCGAGGAGGCGCGGACCGTCTTCCACGGGTACGAGGAGCATCACGAGGCCGCGGCCATGCTCTACGGGCTCAAGCAGATGAGCCTCGACGATCCGCAGTTCCACGGCAAGCTGACCGAGTTCATCGACGCGGTTAAGCACCACGTCGAGGAGGAGGAGTCCGAGATCCTGCCGGCCCTGCGCGAATCGGTCGACCGCGAGCGGCTCGAGCAGCTCGGCGACGACTTCGAACGGCGGCGTCTCGGCGAGCTGGCGATGGTCGGCATCATGGAGCCGGCCGGGGAGGCGGCGGCCGGGGAGGAGGAGCCGGCCGGGCAGGAGGAGCCGGCCGGGCAGGAGGTGGCGGCCGGGCCGGAGGTGGCGGCCGGGCCGGAGCTGGCCGGGGAGCCGGCGCCCGGGCAGGAGCCGGCCGGGGAGCCGGCCGGGACGACGCCACGCCCTGCCGCCCGCCGCAAGGCCACCACCGCCCGCAAGGCCACCACCGCCCGGAAGACGACCGCCAAGAAGGCGGCGACCAAGAAGGCGGCGACCAAGAAGCCGGCGACCAAGAAGGCGGCGAAGAAGGCTACCGCCAAGAAGACCAGCCCGGCGACGAAGGCCACCGGCAGGAAGACGGCGGTAAAGAAGGCCACGACGAAGGCCACCGGCAGGAAGACGGCGGTAAAGAAGGCCACGACGAAGGCCAGCCCCGCGAAGAAGGCGACCGCGAAGAAGGCGACCGCGAAGAAGACCAGCCCCGCGAGGAAGGCCGGCACCAAGAAGGCCACCGCGAAAGCCGCCACCACCAGGAAGACCGCCGGCCGCAAGGTCACCACGCGGGGCCGGGGCGCGGCATCCACCGCGGATCTCAGCCGCGCCGAGCTGTACGAGATGGCACGCGCCGCCGACATCCCGGGCCGCTCGACGATGTCCAAGGAGCAGCTGGCCAGGGCGGTACAGCGGGCCAAGCGTTAGTCAGGCACCCGTGCCGACGTCGGTCACGCCGGTGGCCGCCCGGGTGGTCGCCCGCCCGGCCGTGCGCCGGGTGCGCCGGTCGAGCCAGCCCGCGAACAGGGTCAGCGCCGAGTTCATGATGATGTAGATGACGGCGAGCACGATCGCGGCCGCGACCACGTTGCCGTAGTTCGCGGTCAGCTCGTTGCCCACCCGCTGCAGCAGCTCGGGGTACGCGATGATGTACCCGAGCGCGGTGTCCTTGAGCAGCACCACGAGCTGGCTGACGATGACCGGCAGCATCGCCCGGGCCGCCTGCGGTACCAGGATGTACTGCATCACCTGGTTCTTGCGCATGCCGACGGCGTACGCGGCCTCGGACTGCCCCCGCGGCACGGCCCGGATCCCGGCCCGGAACGCCTCGGCGAGCACCGATCCGTTGTAGAGAGTCAACCCGATGACCACCGCCCAGAACGCGGGGAACGGCGCCTGGGTCAGGAACGGCACGCCGTAGAACAGGAAGAACATCATGAGCAGCAGCGGTACGGCGCGGCAGAACTCGATGACCGCACCGGCCGGGACGCCGATCCACCGCCGCTCCGACAGCCGGGCGACCGCGAAGATGAGCCCGAACGCCAGCGACAGCACCATGGCGATCAGCGCCGCGCTGACCGTTGCCCACAGCGCGGGCAGGATGAACTGGGTCCACACCTTGGCCGTGGTGAAGGGCTGCCACTTCTCGGCGGCCCACTGGTCCTTCTCCTCGAACCGCGCGTAGATGTACCAGAGGACGGCGAGCAGGCCGATCCCGAAGACGGCGGTGAGGATCAGGTTGCGGCGCCGCGCCCGCGGTCCGGGGTGGTCGTAGAGGAGCGTGCTCACCGCTTCACCGCCTGTCGCTTGGCCAGCCAGCCGAAGACGTACCCGGTCGGCACGAGCAGCAGCACGAACGTACCGGCGAAGACGAGGAAGATCGGGATCACCGCGTCACCATTGTCGTTGATCAGCTGCTTCATCACGTTCGAGGCCTCCAGCAGGCCGATCGTCCCGACGATCGTGGAGTTCTTGGTCAGCGCGATGAGGATGCTGCCGAGCGGCGCGACCACCGCCCGGGCCGCCTGGGGGAGGATGATCAGCCGCAGGGTCTGGCTGAAGGTCAGCCCGATGGCCCGGGCCGCCTCGGCCTGCCCGACCGGCACGGTGTTGATGCCGGACCGGATGGCCTCGCAGACGAACGCCGAGGTGTACGCCGCGAGCCCGACCACGCCGAGCCAGAAGTTGTTGAGCTCCAGGTCGTCCGAGAGCGAGGCGCCCAGGTTCACGAAGAGGCCGAAGTAGCAGAAGAAGATGATCAGGGTGAGCGGGGTGTTGCGGAAGAGGTTCACCCAGGCCGTACCGAAGGCGCGCAGCACAGGGATCGGCGAGACCCGCATCGCGGCGAGCAGCACGCCCCAGAGCAGTGCCAGCACCGCCGACGCACCCGTCAACTTCAGGATCCAGAGAAAGGAGTCCAGGTACGCCTGCAGGTTCGTCGGGTCCGTGAAGACATGCATCGACTTAGGCTCCCTAACAGCTCCCTGAGCGGGGGCCGGGGCGGGCCCGCGGCCCGCCCCGGTGATCCGTCAGCGGCTCAGCCGCAGTTCGTCAGCTTCGAGACGTCCAGCGTCGGCGCCGGTGTGCCGCTCTTGCCGAGCGTCGCGTCCCAGGCCGTCTTGTACGACCCGTCCGTGGCCGCCGCCTTGAGGATCTCGTTGATCTTCTCGCAGCTGCTCTTGTCGTCCTTCTTCAGGCCGATGCCGTACGGCTCGGTGCTGAAGGTCTTGCCGACCACCTTGAACTTGCCCGCGTACTGCGACTGCGAGGCGTAGCCGGCGAGGATGATGTCGTCCGTGGTCACCGCGTCGACGGCGTTGTTGGCCAGCGCCTCGACGCACTTGGAGTACGCGTCGAAGAGCTGCAGGCTCGCCTTCGGGTAGTCGGTCTGGATCCGCTTGGCCGGCGTGGAACCGGTGACCGAGCAGACCTTCTTGCCCTCCAGCGACTCCGGTCCGGTGATCGTCGAGTTCATCGGGACGAGCAGGTCCTGCCCGGCGACGAAGTACGGCCCGGCGAAGCTCACCTTCTGCTTGCGCTCGTCGTTGATCGTGTACGTCGCGACCACGAGGTCGACGGTGCCCTGCTGGATGAAGGGCTCGCGGTTCGCCGAGACGGTGGTCTTCCATTCGATGTTCGCCGCGTCGACGCCGAGGGCCTTGGCAATAATCTTGCCAATCTCGAT
>Ga0075428_100009675_pt1 | contig 10706 bp, 9 predicted proteins | sample RhiMetdeltSRZDD2_FD_75291 | JGI IMG/M metagenome (GOLD analysis project Ga0075428, IMG submission 75291) | Populus rhizosphere microbial communities from Tennessee, USA - Rhizosphere MetaG P. deltoides SRZDD2 | ecosystem: Host-associated > Plants > Roots > Rhizosphere > Soil | place: USA... | reverse complement strand
AGAAGCTTGCGCATCGTGGCAGCGACTGCGGCAGATGCCCGGAGGCCGAGGTCGAACTCGTCTTTGCAGACGATGATTTTGGTTTTGCCGTAGCGCATTTTCCTCACCTCTGGCCAGCCTGGTTGTGGATCGCAATGAACTTCTTCGGTTGGCAAGAAATCTTATCGTAAGATCGGCGTTCCAGCGAAAGCCGAGATGCAGTTCGTCAGTAAATCCTGGACCCCGGCTTTCGCCGAGGCGACGTAACCTGGAAGATTGCTTGATCGAACGCAACGTGGATAATGTGTGGCAACTATTGGTGGCTTCCAAATCAAAAATGAAAGGCAAACTCCATGAAATCCCTTGTCACGTTCTTCATCGCCTTTGGTCTTGTCCTGCAGGCATCGCACTTGCATGCACAACAGGCCCCTGGCAATAAGGGCCCCGACGTTGAAGCGAAGCTGAAGCAGCTTGGCATCAAGCTACCTACGCCGGCGAAGCCGATCGCCAATTATGTGGGCTCGGTGCGAACAGGCAATCTCGTTTTTCTCGCAGGGGCCGGGCCAAGAAAAGAGGACGGCACCTATATGGCCGGGCGATTGGGACAGGACGTATCGATTGAACAGGGCTACCAGGCCGCGCGTCTCGTGGGAATCAATCAATTGGCGGCGTTGAAGGCTGAGGTGGGTGATTTGAACAAAGTGAAACGAATCGTCAAAGTGTTGGGCATGGTGAATTCCACACCGGCATTTACGGAACAACCCAAAGTGGTGAACGGATTTTCTGATTTGATGGTCGAAGTGTTCGGAGACCGCGGCAAGCACGCCCGTTCTGCCGTTGGCATGGCGGCGCTGCCCATGAACATTCCTGTGGAAGTGGAGATGGTTGTGGAAGTCGAAGGTAAGTAGGTGGAATGATCTCGCTTCGCAAGGCGAGATCCCGAGAACCTCCCTGTAGTGCCCCTTGTCCAAGGGGGGACGTTGACGCGAACCCAGCTGCGGTCCGAGTGCAGCGGGGAAGCCTGCCCCCAATCTCAAACCGTGGCTTTCTGACTTGCGACGTGTTCCTGAAGGGCCTTCGCTGCCGCCAGGTACAGTTCCATGCCGGCGGTGTTCACCGTGCAGTGGGCCCCTTTGAAAACCATTAGCAGCCCCCGCCGCGGCCGGTCGCTCAGGTTCTTTTCGCTTCGGTGGAGCAGGCAGCAGTGATGGAGAATAGAACTGCCGCGCCCAATGATGCCAGGCACCTCGTCGAGTTGGCTCGGGTCTGGCCTTTCCGCAAGCCCCCAGCTGTTACCTGGAACCAGAGAGGCTTTGTGTGGCAGAACTCCCTGGCGATGGCTGCCCCGCGCATAGTAAACACAACCGTTCTCCACGGTGCTGTCGTCCAGAGCCAGCCAAAATGTCAGCGCATCGGGAGGCGTCAGGTTGAAGTAGCCGTTGTCCTGATGATAGGGAACGGCACTGCCAACCCGCGCCGGCTTGGCAAACAGTTCTACCGCCATCAACACGGGTTCGCCATTGACCAGAGTTCTCACCAAGTCGATGACCTGCGGTTGGTGTGCAAACTCGTCGAAATAGGAACTGTATTTTTCCATCCGCCAAAGGTTGCGAATTCCGGTTCTCTCGCCTGTAGGTGTGTCAGTTTCGTAGACGATGTCTCCGGCTGGCAAGGTTGGAACAACGCTCTCGTTGTACAATTTCAGCTCGCGTTCGAGTTCCAGCAACTTCTCTCCACTGAAAAGATTCTCAACCCGCAGGAATCCATCCTGCTCAAACCTCAGTTTGCTGCTTGCAAGGTTCATGAGTTTGTCTCCTAAGAAAATCCCCTCCTCGGAGGGGTGGCTGGCGCAGCAGACGGGGTGGGGTGTCGCTGCGAACTTCCACCCACCCCAGGGCCTGACGCCCCTTGCCCCTCCCAAGAGGGGATTCGGCTCCCATTTCCTTTCACACATCACACCACGCACCCTAGCGGTTTGTGGCAGCTCCCACAAAAACTTGTTCGACCTCCGGAAGATTGGACGATTTATTCGCCGAGGAGTCTCTCTTTCAATTACTCAATATCCTTCAGCGTCCAGCGCACTACGCCCATGTGATACCGCCGATGCTGTGGAATGCCATTGCTGTAATAGGCTGTTACCAGGCTTCCATCGCTCAACTGCACCGTTGCTGGATAACCCCCGTCGGTCGTTCCTTCAAGACTCGTCAGCCGCGTCGGCGCCTTCCACATTTGCCCCTGATCGGGGCTGATGCGGACTCCAACGCCCTGGTGATTCTTCTCGCGGATCCCGTAGGTCAGCAACACACGGCCATCGGAGAGCTGCATCAAGTGCGCCGGATGATGGCTTGGAAGTGTCAACGGTCCAGACTTCGCCCAGCTGCGCCCTTCGTCCTTCGAAACGAACAGGTCGAGGTGTCCATCTCCAAAAGTTCGAGCTGCAGCCAACCAACGGTCGGGCGCCAAGCGGAGAACGGCGGTTTCATTGTAGTCGTCCGCGCCAATCACGGCGGCGTCACCCCAAGTGATGCCGTCGTCTTTACTGAAGAGCAAATATGAGGTGCCGACCCGCTTCTTTTTTGGATCGCGTGGAACACCGAACGTGATTTGCTCATGATAGAAGGGAGCTGCCAGGAGTTTGCCGGAAATGGGAATCACATCACCAAAAGGAATCAGATAGTCGAGTCCCACAGGGAGCGTGATCGCCTCAGACCGCTTCCACGTTCTTCCTCCGTCCGTGGAGCGATTCGCCCATGGCTTGAGAATCTTTCCGCGAAAGTTCTGTCCACCCCAGCCCGACGCCAATACAACGAGGGCTCCATCGTTCGCCATCCCAGCAGCGACGTTCATGCGGTTCGTTCCGGGTTCGTGAGCAGCCGGGACTCCGCGCAACTTCCAAATCCGGCCTCCATCCGTGCTGGCCCAGCACTCCACATCACCCTCCGCTTGACCGTGCGAGGGGTGATTAAAGATTGCTGCAGCGATGGTCCCATCCTTCAGCAGTGTGAGATTCGGCCAGGCGCAGACGTTGTCTACCGCGATGTAGCGCTCTAATTCGGCGGCTGTCAGTGGGAGCGAACCTGCCAAGGCGCAAAGCAAAACCAGCCATTTGAGTTTCATCAGTAGCTCCATTAAATCGTCCTCGTGCTCGTCCTCGAAGAAGTGCTCGACAAGATTTCTCGGAAATCGGGAGCAACCCCCCTGAAGTCCCCCCTTGTCCAAGGGGGGACGGTTGCTTTCCAAACCCGAGTGGGCTTCACGGTCGCCACCACGTTCCTCCGATGAAAAACCTCTGAAAGAGGTTGAAGTAGTAGACCGTCAACAAACGCCCGTCAGCCATCTGCAGAGATTCTGGATAACCGATATCCCCATTTAGGAAATCCTTGCGAATCTGCACTTCCTGACCGATCTGCCAGGTCTCACCATTGTCTGCACTGAATGCGGCACGAATGCCAGCCGGGTCTCCGTGTCGTCCTGCCCGATAGCCATAAGTGCACAAGAGTCGGCCATCTTGCAGTTGGATCAGGTCCGGGGGATGCCCAATCATGGGTGTGGGTTGGGCCTTGGTCCAGGTCTTGCCGTCGTCGTCGGACCAGGCTGTCCAGATGGCATTCTCTGGTCCCTGGTTTCGAATCGCCATCACCAACCGTCCCGTTCGGGTTCGCACTAGGGCAGGCTCCTGAAAGTGGCCTTGCTTCCCGCCAGGATCCTCCACCACAGTCGACCAGTGCTGCCAAGTCTTGCCTTGGTCCACTGTCTTGAGAACGACCGCCGCCTGATTGTCGATGTCGCCACGAACGTTGTAGGCCATGACGGGCATCAGCACGGAACCGTCTGGCGTTTGAATCGGCGCGTCTGCAGGGCCTTCCAAATCTGTGAAAGGCATGCCTTTTGTGTCGACGTAGTGAGGAGCGGACCAGGTCTTGCCATTGTCCTTGGAAACGATCGTGTAAATTCCCAAATGGAGCGTCTCGTGACTGAAGCGCACGTCTCGAGCCCAGGAGTAGTTGTACTGCCCGTCCGCACGATACAGTTTGTTGACGAAAACGAAGACAAGGATCGTTCCGTCGCTTAGCTGAATCCCACAGCCTTCTCGCTCATCCACATCGGGGATGCCTCCGATCACCTGCCGTTCACCCCAGTTCTTGCCTCCGTCACGGGAGCGCAACATCACCACGTCCCCATCGCGAGAGATGTGCTCGCTGGCTTCGCGCGTTGTCAGCAGAACGTCACCATTTTTCAGAGGAATCAGGTCGGCCGGATGCACGTGGCGGTGCCCGTTCGAGTAGATAATGAAGTGCTGAAACTCGCGGCTATCCAGCAACTGCTGGTACTGCTGGGTTGCAAGCACATGTGTCAACTCTCCCAGTCGGGCCACGTCCTTCTGAAGCTGCTCCACTTGCTCCTGCAAAGCTTCCGGGCCGGGTTTGAGCGTATCTTTTCGGGCTTTGACGCTGAACCAAACCTTTGGCCATGCGTCAAACGGGAGCAACTCGACCTTCAGTGTGCTGGCCTGCCCTGGCGTGATTTGTGACGCTGGAATGATGAGTTGATAGATTCCGCTATTGCCATTCGTCTCGAACTGCCTGTGCGCATTCCAGTAGGGCCACTCGACCCGCTTGGAAATGTACCGCAGCTCAACCTCGCCCTCCTTCCAACTCCGGTCTCGCTTCACGCCCAGCTCAAACGTCAACGCGTAGTGGTCGTTGACGAACAGTTTGGCGCGCGGCCCTTTCGAAAATTCCGGAGGAGTTGAAGAGCTCGAACCGACAAAGGAAAACAGCGTTCGTTTCTGTTCGGGACAGATCGCAGTTTTCCACACCAGGGTATTGTTGGTCATTGTCCCAGGAGCCCACCAAGGAGCAGTCCAGCCGCCCGGGTGCTGACCGCGAAAGTCGACGCTGCTCCGAGTCAGCGTTCCACTGCCTTGCTGGTCGTGAGAAAACACGATCGAGTCAAAACCTTCAACCTGCTGCAGCGCAGTGTTCTGGGCCTGCAGTGATGAGCCGGCGTTCAGAAGGAGGAAGACGGCTGCGAGTGCAAGAAACTGTGCTTTCATAAGTTCAAGATCTCTCTCGTTAGCTGAATAATTTTTGGAGCACCGCTTCGACGTGTTGCAAGGTGGTTTCAATATCCTCACGGGTGTGAGCAAAGGAGATGGAACATTGCTTGGTCGCGAGAGGGAAACAGTAGATCTGTCGCGCGATCAGCTCCCGCCTCATCAGCTCATCGAAGGCAAACTGATGATTCTCTGCCAGGTCGTGCCAGTCTCTGGGGCAATGGTGCATGAAGTAGAGACAAAACGCCGACCCCTGGCGCGCCACAACCGCTTTGATCCGCAGCTTGGCGACCAGGGATTCCAGGCCACTTTGCATTGCCGCGCCCAAGGCCTCCACATGGCGATATACTTCGCCGTCGTTCATCAGCAGCCGCTCGATGGTCGCGATGGCTGCGGCGGTTGGAACCGGGTGAGCGTTGTAGGTCCCGGCAATAAGCACCCGTTTCGAGAGTTCGGGATGAACCGTCCAATCCATCCAGTTCTTCTTTCCGCCAAGCAGCGCGATAGGATATCCGTTGGCAACAGCTTTCCCATAAACCGCCAAATCGGGCTTCACTCCGGCGATGCCAGCATATCCAGCCAAGCCGTGTCGAAATCCGGTTTTTACTTCGTCGAAGACCAAGAGAAACCCAAAACGGTCTGCCAGCGACCGTAACCCTTCAAGGTATCCGGCCTCGGGTTTGACGATCCCGATGTTCTGGAGAATGGGCTCGGTGATCAGGGCCGCCACAGGATACTTCTGACAAACGAACTCGACCGAGGCTAGATCATTGAAATTGACAGGGTGAACCAACCGCTGGTGGTCCAGCGGAACGCCTGCGCTGATGGACTTGTAGGGATACTCGCCCGGAGACACCCGTGGGCCGAGCTGCTCCAGCGGCGTCATCAGATTGCAAGACACATCGTTGTGCCAGCCATTGTAACCGCCCTGCATCACAATGATATGGTCGCGTCCGGTGATCGCTCGCGCCAAACGAATGGCCTGATAAGATGCCTCGCTGCCCGTGTTCAGAAACTGCACGGCTTCGATGGCAGGAACATGCGTGCAAACCAGTTCGGCCAGGCGGCCTTCGAGCACAGTGGTTCCCGAGCCATAGAGACTGGCGCCGTCGTCGAGAACACGTCGAACGGCGTCGGTGACATGCGGGTCGTTGTGTCCCAGAAAATGTGGCGCGAAGGCTGCATGGTAGTCGATGTAGCGATTGCCTTCGGCGTCCCACAAGTGGGCGCCCACGGCCTTAACGAACACGATCTCCGGGCTGGCTGCGCGATTCGTTGAGACAACGCCACCAGGAATGTAGCGCCGGTTGTTATCGAGGATTTGGGAAGACTTGGGATAAGAATTCATAGGTTCGTCCGATTGTGAGAAAGGGAATCAACAGGCCACGGAGCAAGCTGCACCAAGACAGTCCCCTCTCGGGAGGGGGTGAAGGCTTGATAAGCCTTCACAGCGCGGCGACAGCGGTCGCGCAGCCAGACGGGCTGGGTCCGGCAGTCATCACCCACCCCAGGGCCTAGCGGCCCTTACCCCTCCCAAGAGGGGATTTAGCTGGTCATCCTCAATCTCAACATCACGCCACACCAATGTTGATGCCCCTTAGAGCGCCGCGCTCAGTGACTCATCGCGAATCTGCAACTGCGGCCACCAGGCTCGCTGCGCTTGAATGGTTTCAGGATTCGGAAAGCGCTTGGGATGTGTGATCGGATGGGCAACTCCGGCACGCCACACCGCCTGGGGTACGATGCGCCTGCTGATCTTGCGTAGCTGCGACTGACAATCTTCCAAAACCAGATCGACGTCCTCGACGGAGAACACCGCAATGTCCGCTTCGCGTCCCACGCCTAACGTACCGATGCGATCCTGCCACCCAATACATTTGGCGGGCTCGATGGTTGACCGGGCAATCACTTCGTTCAAAGGCAACCCCACGTGGAGCAAACGGGTCATGACCGTAGGCATGTCGTATGCGGGTCCCTCGCAGGTTCCACTGTGTATGTCGGTGCTGACCGTATCCGGCCAGAAGCCCTCTCGCACACAGATTTCAGCGACAGTCCAGTTGAAAGATCCCTGGCCATGCCCGATGTCAAAGACGACGCCACGTTTTCGGGCTTCAATCACAGCCCGATGGGGTTTGCGCGTTACTGCATCGACAATGCTACTGGTGAATCCGTGATACGCGTGGGTATAGATGTCGCCAATCTGCATGCGTCCAGGGCAGTCATCGAGGGAAACGGTCGACAAGGCGTGGTGGACCATCAGGGGCAGCCGAAGCGCTTGACTGGCCTCCAGTGCACGCCGGTAGGCCTCGGCCTCGTTCCGGCCTTCATCGGCAATTGAAGCGGACAGGCGGATTTTCACGCCTACAAGCACATCGCGATTCTGCTCGACACAATCGATACACCCTTGCACATTCGCCAGCTTCAGCAGGTCCAGTTCTCCCGGAACGGAGTCATCTCCGCCCAAGCCGCCGAAAGCCAACCCACTGCAGGAGATGTTGAGGAATGCGAGCAAACGCGTCTTCACCCGATCGATCGCAAACGCTCGAAAGCCCGCAAAGGTGCCGCATCCTGCGCTGCCAGCGTCCACGGCGGTTGTGACACCGCGCCCAAGGCAGTAATGATCAACAGGGACGCTGAGTGGAGAGACAAGATGGTAACCATGAATGTGCAGGTCCACCAAACCCGGCGTCACAATTTTCCCAACGGCGTCGTAGATTCTGTCTGCTCGCTCCGGGTCGATCGAAGGCTCGATGGCCGATATTCTGCCGTTGCGAATGCCAATATCCAGCATTGCATCCAGGCCATTGGCCGGATCGATCACATGACCGCCGCGAATCATTAGGTCGTGCTTGCTCATTGCGCGTGCCATTGTACGCAGGAAATCCGAACGGTCAAGGAGCTTCTACATTGAACTGAGGCAACGAGAAACCGCGCCAAAAACCAGTGATCTCCTGGCCGGACCCCGAAGTCTGTACACTTTCCGGTCCCAGTTTTCCAGAAAACGCTTGACCGAAAAAAAAGCTTGCATTAGTTTCTCAGCATTCTGCAGAATCGTGAAAGCGGAATCTATTATCCATTTTTTGAGCCAGATGTAAACGTGAGAGGTCCTCTTGAGCACGTTGGCTGAAGTTGCACCCAAGGCTTTGCAACGCGAGTCCCTTTCGAAGCGCGTGGCTGACTCCATTCGCGCCGCTGTCCTGAATGGCGAGTATCAATTGGGCCAGAAGCTTCGTGAAGTCGAGTTATCGAAGAGCTATGGTGTGAGCAACAGCGTGGTTCGGGAAGCCTTCCACATCCTGCAAGGTGAAGGCATCGTTGTTACTGATCCCTACCGAGGGCGCTCGGTCTTCAACATTGGCGCGCAGGAGGCTCGAAAGCTCATCCTGATGCGCACGTCGCTGGAGGCACTGGCTGCTTATCTCGCCACGGAAAACCTCGACACTTCTTCCAAGACCAAGATCAGCCAGGTATCGCGCAAGATGAAGTCGTTCAAGCCCAGAACCTTCGCTGAGTGGATCGACCTCGAACTGGAGTTTCATGGCTCGGTATGGAAGGCGGCCGGCAACGAGCTCTTGTCGCGGCAGCTCCATCATCTGTCGGTGTTAAGCCTGTCCCTGAGCACGCTGCATATTTTCAAACCGCAGGCTGGCCTTGAAGACGTGCTGAAGACCATCCCGACCTGGGAGAGAAGCCAGAACATTCAAGGACATCAACTGCTGGCGCAGTCCATTCTGGAAGGAAATCCCCAGGAAGCGCGGAAGTACATGATCCTGCATATAATGGGCGATCCGGTTTACAGGAATCTGCGGCGTGAATTTTTCCAGCTCTAGTTTCTGTCTGCCCGCCGGTTTTCGGCCGGGCAAAGTTCTCTGAACAAGGTTGTTGTCCTGAACAATGAGAATGACCCACCAGACAAGCAAGGTGTTGTTGAGCTCCAAAGCGATCTCGCTAGTGCTCCTCCTGGCTGTTTTGCGGCCGCTGACAGGAAACGGCGAAGAGACGCCCGCGATCAACATCGGATCACGACTGGAACTCTTCGTCGATGGGACGCTGATCGAACGGCTGCGAGGCGCCCAGCTTCGATTGAATCATCCCGTGGATGCAGGTGTTGCCATGAAGTTCGACCACCCGTGGGAGGGAGCGTTCAGCGGTTACGTGACGGTGATCAAGGACGGGCCAACCTATCGCCTCTACTATCGCTGCCTGCCCGTGGCGGGCCAGGATGGCAACGAGAATGAAGCCACCTGTTACGCAGAATCAGCGGACGGCATTCAGTGGACCAAACCTGAATTGGGAATCTTCGAGCTGATGGGGACCCGAAAGAACAACGCCGTCCTGGCGCACTCCGCGCCGTTTACACATAACTTCAGCCCGATGCTTGACGCACGTCCGGGAGTCGTCGCTGCGGAGCGCTTCAAAGCCTTGGGTGGCACAAAGCAATCGGGACTGGCAGCGTTTGTCTCGGCGGACGGACTTCATTGGAAGAAATTGCGCGAACAAGCGGTGATTACGCGGGGGTATTTTGATTCACAGAACGTCTCCTTCTGGTCCGAAGCTGAACAGCAGTATGTTTGCTATTTCCGAACCTTCAAGACAATTGGGGGCAAAGGCATTCGCTGGATCACCCGAACCACTTCGAAAGACTTCCTAAACTGGAGCGAGCCGGTTGACATGTCTTTTGGAGAAGCGCCGCCTGAACACCTCTACACAAACCAGACACACCCTTACTTCCGCGCTCCACACCTCTACGTCGGAATTGCGGCGCGCTTCATGCCGGGCCGGCAGGTGTTGTCTGACGAGCAGGCGCGTGCCATCAACGTCGATCCGGGTTACTTCAAGGACTGCTCCGACAATGTGCTCCTGACCAGCCGTGGTGGGAACCACTATGACCGGACGTTCATGGAAGCCTTCGTTCGTCCCGGCATGGGTCCGGAAAACTGGACTTCGCGGACAAACTATCCGGCTCTCAATGTTGTTCCGACCGGGCCCAGTGAAATGTCACTCTTCGTCCAGCATCGCTACGGACAACCCACTCATCACCTGCGCCGCTACACACTGCGCACTGACGGATTTGCTTCGGTGAATGCTCCCTATCAAGGGGGTGAACTGGTAACCAAGCTGTTCCGATTCACCGGAACGAATCTTGTCATTAACTTTGCGACCTCGGCGCCTGGCGGTCTCCGCTTTGAGATTCAGGATAGAGAGCGGAAGCCAATTCCGGGATATGCGCTGGAAGACTCCCTGGAAGTGATCGGCAATGAAATTGAGCGCCACGTCGGCTGGAAGGGTGGCAGTGACGTCAGCAAGCTCGCCGGTCAGACGGTCCGCTTGCGAGTAGTGATGAAGGATGCCGACCTCTATGCATTGCAGTTCAAGTAGTGTGAACGCGAAAATAAGCAACACCGAAGCCGGGACCAAAGAATGATCCACCGGAAACACGGGCGGAGTGGCGCTGATGAACGTAAATCTTCGCCGCAGAGCGGCGGCTGACTGTAGCCGTGGGTTTCAACCCACGGCAGACGAGGGAACAAACCCGCGTCGCGTCAGCGACGCCTGAGTTCAACCGTCGCTGACGCGACGGGGAAACATTCTTGGACTGCCCCGTGGGTTGAAACCCACGGCTAAATTCAAAACGCCGCTAACGCGGCGAAGAGGCTGGGTAGTGCCGGTT
>Ga0075428_100009673_pt1 | contig 10707 bp, 9 predicted proteins | sample RhiMetdeltSRZDD2_FD_75291 | JGI IMG/M metagenome (GOLD analysis project Ga0075428, IMG submission 75291) | Populus rhizosphere microbial communities from Tennessee, USA - Rhizosphere MetaG P. deltoides SRZDD2 | ecosystem: Host-associated > Plants > Roots > Rhizosphere > Soil | place: USA... | reverse complement strand
CCCCTGTATCCCTATGGCAGCAGGTCAGCCATCAGAGTATTCTGTTAGGAAAGAGACATGATGTATCCTTCACTCTCACCTGGACAGGCGTTTGTGCAAGGAGGGACACGACGATGCCGATTCGCAGTCAGCGGCTTCCGATGCGTTTTGAGGACTGGGAGCTTTTACCGTATCAACCCGGCTGGAAGTATGAGTACTGGGGTGGCTGCGCGCACATCACGCCGAATCATCAGACCGCGGTGACGGTGGCCACCGTCACGCCGCGCCCGGTCACTCCCCCGTGTGTCATCCGTCCGGTGCGTCCTGACGATGCAACCCCTCTACTCGCCGTCTATCTGGCGGCTTTTGCAGACAACCAGGCGTTCTGCGATTACACGGACGAGAAGATGCACGACGCGGCTCGCCGTGATCTACGCGAGAGTTTTACCGGCCGCCGTGCTCCCCTGCTGGCCGCGGCGCGCGTCGCAGTGGCTAGCGACGCGCCGGACGCCCCCCTCGTGGGCGCTGCCTTGCTGTCGCGCGACCGCGAGTACGGGCCAGTGCTCGATCTGCTCTTCATTCACCCCACGTGGCACCGCCGTGGCCTCGCCACCGCGCTCGTTTCTAGCGCCATGAACGCCTTGCATCAGGCTGGCGAACAGACCTTGACGAGCGTATATCAGCTCGCCAATCCTACCAGCCAGGCATGGCATCGCGCCTTTGGTTTCGTCGAACTCCCAGACCTGCGCTACGCCCAGGCCTACTATCGCTGCGCCCAGCAAGAGCTGTTCCGGCATGAGCAACAAGGCCTACTCAGCGCGGAGACACGCGCCGTACTCCAGGCGGAGGTGGAGAGATGGCGTACTCAGGTCGAGGAGCTGGAGCGCCTGGAGAAGGCCCAGGGCTACCACGCTGTCTTTCCGCGACGGCCGCACTGGTAAGGATGGATTTACCGCCCCTGTACCAGCGGTAAACCCTCCTGGCGGCGGATATCGTTGATAATGTCCAGCACGCGGGTGCGGAACGGCGGATACTCGACCTCGAACTCCTGACGCAGCCGGCTATTGTCCACAAGGTAGTTGCCTGACTCCCCAATGCCCCCGTCGTTGGCAAACGTCATCTGCGCCTCGGGCAAGAACTCACGTACGATCTCCGCTATGTCCCCAAGGCTGATGGGGGTGCCACCCGAGTTGTAGACGGGATAACGCGGCGCATCCGCGAGCAGGACGCGCACAAAGACCTCGGCAATATCCTCAACATGAATGGGCAGCCGCATCATGGCCTTCCAGGGCAGGTGTACCGGTTTGCCCTGGGCCGGTAAGGTGATGAGCTGGACGTGATCGACGGAGCCGCGCACCTTATCTGGACCCGTGACGTTGGCCGGACGCACGCCCGTAATCGACATGCCGTAATGCCTGTTATACTGCTGGGCCTGAAACTCGTTAAAAATCTTGTGCATGGCGTACTGGCTGGTGCCGTAGGTCGCATCATCCTCATGCACGAGCCGGTCGCCAAAGTGTTTTTGCAGTCCACTCACCGCCACCGAACTGGCATACACCACGCGCTTGACGCCACACAGCCGGGCGGCTTCGAAGCAGTTGTCCATGCCCAGAATGTTGAGCTTCATGGCGAAATGGGGCTGGTCTTCGCCACTCCCGAGGAGATAGGCCAGATTGAGGATGCGCGATGGCCTGGTCTCGAGCGTGACACGCATGACATCCTCAAACTGCGTCACATCCCCCCGTACAACTCTCACCTGGTCACCCAGCTCAGCGAATGAGGCAGCGCCGGGATTGATATCCATACACACCACGTGTTCACCGCGGGCCACCAGCCGCCGAATGGCCCGCGGACCAATAAAGCCCGTCCCCCCAAGTACCAGTATGGCCATGGTGCCTTCCTCCTGCTCCAGAGTGCAACGACATGCAGTGCAGAACGCCTGCCAGCAATAGTCTCGCGAGATGCTGGCGAGTGTAGGCAGGACGCCGCCACCTGTCAACGGGCATCTGGCGTGCGGACAGGCTTGCCAGCACCTTTCGCTTGCGTTCTGGGCTGAGACTGCCTACGATCCTGTGCAGCAGCGAGGGGCGCTGGGCCAACACCGGGACCTGCACATGCTAAAGGACATGGAGAGCCATGAAACTTGTGCTGTTTGATATTGACGCGACGTTAATCAGTACAGGCGCGGCCGGCGCAGACGCGATGCGGGATGTTTTCGCGGAGCTGTGCGGGGTTCCTGATGGGTTTGCTGGCATTGAGATGTCTGGCAAGACCGACCTGTCCATTCTTCGCGAAGCCCTCATCAAGCATCAGCTCGACGAGGCGACAGTGCCTAGTGATGTCTTCCACGAGCGCTATATCTCTCGCCTCCGTCTGACCCTGCAGGAAGCGCATCGCCCCCGCCGCCTGATGCCAGGGATTCCGCATCTGCTCGACACGCTGGCGGTGCAGCCTGACCTGGTGCTCGGGCTGTTGACGGGGAATTTCGCTATGGGCGCACAGCTCAAGCTCGAGTCATTTGGGATCTGGCATTATTTTCGGCTGGGCGCCTATGGCAGCGACCACCATGATCGTAATGTCCTGGTGCCGATTGCCCAGCAACGGGTGCACGCCCTCCTGGGACACACGATTCCCGTGCAGCAGACGTTTGTCATTGGCGATACCCCACGTGACATCGCCTGCGCCCATGCCCACGGTGCTCACGCTATCGCGGTGGCAACAGGGAATTACTCAGTCGAGGAGCTGCGTCGGTATAACCCGGCGTATTGCTTTGAGGATCTGGGTGATGTGCCAGCTATTGTGCGTATTTTTCAGGACTAGTGCAAGGAGAAGGGGGCACAGCTTAACGTGCCCCCTCCGCCGACACAGTCGCGAGGAGAGGCCATATGATCGTTGAAACTGAACCCTCCGGCCTGATGATGATTCGTTACAAATTGTATTTTAACCAGCAAAACGCTGATCCCGAAGATCCCTGGGTACTGGCGTATTTCCAGGAGCATGGCCTGGAGCCGCGTCGTGAACTACATGAGGAACACGAGGGTATCCCATACAAGGTGTTTCATTTCGGGCAATGCTACCTGGGGCGACACGTGACGGAGTTGGGGGCGTTGTATCAGCGTGGCATCGAACACACCGTCTTGGCCCAGCATCTCCTCGACTGGCTCGAGCACACGCAGGACGCCGACCTGTGCGAGGTCACTGCCAGTCTCGACACTGCCGCACGCAAAGAGCTCACAACAACTGTGGCAGCGCGATTGCACGCCACGGCCCAGTTCGAGACGACGGAAGACAGAAATCTGCGCGTGCTGATTGATGACAGTGTCGTGCGTGAGGCATTTCTGACGTTACGAGAGAGCATACAGTGATGAGACACACCGTATGCTCCCTGCTCAATCAACGTATGGCATGACCTGCTCGGCAAACAGCCGCATGGATTCCATCACCTGCTTGTGGGGAATCTTACCGCCCGTGTTGAACCAGCAGATGAACTGATGCATCCCAAAAGTCTCTTTGAACCACTGGAGGCGCTCGATACAATACGCCGGGTCCCCAAAAATGGCGATCGTGTCAAGGACCTGGTCGTACGTCATCTTCTGTAGGCGCTCCTGCAGCTCCTGCAGGCGGGGAAGGTGGGCCATCGCCTGCCCTTGCGGCGCATTGTACATGTCGCGCAGGGGCCGGAAGTAATGCATGACGCTGGCTTCCGGATGCTCACGGGCTCTGGCCATCGACGACGCGACATAGATCGGTGCCATAATGGCCACCTCATCACCGCCCCGCGGGGTGCCATGTTCGCTCAGGAGGATGTTGTAGGTGGTGATGTCTTGCTGCAGACGTGGCACCGGCACAATGACCGATGACGAAAAGATGCGCCAGCCACGCTCCCCGGCCAGTTGGAACGAATCAGAACTGTTACAGGCAATACGGATGGGCGGATGCGGTTTTTGTAACGGTTTGGGCACGACCTGCACATCGCGATACTGATAGTATTTACCTTCGTATGAAAACGAATCGGTGGTCCAGGCGAGCAGCACGACATCGAGGGCCTCGAGAAACCGTTCACGACTTTCTTCGAGTGCCACATTGTAGCCGGCAAAATGGAGTGGAATCGAGCCCCGTCCGGCGCCATACTCCAGGCGGCCATTGCTGAGGATGTCGAGGGTCGCAGCATCTTCCGCATTGCGTAGAGGGTGATGCAAAGGTAAAAGGTTCACCGCAATGCCCAGGCGAATGCGGCGGGTGCGCTGCGCCAGAGCACTGGCTACCAGCAGGGGAGACGGCATAATAGAAAAAGTCGGAAAGAAGTGCAGCTCAGCCAGCCAGGCCACATCAAGGCCCAGCGAGTCTGCGTGTTGAATCTGCATCAGGGTATCTTCGTACCGTTGCAGCGGACTCTGCTCAGCGGCGCAGGGCAGTTGGTAGAATGTGCCAAACTCCATGAAACATACTCCAGTGCACAGGTGCCAGGCAGGGGGTCGCCATGATAGGTCCACACCATTTGTCCGGCTTGTGCGCGTAATTTTTTGTCGTGCCACCTGGGGTATTATAGGCTGTTCCCGTGGCCTGGAGCAAGCAGAGCCCCGACGGGCATGGTCTGGGCACTAGGTGCGGTTTACGGTACAATCGTGCGACGAAGTCAGAGTCACCATATGTCACCCAGGAGGTATGCATGCCACCCAAACCAGCCGTGAGCCTTGCCGCTGTAGCCGGGCGTCGCCAGGCCACGCTTGAGCTGGCTCAGCGTCTTGAACAAGAAGGCTTCAGCGGGATCTATTGCCCCAGCTTTGGGGATGGTATGGGGCTGTGTGAAGCCTTGGCCTTGACGACCCATGAGCTCCCTTTTGGTACTAGCATTGCGAACATCTATACGCGCCATCCGACGGACTATGCCCAGAGCGCGGCGCTCATTCACGAATTGTCACAGGGGCGTTTTCGTTTTGGTATCGGTATCAGCCACGGGCCGACCTATGACCGCCTTGGCCTCACGGTTGGCAAACCGCTCAGTGATATACGCCGCTTTGTCCAGGACCTGCAGGCTGGCGTCGGCCAGGCTGGCGAACTTCCCCCACTCACGCTGGCCACGCTACGCCAGAAAATGGTGCAACTGGCCGGCGAAATCGCCCAGGGCGCTGTGTGGGCGAACGCCGCGCGCTCGCATATGGCCCAGTCGTTGCGCCATCTCCCTGCGGAGAAGCGCCAGGATTCGAGATTTTTTCTCGGCAATATGGTGCCCACGTGCATTGATGACGACAAAGCCGCCGCGGCGGCTGTCAACCGGCGCACGCTCACCAGCTATGTGCGCTTACCGAATTACCAGAACTACTGGATCGAGGCCGGTTTTGAGGCGGAGATGCAGGCTATCAGAGAGGCTATTGCCAACAAGGAAGACGCTAAAATTCCTGCCCTCATGTCCGATCGCTGGCTGCAGCAGGTGACGCTGTACGGCAGTGCCGCTGAAGTCCGTGAGGGGATCGAGGCCTGGTACGAGACGGGCATCAACACGTTGATCGTTGTGCCCTCATCAACGCGTGGAGGACAGATGGTGGCGTTTCAGGAGCTTCTAGACGCCCTGCGCTGAGGCAGGTCAGTATCGGACCCCTCGCATGCCGTACACTGCATGAGGGGGATGGGACGAAAAATCCCATATACTCCATCCCCCCTGTCCACCCCCGTATATTCCATCCCCTCTCTTCCCTCAAGCACTAATGGCACACTTCTTGCTGTCAGGTTGAAATAGTAACCTGACCCGGGACTTTGGGCTTCTAGGGGCGCTGCACCTCGCTTTGGAGCTTTACCATTTTTGGCGAGGTATGGCGTGGCAGGGAAGCAGGCTCCCACCTCCCAACCACGGCAGGCGTCCTCTCAAAGTGAGAGACCTTGTGTCAGGATGAGAAAACCCACGCTGGAGGCTTCGAGCCAGAGCCGGGAGCATGCCGCTGGCACAGGGCACCCTCGACGAAGCGCAGCGCTGGATTGGACGTAAGTACCATGGCACCTCTCGAGAGGTGCTATCTTCACTAGATAAGGAGCATTGACAATGTGGAAACCCTACGGACACTCGGAGCGACTGGCCGAGACTTATCTCTATACTGGTCGGCCTTGTAAGGAAGGCGGTCCCAGGAGGTTGATAACGAGCATGGCGCTGGTGTTGACCGTCGTCGCGGGACTGCTAGGGGGCTGTGCGACAGCGCCGGCCTCCCGTGAGGACAAGGCCGCGTTAGTCACGGAGGCCACGTCGCGGTGGCAGCAGATGAGCACCGCGAACCCGGCACTGGGAACGCTGGTCAAACAAGGCCATGGCTATGCGCTGTTTCCCGATGTGGGGAAGGCAGGCCTCGGCGTGGGCGGGGCCTATGGCCGGGGGGTAGTGTACGAGCGGGGCCAGCATATCGGCTACAGCGACCTGACGCAGGGGACAGTGGGTGCGCAAGTTGGGGGCCAGAGCTTCAGCGAACTCCTTGTGTTCGAGAACAAGGCAGCCCTGGACCGCTTCAAGGAGGGCCGAATCGGCTTTGCGGCGGACGCCTCGGCCGTGGTGCTGAAGTCCGGCGTCGCCACGAACCTCAACTTTGTCGATGGTGTGGCGGTAGTGGTACAACCCATCGGCGGGGTGATGGTGGAAGCCGCCATTGGCGGGCAGCAGTTCACCTATCAGGCCAAGTGAGTCCTGCGGCTCGTTGCCAAAACCTCTCCGTGTGGTAGCCATCGGCAGCCAGGGGCAGGAGGTGCGTAAGGGGTCTGGGCGGGAGACGTGTCAGCAGAGGTCATAAGACGTCAGATCTTCAAAACAGGGGCGTATCACCAGACCCTTTGACCCCCAATGGAAATGAAAGCCCGCCGGCCTCGAAGCCACGCTGGAGCGTGGCGATCCCGGGGAAACCCTGGAGAACTGGTAGGGCGTGTATGAAACAGACCTCCAGGCTCAAGATTGAGGCTCTGAGGTGAGGCCGAGGCTGCACGCTTATCTCAACTTAAGAAAAGCTGGTACGCGGCATTCTGGCTCTCGTCACAGTACACGTAGCCCCGTCTATCCAAAAACTCCTGAAAGGCCGCTTTGTCTTGCGGAGGGACCTGGATGCCGATGAGCACGCGCCCGTAGTCCGTGCCGTGGTTACGGTAGTGAAACAGGCTGATATTCCAGGTGTGACTCATGCTCGTCAAAAAATCCAGGAGCGCCCCCGGGCGTTCGGGAAACTCGAAGCGATACAAGAGTTCATGGGCAGCGTGTGGGGCATGACCGCCGACCATGTGACGGATGTGCAGTTTGGCCATTTCGTTCGCGCTGAAGTCGAAAGCGCGCAGGCCATGCGCCTGGAGGGTGGCAATCAGAGCCGCACACTCGTCCCGGCTCTGCACCTGTACGCCCACGAAGACCACGGCCTCGTCAGGATGCGCATAGCGATAATTGAATTCGGTAATATTACGGGCGCCCAATAGACGACAGAAGGCTTTAAAACTGCCTGGCCTCTCCGGGATGATGGCCGCCAGCACTGCCTCACGCTCTTCGCCAAGCTCGGCGCGTTCGGAGACATGGCGTAGACGATCGAAGTTCATATTGGCCCCGGAAGCGATGGCCACCAGGATAGCGTCGTGGAGTTTCTCCCTGGCTACATACGCTTTGGCTCCAGCAATGCTGAGCGCCCCGGCCGGCTCCAGAATCGAGCGCGTATCCTCGAACACGTCTTTGATCGCCGCGCAGATGGCGTCCGTGTCCACCACCACAATCTCGTCTACCAGTTCCTGGCATATTCTAAAAGTTTCGGCGCCAACATACTTCACCGCCACGCCGTCGGCAAACAACCCCACCTGTTGCAGCCGTACCCGCGTCCCCTGGTCGAGAGAGCGCGCCATGGCATCGGCATCCACGGGTTCAACACCAATGAGTTTGATGTGTGGGCGCAGTCGTTTGACATAGGCAGCGATGCCGGCAATCAGGCCACCGCCCCCCACTGGTACAAAAATCGCCTGCGGCAGGGGACTACACTGGCGCAGGATTTCCATGCCAATGGTGCCTTGCCCGGCAATCACCTCAGGATCGTCGTAGGGGTGCACGAAGGTCAGGTGCTGCTGGACAGCCAGTTGATCGGCATGTGCTTGCGCCTCATCGTAGGCATCCCCATGCAAGACGACCTGGGCCCCCAGTCGCTGCACGGCATCGATCTTGATGCGTGGAGTCGTGACCGGCATCACGATCACTGCCGGACAGGCCAGCTTGTGTGCGGCGAGTGCCACCCCCTGGGCATGATTGCCGGCGGACGCCGCAATGACCCCACGGGCGCGCACGGCCGGATCCAAGTGCGCCATTTTGTTATACGCCCCGCGCAGCTTAAAGGAAAACACCGCTTGCATATCTTCGCGTTTCAAGAGTAAACGGTTATCCAGGCGGCGCGACAGCAGAGGGGCCAGTTCGAGAGGGCTCTCAATGGCCACATCGTATACTTGGGCCGTGAGAATTTTTGCCAGATAGTCGTGATGTACAGGGTCCATGTCAGCCTGCGTATCCTTTCATAACTCCTCTCTCAGCAGAAGAGAGGCCGCCATGTCATTGCGCCGGGATTCTCCCTTCTGTCACCACCTCCAGAACATATGGCGCTTCCAGCGCTAACGCCTCGGTCACTGCAGATTGGAGCTCCTCAGGACGAGTAATACGCCGGCCAGCAACGCCCATGCCATGGGCAATTTCGACAAAATCCAGGGTCGGGCTGGTCAAATCCAGGTGCGTATAAGGACGTCCAGCAGGGATATCGAGCGTACGCCGATAGCGGTTCATGTTGAGCTTCAAGATACGATAGGTACGGTTGCTCAGGATAATGTAGACGACCGGAATATGATGATGTGCAGCAGTCCAGAAACTCTGCACCGAGTACATCGACGAGCCATCGCCGACCAGGGCCACGACAGGGCGGTCTGGATAGGCGAGCTTCACTCCCAGGGCTCCTGGCAGACCCTGCCCAATGCCACCGCCGTGATTGCCAAAGACGCTCCCCGGTTGCTCCAATGGGATGGTGCGCAGGAGATCATTCGTGGCCGTGATCGCCTCATTAAAGAGTACCGTATTGGCCGGGAGACACCCCCGCAAGGCAGCCATTAAGCGTGCCGGAGCGATAGGCGTACTGTCCCAGTGCTCCTGGATGCGGCGTTCCTGACGCTCGTGTTCGTGCTGCTTCTGCACGGCCATGGCGGCTCGGCGTTGCGCGGCCTGCTGTTGCGCTGCCGCTGACATACTGGGAACAATGACCTCGGAGAGTTCCTGTAAGGCGAGCTTGGGATCAGCCAGCAGGCTGAGGGTGGGGGCGAGATTTTTGCCAATGCTCCAGGCGGCGTTATCTACCTGGATCAGGGCACACCCTTCTGGAAAGGGGTCGTCGGCCGTGTAGAAGACCTCATCGAACAACTCGGCGCCAATGGCGAGCACCACGTCGGCTGCACCAAGGGCGCGCCGAATCGCGGCATGCTCGCCCGGCAGCTCCCCACGGTACTGGGGGTGCGTATTGGGAAAGTTGAACGCGCCAAACAGCACCGTGTTCCACACCTGCGCTCCGAGTTGTTCGGCTATCTGGACCAATTCCGCCTGCGCCTGTGACGCCGCGACACCATCACCACAGATAATCACGGGGTACCGCGCTTGCGCCAGCAATGCGGCGGCGGCAGCAATGCCTGCCGGGTCCGGGCGGTTGCGGCGATAGGCCGTACTCGGGCCAGGCAGACGCAGATCAGCCTGCTGGTCAATGACATTACTGGGCAGGGCGATGAAGACGGGCCCACGTGGCGCATCCTGGGCGACCTTGAAGGCCCGCGGCACAATCACCGGAATCTCCTCCACGTGCTGCAACTGCACCGCCCATTTGACCAGCGGTTTCGCCATGGAGACGAGATCGTAGGCTAATAGAGGCTCGCGCACCAGCATGCGGCTATCCTGCTGGCCCGCCGTCACCACCAACGGCATCTTGCCCATGGTGGCGTTGTACAACATGCCCAGCGCGTTGCCCAGTCCCGGTGCCACGTGCAGATTGACCACGCCTGTTTGGCCAGAGGCATTGGCGTACATGTGGGCAGCGCCCATGGCTACGCCTTCGTGCAGGCACATGATGTATTGCAGCTGCGGGTAGTCCTGTAATATGTCGACAAACCCCAGCTCCGTGGTGCCGGGATTGCCAAAGATGTACTGCACGCCTTCGGCCTGAAAAATCTCTATGATAGCCTGGCGGCCAGACATGATCACCATAGTGGGCCTTCTCCTTCTGTCGTGTCCTCAGGCAAACTGGGAGGGCGTCAGGACCTCCTCGAGCATCTCCAGGACACGTGCGACAATAGCCTCCATAACCTCCCCCCGGTTGCCTGGCAGGTGCAGCTCACGTTGTAAGGCGCGTTCAGGCGTGACCACCGCCGCCCACACGGTCCCGATGGGGAGACCGGAGCCGCCAGCGTCTGGACCAGCCACACCACTTTCCGCCACGCCTACCTGGGCATTGCTGAAGCGCCGCACGCCTTCGGCCATGGCCTGCACCGCCGCACGATGCACTGAACCCTGAGCCGTGTACAGGGAGGACGGCATCCCTAAGGTATCGATCTTGGCTGCCCGCGAATAGGCTACAACGCCGCGTTCGTAGTAGCGTGACGCACCGGCCACCTTGAGGAGCGCCGCCGAGATAAGTCCTCCCGCCGTCGATTCCGCCACGCTCACACGCCAGCCGCGTGCGAGCAGGAGTTGTCCAATACGTTCGGCAC
>Ga0075428_100009669_pt1 | contig 10708 bp, 6 predicted proteins | sample RhiMetdeltSRZDD2_FD_75291 | JGI IMG/M metagenome (GOLD analysis project Ga0075428, IMG submission 75291) | Populus rhizosphere microbial communities from Tennessee, USA - Rhizosphere MetaG P. deltoides SRZDD2 | ecosystem: Host-associated > Plants > Roots > Rhizosphere > Soil | place: USA... | reverse complement strand
CATCCTGCTCGCGGTCGGTGCCGGAGCCGTCGCCACCGCGGGCCTCGGTTCGACCGCCTTCATGCTGTTCCGGGACGAGGGCATCCCCGGTAGCCCGACGGACCGCAGCGGTTCACCGTGGGACCTCGGCGCTTTCGCGGACCGGGACGCCAGCTACGTCCAGTTTCTCGGCGGTGCTGTCGACCTCGGCGCGAGCGGGCTGGCCGACCTGCCGTCCAAGGCGGCCGAGGCGGCCGGTAAGGCGACCCCCCGCTTCCCGACCCCGCTGTCCCGCGACCCGGCCCTGCACCTGCTGCGGCGCGCCACGTTCGGTCCGACAGCGCCGGACCTGGCGGAGGTACGCCGCGAGGGCATCGACGCCTGGCTCGAACGCCAACTCGCTCCGGAACAGGTACCGGACGACTCCATGGACCGGGCGCTGAGCACCTTCCCGCTCGTCAACATGAGCACCGCGGAGCTGCGCGGCACCCTCGAGGGCGGCAGCTACGACGCGATGTTCCAGCTGGGCCAGGCGACCCTCGCGCGACAGCTGTGGAGCCACCGGCAGCTGTACGAGGTGATGGTCGACTTCTGGGCCAACCATCTCAACATCACCAACCCGTTCGACGGCGGGTGGGACAACCGGACCGTGTACGACCGCGAGGTCATCCGGCGGCACGCGCTGGGCCGGTTCAACGAGATGCTGCTGGCCTCGGCGCGCAGTCCCGCCATGTTGCGCTACCTCGACAACGCCTCGTCGGACAAGCGCAACGTCAACGAGAACTACGGCCGGGAGCTGCTCGAGCTGCACTCGGTCGGCATCGAGGGCGGGTACACCGAGGCCGACGTCCGACAGAGCGCGTACATCATGACGGGCCGCACGGTCAACGACGACGGCGAGTTCGAGTACCGGGCCCGCCGTCACTGGACCGGCAAGGTCAAGGTGCTCGGCTTCGTCCACGACAACAAGTCCGGTTCGCAGGGGTTGGCCGTCGGCGACGCGTACGTCAACTACCTCGCCCGGCATCCGGCAACGGCCAAGTACATCGCCCGCAAGCTCGCGGTCCGGTTCGTCGCCGACAACCCTCCGGTGTCCCTTGTGGACCGTCTGGCGCAGACGTACCTGGAGAACGGGACGGCCATCGTGCCGGTGCTGCGGGTGCTGTTCCGATCGCTCGAGTTCTGGATCTCCAGCGGCCTGAAGACCCGGCGGCCACTGGAGAACTTCGTCGCATCCGGCCGGGCGCTGGGCATCTCACCCGGACCGAACATCCCGGACGCGATGCGCGAGCTGTACTACTCCACCGAGCGCCTCGGCCATGCGCCGCTGCAGTGGGGGCCACCGAACGGGTACCCGGACGTGGCCGGCGCGTGGAACTCGGCGCACGCGATGCTCGGCATCTGGAACAGCCACCGCGCGCTCGTCCAGGGCTGGCACAAGGGCGTGGTCTACACCAAGCCGGAGTACTTCGCCACGCCGCGGCCGGCCACGATCGGGCCGTACCTGGACGCGCTCGCCCAACGGCTGCTGTTCGAGAAGCTGGCACCGCGCGAGAAGAACGCCATGCTCGCGTTCCTCGGGCTGAAGGACGCGAGCAAGGTGCCGAACTCCACGTTGGGCGGCAAGGTGCAGCACCTCGTACCGCTCGTTCTCGACTCCGTCTATCACGCGCTGCGGTGAGGGGCTGTCGTGTCTATTGATGAGGTGCGGCGGCACGGACCATCTCCGGTCGACGCGGCCCTTCGGGTCCACGCGGAGGACGTGACCACGCGGCTGGCGACACAGCGGGACCGGTGGCGGCGCGGCTTCACGCGGAGGCGCGTGATCACCGCGACCGGCGGCATCGGCGTCGCGGCGCTCGGCGCACAGCTCGCCACGACCCGGCTGTCGTTCGCCGATCCGGCGACCACCAAGCGGACTCTGGTCGTGGTGTTCCTCCGTGGTGGCATGGACGGCCTGTCCGTAGTCGTCCCGACCCGCGACAGCAACCTCTACCGGATGCGGCCGAACATCGCCGTGCCGGCGGCCGCGGTGCTGCCCGGCGACAGCCGTTTCGGGCTGCACCCGGTACTGGCACCAGTGCATCCACTGTGGACGACCGGCAAGATGGCTGCGGTACACGCGGTCGCGTCGCCGGACGTGAGCCGCAGCCACTTCCAGGCGCAGGACTGCCTCGAGCGCGGCGCGGCCTCTCTCGCGGTACGCAGTGGTTGGCTCGACCGCGTGCTGGAGGCGCTCGGCCCCGGTACGACGTTCCGCGCCGTCGCCGAGGGATCCTCGCTACCGCGTTCGCTCGTCGGGGCGAGCGAGAAGCTGGTGCTGCGGGGCATTGGCGACTACCGGCTCGACGGCGCCGGCGGCAGCGTACGGGACAAGTCCCTCGCCGCGTTGAAGGCGCTCTACACCGGCGTCGAGCACCCCGTCGCCGCCCAAGCCGCCGCGACGCTCGCATCGCTGGCTACCGCCCGGCGCATCGCCGGCTCGCCCTACAACCCGGTGCAGCCCTACCCCGGTGGCGGGTTCGCCGACGAGCTGCGCGACGTCGCGCGCCTGGTCAAGGCAAAGGTCGGCCTGCGGGTAGCGGCCATCGACGTCGGCGGCTGGGACATGCACACGGGCCTCGGTAGCGTCGACGGCGGCGAGATGCGCAACTCGTTGACCAACCTCGCCGAGTCGATCGCCGCCTTCACCGCGGACCTGGGACCGTCCCTGGAGGACACCACTGTCGTCACGATGAGCGAGTTCGGCCGGCGGCTGGCCGAGAACGGCAACGCCGGTACCGACCACGGCCACGGCGGCGTGGTGATGGTGTTCGGCGGTGGGCTCAACGGCGGCAAGGTACACGGCAAGTGGCCGGGGCTCGCCGAGTCCGCCCTCGACCACGGCGACGTAGCGGGTCTGAACGACTACCGCGACGTCCTCGGCGAGCTGTTGACGGCCCGGCTCGGCATCGCCGACCTGACGAAGATCTTCCCCGGCCACAAGTACACCAAGCTCGGCGTCTTCAAGTAGACAGAAGATCCGTCGCGCATGCCCTAACGTCTGGACACGTGGTGACGTTCTCGGCAAGTGACGTCGTACACCCCGTCGACGAGGCGGCCAAACGACATCTGGAGTCGATGTCCGGGCTGCAGGCGGCGGTCAAGGCGTACCACAAGGTCTACAGTGAACGGTTGCTGCGCAACGCACAGCTCTCCGAGTGCCTGCAGCTGGGCCCGGGTCAGCTGCCCGAGATCTACCGCCTGCTGCCGCCGATCTGCGAGGCGTACGGCATCCCGGTACCGGAGCTGTACCTCGCCCTCGGGCCGGTCAACGCCTTCACGACCGGGCACACCCGGACCTCCATCACGATCTACAGCGAGCTGCTGGACCACCTCGCTCCGGACGAGATCGAGGCGGTACTCGCCCACGAGTGCGGGCACATCCTCTGCGAACACATGCTCTACCACTCGATGGCGCAGGTCGTCGACCTCGCGGTGACGGCCGGCGGGATGGCGGACATCCCGTTCGTCTCGATGTTCCTCAACCTCGCGTCCGGTCCGCTGCGGATGGCGCTGACGTCGTGGAGCCGCAAGAGCGAGCTGTCGGCCGACCGGGCCGCCGCGGCGTACATGGGCAGCGCCGAGGTCATCACGCGGGTCATGTTCCGGTTCGCCGGTGTCAGGCACGGGTCACCGCTGACCCACAGTGTCGAGCTCTTCGCCAACCAGGCGCTGGAGTACGAGGCTCTGCGCGAATCGCGATGGGACCGCATCCTGCAGTGGCAGGTCGGTCAGGGCTCGACGCACCCGTTGCTGGCGGTACGGGTACGCGAGATTCAGGCCTGGGCGACCGCCCCGGCGTTCGCGAAACTCGCGGAGCTCGCCGCCGGAGTGCGGGCGGCGCCCCGCTGCGGCGCGTGCGGGCATCGCGTCGAGCCGGGCTGGCGGCACTGCGGGTCGTGCGGAAGCACGCTGACTCCGGCCGAACTGCCGGCTGCCATCCCCTCTCCCCGGACGGTGTGACCATGGGCGTCTTCAAGAGCGAACGCCGGATCTGGACCGATGTCACCGATCTGGCACCGGTCGCGGAGCACGTGGCCGCCCACTTCCGGGGCAAGGGTTACGAGGTCGTGCACCAGCAGACCGGAGCCGGGGCGTGGGACATCGACATCACCCGGTCGGGTGTGTTCCGCACGATCTCCGGCATGCGTACCGCCCTCAAGGTCCGCCTCGAACCCGAGCCCGGCGCGGTCATGGCCCGCGCGGGAGTGGGCATTCTCGGCCAGCAGGCACTGCCGACGGTCATCACGATGCTCGTCTTCTGGCCCGTCGTCGTGACCCAGATCTGGGGTGCCGTCAAGGCGTCCAAAGTGGACGACGAGGCGCTCACGGTCGTGGAGGCCGGCCTGGCGCAGCCCGGTCCGGACAGCGCCGGCGTGCCGGCCGCCGCACAAACGCCCGCGGGTGGCGGGTTCTGTGGCCAATGTGGAGCGGCGCACAGCGGCGGCCGCTTCTGCACGAGCTGCGGCTCACCCCTCGTCTGACGACGAGAGACTCGCGGCTACCGCGTCGAGCAGCGAAACCAGCTCCCGCGCACGCGAACCGACCAGCCGCGGCAGACCGTCACCGAAGTCGACATGGGTGGCGGTCCTGGCCGTGAAGTCACGCGCCGGAAACTCCGGATACGCGATCGCCACGTGGTCGTCCCGGTCCGTCCAGTACATGGCTCTCGTCGTGAAGAACACCACCCCGCCGGTCGGCAGACTGAGCAGGGCCATGTTCGGTTCGGCGTCGGCGACCCGCGCGGTCTTCCGGGCCGCCTTGCCGGCCTTGCCGAGCGCGGTGAGCGGGCCGAGCTCGAGTCCCTGCATCCCGGAGGCGGTCAGCGCCAGGCCCACCGGCACCTCGGGCCGGACGAGGCGGGCCGGGGTCCGCGATGGCGACATCAGGTCGGCGGCCGTCGCGGCGGCGGCCGCAACCCAGGTGCCGACGACGTGCGGTGCGGAATCCGGTTGCGGTGCGCGGACCCTGGCAACGATCCGGATGGTACGCGTCTCGCCCGTGCCCTCGTTGCGGACGAGCACGTTCGCCCGTTCCGCTCCCACCTTCGGAGTGATTCTGATTTCGAGCATGGTCCCGGTCGTGGTCAGCGTGACCCAGTCCGCCTCGGTCGTGGCGCTCCACCGCCCGCTCGCCGTGACCTGAACCCGTTCCACCGGAAGGATCTCGCCCGGCTCGACGGTACCGAGTTCGATGAGCGTCTCGGAGACGGTCAGCCCCGGTGCATGAGTCTCCACTATGGATGCTCGGGCGATCGCCACCTCACCGTCGCCGTCGAAGCGGCGCTGCGGGATCACCGGGCCTTCGCTCGTCATCTGCCGGTGGACGTACCGGTACACGTCCGAGAGTGTGATGTGGTCCGCTCCCGGCAGCGCCGCGTCACCGAGCATCGCCCGCAGCACGTGTCCGGTGAACCGGCTCAGGCCGGTCGCGTGCTCGGCGTCCGGAGCGCGGTCCCGGGAACGGCTGGCCGCCAGCACGAACCGGCCCTTGCCGCTCAGCTCAGCGGCGAACTCACCGGACTTGAACGCGCCGGCGTGGCAGCAGTCCAACATGATGACGATGGCGGCTGCGGGGCACTGCTGGATCATCCGGTTGACCGTTTCGGAGCTGACCGTCGTCGCCAGCTTCCGATCGGTACGCGAGTTGCGCCCGCACAGCAGCAGGTGACCGTCGTCCGAGGTGATGCCGTGACCGCTGTAGTAGACGAGCAGGACGTCCTGTCGCGTCGCCTCGGCGAAGAACTGTTCCAACTCGGCCGTGATCTCGTACGACGCCCGCTCGGTGAGCGCGACGACGTCCCCGGGCGCGAACAGCCCGACCTCGGGATCAGCCAGCACGCCGGCCAGCCGCGACACATCGTTGAGCGGACCCTTGAGATCGGGCAGGTTGGCGGAGTCCTCCGGGTAGTGCCAGTTCCCGACGAGGAGGGCGCGGTACCGCCGACCGGTCATCACCGCTCCAGGCGCGCCTGCACGAGCTGCGTCAGCCGGTCGAGCGCGTCCTTGTCGATGCCGGTACCCGAAAGGACGATCTTCTCCTCGCGCCCGTCGACGGTCCACGCCAGCTCGATGCGCCGGGTGCGATCGCGCGACAGCCACGCCTGCAGGCAGGTCAGTGCGGCCGAGAGCGCGCCACCGCTGACGACCGCCATGATGATCGAGTCGACGAATCCCTTGTCGCCCGGCGAGGCGACCATCTCCCGGCGGACGCCCTCGACCTCGCTGCGCAGGTCGGCCAGCAGCTCGGCCTCCTGGGCCAGCCACTTCTCGTCGTCTGGGTCGAACTTGTCGCTGTGCGCCTGCAGCGTGATATCCACGCCGGACATTGTCCTGTTGCGCCGGCCGGTCGAACAGCCGCTAACCGGACAGAACGATCCCCAACTCTTCGGCCCGTTCCCACACCGGTTCCATGGCCGCGTCCGGATCGCGGTGGAAGCGGCTGGCACGCAGGCGGACGAAGACACAGTGGCCGACCCGCTCGAGGATCGCCTGCCGGCGCAGGTCCGCCGCGAAGGCCTCGGCGCCGTGGTACCGGTCGCCGTCGCACTCGACCGCGAGCCGCTGCCCGTCCGGGGCGGAGAGCACGAAGTCGATGCCGAAGTTGCCGAGCCGGAACTGCGAGACGGGCCGCAGACCGCGGGCCACCATTCGGCGGAGCACCGCGCGCTGGAAGTCGTTCTCGCACCGATCCTCGGCGCTCGTTGCGGAGTCGTCCGCCGCCCGCGGTCGCAGGCAGTACCCGAGCAGCATCGCCCGCGCGTCGTCCGGTGCCATATCGTTCAGCCGTACCGAGTGGAACAGCCACATCTGGTCCCGCGCGCGGGACGACGCGACGTTGATGCGGCGGTGGAAGTCGCGCTTGGTGAACGCGCCGAACGTCTCGTCGTGCGTCGACACGACCATCGAGATGAGCACGATGTCGCGCTCGTCGCCCTGGAAGGTGTACGGGTCGCCGACCCGCAGCTCCCGCCGCTCGAGCGTCTCGGGACCGACCAGCTCCCGCAGCCGGTGTTGGAGATACGCGGCCTGCCCGCTGCCGGACAGCAGGCTGACGACACCCAGCGTCTTGCCGTCGTACGCCGGATCGGCGAGCAGCTGCCCGACCCGGGCCACCAGTGCCTCAGCCTCGGCGATGTTCACCTCGCCGTACTCGGGCAGTACCTCGCGCCGGCCGTCGGGTACGTAGACCGCCGTCACGGCTTCGCCGAGTCCCGTCGGCCGGTCGGCACGCAGTGGCTGGATCTTCCGGTCGTAGTACGTCTCACCGGAGAACCCGATGATCGCCGGTACGCAGCGGAAGTGCTCGGTGAGCAGGATGCGCTCGGGCGAACGGCGTACCGCATGGTCGTAGAGGCTGCTCTCGGTGTCGAAGTGCGCGGCCGACGGTACGTCGGGCAGGTGGTTTGCGATGAGCGCGTTGACCCGGTCGGTCGGGACCCCGACCAGCTGCGGCCCGATCTGCTGGTCGTCACCGACGACGACGGCCCGCCGGGCGAGGCTGAGCACGGGCAACGCGAAGATGTCGGCCTGCGACGCCTCGTCGACGATGACCACGTCGAAGAGCGGTACGCCGCCGCGGAACTGCTCCAGCGCCCGGTCGATCGACATGATCCAGACCGGTACCGCGGTGACCGCCTCGGCCATCGCGAGCCGGGCCACGGCCTGCCAGTGCGCGGCGCTCTTGCCGGTCCCCTTGCCGATCTTGCGAAGAGCGGCGGTCCAGTCGGCGAGGGCGGCCTTGCGCCGGTCGTCGAGGATGAGCGACACCTCGAGCCATGCCGAGGTCACCACGAGGTCGCGGGTCAGCCGGCGGATCTGCTCACGGCAGCGCTCGATCCGGCGGCCGAGGGCGGCCGTGTCGACGGTACCGACGACGTCCTCGAACCACGTCTGTGCCTGCCGCCAGCGCCAGGCGCGCTCGGCGTCCTCGGCGGTTTCCGGCAGGACGTCCACGTCGCCGGCGTCTACCAATGCTGCCCACTGTGGACAGACAGCGGTGAGGCGCTCGTGCAGGGCGACGAAGCGGGTGGCGTCGGGGCGGATCGTCCACAGTCGACGGACTTCGTCCAGCGCGACGTCCCAGCTCGGGAGGTCGCCGTGTCGCCAGGCCGCGGCGAGCCGGCGGACAACCGGGCTCTCGGCTCCGGCGTGCTCCAGCCACTCGCCCATCGCCCGGTCCTCGGTGCCGAGGCGGTCGACGAGGAAGACGTTCTCCGCCGCCTCCACGGCCCCGGCCAGCTCGGCAAGCTCCCGTGTGTCGGGGGTGCGCGCCACGCGCGGGTAGAGCTCGGCCACCGTGGCGTGCAGCGCCGGCCACCGCCGCTGTTCCCAGTCGAGGGCGTGGACCGCCTCCGCGAGCAGGCGCCCGGCCCAGAGCTCCGGCTCGGTGCCGCCGTCCGCCGGGACCGGAGCGGCGAGCCGCGGCGTCCACTCCGCCCATCGTTTGTCCAGCTCGTTCCGCAACCGGGTGCGCTCCACGGTGGCGATAACAACGTCCACATCGGACGCCGTACGCAGTGGTTCGCCGTCGACCCGGCACTGCTCGGTCAGCCGGTGGAGGTCGCCCTGGGTCAGCCGGTTGACCTTCTTGCCGGCGGCGTACCGGGTGCGGATCTCGGTGAGCTGACCGAGCAGGCGGCGGGGTTCGGCCGCCAGCTCCGCCGGCACCTCGACGTCGCGGCCGGCCACGAACGTCGTACGGGCGCCCAGCTCGGTGAGCAGCTGTTGGCAGGCGGTGACGTGGCCGTCCCAGACAGCCTGCCAGCTCGGGTCGCGGACGAGGTGGCCGAGCCGATCGGTCCACGAGTCCTCGCGCCGGGTCAGGTCCTCGGTGGCGACCCGGAGCTGGCGAGCCAGATCGTCCACTGTGGACTTGCCGAGCCGGCGTACTCCCGCGATGGCCAGACCGCGATCCTCCAGCGCCTCGACGACCTTGCGCGCGTCGCGCAGTGCGTCCCGCCGCGCGGCGAGCGCCTCGCCGGTCGGCAGCGACCCGTCCGGCGGCAGCACGCCGAGCGCGGCCGTTCGGTCCGCGGCGGTCAGCCGGCGGGCCAGGTCGAACAGCGTCACGAACTCGGCGGGTTCGAGCGGTGCGGGGACTCCGGGCGGGACGGTGTCCGGAATGAACCCGGCGTCCTCGTTGCGGTGCAGCCAGTCGCCGACCTCGCCGGGCGTACGCCCGTCGTAGCTGACCGACTCCCGCTCGGCGGCGGCGCGCAGCTGAGCCTGCGCCTCGCCCAGCTCGACCTCGGCCTGCGAGATCTCGCCGATCAGCCGGCGGACCCACTCCGCTTCGGCCTCCCGGTCGAGCGTGGCGGCCCGATCGGACAGCTCCCGAGCGGCGATCTGCAGCTGGACCAGCTGGTCCACCGAGCGGCCGAGAATGGCCAGGCACAGTGGTTGGATCTCCTCGGGCAACCCGTCGCGGAGCACCCGCAGCGGATCCTCCTTCTGCGCGAGCACGAGGACCCGCTTGCCGTGCGCGACCAGGTGGCAGATGAGGTTGCGGATCGTGTGGGTCTTGCCGGTGCCCGGCGGACCCTGCACGGCGACGTTGCGGTGGACCGCCAACCGCCGGGCGATCGACTCCTGCGCGTCGTTGGTGGGCATCGGCATGAGCAATCGCTCGCCGATGCGCTGCCAGGTCTCGGGGTCGTCGTCGGGCAGCCGTAGCCGGCTCGGCTCGTGGGCAAGCACGCCGGCCAGCGCGCCGACCGACGCATCGGGTTGGGTGGCAAGGGCGTCGCGCATCTGCTCCAGGAACCGCCGGACCATGCGCTGGCGTGGCCGCACGAACAGGACTCCGGTGTCGTGGACACCGGTGGCTTCCGGCGCGGAGCCGGTCACGACCGGGTCGAATCCCAGGCGGCGCAACGCCTTCGCGGCGAAGTCACGTCGCTCTTCGACATCCCACGGGTCGACGTCGACCTGCCCACCGGTGCCGCCGAGATCGAGCAGATCCCCGATGCGATGATCGTCCAATCCGGACAGTGCGTCTGGTTGGAGCCGGGCCAGACCCTGCGGGACGACGCTGACCGTCGTGGAGTCCGGGTCGTATTCGATCGCGACCGCGGTGGCGAGCAACGGGTACCGCACCTGCTCGCCGTCGATCGTGGCCACCAGGATCGTGTGGCCCCAGACCAGCTCGAGCCGGGCGGCCTCGATGTCGAGTCGGTAGCGCAGGTCGTACAGCCGGTCGTGCAGCCTGCGGGTCGCCTCCGCGGCGATCGCCTCGCGCGACCACGGCAACCAGGACTCTTCCTGCCACCGGGCGAACTCGTCCTGTACGGATCGTGTTGCTTCTTCATTCAGCCGTGGTGACTCAGCGTAGGAAAGATCCCACACGAGGTGGTGCACCAGATCGGTCGGAATAGCGGGCGGCGGTGGCGGGCTCGGCCGGCCCACCCGAAGCCAACTGTCGCCCGCCCGATGCGGCCCGATTTCGCATGCTGGATGGTCGGGCAAATCGGCTTGCCAGAAGGCATCTGTGGCCGGAACGGTCCGAGTTGGCTTTTCGAGCAGCGCGCGCACCGCCAGCAGATACTCCACAAGCGACACCGCACGGTCATGTACGACCACGGCGGTTTCTGTTCCGCCGTGGTCGACGCCGTCGGGAGCCACGGATGCGTTCACTGCTTCGAAGGTAGCGCGTCCGGGCTAGAAATGCTCGTCGAGAGTGTTGGTTT
>Ga0075428_100009662_pt1 | contig 10712 bp, 7 predicted proteins | sample RhiMetdeltSRZDD2_FD_75291 | JGI IMG/M metagenome (GOLD analysis project Ga0075428, IMG submission 75291) | Populus rhizosphere microbial communities from Tennessee, USA - Rhizosphere MetaG P. deltoides SRZDD2 | ecosystem: Host-associated > Plants > Roots > Rhizosphere > Soil | place: USA... | reverse complement strand
GAGCGGCGACCATCACGAGCCTCACGGGCCGCATCCGCATCAGTCTGATCTCGAAGACTCGCCGGCGAGTGAGTCCGAGCTGCTTGCGCAGGCGCTCGAGGAACTGCTCATCGAGCAGGGCATCATCGGCGCGGCCGACATGCGCCGCGCGCTCGAGGTTGCCGACGCGCGCAGTCCCGCGAACGGCGCGCGCCTCGTCGCGCGCTGCTGGGTCGATCCCGCGTTCGAGCGGCGCGTGCTCGCGAGCGTGAACGACGCCGCGCGCGAGATCGGCCTCGACCTCGGTCCCGTCGAGGTGCGGGCGGTGAAGGACACCGAGCGCGTCCACAACGTCATCGTATGCACGCTCTGCTCCTGCTATCCCGTCGCGCTCCTCGGCGCGTCGCCCGACTGGTACAAGTCCCGCGAGTATCGTTCGCGCGTCGTGCGCGAGCCGCGCGCCGTCCTCGAGGAGTTCGGCACGACGCTCCCCGCGGACGTCGAGCTGCGCGTGCACGACAGCTCGGCGGACCTCCGTTATCTCGTCATCCCGCGCCGCCCGCCGGGCACGGACGGGATGAGCGAGGAGGCGCTGGCCGCGCTCGTCACCCGCGACTGCATGATCGGCACCGCGCTGCCGGCGGCGCCCGTGGACGGCTGAGCGCGCGGCCGTGCAGTCAACGTCGCTCACGACCGTGATCCACGCGGGCGGCGTCTTCAACATAGTCTTCGCCGTCCTGCATGCGATGTTCTGGCAGCTCTTCGACTGGGAGCGCGACCTCGCGTCGCTGACGAGGATCAACCGCGCGGTCATGCAGATCCTCAACCTGTGCCTCACCTTCGTCTTCCTTGCCTTCGCGTATCTCTCCTTCGGGCACACGGAGGAGCTGCAGACGACGCGCCTCGGCAACGCGTTCCTGAGCCTGATGGCCTTCTTCTGGCTCCTCCGCGCCGTCGAGCAGGCCGCCTTCTTCGGCCTGCGCAACCGGCTGTCCAGCGCATTCTTCGGGCTCTTCCTCGTCGGCGCGTCGCTCTACGCCTATCCCGCCTGGCTCAGCCGGGGCGGCTAAAAACTCTTTGCGATCAATGCTGTTCCTCGGCCGCCGCAGCAGCGTGTCGGGCGCGTAAACCCTCCGCCGTCGACGCGACATCCAATCCCACGAACAGGAAAAGGGAGACCGCGCAATGTCCGCGAAGATTTCATCCTGGCTGTGCGCCGGCGGCGCGCTCGCAGCCCTCGTGCTCATATCCGGCTCGGCGCGGGCCGACATCGTCGAGCGCAGCTTCGATGTGTCGCCGAACGGCAAGCTCGAGATCGACAGCGACGTCGGCTCGATCGAGGTGCGCTCGCATGACGCCAACACCGTCGAGATCCGCGTGTCACGCCTCACGCCCAGGTCCGAGCGGCTGAAGCTCGACTTCAGCATGGAGGGCTCGACCGTTCGCGTGACGGGCGACCTGCCGTCGGAGCGCGACGGCGGCAACTACAAGGTGCAGTTCGATGTGCAGGTTCCGCGCAGCTTCGAGCTGGACCTGACCACCGCGGGCGGCTCGGTCTCCGTCGATGACCTCGACGGTCAAGTGCGCGCGCAGACCGCGGGCGGATCGATGGACTTCGGCCACATGGGCGGCCCGGTGTGGGCACGCACGGCCGGCGGCAGCATCGAGCTCCGCGACAGCCGCGCCGAGGCGGACCTGAGCACCGCGGGCGGCTCGATCGACGTCGGCGACGTCGCCGGTGAAGTGCGCGCCAAGACAGCCGGCGGCTCAATCCGCATCGGGCGCGTCGAGGGCAGTGTCGACGCGCACACCTCCGGCGGCAGCGTGCACGTCGAGGAGGCGGTCGGCGCCGTGCGTGCGAGCACCTCCGGCGGCAGCATCCGCGCCTACATCTCGCAGCAGCCGAACGCCGACAGCGAGCTGGAGACCTCTGGTGGCCAGGTGACGGTGATCCTCGCGGACAATGTCGCGCTCGACGTCGACGCGAACGGCGGCGACGGCGGGGTGCACAGCGATTTCCCCATCGACGGCCGCACGGACTCCGATTATTCGCTGCGCGGCCCTCTGAACGGCGGCGGCCCGCGCCTTTCGCTGCGTTCCTCGAGTGGCGTGGAGATCCGCCGGCGCTGACGCAGGCGCGATTCCTCGACGAACCCCGATCCAGCACGACGGAAAGGCTCGCGGCGCCGGCCGCGAGCCTGACACGAAACCGTCCCCACGCCCGTCACATTTCCCGGCTAGCGTGCTGGAAACTCGGAGCCTGCCCGCGCTGCGCGCGTGGCAGGCTTCCGACTTCACGCAGCGCAGGGACTTTCATGGCATGGCGCGACCCATTGAGGCGCTCGCCGCGCAGCTGACGAGCGGGCTGGATTCCGAGCGCGCCGTGGCGGTCCGCATCCACGACTACGTCCGCGACGACATCACCTTCGGCTTCACGCCGCAGCACGATCGCGCGACACCCGAGGAGACGCTCGCCGCCGGCGTCGGACATACGATCCCGAAGACGGCGCTCTTCATCGCGCTCCTGCGCGCGGCAGGGCTGCGCGCCTATCCGCACTTCGTCACCATCGACCACGAGATCCTGCGCGGCGTCTTCCCAAACGATGCCCACCGCCTGCTCCCGTGGGAGGTCCCGCACTGCTACGCGGAAGTGGAGATCGAGGACGACTGGTGGCAGGTCGACAGCTACGCGCTCGACACGACGCTCTGGCGTGCTGCTGTCGCCCGCCTCGCGCGCGAGGGCGATCTGCTCGGTTACGGCGCGCACGGCTTCGGCACCTGCCGCTGGGACGGTGCAGGCGACGCCTTCGCGCAGCTCGCGACGCCGGACATGGTCGTCGAAGATCACGGCGCGTGGGAGAGCGCGAAGGCCTTCCTCGGCTCGCGTGCCGCGAGCGCACGCGATCGCGCGCTCGCCTGGGAGACACTGTTCTCCCTCGAGACCGGTCCCTTCGCTGCGGCCGCAGCCGCGCGCGTCAACGCCCACCTCGACCGGCTGCGGAACGGCGTCAGCGCCGTCGCGACGATCGGGCAGGTCTGACGGCGCCGGGCCTGCGCCGGCGCAGATCGATCAGCTCGTCGCGTAGCTGCAGTCGTTGTGAGGGGGGCAGGGTCAGACCCGGCGGGTCTGAGCCGAACTGAAGCCTCGCGGCTGGAAGCCGCTCCCACGAGTGCGGCTCGCGCTCAGCCCGCGGGCTTCACGCCGCCGGTATCCGGGCCGCGCGACGTCGCCCGCAGGTGGCGCGAGAGGAACTCGAGCAGTTGCTTGTAGATCTCCTCGCGCTGCTCGACGAGCGCCGTCTCGACCGGCTTGCCGGCGGACTTGAGCGCCGCCTCCATGAGTCCCGCGTGGCGATACTCGACCTGGCTCGGGTTGCCCGCGGCCATGATGAGCAGCGGCGCGTCGACCTTGTCCACGTTGTGCACGGGCGAGCGCGCCTGGAGCTCCGGCTCTTCGAAGCCGAGGATGTCGTCGAGGTACCGGCGCGTCGCGGGCGCGATTTGCGGGTCGTTGCGAGCGAGCACGAGGGAGAGATCGTAGAGGCCGTCGTAGGCGGCGGCGCAGCGATAGAGCCCGCGCTCGCGGATGACGCCCATCAGCGCCGCGTAGCCACCGTAGCCTGTGCCGAAGATGCAGATCGCGTCCTTCGCGGCGATGCCGTTCGCGATCGCCCAGCGTGTCGCGTCGGTCACGTCGTCCTGCATCTTTCCGCCCCACTCGCGGAAGCCCGCATGCATGAAGTGCTCGCCGTAACCCCCGCTGCCGCGGTAGTTGACCTGGAGCACGGCGTAACCGTACTCGGCGAGGAGCTGGGCTTCCCAGTCGAAGGCCCAGGTGTCGCGCACGCCGTAGGGTCCGCCGTGGGGCAGCACGACGAGCGGGAAGGGCGCCTTGCCGGCCGGGCGTGTGACGTAGCCGTGCAGCGACGTGCCATCGCGCGCCTTGAGCTCGATCGGCTCCTTGTGATGCATCTTCGCAGGATCGACCCACGAGCGCGCGGAGCGGAGGTATTGCGCGTTCCGTGTCTGCGCATCGACGAGGTAGTAGTCGCCGGGATTGACGTCCGACTGTACGAGCGCGATCGCCTGGCGCAGGTCGGCCGTGGCGCTCGTGATCTCGACGGTCTGGCCGGGGAAGGCACGCTCGAGGCTCGCGTAGAGCTTCGCCGATGCATCGTCCTCGTCGAGCCAGTGATGCTCCGGCTTCCCCGGATCGACGCGGACGCCGATGACGGCGTCGCCGGCGAGGTTCTCGACCGCCGCATCTACGTCCACCAGCGGGTGTGCGTAGAGCTGAATCGCCGTCTCGCGCTCGAGGTCGAGCCTGTAGAGCACCTTGCGCGGCTCGCGCACGCGGCGACCGATGAAGAGCGCGGACCGGCCGTCCGCACTCAGCTCCACCGGAGTGAGCGTCTTCGCGTCGAAGCCGTCGAAGGCGAAGGTCGTCCAGCGCGTGTCGGGCGCCGGCTGCCAGGTGACGGCGAGCTCGTCTTCCTCGTTGCGGCCGACGGCGAAACGGGGACGATGATCGCGGTCCGCAAGGACCTTGCCGCCGCGCAAGGACAGGTGCGCGATGATGTCCTCGGTGCCGTCGTAGCTGTCGAGCATCGCGACCGTCGTGGCGGCGTCGGGATCGTAGCGGTACTGGCTGCCCTCGCGCAGCCATAGGTGCTCGGCAACGAGGACGTGACGATCGTCGTCGGGTACGAGGCTCAGCACGTCGGCCGTGCCGCAGGTCGCGACCTTCTTTTCGTCATTTCCCTCGGCGTCCGGCGGCACAGCGTCCGCGGCGTCGCCGTCCGCGGGCTTCGTGGCCGGGCCGGATCCCGGATCGCCCTCGCCGCTTGCATAGCGGCAGCCGTAAACGTACTGCGGGTGTGTTCCGTCGCGATCGATGGCGAGCAGCTCGCCGGTCGTCACGGCCTCGATCAGGCCCGCCTGCTGCACGGAGAGTCGGTAGAGCACGCGCACGGGGGAGATCCACTCGAAGTCGTGGAAGGCGGTGCCGCGCGGCGCGATCATCTCCTTGACGTCGCCCAGCTGCGCGAGATTGAGGAAGGCGAGGCGACTCTCCCCGTCGACCTCATAGGTCGCCGCCAGGAACTGGCCGTCAGGCGAGATCTCGACGCGGCCGAGATCCGCGGCGTGGGTGAAGTAGTCGACGGGCAGCCGCTCGACGGTCTCGGTCTGCGTGGTGGCGGCATGGGCCGCGGTTGCGAAGAGTGCCAGGATCGCCGGCCAGCAGCGCGGCATCGTATCCCTCGAATGCTTGCGGATGCGACGAGCGTAGCAGGCTGAGGTGTGTCGATCCATCTCCGCGGGGCGAGCGGGCGGCGCGGGTGCGCCGCCGCGTGAAAACGTCGCAGTCGGTGCAGCGAAGGCGGCGGCCGGCGCTGTCGCGCTCGGTGGTCTTCCGAGTCCGGCAAAGTAGTGTGACGTCGGAATCGTCCCGTCTCCAGTGCTGCGCGGCTGCCCGCGCGCCGTGGAAGCGAGCTCAGTCTACCGTCCTACGCTGGCCGATACGGGCAGCCGCCCTCCGCGGAGCTCGTCGTGGAGGAATCCGAGCAGCTTTGCCCAGACCTCGTCGCGCTGCGCCTGTGTGTAGAGCTCGTGAGCGCCGGAGCTGGTGGACTCGAGGCGCACCACCTTGCCGGCGGCCAGCAAGGCCTGATTCATGTAGGTCGCGTGCGCATAGTTGACGACCGGATCGTCTTCGTCGTGGATGAGCAGCACGTGCGCCTGGATGCGCTCGGCGTTCCGTGCGGGCGAGACCGCACGCAACGTAGCCCGGTCCGTGCCGACAGCGGCTGCAATTGCGGCCCTGCCGGCGACCGATCGCATCGTAGAGTCGCGATCGAGCAGCTGCTCGAGATCCGTGATGCCGCCGTAGCTCGCGACGCAGCGGTACAGCGCGGGCTCGCGCACCGCGCCCATGAGCGCGGCGTAGCCACCGTAACCCGAGCCGAGGATGCAGATGTTGTCCTTCGCGGCGATGCCCTGATCGATAGCCCAGCGCGTGGCGTCGGTGAGGTCGTCCTGCATCTTTGCGCCCCACTGACCGTAGCCGGCGACGCGGAAATCCTCGCCGTAGCCCGTGCTGCCGCGGTAGTTCACGCGGAGCACGGCGTAGCCGTGATTCGCGAGAAGCTGCGCCTCCCAGTCGTAGCCCCATTCAGCGCGCGTCTCGTACGGGTCGGGATGCACGAGTACCACGAGCGGGAAGGGTCCGGCGCCGTCTCGCGGGCGCGTCAGATAGGCGTGCAGCGGCGTGCCGTCACGCGCGTGGAGCGAAATACTTTCCACTGCGCGCGACTGCGCCGGATCGATCCACGGGTGGCTCGCGCACAGGAAGTCGGCGTTGCGCTTCGCCGTGTCGACGATATACCACGCGCCGGGATCGGTGTCGGATCGCACGAAGGCCGTCGCCAGCTGGGCGTTCGCCGCTGCGCTCGTGATGCGTACGTCGTGCTGCGGGAATGCCTTCTCCAGCAGCTCGTAGATCTTCGGCGCACGACTCTCTCCGTCGAGCCAGTGATACTCCGGACGCTCGGCCTCGACGCGCGCGCCGATCAGGCGCTCGTCGGAGAGATCGAAGACTGTTTCGGCGACATCGGCCTGCGAGTGGGCGTAGAGCTTCGTGACCGCGCCGCTCGCCGTGTCGAAACGATAGAGCCCGATCGTCGATTCGCGCTCCGGTGCCCCCGTGAAGACGAGCGTGTGCCCGCCATCGGAGTACTGCCGCGGCGTCACCGTTTCCGCGCGGAAGCCGGGCACTCGGAACGGCGTCCATGCGGCATCGTGCTTCCACATGAGGTCGCGTTTGCCGGCTGAATCAAAGCCCGTCGCGAAGCGCGCGCGGTCCTGTTCGTCGATGAGCGCGCTCGCATCGCTCAAGGGCAGGCGATCGATGACGGTCCGCGTCGCGGCGCGGGTGTCGATCACCGCGATCGCCGGCTGCGCGTCGGCGTCGTATCGGTATCCGTCGTCCGAACGCAGCCACGCATGCTCGCTGACGAGTAGCCGTTCGCTGCCCTCCGCGGCGAGACCGAGGATGTCTGCGCTGGCGTAGTCCTTGCCCTGCGTGAAACGGAAGCTGTCGACCTCGGTGCCGTCCGAGCGCAGGCGCAGGGAGAAAAGCTCGCCTGCAGGCGGACGACGCAGGCGCGCCGGCTCGACGGCGCGCAGCGTGTACGCGAGGCGGTCGCCGGAAAGCCACAGCATCTGTCCGATGCGCAGCCCGTCGCCTGCGTCGAGGGTTGCAAGGGTCTTGAGGTCAGGGAGGCGGAGTATCGCGACGCGGCTGCGATCCTGCGATGCGAGCGCTGCTGCGAGCAGCTTGCCGTTCGGCGAGATCGCGACGTCGTCGACCTCGGCCCGGCGCGTGTAGTACTCGAGCGGCTGTTCTGTCGCGTATGCCGATGCCGCGTCGCCGACCAGCACGCATGCAGTCAGGAGGGAGAGCGCTCGCGTCGCGAGCGTGTGTGGGCGGCTTCCACTCGGCCGCGTCGATGCAGCGTAGGGCACTGGATGTTCCTCCGTCGTCGTTCTATTCGATGTCCGGCGCGCCCGGCACCTGCCGCGCGCGCCGCTGGAAAGCGCGGGGTCAGAGCATCGGCATCATTCGGGACGAGGACATGCCTCCGTCGATGTGCAATACCTGACCACTGATCTTGCGCGACAGGTCGCTCGCGAGGAAGAGCGCGCTGTCTGCGACGTCGTCCTGCGTGACGATCTCCGGCAGGGCGCTCTCCTTCGCGAAGCGCTCCTGCACCTTGCTCCAGATCGAACGTGCGCGCGTGACCTCATCGGCCTCCGCCAGCTCGGGATCCGCACGCATGCGCTCGATGAGCGACTTGAAGACCTTGCCCGCTTCCGTGTCGAGCGCGGTCGGATCGCGTAGGAAAGCGAGGACCTCGCCGAGCGCGGCCGGCGTCTCGATGGGACCGGGCGAGATCGCGTTGACGCGCACGCGCTGCGGCCCGAGCTCGGTCGCGAGGTAGCGCACGCAGCTCTCGAGCGTCGCCTTCGCGACGCCCATCATTCCGTAGAAGGGCTGCGCCTGCCAGGACGCCTGGTAGCTCAGCGTCATGACGCTCGCCCACTCGCGCAGGTGGGGCTTGGCGAAGCCGGCGACGCGCAGGAGCGAGTGCGCGGAGATGCCGAGCGTCTGTGCGAAGGAGTCGGCGCGCACCTCGGACGGCTTGGACGTGAAGACGTCCGGCGGGCCGTACGCGAGGCAATGCACGAGCGTGTCGATCGGCTGGCTCTGGAAGCGGCCGAAGAAGGCGTTCATCTCTTCGTCGTTCATGACGTCGCAGCGCGCGCCGTCGACGTTCGGATGCTCCAGGAGCAGCATGCGCACGCGCGCGAAGAACTTCTGCTGGTAGCCGATGTAGACCTTGGCCCCGTACTGCTGGAATCGGTCGGCAATGGCCCAGGCGATGCTCGAACGGTCGGCCACGCCGAGTACGACGGCCGTCTTGTTGCTGAGGTTCATGCGTGCTCCTCGCCGGATGTCGGCGGCGGAGGCCAACGTTAGCCAAGCGCGGTCCCAGCCGCAAGCTCACATTTGAATGTCCATGCCGGAGTTGGACATTCGGGCGTCGGCTAAGCCCTCGGGTCGTCGCTCTCCGAAGCCGGATCGTCGCCGCGTGGCGTGCCCGATCACTCCTCGTGCTTCGGTTTGAACGCGTTCGCGAGCTCCTGCTGCTTCATCGGCGGCACCGGCTCGTAGCGATCGAGCTCGATGTTGTATGAGCCTTCGCCGCCGGTCAGCGACTTCAGCCGCGACTGGTAGTTCTCGATCTCCGCGAGCGGCACCTCGCCCTCGATCGTCACGCGGTTGCCCGGGCGCGTCTGATTGCCGAGGATGCGGCCACGCCGTGACGACAGGTCGCCCGTGAGGTCGCCCATTGTGTCGCTCGGCGCCGTGACCTGGAGCTTGACGATCGGCTCGAGCACGATCGGACGCGCCTTCTGTATCGCATCGATGAACGCCTTCTTTCCCGCCGTGACGAAGGCCACTTCCTTCGAGTCGACCGGATGGTGCTTGCCGTCGTACACGGAGACGCGGATGTCCTGGAGCGGATAGCCCGCGACCGCGCCCGTCTCGAGTACCTGGCGCACACCTTTCTCCACGGCCGGGATGTACTGGCCGGGAATGGTCGCGCCGACGACGTCGTCGACGAACTCGAAGCCGGTCCCGCGCGGCAACGGTGCGACGCGCAGATACACCTCGCCGAACTGGCCCGCGCCGCCCGTCTGCTTCTTGTGGCGATGGTGGCCTTCCGCCGGCATCGTGATCGTCTCGCGATAGGCGATGCGCGGCGGGCGCGTCTCGACCTCGACGTTGTAGCGCTCGCGCATGCGCTCGAGGATCACGCGCAGGTGCAGCTCGCCCATGCCGCGCAGCACGGTCTCGTTCGTCGTCGCATTGTGCTCGATCTTGACGCAGGGATCCTCGAGCTGGAGCTTGTGGAGCGCCTCCGACAGCTTCTGCTCATCGCCACGCTTGGCCGGCGAGATCGCGAGGCCGGCCATCGGTTGCGGCAGCTTGATCGGCTCGAGGTGGACGCGATCCTCGGGCGAATCGTGCAGCACGCCGTCGTAGTGGGTCTCCTCGACCTTTGCGACCGCGCACAGGTCGCCGGGCAGGCCCACCGGTATCTCTCGCCGCTCGGCGCCCTGCAGACGGAAGAGGTGCGCGACCTTGAACGGCTTGCGCGCGTCGCCGACGTAGAGCTGCGTGCCCGTCTTCACGGTGCCCTGGTGGATGCGGAAGACGCTCAACTGGCCGACGAAGGGATCGATGCTCACCTTGAACACGTGCGCGACGACGTGCTTCGAGGGATCCGGCGTGACCTCGATCGGCTGCGTCTCGCCGTCACCCTTGTAGAACTTCGGCGGATTGCCCTCGGTGGGATTCGGCATCAGGCGCGCGCAGATCTCGAGCAGCTCCTTGACGCCGGCGCCGGTCGTGGCGGACGTGAAGCACACGGGCACGAGATGCCCCTCGCGCAGCGCGGCCTCGAAGGGAGCGTGGAGCTGCTCGGGGCTCACCTCGCCCTGCTCGAGGTAGAGCGCCATCAATTCCTCGTCGACCTCGACGACCTGGTCGATGATCTCCGTGTGCGCCGTCTCGACCGACGAGAAGTCCGTCGCCTCGCCGCCGGGCGCGAAGAAGCAGTCGACGACCTTCTTGCCGCCCTCTGCGGGCAGGTTGATGGGCAGGCACTCCTTTCCGAAGGCGTCACGTATCGATTCGAGCAGACTTTCGAGATCGGTCTCGGGAGAATCGATGCGGTTTACGATGATGAGGCGACAGAGCCCTCTGCGCTTCGCTGCATCCATCACGCGCTGCGTGACCATTTCGATGCCGGCCGCCGCGTTGATGACGACGGCGACGGTGTCGACGGCGGGCAGCACGGCGAGGGCGCGTCCGAGGAGATCGGGATATCCGGGCGTGTCGATCAACGTGACGTGCTTGCCCTGGAACTCGAGACTGCACAACGCGACTTCGAGGCTGTGCTGGAGCTTCTTCTCCTGCGGGTCGAAATCGCAGACGGTCGTCCCACGCTCGAGCGAGCCCATGGCCGGTATCGCGCCCGCCGCATGCAGCATCGCCTCGGCCAGGAGGGTCTTGCCTGCACCGGCGTGGCCGACGAGGGCGAGCGTATGGATGTCTTCGAGCGAGTACTGGGCCACGGCTCATTTCTCCTCGAGCGGGGGGATTT
>Ga0075428_100009661_pt1 | contig 10712 bp, 8 predicted proteins | sample RhiMetdeltSRZDD2_FD_75291 | JGI IMG/M metagenome (GOLD analysis project Ga0075428, IMG submission 75291) | Populus rhizosphere microbial communities from Tennessee, USA - Rhizosphere MetaG P. deltoides SRZDD2 | ecosystem: Host-associated > Plants > Roots > Rhizosphere > Soil | place: USA... | reverse complement strand
CCGGCGTGCGGCGGAATTCCTGGATTCGCACCCCGCCGGTCCCGCCGCCGTAGGGCGTGTGGACGCTGACGAGAAGCGGCCCCTGGATCACGTACGACTGGTCGAGAGACGTCATTGCCTCGGCCACGTCCGCCATCTCGTCCGTCACCGCGTCGCGCACGGCGGCAATGCCGGCCACGGCGCCGATCGTCAGGACCGAGGTCAGGACAGTCCATTCAAACGACAACACGCCGTCCGTTTCGCGCCACATGCGGGCCAATAGCTTTCTCACGATGTCACTCCTGGTGCAAGGTTGCCTCCGGCGAGGGGCACACTCGCCGGAGGCAAATCGGATGAAGCGCCGGCACAACCGGCCTATTCAGCATCTTTGGCACAAACCGCGCCGTTTGCACGCAAAAAGTGAAGAATACTTAGCGAAATCTTCAGAAGGTTTTGCGCCGTCAAGACTTAAAAGCGCAGCGGCACGTTCGATTTTCCGCTCGTGGCCGGCCAGGGATGTCAAGAACCGTTAGCGCTGCCGCCCTGGTCTGAACAGAATGTTCAAGAATCGAAGCGCGTGAATTACGTGTTCGTTTTGAGCTTTCGAGATTCGGGTTTCGAGCCTGTTTCGGATTTGGTGCTTCAAGTTTCGGATTTTGGTTTCACGCTGGCGGCCTTCGTGTCGAGCACGCTGCCGCCCGCTCCGCTCGTCGTCCCGGAAACCGCTTGCGGATTTACGTCGACAATCATCCCCCGCCGGTCCTGGTAGATGATGCGCACGTGCGACAGGCCCGAACGGCTCTCGGCCGCGACGAGCGACGCCAGCTTCCCGTTGCGCTCCTTGCTGACCAGCAGGTACTGCACCTGGTGGTTGCGGAGCGTATGGAGCCAGACTTCGTCGCCGCGGAAAATCTTGCGGTAATCCTCGAACGTCTCGGGCCGCGACAGGTGGATGTGCGAGTAGATCAGCGGCTTGAGCTGTCCCTGGCTCGTCCAGACCAGGTAATCCGCCCAGTCCATCGGCGCGGCAAAATTCCCCGCCAGGTTCAGCCGCCGCGCCTGGTCGGCCAGGTGCACCGGCGTCTCGCGGACCGTCACCGGCACTTCGCCCCGCTCCCGCCCCGTCATCAGGCTGTAGCTCGGGGGCGCGATGATGGCCGCGGCAAAGACGCACCCGATCGCGATCAGCGTGTGGATTGCCGCTGGCTCGTCGGCCGGCTCGGCAATGCTCCGCTCGTTGCGGAGTTTTTCCCAGGCGGCAGCCAAGTGCGGCGTCATGACCCACGGCCAGACGACAGCCCACCAAGCCAGCATGCGGATGGCCGACAGCGTCGCCAGGGCGAACAGCGCTAGCAGTAAAACCTCGTACAGCTCGAAGCGGCGAGCGCCAATCTTCCACAGGCAGGCGGTCGCGATCAGCGAGACGATCAGCAGCACCCCGGTAAGGCTCTTAGGCGTCAGCGGCTGCCACTCGCTGATATACGACAGGGCGGCATGCTCGCCGAAGAACAGGATCCGCGGCAAAAGGAGCGGCCCGTGCGGGTTGACGCACGCACCGGCCAAAAGCAGAAACAGAGCCAACAGCGCCCGCGATAGCCGCGGGTCGAAAATGCTCTTGCGCAACGCGTACGCATTGTCGCGCAGCGCCTGCTGCGCGACGCCCAGGACGTAGCAGCCGAGGATCGCCAGCCCCATCAGGATCGAGCCGTGCAGGTTGGCCCACAACATTCCCACGAGCGGCAGCCACGCGAGCGGATGACGCTTTGTGGGCAACTCCGCGCAGGCCAGCAGCACCAGCGCCGCGCCCAGTTGGCCAAAGAGCTGTGGCCGGATCGTGCCCACGATCGGCAGATCGAGCAGAAACATGGCAGCTCCGGCGACTGCCGCAAAACGGACCGCCGCGCCGCGGCGGACCACCGCCAGCATCAGGATTCCGGCCGCCAGCGTCACCAGCAGCGCGTGCCCCAGCACAAGCCCTTCATTGCCCAGCGCTTGCTGCGCGCCGTAGCCGATCACTTGCGACAGCCAGGCCGCATGCAGGACCGGTGCCTGCGCGGGATTGGCGGCAAACGGATCATGCGCCGGCAACGCCGCATGCTGGACAATCCAGCGGCCGAAGTCGAGATGGCCCCACAGGTCGGTATGGTTGAGGCGGTTGAAGCTCGTCAGCACGAAGATGGCGCAGAGCGTAATGACTGCCGTCAGCATGCCCCGCGACGTGCGGGGAAAATACGGGCTGGTCAGATAGTCGCGCCGCAGGCAGTCGGGAAGCTGGTCGGCGGGAACGGTGAAAGGAGCGCTCATTCGGATTGCGAATTGCAGATTTGTCTACTGTTTCGTGTCCCCTGATTCCTAACCTCCCGCCTCTGACCTCTGCTCTCTGACGTCTGCTCTCTGACCTTTGACCTCTTCCTCCACGCCTCCATCGGCTCCACGCCCTTCCACAGGCAGAGTGCCCTGGCCGCATGCGAGTAGGGCCCGTAAGCCTTATGTAGCTGACCGGCGTCCAGCTCCAGCAGCGTCCTGGTCAGCCACTGACCGGCGCGGACGATTGTTTCCCGCGGCGGCTGGACTTCCGCCGGCGCCAGCGCCAGCCATTCCAGGTGGTGTCCGGTCACCAGCAGTTTGTCGTGGAGAGTCGACTCCGCGAATTTCGACTTTGAGTTTTCGACTTGGGGCTGGTTTTTCGACCAGCCGCTGGACCAATAGCCGTCGACCGACTGCGACCGTACAAGCCGATCGCTGGCCTGCTTCATGTAGGTGCGCATTCGCTGCCGGACGCGCAGCGGCAGTGCGGGCGACTGCTGGTCAATGCGGTACATCACCGCCAGGGCTTCCAGGCGGTGCAGGCCGCCGCACGGTCCCAGTTCAGCCGGCTTGTCGGTCAGCTCCTTGACGAGCGCTTCGACATCGATCTTCTCTCCATATTTGTTGCGCCAAGGTACTAGCGGATGCGCATAGCGCGCAAAGGCGATGATCGACCACTCATATTCGTGGCGGCCGAGGTAGAACCGCTGCATCGAGCCAGTCAGCAGATCGGCGACGCGGGACTGGCCGCCGCGCAGGTGCAGCGGCGCATCCAGCGGCACTCCCGATTCGGCCAGCGTGGCCAGCACGTCGTCGGTGTGGTAGCTCGAGGTGTGCTGAAATTCGGCCGCGTCGTCATACGACCGCAAGTCCACGCCGCCATCGCCGCGGTAAAACAGCGGCGGCGATTTTTCCCCCGCCAGTTGCTGAAAAACCCGGTCGTCGAGCAGGTAGTCGCGCATCACCGGGCCGCTGGTGACCGAGGGATCGCCGAATTCGGCGCCCGGTCCCCACAAGCGCAGGGCATGGACGAGATGGTTGCTGGTGAGCCCGTCCCGCGGCGGCTTGACGCGCTCGAGCACCGCGGCCAGTTGATCGCCAGTGCAGACGCGCTCCTCGCGGCTGCTGGCAGTCACCGGCCACGGCTCACGCCTCGGCAATCTGAGGCTGTCCATGGGCGGCGACGCAAAGCCAAAGATGAGGCGATATGCCGCCAATGCCGCGATGAGGATTGCCGGCGGCAATACAAGGCGGCTGATTCTCTGAAGCATGATCCACCGCTCGGCTGGAAGTCGTGTCACAGCAGTCCGAACTTTTTCATCTTGTTGTAGAGCGTCACGCGGCTGATCCCCAGCTCGGCGGCCGTCTCCTTGCGGCGGAAATTGTTGCGCTGCAAGCAATCCTCGATGATTCGACGCTCGAGCACGTCCACGCGGGCTTCGAGCGTTGCCGTGGCGGTGCGGAGCGGCCCGCCCATGGCGGCAGATGCGACCTGCTCGCCCGACAGACTGTCGCGGGACGAACTGGAGCGAAGCGGATGGAAATAGTCCGCCGCCGCGGCGATTTGCGTGCCGAGCGGAATGTGCGGCGCCAGCGGCCGTGCGGTCGACGCTATGGGGTGCAGACGACCGGCAATGCCGACGGGAAGCGCTACTCGAGCCGCGTCTTCCGCGACCCGGCTGTCGGAAAGCGGCGTTCTGGCAAGCAGGCTGGCCGGCGCACCGGCTGCGGCAGCGGCGCGGAGCGAGCTAGGAAGATCGTTGACGCTCAGCACACCGCGCTGGCAATACAGAACAGCGCGGCGAATGATGTTTTCCATCTCGCGGACGTTGCCCGGCCACTGGTAGCGACGAAGGGCTTCGAAGAAGTCCGGTTCGATGAGCCGTAGTTGAATGCCGTGCGTGCGGCTGTGCTCCAGCGCGAATTTTCGCGCCAGGTATTCGATGTCCCAGGGGCGCTGGCGCAGCGGCAGCAGGTGGAAGTTGAGGATGTTCAGCCGGTAGTAGAGGTCAGTGCGAAAGCTGCCCGCGCGGACCAGCTCTTCCAGGTCGTAGTTGGAAGCCACGATCAGCCGCGCCTGCGAATACTGCGTCTCGTTGCTGCCGACCGGGTCGTACTCGCCCGTTTCGATCACCCGCAGCAGCTTGGCCTGCTGCTCGAGCGGGAGCACGTCGATTTCATCGAGCAGCAGCGTGCCGGAGCCCGCGGCGGCGAATTTTCCTTCCCGGTCGCGATCGGCTCCCGTGAACGCTCCCTTGACGTTGCCGAACAGCTCGCTCTCGATCAAATCCGGCGGCAGCGCGCCGCAGGCCACGGTGCAAAACCGGTCGTCGCGACGGTCCGACAACTCATGGATCAGCCGCGCGAGAAAAGTCTTGCCGCAGCCGGTCTCGCCGATCAAGAGCACCGTCACATTGTGCCGCGCGGCCACCTTGATCTCGTCCATCGTTTCGAACATCTCGGGAGTGAACGTCACGAGCGAGCGGCTCTGACCGTGCAGTTCCTTGTGGGGCATTTCGCTCCAAAAGCCAGCCAGCTCACCTTCCAGGTCCTGCTGAGGCGCCAGCAGGCGGCAGAGCCGGCCGTAGTCGAGCGGAAATTCGAACGATTCGTCCGCCGCCTTTTCGGCGAGCTTCCGCAGCCGTAGCGGGCAGTCTTCGTCCAGCAGGGCAAATAGCGGCGCCTCCTCGATCGCCTCGCCCAGCTCGGCGAGGAAACGCCCCGGCGAATGCCCGTTGAGCGTCAAGCGATCCATATGCACGAGCACGGCGCCGGCTGGACTCGACTTCAACCGCTCGTGCAGCGACTGGAGCGTGTCGCAGGGGACGATCATGCGCTGTCCCTCGAACTGTTGCCCCAGCTCCAGCAGCAACTTTTGATTTCGTGACAGGACCAGGGTCTTGGCGGTCATCGCGCAGCTCGAAAATGAAAAGAACGGTAAGGCATCCGGCCCGAGCGGGCCGCGGCGCGGCACAATTGCCGAAGCGCCTTGTCTACGTTTCCACGCTAATTGGGTGGAAAACTTGACCAAGTGCAAAACTTCCTGAGCACCGTGAAATCTTTCCAAAGCGCGGCAGGTGTTAGCGATCGCGCCGAGGATGACGACCGACCGCCGCTAGCAGCGGCTGGGGGCGGCGACGTTGCCGCCGGCGCGCTTCTGGTGCCGCCAACTTTGACGGTTATGCCGGTGGCAGTGGTCGCACCGAGGAAACTCGATACTCCTAGCAGGACGGCCGATGCAGCCTACGAGGGGCACGCGCCGTCTGGCCGCGCTCAGCGACCTTGCAGCTCTCCGCGACCCAGGAGAAATCCCGCTCATGAACGCATTGCTGCTTTCCATCCTGGCGCTCGGCGGAGCGCACGGCGCGGCACACAGCGTCGCCTCGCACGGGGGAGAGGTCGCCGGAAGTTGCGACGGCTCTAGTGGCGGCGGCTGGGGACACGACGGTTGGTGGCGCGGCCACGCCAGTTGCCACGGACCAATGCCGCAGACTTGCTATAACCCGGGCTACGGCTGTTATCCCGGTACGCGGCATATGAACCGGTATCCGGCGTTCCACGGCACTTACTATCGCCGACCGTACAACTATCGGAACGTCTTCGACTACCCATGGCACGCCGACCTGCACGAGCCGACGTCGCTGTTTTCGTACGGCGTCACGGGAGATCCCGGCGGAGCGCGAGCGGATTTCGCTCCTGAGCCGCTACAGCCAGTTCCCACGTCGTCGGCCGCGCTGCCACTGCACCGTCAGATCGAGCGCTCGACGGCCGAAGCTCCACCCGCCCGTGCTCCTCGTGGCCTCTCCACGCTGCGCAGGTAAGCGCGGCAGCAGCGCTAACAACTTTATCTGGTTTCGTAGTCGATTTTGTGGCGAAAAAGCCACCATCGCATTGGCCCTGCGCTCATCCGCACCGCGAACATTTGCCGGTTGTGCTGCATTCGCCAGCGCGCTTGCAAGTCGCTTTACAGCAAGATGTTGCGCACCGCAGTCCGGACATCGTTGGACGATTACACAAGTATTACCAACCCCAGACAGAGCGCAGACCGAGCGGCAGCCGACGTCCCCTAATATTCCGTGTAGAGCGACCCTGGAGAGAAAGTCTTTCGAGGGTTCGCCGATGGAACCGCCAGGCCACTAACAGCCGGATCAGCCTGGCCACCCTTTCAAGGAAAGCACGGATTCATGTCGCAAGCTGCACCTAGATTGAACACCACGCTGAATCTGGCTGGCCCGGCCACGCTCGATCGCAAGACCCGACCGATGTCTCCTCCCGATTCGCGGCACATCAGCGATCTGCCGGAAAAGCGCCGCCACAAGCACGAGACGCGCGAGTCCAAAAAGCAGGTCCCCCATGTCGCGGCCGAGCCCGAGCCGAGCGAAAAGCGCTCCCTGATTAACTGGCCAGTCGTGTTCTGGATCGGCGTGCTGCATATTGGCGCCTTGGCCGCGCCGTTCTTCTTCTCGTGGCAGGCTGTGGTCCTGGTGTTCGCGCTGCACTGGCTGACCGGCGGCATTGGGATCTGCCTGGGCTTTCATCGCTTGATCACGCACGGCAGCTTCCAGACCTGGCGGCCGGTGAAGTGGCTGATTGCCCTCATCGGCGGACTGGCCGGAGAGGGCTCGGTGATCGACTGGGTCTCCAACCATCGCAAGCATCACGCCCACAGCGACCAGGCCGAAGATCCCCATTCGCCGAACGACGGCGGCTGGTGGAGCCACATATTGTGGCTGTTGTTCATGTCGTCCGGCGAAGCGCACCAAAAGCACGTCGAGCGCTGGTCGCCCGATCTGCTCAAGGATCCCGTGTTACGCTCCGTCGGGGACTGGTTCCTGCCGTCGAACATCATCTTCGGAGTGATCCTGGGAGCGATCGGCTACGCCGTGGGCGGCTGGTACCTGTGCGCTTCGTTCGTCACGTGGGGGATGTTCGTGCGGCTGTGCTTCGTGCTGCACAGCACGTGGTTCGTCAACTCGGCCAGCCACATGTGGGGCTACCGCAACTACGTCACCACCGACGACAGCCGCAACAACTGGTGGGTGGCGCTTTTAAGCTACGGCGAAGGGTGGCACAACAACCACCACGCCTATCCCCGCATGGCCCCGCACGGCCACCGCTGGTGGGAATTCGACCTGACGTTCCGCACGATCCGGCTGATGCAGCTCTGCGGCCTGGCGTGGGACGTGGTCGATTACAAGCGGGGCGGAAAAGCGGATTAGGTAAGAGTCTGCGTTCCGCAGTTGCCAGCGGCCCTCCGAATGTTCAAGATGGAGCACAGCGGATCTTTGATAGTCATCCGCTGCGATTCCTGACGCGTGAGGTGCCCTGTGCTTTCCCTTCTTCTTGCTGCCTGCGCGCTCGGCACAGCGCCAGAGCTTTCCGATGAGACGTTCGAGCAAATTGCCGAGGCGATCAGACCGCGGGATGCTGAGTTGGCGTTCCTCAAGATCGGCTGGCGCGAGTCGTTCCACACCGCAGTCAATGAAGGCCGCAAGGCCAACCGGCCGATCCTGCTGTGGGCCATGAACGGCCACCCGCTGGGCTGCACGTGAAACAACGGCCTGGCCGCCAGACAGTCTGTCTGGACCGATCCCGAGGTGGCCGCACTGGCCCGCTTTTTCATTCCCGCGGCAGACGAAGTCGGCCGCTTGCAATCCGGCAACGATGAAGAGTGCCTGCTGTTTCAGAAGATTGCCGAGCAGGGGCATTATGCCGGCCGCACGAAGCCGTCGAGCACACGTCAAGGAACCTACGCGACGACGGCCGACGGGCAGCTCTTGATCTCCTGGAACACGAATGATCCGCGCGTCGTGACCAGCAAGCTGCGGCAGGCGATCGCCAAGTGGCAAGAGCTTCGGAAATCGGAAGAACCGCCGCCGGATCTGCCAGCGCTCGATGAGGAAAAACTGAACCGAGAGGAACGGTTCTATCCCCGAAATGGTCTCGTGCTGCGCGTGAACACGCGCGACTTGCCGCGCGACCCGCCGCAGGAAGGGCGCTACGCCCAGGCCTGGAATCAAGACTTCGCCTGGTTCCAGAAGGACGAAGCGCGGCAATTGATGCCGCCAGCGCTTACGGTCGATGCGACGCACCAGGTGCCGCGAGCGCTCGTCGATCGGCTGGCGCGAATGCACCTGGTGGACAACGTGCGTGGGCAGACGACGCACTTCCCAAAGGGGGCGGCTCGCGAGTTGACGCTCACCAGTCGGATCACGGCACTGGAAGGGGACGTGGTGACACTCCGCCTGGAGGGACGCACGAAAACGCTCGAGGAAGGGCGGTGGTCGATCGGCGGCTTTCGCGATGCCGATCGCCCAACTGCACAGTCGCGGGGCATAGAGCTCGCGCTGCTCGGCCGCGCCCGCTACGATATCAAACAAGAAAAGTTCGTGGCCTTCGAACTGGTTGCCGCCGGCATGCGTCATGGCGGCACGCAGTACAACGGCCGGCAGCGAGACCTCGATCCGGCCCCCTTCGGTGCGCTGCTCACGCTGGCCGGTGAAACTCCAGCCGAGCGGGTGCCGCCGGAGCATTTCTGGGCGTACGGGTGGAAGTAGCGGAAACTATTCGTTTCCCGACGGCTCCGCGGCTCTCTTTTTCGACTCCCGCTCGCTGCAAAAGAGCACGTGCTTGCCGTCCGGCGATAACGATAGACCCGCGATCCGCTCGCCCAGCGCGTTCGGCTCCAGCCGCTGCGGCACTCCTTTAGTTTCCGCGTCGATGCGGTAGAGGAAGAACCCCATCGAGCTGCGGCCGACAAACACGCACCTTTTCTCCTTCTCCGAGTAGACCGGGTAGATCGGCTCGTCACTGACTCCAATGCCGCACGGCCAGACGATTTCCTTGATTTTCGCCGTGGCTGGATCGCCGATGTCAACGAGCGCGATCGAGAACGCGGCTTTGCTGCGAACCACTGCAACCAGCGTCTTTCCATCGCCAGCCCAGCTCGGCACGCTGTAGAACTGATGGTCGCCCAGCTCGATCGGCTGAGAATCTCCCGATTTGGCGTCGATCAGCGTCAGCGTGCAAGGGTTGCTGAATGAGACCGTGAGAATGGTATTGCCGCTCGGGGACCACTTGGGAATGTCGCCGTCGGCCAGACGGCGGCGCTCCTTGCCGTCCGCATTCATCATCCAAATGCCGGGCTCGGCATTGGGATCGGCGGCGGGGTTGATGCGAAAGGCGATTTGGCTGGCGTCGGGAGACCACGTCGGGCAATTGCCGTGACCCAAATTGACAAATTCCCGCTGTTCGTTGCCACGAAAGTCGGTCGCCAGGATGTGCGTCTTGCTCCACTCTTTGCCCGGCGTGGCATCGAAAACAAGGCGTTTCGCATCACAGCTGAAATCGGGCGACCCGCAATAAGCATGGCCAGCCAGCGGCTCGCTGGCAAGCTGCGTTGTCTTACCCGTTTCGACCTCGATAACGAAAAGTCCCAGACGCGGCGGATCGTCAGCCTGGGCCGACAATGCCGCAAGCGACAGTCCAGTCAGGCACGAAATGCAAGCAGAAAGCAGCCGATTCATGGCTCAGTCTTCTCCTTCCGGGCAAACGGATAGTCCGGCATCTCCACTGGGTCGTGGAAATACACTCCCGTCGGCGGCCACGCCTCCAGCCGCGGAAACTCGGCGATCTGTTTGCCGTCGAGCGAAACGGTCACCGCGAACCGCGTAAAGCGAGCGACAGCATAATGCCAGGCGAGCCCCTCCGCGGTCTTTCTGGCCTCCACCAGCACCAGCGCCTCGGGGCTATTGACGACGTAGCCGAACATGGCGCCATCGATGACATCGTCGGGCGTCTTGTAACGCAAAAGGGGCGTGGGGAGGAGCCGAAGCTGATAGTCGGTTGGGTCCTTGAGGCCCCAGCGATCGACCATCGTAAAGCGGCGGGCGAAGTCGCGCATCTGGGTCAGCCGGCGGCGCTCGTCACCGGCTGGCTTTGCGGCGTCTGGTAGCGGCGCAAACGACAGGCCGCCATCCGCCGGTGTCCAGAGTTGCTTGTCACCGCCGACCATCTCGATCCGCCCCGGCGACAGCGAAACGAACGTCCGTCCCCAACGCTTGTTGATCGAGTGGTAGTAGCACTTTAAGACCGCTGCCGGCCGCCCGCGATCCGTCCATGCGAACATCAGGCCGTCCCACATCTGGCTGACTGGGTTCTCAAACGTGATCAGGGGCTCGGTAAGCAATTCAAATGGCTCGTCGCGGCGGTCCACCGCCGCCAGCTTTAGCGCGCTAATTCGATCGCGGAAGAAGTCGAGCCGCTTGACTTTCTCGCGATCGGCTGTTGACTGCGCGGGAGCCGATGACTCCTGCGCGACGGTCAGTCGGCCGGCGGCACTGGCGAGAAGTATCGCCAGCAGCCACCACTGTCGCGCGCACTCGAAAGAGGCCATAGTTTTCACCGGAAGGAATGTAGCAATCGAA
>Ga0075428_100009660_pt1 | contig 10713 bp, 10 predicted proteins | sample RhiMetdeltSRZDD2_FD_75291 | JGI IMG/M metagenome (GOLD analysis project Ga0075428, IMG submission 75291) | Populus rhizosphere microbial communities from Tennessee, USA - Rhizosphere MetaG P. deltoides SRZDD2 | ecosystem: Host-associated > Plants > Roots > Rhizosphere > Soil | place: USA... | reverse complement strand
CCGAACTGCTCGGCGAACGTGTCGTAGCCTTCGTAGCCGACCTCGAGCACGCCGTCGCGCACGCGGAACGTGTCGGCGAAGTTCTCGCCGAGCGCGTGGTGAGTGATCTTCGGCGTCCAGCCCGTGAGATCGTGGCCGTTGAAGAGCTGCCGCCAGTCCGAGGCGCGGTAGCCGATCTGATCGAGGCCGTAGCGCTCGACGACTGGGCCGAGCTCCACCGACGCCAGAAACTCGACGAGCTCGCGCGCGGCGGCCGGACTCTTCGCGCCGACCGCGATGCCGGCAGAGAACGTGCTGACGCGCTGCACCTCGTCAGGCAACGGGCCGACGTAGTCGACGCCTTCGATCGTGACGAGCTCGCTGATCTGCTGAAAGCCGAGCTCGGCGTCGCCGCGCGCGACTACGGCGCCGACGCGCTCGCTCTCGATGCGGCGGCCTTTGGCCGCGATCTCGTCGGCCAGGCCGAGCCGTGGGAAGAGCTCCGTCGCGAGGTAGGTGCCGCTGACGCTCGCCGAGTACGCAACTGAGCGCGCGCCGCGCAGCGTGCGAACGAGCGCGTCGACGGAGGAGATGTCGGGTTTTGGCGCGCCGGCGCGCACGGCCATGCCGATTCGCGACAACACGAGATCGCGGCGCGAGCCGGCCTCGACTTCGCCGGAGGCAATCAACGCGTCGATGGCCTGGGCCGAGGCGATGACGATGTCGGCGCGCTCGCCGCGCGCGAGCCGCGCCGGCAGCGAGTCGGGCGCGCCGCCCGTCGACGCGCCGAACACCGCGACGACGTCGTGGCCCGTGCGCCGCTCGAACCATGGTGCCGCGTCTTGGAACGGCGCCGTGAAGGCGCCCGACGTCATCACGACGATCTCGTCCGCCAGGGCTGGCAGCGCGAGCCACCACGCGGCCGCTGCGACCAATATTGCGCGTGACGCGAGGCGCTCCACGCCAAACGGGGACAGATCTATTTTCGTCCGAAAATAGATCCGTCCCCTTTTCGAACACGCTGCGCCCATGACCGCTCCGGCTTTCCGCTGCTAGAGTAGATGGTGAATGAGCCGGCTCTACTTCGCCATCGCTTGTGTCTTGTCGCTCGCGGCCGCGACGGCCGTCGCGCAAGAAAAGTGGCGCGAGTACCCGAGCATCGAGCGCGGTTGGTACGGCCGCGACTCCCACCCCGATGAAGCGCCCGGCGAGTTCGTCGTCGGACGCCTGATGTTCCCGCAGACTCGCAAACGCTACATCCTCGGCGCCGGCGGGGGCGACTGGCGGGCGGGCGGCACCGCGTGGACCGTCGATTACCCAGAAGGCGATCGTACCTTCGCGCGCTTGCTCGAGCGATTGACGACGATCGACGTCCGGCTCATCGAGCAGCCAGTGAACCTCGACGACGACATCGACGCGTACTACTGGCCGTTCCTGATCTCGGGGCTCGTCGGCGCATGGGAGCTCACGGACGCGCAAGCCTTGAAGCTGCGCGAGTATCTGTTGCGCGGCGGCTTTCTGCTCTGCGACAGCTTCTACGGCACCGTCGAATGGGAGGGGTTCGTCGAAAGCTTGCAGCGCGTGTTCCCGGATCGGCCGATCGTCGACCTCCCTGACACGCATCCGATCTTTCACGCCGTGTACGACCTGACCGACCGGCCGCAGATCCCGACGTGGCAGCATCTGCCGAACGGCGGCTACCGCAACGACGGCGCGATCGCGCGCTGGCGCGCGATCCTCGACGACGACGACCGCGTCATGGTCATGATCACGTTCAACAACGACGTCGCGGACGGCTGGCAGCGTGCCGACGAATACGACTATCCGCAGGAAGCCGCGAACCTCGCGATCAGCCTCGGCGTCAACTTCGCGGTCTACGCGCTATCGCACTGAGTCCACTACTGCGGGCCAGCCGGGACGACGCCGGCCGCTGACAGCTCTGTGCGTGCGGCCGCACTCGTGAGAAACGCGATCAGCTCGCGCGCGGCGGCCGCATTCGCGCTTTGTGCGAACACGCCGGCCGTGTAGAGCTGCGGTTTCTGCAGCGCCTCGGGGAACGGCACGACCTTGAGCGCCGGGTTCGCGACGAACTCGCTCATGAACGACAAGCCGAGCGCGGCTTCGCCTTTCGCGACGGCTTCGCCGACGAGGTAGCCCATCGGTTTCAGCTGGGCTTTGCCGCGCGCCGCGTCCTTGATGCCGAGCTTGTCGAGCACGCTTTCGATGTAGCCACCCGAGACCGTCGCCGCGACGGGATCGGGATACGAGATCGTCGGCGCTCGCAGCACGGTCGCTTTGAAGGCTTCGGGCGTCGCAACGTCGGGTGACGGACTTCCTGTGCGCACGACGACGCCGAACAACGAGCTCGCTACGGCCACGCGCGAGCCCGGTGCGAGCGTACCGTCTTGCTCGAGCGTGGCCGCGGCCTCCGCCGCGATCACGATCACGTCGGCGCGTTCGCCGCCGCGGATTTTCGCGAGCAAGCCGCCCGTCGTCGCTTGCTCGAAGCGCAGAGTGTGGCCGGTATCGTGCGTGAACTCGCGAGCAGCGTGCTCGACCGGGTCGGCCATCGAGCCCGTGACGAACACCGTGAGCTCGGCCCCAGCCGCGGTCGCCGCCGCGGCCAACAACGGCACCGAGAACGCGAGTGCGACGGCTACTTGGGTTCGCATAAGGAGGGGGCTCTCGAGTCCGATCTCCTCGGAACGTTACTACACCGTCCGCTACCCTGACGATCGCCGCGGGGGTACTCTCATGCGCAGACTTACGGGGGGCGCATGATCGACCGCCGATCCTTCATCACGAGCAGCATCGCGTTTGCGACGGCCGTTGCCGCGGGAACCGAAGCCGAGGGGCGCTCCGCAGGTTCGGGGGCGGCGGACAACGTGCTTGCGCCGATCGAGTCCACCGTCGCGCTCGTCGACCGGTCGCTCCGCGGCAGCGCGGCGTTCGCTGCCGCCGCGCGGGCGCGCGGCCTCGACATTCTCGAATTCACGGCCGATGTGGCAAGCATCTGGATGCGGGAGCTCGAGCCACGTTTGCGTTCCGGGCCGATCGCGATCACGGGGCACACGCGTGAGGCGACCTGGTTCTGCCTCGATCTCCTGGCGCGCGATTTCGGCGCGTGCACGCTGCAGCGCACTGCCGAGGCCGAGTCCGTGAGCTTCGTGATTTCCCAGACCCCCGGACGACGCGCGGCGCTCGCGCCGGCCGACGTTCGCGCCCAATGGAGCACCCGACATGCCTAAGCCACCGCCCGGTGTCGCCGAACGCGATTTCCAAGCGGCGCTGCGCGACCTCGAAGGGGTCGTCGGCCGCGAGTGGCTGTTTGCGACCGACGAGGACGTGCTGCTCTATCGCGACGGCTATTCGCCGCTCTGGGGCGAGGCCGAGGAGCGCTTTCCGTCGGCGGCGGTGGCGCCGAATTCCGTCGAGCAGGTCCAGGGCGTCGTGAAGATCGCGAACCAATACGGCCTGCCGCTGTATCCGATTTCGACCGGCCGCAATTTGACCTACGGCGGCGCCGCGCCGGCGTACTCGGGCAGTGTCGTCGTCGACTTGAAGCGCATGAATCGCATCCTCGACGTCAGTGCGCGCGACAAGACATGCCTCGTCGAGCCCGGCGTCAGCTATTTCGATCTGTATCGGCACTTGCGCACGAACAAGATTCCGCTCTGGATCGACACGGCCGATCCCGGCTGGGGCGGCCTCATGGGCAACGCGCTCGATCGTGGTGGCGGCTACACCGACATCGAGTTCCGCGATCATTTCGATGCGCACTGCGGCATGGAGGTCGTGCTGCCGACGGGCGAGGTCGTTCGCACCGGCATGGGCGCGAGCCCGCAGGCGAAGACGGGGCAGCTTTTCAAGTACGGCCTCGGGCCATGGATCGACGGCATCTTCTCGCAATCGAACTTCGGGATCGTCACCAAGATGGGCTTCTGGCTCATGCAGGAGCCCGAGGCCGCGCTGCAAGTCAGCGTCACGGTGCCGAAGCGCCGCGACGTCGTGCCGCTCGTCGACACGCTGCACAGTCTGATGTGCGCGCACACGGTGCCGTCGCAGGTCACCGTGGCCAGCCCAGTGATGGCCGGCAACAACCCCGAGCTCGTGCGCTTGCGCGGTTCGGGCGGCGTGTCCGACGCCGACTGGGATCGGTTTGCAGCGAGCGCGGGCGGCGCGCCGTTCTGGGCCGCGACGTTCGTCTACTACGGGCCGAGCAAAGTCATCGCGGCGCAGTGGGAGCACACGAAGGAACGGCTGTCCGGTATCGCCGGCGTCGGTTTCCGCGAGACGGCGTCGTACACGTTCCCGTTGAGCGACGAGCAGGTCGAGGCCGTCGCGGACAAGGCGCGTTACGGCATCCCCTCGTTGAACCTGTTCAGCTCACGCTCGGCGCCGGGCGCACCGCCGCTCGAAGGTCACATCGATTTCTCGCCGATGATTCCGCCGCACGGCGAAGAGCTCATCGCGCTAACGGACTACACGGGCAAGGTGTACGCGGACCAGGGCTTCACGCCTTCGTTCGTGGCCGGAATGATGTTCCATCCGCGCACGATGATCTGCTTCCACGCCGTGCCGACGTTCCGCAACGCGGCCGACAACGGTCGCACGCGCAAGCTGTTCGAGACGCTCGTGCGTGGCTGCGCCGACCGCGGTTGGCCGATCTACCGCATTCATCCCGTGTTCCAGAAGCTCGGCATGGAGATGTTCGGCTTCAACAACGGCGCGCTGCATCGGTTGCATGAAACTCTGAAAGACGCGATCGACCCGAACGGCATCGTCTCGCCGGGACGTTACGACATCTGGCCGAAGCGCCTGCGAGGGTCGCAAGCATGAACCGGTTTCCGCTGCTCGCGCTCGTCGCTGCCGGCTTTGCGGCATCGACCGCGGCGTTCGCGCAGGAGCCACCGTTTCCGATCGCGGCGTGGAGCCGAACGACCGCGAGCGCCGAGGACCGCGGCACGCCGGTCGAGCGCGGCGCCGCCGTGTTCAACAATTGGTGCAGCGCCTGCCACTCGCGCGGCCCGCAGAACGCGCCCGGCACCGCGTCGCTGCAGAACAAGTATCAAGGCAGCGTGCCGGCCGCGCTCCAGGATCGCCGTGATCTCACGCCGGATCTCGTGAAGTTCTTTGTGCGCAACGGCGTCGCAATGATGGCCCCCTTACGCAAGACCGAGGTCAGCGAGGCCGACCTCGACGCGCTCGCCGCGTACCTCACGCAGCGCTAACGGCCTGGCAACGAGGGCCCGGTGTCTGGCAACTGCTTCTGTCCGGTGACCAACAGGTGGGCCTGCAGAAGATTGTCCCTGTCGCTGTTCGCGGGCTGACCGAGAATCCATGACCGAGCTGCATCGGGATCCCGTTGGCTCCAGGTGACGACGACTCTCGTCACGACCTGCTTGCGCAGAGCGTCGTCATGTAAACCTGCCGCCCAATTAGCCGTGGCCGCGGGATCGGATTGCGCCCAGATCGCGCTCAGCCCGGCTGCCGCCCGCTCGACCTGCCGCCCGTCGGTAGTAGGCGGCAGCGCGGCGAAGAGTCGTGCGGCCCGTGACGCGTCGAAACGGGCGACGCTATCCACGATGGCCACCGCGCCAAGCGCGAAATCGGGATCGTTGCGATTTTGCTCGATCCACGCGACGGCGCCTTCGAGGTCGGTGCGCACGTAATTGCTTGCGACCTGCTCGATCCACAGCGGCCGTGCTTCCGCGGGGATCCGCTCGGTCAAAGCGGCCGCCCGCGCGGCGTTACGAGTGGTGCGGGCGGCCGCCTGATAAGCGGTGCCGGGCAGCTTGGCGCCGGGAGCGGCAAGCCAGCTCATCGCGCGCTCGATGTCGCGCTGTATCCACTCGCTCGCCAGTGTCGACATCGCGCCTTCATAGAGCGCCGATCCGGCCAATGATTGGGCGAGGCGCTGAGCCAGTCCCGGGGCCGCCTCCGGATGAAATCGGACACCTTCGGCGATGACCGTCGTGAGCGCATTGGGTCGCGACCGGACCGAAGCATTCAGCGCGAAATCGAGCGCTAAGCCGGCGTTGTTGCGCGCGACATGGGTCAGCACATGCTGTTCGAGGTCCGGCGCATCCTGCTGTTGGGCCCAGAGAAACGCAGCCGTCGGATCGATGTCGGCGTAGCGGTACGCGATGGTCCTGGCTATCCCGAGACGTTTATCTGCGGGGATTTCGTCAAGATGGGCGCCGGCGGCGACTGGGTCCCGTTGCGCAAGCGCCTCCAGCGCCGCGTAGCGCACGTCGCCCGCGCGATCAGGCGGCATCTGTCTCGAGAGCGCGAGGACTTGCAAGGGATCGAGTCCGGCCGATAGCGCTTGCTCGGCCAGCGAACCGACGGCGTAGCCGCGGGAAAGATTCGGGACATCGTCCCAGGTGTCGAGAGCGGCGAGGTACATGAGCGCCGCCATGGGCTCCCTGGATGCCCACGACCTGAGCAACTGGTACCGCATCGTCGCGCGCAACTTGTCATCTCGTGCGACCTCGATTCGTGCCAACGCCTTTCGTGCGTCATGTCTGGCGAGACTGTCGGCGACCCGGTAAATGCCAAGATCTCGGAGCTCACGGTCGCTCATGGTCAGGATGCGGTTCATGACGAGGTCGGGATCGGCTTCCGCCAGGACAGAGAATCCGTGAGCGCGCAAGTCTGGGAGGGGTCGGCCTTCCACTACTTGAACTGGAACAGCTTGCAACCATGCGTCGAGCAACCGGCTATCGTCGCGAATCGCCTCGAGCACGATCATCGCAAGCCGATGGACGATTTCGATGCTGTGCCGCGCTTTCAATTGCGCGAGCGCGTCGATTGCGCTATCGGGATCGGCTTTCACGACTGACGCCACGAGCGGTTCGAGCAGATCGAGCGTAAAGGTCTGCTCCATCGTGGTCGCGACCGCGAGCGCCTGGACGGGATCGAACTCGCCCAGTCGCTCAATCAATGAATTCACCAGCAATTCTCGCCGACTCCGTTCCGGTTCCTGGCGCGCCTGTTCGATGGATGCACGCAGGTCCCCAAGATGTGTCCTTGCCGCGAGCGCGTAGATTTCCGCCTTTTCGGAAACCGTTAGCGCGTGCGAATCGCGGGCAGGCGCCGGGGTCTGAGCTACGAGACCGGGGGTGCTTTGATCGCCGCGTTGCGCGGCAGCTGCGCCTGAAGGACTGCCTACCGGTTTGCACGACGACAGGATCAGGCAGGAAATTGCGAGGAGCGCCCGGTAATCGCGAGAGGCGCAGCTGCTCATAGCTGTTTCCCGTCGTAGCACCCGCCCATGTTCACCAGCTATTCGAGACATGGCAACTTGAATGTCGGGCGAGCCACCTTCGGGCGGGGATCCCGCGTCGGCTGGCGGCCGCTCAACAAAACGCCGTCTCAATCCGTACTATGAGCACGAGCCCAGTCGGAGGGCGGAGGAAACCATGCAGAGCCGACGACGACGGCGAACGAGCATCCTGGTCGCGGCCGTGCTTGCAGTTGCGGGACTTGGGGTCGACGCGCAAGATCGCATGCCGCCATTGTCCACCGACCAACTGACCGACGAACAAAAGCAAGCGCTCGCTGAGTTCGTCGCCGCGCGCGGGCAGCCGACCGGTCCCTGGATCGCGCTACTGCGTAGCCCAGAGCTCATGAAGCGCACGCGCGGGCTCAGCGATTACCTGCGGTTCGAGAGCGTGTTACCCGGGTACCTGCGCGAGTTCGTGATCCTCATGACGGCGCGCCAATGGGGCCAAAACTACGAGTGGAATGCCCACTTGCCGCTCGCGATCGACGAAGGCTTCTCGGCCGAGATGGCGCAGGCGATCGCGGAAGGACGGCGTCCCGAGGGCATGGTCGAGGAAGAGGCGATCCTCTACGACTTGGTTCTGGAGCTGCAGCGCAATCACGGCGTCAGCGACGTGACGTACGACAGGGCCGTCGAAAGATTCGGCGAGCAAGGAGTCGTCGAGGCCGTGAGCCTCGTCGGCTACTACACGATGATCTCGATGATCCTGAACACGGCGCGCACGCCGCTGCCGGCCGACGCCGTGCCCGCGCTCGCGCCATTCCCGTATTGATCCAGCGCGACTAAACGCGCGTCGAGTTGGCTCGGCTCAAGCCGCCTTCGGTTTGCCGATCACGATCAGGACTTCGTAATCCTGCTTCGCGCAGTCGGGCACCGGCGGCATTGCTGCGCCCGGGGACACCGGAAAATCGGCTTCGCGCGCCGCGGTCGGTGAGCACGACGCGCCCGCCTTCGCCGGCGTGTACACGGCCGAACGGCAGCGCAGGTGCGTCACGTCGTAGAGCGTTGCGCCGTCGGCGAGCTCCCAGCGCTGCCGGCCGTCCGTGCTCGCCGGATGCACTGTCAGCACGCTCGTGACCTCGCGATCGCCGGTCACAACGTACACGCCGGCCGGCATCGGGAAGCTCGGCGCTTCCATGAGCAGCCCGTGCTCTTCGAGCCACCAAGCGCTCTTGTCGTGATGCCAGCCCGCGGGTGCGACGCCGTTCTTTAGGCGATCGAGATTCTTGAGCCGCACGCCACGCGGGCCGGGGTCCTCGCTCCACAAGCCCCAAGTCTCGGCGTTGTTCCCCGAGGTCGCGTCCTTCGGCCCGAGCGCGGCGATGTATTGCGTGGGCACGCGTTCGAATTGGCTGCGATCGAAAGCCCACGCGGCCGGCGGGAGCGCCGCCGTGGCAGCGGCGGCCGTGCCGTAGCCGAGAAACAAGCGGCGGCTCAAGATCTGCCTGCGGTCGAATATCGATCGACCTAAGCCATCGCCAAAGCCATCGAATTTGCGGTCGTTCGGCATCGTCGGGTCTCCTCGGCGGATCGTGCCCCGATCATACGCCCGCCGCCCCGGAACGGGCACTTGCGCGCGTGGCGGACACTCCGGCGTTACGATGGCGCGATGGAAGCGGCGTCGATGCGTGACCAGCAAGACACGCGGTGCTGCGTGGTGCTGATGATGAAGGCGCCCGCGCGCTCGAAACGGCGCCTCGTCGAGCACATCGGCGCTCGGCGCGCCACAGAGATCGCGCAACGGCTGCTCGATTGCGCTCGCGAGGACTTGGCAGCCTGGCCCGGCCCCACGTGCGTCGCTCCATCCATCGCGGACGAGCGCGCCGACGGTCCGCCGGCCGACACCGTCGTGGTGCAGCGCGACGGCAATCTCGGCGAGCGGATCCAGCACGTCAACGCAGAACTGCTGCGGCTCGGTTTCGAGCGGCAGCTATACGTCGGCATCGATTGCCCGAGCCTCGAGGCGGCGTACCTCGAGCGCGCCGCAGTCGAGCTCGGCCGCCACGACACTGTGCTCGGACCGGCAGCTGACGGCGGCGTCGTGCTAATGGGCGTGCGCGGCGCCTGGCCCGCGCTCGCAAAGCTGCCGTGGAGCACGAGCGCGTTGTTCGAGTCGTTGCTCGGGGCGTGCGCAGCCGCCGGATCGACGGCCGTGCTGCCGCAGCGCAACGACGTCGACACAGTCGAGGATCTCGTCGCGCTGCGCGGCGAGCTACTCGGCGATAGTCGGCCCGCGCGTCGCGCGCTCGCGAGTTGGCTCGCCGCACAAACGGACCTCCGCCGATGACGGCGACGAGGATCGCAGTGGCCGTGGTGCTGCTCGCCGTCATCGTCGTGGTTGCGTTCGGCGGTCTCCCGCTCGCGGCCCTCGTCGAGCGGGCCTCGGTCTTCGCCGAGCAGCACCGCGAAGTTGCGGCAGTGTTATTCGTCGCAGCGTACGTGCTGGCCGCCGTGCTCGTCTTGCCGGGCTCGATCCTCACCGTCGCGGCTGGCCTCCTGTTCGGCTTGCCGTTCGGCGTCGCGCTCACGTCGGCGGCTGCCACGCTCGGCGCGAGCGCCGCGTTCGCCGTCGGCCGGTTCGCCGCCCGCGATTGGGTTGCGCAGCGCGTCGCCACGCGGCCGCGCTTTCATGCGCTCGTGGCGGCGGCGGGCTCGCGCGGTTTCCTGTTCGTGTTGTTGGCGCGCCTGTCGCCGCTGATTCCCTACAATCTCTTGAACTACGCGCTGAGCGTGACGTCGGTGCGCTTCCGGGACTATTTGCTCGCCACGTGGCTCGGGATGCTGCCCGCCACGGTGCTCTACGTTTATACCGGCTCGATCGCGAAGAATCTGGCCGATCCTAAGAGCGCGCCGAGCTGGGCGGCCGGCTCGTTGCTCGCGATTGGCTTCGTGGCCACCGCGGCGCTCACGTTGCTGATTGCGCGCCACGCGACGCGAGCCCTGAGTGAGCGCCTCGCGGCCGAGTCGGCGCCGCGGGTCGCGGGCGGTGCGGAGTGAGCGCGCCCGGCATCGCGGTCGTGATTCCGGTGCTGGGTGATGCGGCGGAGCTCGACACCTTGCTCGCGCGGCTCGCGGTGCAGCGTCCCGAGCAGGTGATCGTGGTTTCGGGAAGCGCCGACGCGGCCGTTGCGTCGTCGTGCCGGCGTCACGCGTGCGAGCACGTTCTTTCGATGCCGAACCGGGGAGCACAGCTCGACGCCGGCGCGCGGCGCGCGCGAGCCGCGGTGCTCTGGTTCGTGCACGCCGACGCGGCAGTGCCGGACGACGCGCTCGCGCACATCGCCGCTGCGGTCCGCAACGGCGCCGAGAGCGGCTGCTTCCAGTTCGCATTCCAGGGCCCGTCGGCCTGGTATAAGAGCGCGCTCGCGCGGCTCGTTGCGCTCAGAATTCGCTGCGGCGGCATGGTGTACGGCGATCAGGGCATCTTCGCGCTCCGCGACGTCTAC
>Ga0075428_100009657_pt1 | contig 10713 bp, 8 predicted proteins | sample RhiMetdeltSRZDD2_FD_75291 | JGI IMG/M metagenome (GOLD analysis project Ga0075428, IMG submission 75291) | Populus rhizosphere microbial communities from Tennessee, USA - Rhizosphere MetaG P. deltoides SRZDD2 | ecosystem: Host-associated > Plants > Roots > Rhizosphere > Soil | place: USA... | reverse complement strand
ACTGGGGCAGTGAACTTCGACTGGGAGGGACTTGCGGAGGGCGTGGTCCGGCGTCGTCTGCCGTTTCTGGATGTCAGCGTGGGGCTCATCTATAGCCGCGACGTAGCCGTGTTGGTCGACAGCGGCACGACGCTGACCGAAGCGCGGCAGATCGCCCAAGACGTGCGGGACATGGCTGGTTGCCATGTCAGTCATATCGTTCTGACGCACAACCACTTTGACCACATTCTCGGAGCATCGGCTTTCGATGAAGCCGAGATTTACTGCGCTCCCGAAGTTGGCGTCACGATGGCTGATGGCACAGACCACTTACGTGCCGACGCGCTGCGGTTCGGGGCCGACGCAGATGAGGTGGACCGGGCGATCGCCGCCCTGCGCGTGCCGGAGCACCAGGTCAGCTCCGCGGTCCTTGATCTTGGCGATTGCACCGTGACGATCAGCCATCCGGGGCGTGGACACACCGACCACGACTTGATCGCCGTCGTCACCGGCGCTGATACACGCGTGGTGTTCTGCGGCGACCTGGTCGAGGAATCGGGCGACCCGTCCGTCGGCGCGGACTCCGATCTGGTGGCGTGGCCAGCGACATTAGATCGAGTGGTCGAGGCCGGGGGAGCCGATGCGCTGTTCGTACCGGGTCATGGCGCTGTGGTGGATGCGGCGTTCATCCGGCGGCAGCATGACTGGCTGCGCAGATTGTGATGAATTTCGTCCGACAAACGTGACGTAGGTCATTGCCGAGGCTAACTACCGCCGGGAACGATGTCGCGATGCGCGACGTGGACTTCTCCTACGACCTCACGCTCGACGAGGCCCGTCGGCGCGCCGCTGTGCTGCAGGCGATCGGCGACGACTGGGATCCGATCGCGGTGCTGGCCGAGGAGGAGAAGGCCTACGACATGCTGTACTCCGACCTCGACGAGGAGCAGCAGCGGATCTACGACGAGCTGGTGAGCGCCGGTGTCCTGCCAGATCGGACGGTGAATCGTGTTGCCGATTGACCCGACTGCTGACGCCTCCCGACGCGCATGGCTGCCATGCCCACAGTGCGGCCATGGCGTCAACTGTGGTGACTGCCAAAGCACCAGGAATTGCGCGACGCATTGGCAGTACCTATTGAGCAACAAGGGCACGTTGGTCTACCTGCAGTGCCCTTCCTGCGGCCATCTGTGGTCGACCAATACGCGTGAGCGCACGCGCGGCCAGTCCGACGCTGCCTGACTCGTTCGGGGTTAATCGACGTCGCCGCGGCGAACGTCGACGTGAAACTGTTTGGGGCCCCACGCCGTTTTCAGCGCGAAGTGAACCTTCTTGGGTTTTCCCAGCACCGTCGTGGCGACTACCGTGCCGACCGAGCCGGCTGGAACTTCCGGCACATTCATGTCGGCGATCATCCGGCGAGCCGTCACCTTGTCACCCTGTTGATACCGTCGCACAACTTCCTCCTCATGAAGTCGACGGGTCCGACCTTCTCGAAGCGGTGGCGCACTGAAGATCTTCTTAGCGAGTCATGTTCAGGCGCAAGTTGTTTAACCGTGAAGTCAATAATTGAGGGCCGGTAGCCCGAGGGCTATGCCGCCGACATTTCACGCGCGGTTGCGAGTTGGCGAACGCGGAGTGGTTTGCCGTCCTCAGCCGAATTCGGCTGCGACGTAATGGTTCTATCGATCGCACCTAGCGGAGATTGTGCGGGCTCTGGTAGTGGCAATCGACTCTCGAACAGGCACTGCTCATGGCTGCTGATGATTCAACACGTACTGGGCGCCGGCGAGGAGCTGCGAAAGCGGATCGGTGCCGCCGCCGAAGGCCGCCTGAGTGGCCGGCGCGGTGACGGCCGCCGGGTCATAGCCATTCACCGGATCGACCGTAATCGGGGCGGTCAGCGGATTGTCGTTTCGCGAATATCCCGCGTCCACCATCGGCTTGAGCACCCCGTCGAGTTGATTCAGCGTGCCCTCATCAACCCCGAGGTATTTGAAGGGCAAGACAAGGGGAAGGTGCTGCTCGGGAATCAGATACGTCGTCGTCTTCGCACCTTTGGAGTTGACGGTCGTGGCGATGTTCTGCGGCGGCACCATGCTCGGGTTGGTGAACGCCACCGCGGTGTGACCGGTCGCCAGCCCCACGACCGCGTTGAGAAGGGACATCCAGTTGTCCGGCCTGTCTGGCCAGTCGGCGATGCTGTCGTAGGCCGAGACGAATTGGTAGGTGTCGTACTGGCTCTCGACGGGGGGTGGCATGCGGAAGTCGAGCGCGGGGACGACGCTGCCGACGGGAAACATCTGCGTCAGGAAACTCTCACCGAAGGCGTGCTTCGCTAACGGGTCGCCGTAGGTCGCGAAGCTCAATGTGTTCGGCGGCGGCGCGGTCGGATCGTTCGCGAGCTTGGCCTGCACGGCGTCGAGCACCATAGCGCCCTCCGACAAGCCGATAGCGGTGCCGGGACCACCGTTGCGGATCGCCGTTTCCAGATTGCCTTCGCCCTCGTCGACCGACTCGCCGATGCTGGGGCCGTCGATACCCAGGCCCGGAAAGTTGTCATCCAGCCGCCCGATACCCGGAAACAATCGTTCCAGCACGTGACCCTGGACCTGTCCTGCGGGGTAGCCGACGATCTGCCGATCCAGTCCCGGGAACCAGTCCGCACCTGTGCGCTTGATGTACTCGTCATAGGGAATGCCGAGAACGTGTGCGCCCCCGAGCGCGTACCCCCTCCCCGGCGTCCCGAGTGGCGGTGGCCCGTCGGTCGCTGCCCCGTGGTCTGGCGTCCAGCCGGCTTGCGTGTCGTCGGCTGCCGCGACCCCGGTACCGAAACATCCTGTAGCGCCGACGGTTACCAGAGCGGTGACCGATGCGAACAGTCTCCGCATTCCCACTCCCGCCTGCTCGACTACGCCTGTACTGAACCGGACCTTACGGTCGCGCCGCGTCGTTCCTTGCGCCGTGGTTGTTTTCGGCGTTCATCGACATATTCGGCACCGACCGCGCCGGCATGGGCGGGCTGTGCGTTGTTCTCGTGGCGGGTCTTGTCGCGATGCTCGCGGTGCGAACACCGGGAAGGTCGTTGGCGACAGCATCAGGGAACGGGGCGCGGCCACTCCGGACGCGGTAATTGGGATCCTGGCGGCCGTAATCTGTCTAGCACCACGCGCAGTGGTGGCCAGGTGGCGCGGCCGCGGCGAGTCACTGCCCCGTTCTCGGTTGGCGTTCAGTTGAGTTCTGAAAGTGCTACCTTGGCGGCGTTTGCGCCACACATGCCGTGTGCGCCGGGGCCCGGCGGTGTGGCCGCCGAGCAGATGTACATGCCGGGGACCCCGACCTGGTACGGCGACAACGTGATCCGAGGCCCGAACGTCAGTTGGAGGATGTCCTTCGAGCCGGTCATGATGTCTCCGCCGACGTAATTCGGGTTGTAGGTTGACATTTGGGTGGTCGTGCGCACCGTTTTCCCGACGATCCGGTCCCGGAAGCCCGGGGCGAACCGCTCGATCTGGGCGATGATCGCTTCCGTCGCGTCGCCCGAGTATCCATTCGGCACATGCGCGTACGACCACACCGGATGGACATTGCCGACGGATCGCTGCGGATCGGCGAGGTACTGCTGGCCGACCAATACGAATGGTCGCGCGGGCATGCGGCCGGCATGGATGTCGCGCTCGGTTGCCGCGAGCTCGGCATAGCTGCCGACGACGTGAACGGTGCCGGCCGCCTGCGCCGAAGGATTGGTCCACGGGACGCCACCCTCCACCGCGAAGTCCACCTTGAATGCGCCCGGTCCCTGCCGGAATCGCCGGTACGCGCGGGAAACGCGCGACGGCAATCGGTCGCCAAGGATTCCCGCGACGGCTTCGGGCGCCAAATCGAACATCGTCACATCGGCGCGGGGCAACTGCGAGGCCGTCTCGATCCGCGTACCCGTTTCGATCTTGCCGCCGAGGTCGGACAGCAGCGCCGCCAGCGCGTTGGTGATGGACTGCGAACCACCGGTCGCCACCGGCCATCCGTGCCGATGCCCTGCGGTGAGAATGCCCAACCCGATCGCCGACGTCATCGGGTAGTGCAGCGGCCGAAAGGCGTGGGCCGCCACACCACCGAATAACGCCCGCGCCTCCGGGCTGCGAAACCAGCGGGCAAGAGTGGACGCGGGCAGCACGGTCGGCCCGCCAAACCGGGCCAGCGCCAGCGGATGATGGGGGACGTGCAACAGCGGGCCCATGATGTCCTCGGCCAGCGTATCGAAGTTGGCCGACGTCTTGCCGAACAGCGTCCGCCACCGCGCGCCGTCGGCGCCCAACCCGTCTGCGGTGGCGTCGACCGAGCGGTACAGCACGCCCGCGCTGCCGCCGTCGAGCGGGTGCACGCAGTCGATCTTGGGGAGGCGCCACGACAGCCCGTAACGCTCCAGGCCGAGGCCGGCGAGAAATCGCGAGCCGACCGCCATCGGGTGGATCGCGGAGCAGTGGTCGTGCAACAGGCCGGGGATGATCGCCTCGCTGGTGCGGGTGCCGCCGCCGATTTCGTCGGCCGCTTCCAGCACGGTGACCCGGACGCCGGCCTTTGCGAGGGCGACCGCGGCGGCCAGGCCGTTCGGCCCGGCCCCCACGACGATGGAGGTTGTCATGCCAGCGCGCCGTGATCGTGATCGGCCGGCTTCCTGCCCGACAACGACCAGCTGACCTCGGTTGGGATCGGGCCGTTGGGCAGCCACGGCTGCTCGGCGACGGCGTCGGTCACTTTCCATGTGCCGCGTTCGATCACGCCGAGCGCCGCGTCGATGACCTTGTAGTGCTGAACCTTGCTGCCCCAGGCTTGTGACTCGACCCAGACGACGATGAGTTCGCCTGGCTCGAAACCCGCTTCGCGCTGAACGGCCGCGATCATGTCCGCATTGTGCAGGTGACCGTCGCCGAAGTTGAACCCGATCAACGAATTGCAGACGAACTCGCCCTCGCGCACGGAGCGGGTATCGATGTCCGGTAGCGAGTTCAGCAGCACCGAGAACAGTCCGCGGCCCTGGCTGTGCATCGTGCGCCAGGAAATCACCCGCTGCATCGTGACATCGGCCCACTTGGGCTCGTAGCCGAAGTCGATGAACTGGTCGACCTGGTTCTTGGCGGTGCGCGTCACATTGTTCAGTTTGGTCTCGGCGCCCGGCGCGAATGCCCACACCGCGGATGCCCAGTTGCCTGCGTACTGCCGCATCGACGGCAGGAACGACACCTTGTCCGGTCGGAAGTTGCCCAGGATCGGGTAGAACAGCAATGCGGCTGCGACCACGAGCGCCAACCAGGCCGGGGACATATCCCAGAGCGCGTAGCCATTCCAGGCCGGGAAGCCGAGGAACAGCAAGACGGTCGCGTAGGCGAACAGCACATTCCACTCCAGCGGCACGGCCAGCGGGAACGTCGAGATGATGAACAGGTGGAAGCACACCATGATCACCGCGGCCACGATGGTTACCCATTTGTTCGTGGAGAACAACAGGGCCAGCGGGGCCAGAATTTCGACCACGCTGCCCGGAACGTGCGCCATGAAGCTGGCGAGGTGCGAAGGCCGCAGATCGTCGGGGTAGTTGCGATAGTGCGCCCGCTTCAACCACTTGAACGGAATGAACGGGCTGTTGCTCACCATCGGCGGGATGACGTTGGTGAAGTGCAGGCCCAGCTTCGACACCCCGGCGCCGACCCAGACGACGCCGATCAACAGTTTCAGCGCGATGATCATGTTGACGAACGGGAACACCGCGAACATGATCAGGGCGGGCAGGTATTGCTCACCCCGGGCCGCGAGGAACACGATCTTGTCCCGCAGTCCCATGATCACCAGCAGGACGATCGGCGCGATCATCAGCGTCGGGTTGACCAGCCCCGAGGTGTTGCCGGGCATCGCCGCAGAGAGTGAATCGCTGTGCACCCCAGGTGAAAACAGCGGGAGGGCGACACTGATCATCAGCACGATGTAGAGGCCGACGTCAAACCAGGTCCGTCGGTCGCCGCTAGTCAACGGAACCCACTTCCACGGCCGCAGCCGGATGGTGCCAGGCCTGGCCCAGAACAGGATGCCACCTGTCATCGGCTTGATCTTGCCGGCCAGCGGGCCCCACGATCCGGCGACGCCGATCAGTTCCAGCAGCACGGTCCACAGCACGGCCTTCTCGTAGACGATGGGCTGGTTCCACCACTGCGATACACGAAGGAGCGGAAGCCCGGACGTCAACGTCGCGACCAGGACGCCGCCGAGCGCGTAGAAGAAGAGGAGCTTCGCGATGTAGATCGTGTGCACCATCCGCGGCGACCCGAACCCATGGTCGACCCAGTCGGTGGCGAGGATCCGCATCCGCTCCATGAGTGGCTTCTGCATGAAGGCATCCGGATCGACGTCGGGGAAGTCAGGCTTGGTGAATCCCATGATCAGCTCTCCTTTGTGCGTGATGGGCTTTGTGTTTCAACGTGTTTCGACGAGCCGCTTGCGTAGCTCGGGTTTGTCGATCTTGCCGACCGCATTCTTCGGCAGGTCTTCGAGAATCGTGATATCAACCGGGAGTTTGTATTTCGACAGCGAGTCGCTGAGGTGATCGCGAATCTCGTCGGTGTCGAGTACCTGTTGAGGGTGTAGCGACACGAACAACACGGGCTCTTCGCCGTAGACCGCGTTGGCCCTGCCGACGACCGCGGCCTCGGCGATCTGGGGGAGTTGGTGCGCCACAGCTTCGATCTCGCGCGGGTAGATGTTCTCGCCGCCGCGGATGATCATGTCCTTGGCTCGGTCGACCAGAACCAGGTAACCGTCGTCGTCCAGTCGGCCAACGTCTCCGGTGTGCAGCCAGCCGTCGACGATTGTCTTGGTGGTCTCTTCGGGCCGGTTCAGGTAGCCGCGCATCACGTTGGGTCCCTTGATCACAACCTCACCGGGCTGGCCGTCGGGCACCGGACGCCCCGCCGTGTCGACGATCCGGATGGTCTGACCCGGCACGGGGAGTCCCACCGTGCCGGGCTTGCGCTCGCCGGCCAACGGGTTGACCGTGCTGGCGCAGGATCCCTCTGACAACCCGTACCCCTCGATGATCGGGATGCCATACCGGGATTCGAACGCCTCCAGCAGTTCGACGCTGGCCGGTGCCGCCCCACAGATGGCGAAGCGCACGGACGAGGTGTCCGGTTTCACGCTGGCGGGCAAGCCGCACAGCATCGTGTAAATGGTTGGTACGGCGGAGAAGTAGGTGGGGCGGCTCTGCTCGATCCGGTCGAAGAACGACTCGGGCCTGAACCGGCCCGCGACGGTCGCTCTGCCCCCGGCCAACAGCGGTGAGAGGGTCCCGACAACGATTCCGTTGACGTGGAACAGCGGCAGTATCAGCAGGCTGTGATCGGCACCGGTCAGCTTGAACGCGTCGATCACCCCGTTGCACATCGCGTCGAGATTGGCGTGATCGAGCATCACGCCCTTCGGCCGACCCGTCGTTCCGCTGGTGTAGATCAGCAGGGCCAGCGCGTCGTCGGCCTCGTGCAGGGCATCGCCGCCCGGCGTTGCTTCTCCGCAGTCGAGCTGGTCAATCTCGACTGCCGCCACCCCCGCGTCGAACCCGGGGGTCTGCTCGACGATCAGCACCTTGGCACCGGCGTCGGAGACCTGGTAGGTGACCTCCGCGGGCCGGAGCGACGGGTTGATCGGTGTCACCGCCGCGCCCAGCCGCCATGCTGCGAACAACGACACGACAAAGCTGGCCCTGTTGGGCAGCATGATGCCGACGACGTCGCCGGCCGATACCCCATGGCCACGCAACGACGCCGCGGTGCGCTGGACCGCGGCGAGGAACTGGGCGTTGTCGAGATCGGTCTTGTCATCGGCAACGGCGGGCGCGAGTGGGTTTTCCGCCGCGCGCTGATCGGGAAGTGCGGATAGGTTCATGTGCGCTCCTCGTTCGCAGTTGAGTGGCGATAACGGTAGGAATCCGGCGATCCGCGACACAGTCGCGAACCCATAAGAACCGACTCGGGTTTTGTCGCCTGGAGACAACATGTGAGCCCTGCAAATCTCCGGCTATCGGGGGCGCGACGATCTACTGTCATGAGGTGACCACCCTGCGTCGCGACGATGACGTCGACGTGAGCCGCTACGTCGCCGAGACCGCCGACCGGCTGCACGACCGGCTGGCGGCGGTGTCGTCTGGCATTCAGAGTTTGCTGGAGGACGACATCCCCGAGCTGCGGGGCGACGCGCGGGTCATGGAGTTGCTGGGCGCCAGCGTCGAGGGAAACGTCGAAACCCTTCTGCACGCACTGCGCTACGACATCGCCGTGGAGCGGGTGGTGCCGCCAACGGCGGCACTGGAGTATGCGCGCCGGCTCGCCCAACACGGCGTCCCGGTGAACGCGCTGGTCCGTGCCTATCGTCTCGGTCAGCGCCAGGTGAACGAGATCGTTTTCGCCGAGGTGCGCGCGATCGATATCCCCGAATCGATCAGGTACACCGTCATCGAGGCGATCACCCGCACCCTGTTCGAATACATCGACTGGATCTCGCAGCAGGTCGTCGCGGTGTATGAAGACGAGCGGGAACGCTGGCTGGAGAATCAGAACAGCCTTCGAGCCGTGCGGGTTCAAGAAGTACTGGCCGCGAACAAGGCCGTCGATGCGGACGCATCGAGCACATCGATCCGCTACCCGCTGCGATGGCATCACCTGGCGGTGATCACATGGTGCCCCGACGAGAGCACCGAGGGCGACGAACTCGCCTCGTTGCAGCGGTTTGTCCGGGAACTCGCCCAGGCCGCAGGGGCCGACGCAAACCCATTGTTCGTCGCGGCCGACCGGATGTGCGGATACGGATGGCTGCCGTTCCGTGCGGAACCGTCGGACGCGGTGGCCAGTGTGTGTGCCTTCGCTCAGAAGCAGGGGGACGGCCCGAGTCTGGCGATCGGGACGACGGCGATCGGCGTCGAGGGGTTCCGCCGGTCGCACCGCGCAGCACAGGGAGCGCGCGCCGTCGCGATGGCGAGCGGTCGACACGAACGCGTGGTGATTGCCGCCACCGACCCCGGCCTGTCCATTGCAGCGCTCCTCGGCGATGATGTCGGCTACGTACGCGATTGGGTTGACGAGGTGCTCGGTGACCTGGCTGCCGATAGCGAGAACGACGAGCGATTGCGTGAGACGCTTCGGGTATTCCTGGGCTGCGGCAGCAGTTACAAATTGGCGGCCGAGAAACTCGCCATGCACTTCAACACGGTGAAATACCGCGTCGGGCGCGCAGAAGCCCGGCGTGGTCGACCGATCGCAGACGATCGGCTCGCTGTCGAACTCGCGTTGCTGGTGTGCCATTGGTACGGCGCCGCAGTCCTCGGGCGGGACTCGGCATAGGACCATCGCCGGAGACAACGACGATGGAGAACTTCGTCCTCCGAGAACAATCCCCAGGTGGCGGTCATGCTTAGCCTTCCGCACATGCAAGGCAACATCGTGCAGCAGCAGGTCGGCGAGATCGCTGACGCGCTCTACCGGCGAACCGATGAGCTTGCGCCGGTGCTCGCCCGCGCGATCACCCGGGAAGTGAGGCTGTACCAGACCGCAAGAGCGGTGCCGTTCGATGTGGTCGTCAGTGCGTGCGCCGGGAACATGCGGCCGATCTTCAGTGCGATTGCGAACAATTCGGCGTTCGACCCGACCCCCGCGGCGGAGTTGGGAATTCAGCGCGCAGGCGATGGCGTGCCGCTCGCATCGTTGATGGAGGCATACCGCGTTGGATTCCGTTGCGTGTGGGACGCGGTGATGAAGGAATCGTCCGTGCATAACCACGTCAACGGCGAAGCCATGCGCGTACTGACCGCCAAAGTGTCTGCTGCTCAGGATATTTACACCGATGCGATGGCCACGGCATATCGGGAGGAGAAAGCACGTCGGGTGCTCAGCGATGAGTCCGAGCGCTCGGCCCTCATCGACTCCGTCTTGCGCGGACGGCTGTTCGAACAGTGGAGCGTCTGGGAAGCGGCCGACTACCTCCGGCTGCCCACCGAGGGGCCATATGTCGTCATGGCCGCTGAAATCGAAGCGCTTGGCGAGGAGGCCCTGCCACAAATCGAATCGAAGCTGCGGAGCATGGATGTTTTCTCTGCGTGGCGCATGCTTCCCGATCTGCAGATCGGGATCGTGCACGTCAAGACCGACAAACACCTCGCGAGTGTGTTGGCGCTCGTGTCCCGCATTGCGACCACGAGGGTCGGGGTGAGCACGCGCTTCAACGACCTGCGCGAGACCGCACAGGCGCTTCGATACGCCAGGATCACCCTGCGCGGCAGCCCGGACCCAGGTCTGCTTGTCACGCAGTTCGACGGCTCGATTCTCGCCACTGTCGCGGTCAGCGCGCCAGAGGTGATGGTCAAACTCGTGACGCCGACGATCGAGTGCTTCGCCGAACTTGCTCAGCATGAGCGCGACATTCTGTTCGACACGTTCAGGGTGTGGGTGGAAAACGACGGATCACTCCGTGTGACAGGCGAATTGTTGTTCTGCCATCCCAACACCGTGAGGTATCGACTACATCGGATCGAGCAGCGGACTGGTCGTTCACTGTCGCGACCCCGCGATGTAGCTGAGCTCTGTCTGGCATTTGAAGTCCATCGCCGTCTTATGGGGCAGACGCCGGTCCCATGAGACGCCTGTGCAATTCGGCTGTGAGCCTGTGGATTTCCCGAGTCAGCTCGGTGTTGGTCTTGAG
>Ga0075428_100009655_pt1 | contig 10715 bp, 10 predicted proteins | sample RhiMetdeltSRZDD2_FD_75291 | JGI IMG/M metagenome (GOLD analysis project Ga0075428, IMG submission 75291) | Populus rhizosphere microbial communities from Tennessee, USA - Rhizosphere MetaG P. deltoides SRZDD2 | ecosystem: Host-associated > Plants > Roots > Rhizosphere > Soil | place: USA... | reverse complement strand
CCGCGATCGGAACAAGATCGCGCCGGCGATGCCGCAGGGCTCCACGCGGCGCGCCCGCGACCGGCAGGCGCCCGCTTCGCCGGGCGTACGGCCGCCGGCGCCCGCGCCGCGCAAAGGTCCGGGCCGCAAGTCGCGCATCGCGCCGCTCCACCACCTCGTGGGCGTGATCGCCGACGCCGATCTGGCGAAGCAGGCCGGCGTGACTCCGAACGCGGTGCAGATGTACCGCAAGAAGCACGGCATCCCCGCCTCCGGCCTCCGCGCCGGCGCGGGAGAAGGAAGCAAGGCTCCCGCTGCGGCGCGTCCGGCACGCGGCGGCCGCCGCAGCGCGGCCGGCGGAAAGCTCTACGGGTGGCGCGTGAAGATCGCCACCGGCCGTGGAGACGACTTCCGCATCGCACTCGCGGCCGACGCCGCCGCGGCGTGCGCCGCCGGCGCCGCGGCGGGCGAGGTCATCGGCCTCGAGCGCCTCGCCGTCGCGATGACCTGAGACTGGTTCACGTCGGCCGGGCGGGCCTACGGCCCTTGGCCGCCGAAGCGTCAGGCCTGAGGAGGGTGCTGCGCCACCGTGCGCAGCGCCCACACCAACGCCGTCAACGAACACGAAGCGCCGAGGTAGAACGGAAGCCCCGGTACGATCACGGGCAGCGTTCCGTCCGTCCCGAACGCGAACAGGTAGCTCGCGCAGATCGGTGCCCCGACCGACGCGAACGATTGGAGTCCGGCGAGCGCTCCCTGCACCGATCCCTGCCGATCGGGCGGCACGACCGACGTCACCCATCCCTGCAGCGCCGGCGCCGCCATCGCGCCGAGCGCCCCGATCGGAACGACCAGGAATACCATCCATCCGCGGGGGACGGACCCGTACAGTGTCAGCGCGACGACCTGGAGCACCAGACCGAGGACCAGAGCGCGCGGCTCACCCAACCGCGGCACGATCCGCCGCACCAATCCACCCTGCACGATGACGCCCGCGATCCCAACGACCGCCAACGACAGCCCGTTCTCGAGCTCGTCCCAGCCGTAGCGCCATCCGGTGTAGAGCACCCACACCGACTCGAGCCCGCGCTGCGCGAACGCCATGAGCAGAAACACGACCGCGAGACCGGGCAGGATCGGATGCAGCCGCAGATGGCGCAGCCCCGCGAGCGGATTCAGATCCCTCCTCACGAACGAGCGGCGGCGCTCCGGCGGCAGCGACTCCGGCAGAACGAACAGACCCCACAGGACGTTGAGCATCACGACACACGCTGCGACGAAGAACGGAACGCGCGGTCCGATCGACGCCAACAATCCACCCATCGCAGGCCCCAGCACGAACCCGAGCCCGAACGCAGCGCCGACCAGACCAAAGTTTCGCGCGCGGGTGTCAGGCGTCGAGACGTCCGCCATGTACGCGTTCGCGGTCGTGATCGTCGAGCCGGTGATGCCCGAGACGATGCGACCCAGGAACAACCAGCCGAGCGTGGGGGCCGTGCCGAGGATCAGGTACGACAACCCCATCCCGAACAACGCCAGGAGCAGGATCGGCCGCCGGCCGAACCGATCCGACAGCGCACCGAGCAACGGCGCGAAGATCATCTGCACGACCGCGTAGAGCGACACGAGCGGCCCGTACACGCGTGCGGCCGCGCTCTCGTCTCCTCCGACCAGGTGCTCCACCACCTCGGGCAGCACCGGGATGATCAGACCGAAGCCGATCACGTCGAGGAGCAGCGTGACGAAGACGAATCCCGCAGCCGGAGTGCGCTCCGGGCGGAACGCGCCGGGGCTACTCTTCACGGAACGCGACGCGGACGCCTCGCGCGGCGAGCCCGGCCAGCACCAGATCGACGACGCCGTCCTGTTGCGCGAGCACCTCGGGCGGATGCATCCCCGGCCGCGCGAACTTTCCGTCCAACAGCAGGCCCGCCACGATCGTCGCGGGGAACGCCGTCGTCCGCGACATGCTCCGCAGACCCGTCTCCGGGTCGTAGCGGTCCACCAGATCCCATGTCCAGCGCACCGCCCTCCCCTGCCGGCGGCCCTCCGCCTCGACGCGCATCACGGTCACGTCCGCTTCACCGTCCGCGAACCCCCACATCGGGAACAGCAGCCGCGCCAGCACCTCGCGCGGGACGACCGCGCCCCCCGCGACCACGATCGGTTCCGTGTCGAGCAGGCCGACCGCGCGGAACACGCGCATGAGCTCGATGTGTCCCGGGTACCGCATCGTGCGCTCCCGCAGGTTCGGCACCGGCAGATCGAGCAGGCTCCGCAACCCGTCGGTGTTGAACGCCTCGAGCGTTCCGACGCCGGGGAAGTCGATCAACTCCGGCTCGGACAAGGCCTCGCGCACCACCGGTGTTCCGTCCACCACGAACCGCGCGGGGCGCACGTACTCCTCGAGCACGTCGGACGGCGCGAACGGCGCCTTGTAGTCGAACGGCCAGTGCCGCGTGACGGGCAGGCCACCGACGAGGATCTCGATCCGATCACACGGGTCGAGATGACGAGCGGCGTGTCCCGCGAGCAGGTTCGACAGGCCCGGCGCGACGCCGCAATCGTAGATCGCGATCGCGCCCTTGTCCTTGGCGAGCGCGTCCAGCACGCGCGGATCTTCCGCCAGGAAGCTGATGTCGACGTAGCGCTTGCCGAGCTCCAGGATCGCGCGCGCCGCCTGCAGCCCGAGCACGCTCGGCAACGCGCCCATGACGAGGTCGGCGCCCTTCGCGACCTTCACGATCGCCGTCACGACCGAGAGATCGGCCTGCATCGTCTTCAGCTTCCAGCGTGCGGTGGCGGCCGCGAGCGTCGCTTCCGATCGATCGCACAGCGTGACGTCGTGGCCCATGCGCGCGAGGTCCATCGCGATCGCCGCACCCACCATGCCCGCACCCAGCACCACGACCTCGGCCACGCGATCCTCCGGCGATCAGGGGCAGAGCACCGGGTCGATGGACACCGACGCGACTCCGGCCGTGACGTGGTCCACGAGCAGGAGGTTCCCCCCCTCGTCCTCCGTCAAGACGAGGTGATGGTACTCACCGGCCGCCGGCTCGAAGCTCGCGAAGGCCTCGCCCGAGTTGCACGCGCCGCTCGCATCGAGATCGATCCACACTTGTTCGTCGCCGGGCGTCTCGTCGAACTCGACCGAAGCGGCGTACGCGATCGCCGCTCCCCCCGCGAGCGGCGCGCCCGTCACCAGGTTCTCGAACACTACCGCGGTCGAAGCGAGCGACGGCGCCGCGTGGGTCCACTGGACCCGCACGATGCCGGCCGGCGCCGGGCGCGCTTCGTCCACAACCAGCACGTCGCGATCGTCCGGCGTGCCGATCACCACGAACGACGTGAACGAGCCCGAGGTGAGCGTGTACGGGAACGTGATCCACGGTTCGTCGTTTCCCGTGTCGTGGAACGTGAACTCGAACGTGTCCGCGGGGCGCTCCACGAAGCCCGTGCCCTCGAGGAACGTGAGGTCGACGAGCGGCGGGTTTCCCGGCAGCCCGTTGCCGAACATGTCCTGGCCGGGCACGCCGGGCGCTACGTGTAGCGCGCGCAGCAGTGCGGCGTCGCTCGGAACGGGAACGTCGGTGTCGGTGTCCACGTCGGCATCCGTGTCGGCGTCCGCATCCGCGTCGGTGTCCGCGTCGCCGTCGACCACGTCCGCCGGGGTGGTCGGAGTGGAATCGTCGTCGCCGGTCGAAGAACATCCCACGCCGAGCACGGCGATCCACCGCATCGAGGCTCCCAGACCCCCCGAAGGTAATCCGGCCGCCGGCGAAAGGGCCACCGGCCCGATGGGATGGTACCTTGCGAAGGATGAGGGGTTTCGCTGTCGTCGCGGCGTTGTCGTTCCTGCCGAAGCTGCAGTGCAAGGACGAGCCGCGCGACGACGAGAATGGCGGAACGTCGGCAGAGGCCGACCTGGTCGAGAGCGGCGTGATCACGTGCGCCGATCCCGCCTTGCGCGACGGGGCGCCGTTCGATCTCAAGACCGCCGCCGAGCAGCCCGTCAGCGAGGCCAACCTCTACGGGGGAGGGCTTCTCGTCGAGGATCTCGATCTCGACGGCTGGCTCGACCTGCTGCTGCCGTCGCAGAGCTCGCTGCAGTTGTTCTACGGGCGCGAGGGTGCGCTCGACGAGCTCTTCGACGAAGCTGACGACACGCTCGCGTTCCCCTCGCTCTCGTACGCGGTCGGCGCGACCGCCGCCGACGTGGACGCCGACGGCGATCTCGACGTCCTCGTGACCCGCTGGGAGCGTCCTCACACGCTCCTCCGCAACGACGGCGATCGGGTGTTCACCGACGTGTCGCTCGAGGCGTTCGGGCCCGACGCTCCCGCCGTGCGCGCGCAGAGCGCGTCGTGGGCCGACGTCGACCGCGACGAAGACCTGGATCTGTTCGTCGGCACGTACGGCCCGTTCGCCGACCTCGACGTGAACGACACGCTCGACTGCTCCGACCACATCCCCGACCCGAAGCTCCTGTGGCTCAACGACGGTCAGGGTCACTTCACCGACGCGAGCGGGATGCTGCCGGACGAGGTGCAGGCCGGCTACACGTTCATGAGCGGCTTCTACGATCTGCGCGGCGACGGCTATCCGGATCTCGTCCTCGCCCACGACGACGGCCTGTGTGGTCCGAGCGTGCTCGTCGAGAACTCGGGCGGCGTGTTCACCGCCAATACGACGTCAGGTTTCCATCCGAACAGCCACGACATGGGTATGGGGGTCGCCGATCTCAACGGCGACGAGCAGCCCGACTTCCTGCTCACGTCGTGGAACGGCGTGTACTACGTCGAGTCGGAGGTGGACGACGCCGGCGTGATCCGCTGGTTCGACTACGCCGACGCCGTGGGCCTCGTCGTGGATGCCGCCTCCCAGGCCACGCCGGGCGCGGTGACGGAGGGCCAGCAGGTCTACGGCTGGGGCGCGGAGTTCGGCGACATCGACAACGACGCCGATCTCGATGCGATCATGCTCTTCGGGTACTGGGAGCACTTCGACGGCGCGGGCGATCCGCTCGAGCAACGCGACGGACTGTGGGTCCAGCGATCGGAGCGATCCTTCGTCGACGAAGGCGCCGCCTGGGGGGTCGACGAGACCGGGATCTCGCGCGGGGTCGTCCTCGCGGACATCGACAACGACGGATGGCTCGACGTGCTCAAGCGCGTCCTCGACACCACGAGCCCGCTGCACATCTCGCGCTGCGGCGAGAACTCGTGGGTCCGGATCCGTCTGTCGGCGCCCGCGCCGAACACGTTCGGAGTCGGGTCGAAGATCCGCCTGACCGCCGCCGGGAAGACGCACATCCGCTGGATCACGTCGGGCAGCACCGGGATGTACAGCGGGTCGCCGCTGGAGGCGCACTTCGGGCTCGGGACCGCGGAGACGATCGAGTCCCTCGATGTCGTGTGGCCGGACGGCGCTACGAGCAGCTTCGTCGACGTGACACCACGCCAGGTGATCACCGTCGAGCGGAAGCCCTGAGCGCGCGCTCCCCCACGAGCTGCATTCCGAGATCGCCGACCGTCTGGCCGTACCGGGTGAGGTGTGCGCCGTAGTGCAGCGCGCGGAACCGCGCGCGATCCCACGTCGCGCCGTCGATCGGACCGTACGCGGCGCGGAACGTCGCGCGCGCGTCGGCAGGAAGGAACGTGAACGCGATCGCGAGATCGAGCGCCGGATCGCCGGCGTGCATGTCGCCCCAATCGATCACGCCCGCCAGCGCTCCCGACGGCGCGACGATCACGTGACGGGGGTGGAGGTCGCCATGGACCCACACCGGCGCCCCACCCCATGGTTCGGTCGGGACCAGCGCGTCGAGCACCGCACCCAGCCGTCGACCATCGTCCCGTCGCGCGAGGATCGCGCGCAGCCCGGGCGCGCGGTGCGCGAGGTCGGCCCGCCTGAGCCCGTCCGCCGGCGCGTCCGCCGGCGCCGGCAGCGCATGGAGCGCGCGCAGGAACGCTGCGAGCGGAGCGGCGAGGCGGGCGCGGGTCGCGCCGTCCAGCAGCGGGGTGCACCCCGTCCGTCCCTCGATGCGCCGGTACCCCGCGTAGCGCCACGGGTACGTCTCGGTCGGCTCCCCCACCCGTTCCGGCGCCGACACCGGCACCGGCAGCTTCGCCGCCAACGCCGGCAGCCACCGCCTCTCCACGTCCAACAGGTCGGCGCCGAGCTGGCGCCGCGGGAAGCGGAGCACCCACGCGCCCACCGAGACCGCGAGGTTGTCCCATCCCGTGCCGAGCGGCACGATCGGTTCCCCTGCGAGATCGGGCCACGGGCGGAGCAACTCCCTCACGTCGCCGAGGGAGAGCTCGCGTTCGGGCAGCCAGGTCGCCGGAGGGAGGTCGATGCCCCTCTCTCTAGTCCGTCAGAAGGCCTCGCGAACGGCGTCGCCGACCGGCCCTTCGAGCTCGACGTTCTGGGTAGTGGTCAGCCAGTCTGCAGCGGCTGCCAGTGCGGGCCCCGGCGCACCCGATACGCCGAGTCCGAACGCCACCGCGACCAGCACTCCCAAACCGACCAGGGCCCTCGACATCTCTCCTCCGTTTGCGCCGCCTCCGTGGATACGCTCGGCGGCTGCCGTTCCTTCACGCCACTCTGTCCAGCGCAAGGTCTGACACCGCCGACCCGAACGCCGGATAGAATTTCTGTCGAAGGGGTGACGGCATGATGAGGCCCATGCTCGTCCTTTGGGCGTTGGTGGCTTGCAACCGCCCGCCGGAGGCGCCGGCGGAGCTGTCCGAGCTGGCCGGGTTCCTGTTCGAGCACTTCGCGGACGAAGATGCGGCGCCCCTGCAGGACGGCGTCGCGAACCTGGACGTGTGGCTCCGCGACCACATCGAGGACACGACCGACGACGGCTACGAGGTCACCGATCTGCGGGAGGAGGTCCTCGACAGCGTGAACCCCGACCAGGATCACCACATGGACGATCTTGCCGGAGCGTCGGTCGGGTTCGTATCGGGGTTCGGCGTTGCGCCTCTCGCCGAGGCGCTCCTCCTCGACGAGCAGGAGGACGTCTTTCCGCAATCCTACGAGATGCACGACCGGACGTTCCTGACCGATCCGGACTGCTTCATGCCGCACACGTGCGACTTCGTGGAGACGGACAACGTGACGCTCGCGACCTACGCCGGCCTCATCAAGGTCGCGACGCACAGCCAGGCGGAATACCGCTGGGTGCAGTGGGAGCCGGCGAGCGGCGCCGGAGAATCGTGGGCGTTCCTCCAACGCGCTTGGCTGCTCGACGAAGCGGAGGTCACGCCGGCGGGACTGGTGCGGGTGTTCGAGCAGCTCTACGTGGGCGTCACGATCGACTGGGACGGGCCGGACGACGACACGGATCGAGACGAGGCGGTACGGCTCGGCACCACCTGGGTCTCCGCGCAGATCCTCGGCCCGTTCACGGAAGGCTCCGCGCTCGGCCTCATCGTCAACTCGATGAAGGGTGAAGGCGAGACGCTGGACGCGTGGATCGGCACGAAATGAGCCCCCTCCGGCCGGAAAAAGTTGTCGCGGCGGGACCCTTTCGAGGGGATTAGATCACCCTATTGGAGTTTCCGGCAGGTCACCCGCGCCGTGAACCACCGGTCCCAGCTCTCGTGCGACGGAGGTATGGCGCGGGTGACCTGCTTTATCGAAGGGGGGCTTCAGCCTTCCCCGAAGCATGCCGCACGCGCGCGGGCACCGTCAACGAGAAGTTGTCCAGTGAGGTTACGAGCGCCGCGGAGGAACGGATGTGCGGACGTTTCGCGCTGACGGCGCCGGCGAGCACCATCGCCGAGATCTTCCAGGTGGACGTGCTCCCCGACATCCTCCCCCGCTACAACATCGCCCCCACGACGGACGTGTTGTGCATCGTCGAGGAGGACGGGACGCGCACCGCGCAGACCTTCAAGTGGGGCCTCGTTCCATTCTGGGCAAAAGACAGGAAGATCGCGAACCAGACGATCAACGCCCGCGGCGAGACCGTGGCCAGCAAGCCCGCGTTCCGGGCCGCCTTCAAGCGCCGGCGCCTGCTGATCGTCGCCGACGGTTTCTACGAGTGGGAGCGCAAGGACAAGAAGAACCGGCTGCCCCACCTGTTCCAGACGAAAGACGGGAAACCGTTTGCTATCGCCGGCCTGTGGGAGCGCTGGACCGATCCGGAGAGCGGCGAGGAGCTGCGCACGTGCAGCATCGTCACCACCGGCCCGAATCCCCTGATGGAGCCGATCCATGATCGGATGCCGGTGATCCTGCCGGAGCCGGCGTGGAAGACCTGGCTCGACCCCGAGGTGAACGACCCGAAGGCGCTCGAGGAGCTGCTCGTCCCGTTCCCCGCGGGGAAGATGAAAGAGCGGCGCGTCTCGAAGAAGGTCAACGACGTCCGGAACAAGGAGCCGGACGTGCAGGGCGACCCCGAGAACGAATGATCACCGCGCGAGCGTCGCCAGCACGTCCGCGAGGCGCGCGAACTCGTCGAGATGCGCGTACACGGGCGCCGCGATCCTCAGCCACAGCCGCTCGCCGCCCCACGGTACGAACATCGCCTCGATCCGGTGCTGCTCCCAGATCCGGACGCTCAGGTGCCGTGCGTCCAGGTGGGTCGAGCCGGCGAACACCGGCCGGTCCGGAAGCGGCAGGGTCGCGAGCGCCGCGAGCATCGACTCGGGCGCGGGTGCGTCCGTCCCGAGCCGGGAGAGGATCAGAGCCGCCGCGCGCCGGCGCAGGTCCCGTTGGTATGCGCGGACGTGGTCGAGCCCGCCGAGGTCCTCCACGAACGCGATCGCCGCTTCGAGAGAGAGCCACGCGCTCGGGTCGCGCGTCCCGACGAAGTCGAACTCCTCGTGGAACCCGTCCCCCATCCCGATCGACCACACGGCGGGGTGGGTCTCCGCGTGCCGGTCGCGCCGGACGTGGAGGACGGCGCAGCCCTTCGGCGCGAACAGCCACTTGTGCGCGTTGGCGACCCACCAGTCGGCGCCGATCGCCGGCACGTCGAGCGGGATCTGACCGAGCGTGTGAGCCGCATCCACGAACACGGGGATCCCGCGCGCCCGACATCGCGCCACGAGCTCGGCGATCGGGAACACGAGGCCGGTGACCGACGTGATGTGGTCGAAGATCGCGAACCGCGCGCCATCGAGCAGCGGCTCGACCGCCGCGACGACCTCCTCGGGCCCGCGGATCGGGAACGGCACCGCCGCGATGCGCACGACGACGCCGCGGGTGCGTTCCAGGTGACGGAGCGCGGCGCGTACGGCGAGGTAGGCATGATCGGTCGTGACGATCACGTCGCCGCGCTGCCACACGATCGAGTGCAGCACGGACGAGACCGCGGTGCTGGCGTTGTCGACGAGCACGACGTCCGCCGGGTCCGCTCCGAGCAGCGGAGCGACGCGCGCCGCGACCGTCCGCACCCGCTCCATCGCGCCGCGCATGAAGTCCACCGGCTGCGTCTCGAGCGCCACGATCAGCGCCCGCTGTGCCTCGAGCACCGGTCGCGGCGTGGCGCCGTACGAGCCGTGGTTGAGGAACGCGATGTCGGGCGGGATGCAGAATCGCGACCGGACGGCCTTCCCGAGCTCGACCTGCACGCTCCACTCCTGCGACGAAATTGACGCGTCCTTCCGTAGCTCATACGTCCCCGACATGTGGGGAGAACCCGAGCTCGAACGGGCACGGGCCCGGATGGTCGAGCGCACGATCGCGCGTCGGGGCGTGCAGGACGAAGGGGTTCTGCAGGCGATGCTCGCCGTCCCGCGCCACCGCTTCGTGCCGGAGCGCATGCGGACGCGCGCCTACGAAGATCTGCCGCTCGAGATCGGCGAAGAGCAGACGATCAGCCAGCCGTACATCGTGGCGCTCATGGCCGAGCTCGGGCGGGTGGGACCCGGCGCCCGCGTGCTCGATGTCGGCACGGGCAGCGGCTACCAGGCCGCCGTCCTCGCGGAGATGGGCGCCGACGTGTACTCGATCGAGCGCATCCCCGCCCTGCTCGATCGCGCGGGCCGCGCGCTCGAGGAGACCGGCTACTCGCGGATCCATCTCACGATCGGGGACGGCAAGGAAGGCTGGCCGGAGCACGCGCCGTACGACGCGATCCTCGTCGCGGCGGCCACGGCGCACGTCCCTCCCGCGTTGATCGACCAGGTCGCCGAGGGCGGACGGCTCGTGCTCCCCGTCGGAGGCGAGGAGGTCCAGGAGCTGCTCGTGCTCGAGAAGACTCCGTGGGGCTCGATCCGCCGCCGGACCGTCGGTGGCGTCGCGTTCGTTCCGCTCGTGTGAACGATCACCGGCCGGTCGTGACCGTCCGGTAGCCGCGGTTGTAGTAGACGAGCGGCTCGCGCCCCGACGCGACGTTGGTGAGCATCAGCTTCCCGACGACGATCGAGTGGTCTCCTTCCGGGAGGACGGCGTGGAGCCCACACACCATCCACGCGAGCGCGCCGGCGATCACCGGCTGGCCGGCCGGCGTCCACTCGCCTTCGATTTCGGTGAAGTCGGTGGTCGGCAGCCGTCCGGGCCGCGCGAAGTACTGGGCCGCCGCCGTCTGCTCGCGGGCGAGGATGCTCACCGCGAACCCCTTGCTCGCCTCGAGCATCGCCACGATGCGGTTCGAGTTCGCGAGGCACACGAGCACGAGCGGCGGACCGAGCGACAGCGCCGAGAAGCTCGACACCGTGAGCCCGTACAGCATCGAGTCGTGGTTGGTCGTGACGACGCACACGCCGGACGCCCAG